>OAUE01000247.1_pt1 | contig 15640 bp, 10 predicted proteins | sample 1476131 | NCBI WGS metagenome assembly OAUE01 (sample SAMEA2580003, study PRJEB22360) | human gut metagenome | reverse complement strand
CTTTTTGTGATGTCCTTAATGGAATGGATATCCTCTACTATTCTTTTTCAACCTTCCTTCTCCAACTTTAATATATTTTTCTGATATGATTCTTCATCAAAAACGTAAATTGCAAGTATTAAATATATAATAATTGCCATATTATTCACACTAAAAAACACCATTTCTCCCATACAAATCAAAAATGCCGCAACAATTAAATATACTTTAGACATTCTTCCATTAAATAACATAGCAACAAAAAATAGTATAAATATAAAAGTCCCTACGATCCCCGTATCACCTAACAATGTCCACAATAAGTTTCCTGGTTCTACTAATAGCCCAAAACTTAATGTATAGTCACGCACTGCTGGATCATATGGTACCATAAACCCTGTTCCACATATCGGTTCTGCATTAAATTTTGAGTAATATAATTCCAAAGTCTCTTCTCTTGAATCTATAATACTTGTTGCGTTATTTTTATATATAAATTCATTGACTCCTTTTTCTATATTAGACACTACATTTTGAGGCAAGAAAAAAGTGATAATCAGCAACAATAAAACAATTCCTACTGCTTTTGTTAACCCCCTCTTTTTACTGAATATATATATTACACAAACTATTATACAAGAAATCATTCCTGTTCTTGATGCTGATAAATATTCCATAAAAAATATTGCACAAATCATAAATATTCTCAAAATTTTATATTTTTTGTAAAATTGAGAATTTAACAATGCAGCTAAAAAAAGAACACTAATAATTCCAAATATATTTACATGATTAAACATTCCTTGAAAGTCATCATTTACAACACGAAATTGCTTAAATGGAATCATTATGATACTGATAATATATAATATTCCATACAAAGACACAAAAAAATCATTCCAATTAACATGTTCCCTGGTAGATGCAACCCCCCTCATTACTGCAGAAAAAGCCAACAAAAAGGACATTATTTTAAAAATTGCTGTTGTAGGATAAGAACTCACAACTAAACTAAACATAGCTGTAACTGATGAAAATGCAATTATACATAATAATATTTTATTATATTTATTTTTGAATTTAATATTTTTAATATTAGAATATCGTAAAATTAAAAAAGAAGCTCCCAAAACAATAATCCAACGGAATGACTGAATACTGGCTTGAGATGCTACAGATGGATTCAATACTCCTCTTGTTGTTAAAAAAATTAAAGATTTTAAACAACCTTCTGTACCAAATTTCCAGTAATATAGTAATGCAAAATTAAAAAGAAAACCTAATGATGAGTGAAAAAAGCTCAAAAAAAAGAGTACTAAAAAAAAGTAGTCTATTTTACTAAATCCTGGTAGATTAACTCTGATTTTATTTAACATAATTTTTCCCTTTATTATCCCATATCTCTAAATGACGTGAAACCATACTATCAATTGTATATTGTTTCGCTGTTTCTATAGCTTTCAATGCATATTCTTCTTTTTTATCACAACATTTCTTAATTGAAGTCACTAAATACTGAATATCATCTACCTCACCTATCGTTCCATTTACATTATTTTGAACCATCTCTAACCCTGCAATACATTTATTTGTTGTTATAACTGGCAACCCTTTTGCCATTGCCTCATTTACCACTAACCCCCATATATCTTCTCTTGTAGGATGAACAAATATATCTGCTGCTTTATAATATTCAGTCAACTCCTCACTCTTTTTAAAACCAACAAAGTGTACATTTTGGCAATTAAATTTTTTTGTAATTTCTTTATACTCTTCTGGGGCTTCTCCACCCACTATATATATTCCATAATTTTCATTCAAATAAGATGCTGCTTTTATTAAATTATCGTATCCTTTACGAAAAATAAATTGACCAATTGCCAAAATCATATATTGTTCTTTTACATTTAACTGATTTTTTAATTGTTGCTTTATCTCTGAGTCTACAGGACCTTCTAGTATTTCATTTTTACATATTGATGTGAATGGATATCGTACTATCTTTTCTTTAGATACACCATTTACTATATAATACTTGTCATGCATTTTAGCTGTACTAAAACATATGTCTGATTTAGATAGAATAAATTTTTTTACTGCTTCTTTTAGCCTATTATTTTTCAAAGTAGGAAACGCTCCATCACCTTCTATTTCATAAGGGATTCCTTTACTTTTCATATACATAACCGCAATAATCCCTGTTGGATCTGAATAATTTGTAACAACAATATGATCATATTCTTTTTTAATATATTTCACAATTGAAAAGCAAATAGCTTCTGCTACTCCTACACTTTTTCCCGATAAGAAAATTGCTTTAAAATTATCTAATTGAAAATTTTTCCAACTTTCATCTCGCTCACTAGAACTTCTTTTTTCAAATATAACTGTCAGATCGCATTTTTTTCCTAATTCATTAAAAAACTTCACTCTATATGGTGATGGAATGTTCGTTAGCCATAATATTTTCATCATTATCTATCCTCGTATAATATCTTTTAGATACATAAATGTACCTCGATAACTTAATAAATATCTGTTCAATAGGCTTAGCAAAGCCCATGATATAATTGTCCCAGTGTCAATCAGGTAATAGTTCTTTTTCTCCTTGTTGAACCAGTAATGGTTGCTTCATAGATAGTCTGTTCCCCTGACATGGACGTTAGCTTCAAACCGGCTGGCTGTTTGCTTAAGTACATGGACGACCATTTAGCAGTATGGTTTCGCATCTGTCCATCTTAAGCTGGATTCTTATATGCGAGGGTGTCGATGCTCCATGATCATGGGTTTTACCAAGCCGATTGAACACTTTATTCTACAACGAAAGAAGGTGATCACAATGAACACTCTTTACGTCGGTATTGATGTAAGCAGCAAATCCAATGTCGTTTACTTAATGCTCCCGAATGGGGATAAGCACAGTAACTTTTCTGTTGCTAATTCTCATGAAGGTTCTACCCAGTTGGTAAAAAGAATTCTTTCTGCTTTAACTTCACATTCCCTTGACACGGTTCTGATCGGTCTTGAAGCAACCTCTGTTTATGGAGACAATCTCGTGTACTTCTTAAGGGAAGATGCCACTCTGGCACCGTTTAACAGAAAGATTCATGTCCTCAATCCTAAGCAAGTGAAAAAGTTTCATGATGCTTACAATGACTTGCCAAAGAATGATTATGTGGACTCTTTTGTTATTGCTGACTGCCTGCGTTTCGGTAGAATCAACAAAGAGGTATATCTGGGAGACTATCGCTACAAAGCACTCCAGAACCTCACACGGGCACGTTTCTTCGCTGTTCAGAATCTTATCAAAGAAAAGCAGCGATTCATGAATGTGCTGTTCAAGAAGTATTCTACGATGACACAGGAGAAGGTATTCAGCGATACCTTCAGCACTACTGCCCTTGCTGTCTACGATGAATTTGATTCCGCAGAAGCACTGGCAAATATGGACTTACATGAGCTTACTGACTTCATCATTGAAAAAGGAAAAAATCGTTTTCCTGATCCGGATGCAGTAGCCAAAGCCATCCAGAAAGCTGCCCGCAGTTCCTACCGTTTGCCCAAAACGGTGAATGATTCTGTCAATCAGGTGCTTTCTATATCCATAACCTCCATGAAGGCATTGGAATCTCAGATCAAAGAGTTCGATAAAGCTATCAAAGCCCAGATGGAACTCTTGCCAAATGTATTGATATCCATTCCAGGTATTGGACCTGTATATTCAGCCGGAATCATGGCTGAAATTGGTGATATCAATCGTTTTGATAATCAGGCTGCACTTGCTAAATATGCAGGTCTTGCCTGGAAGCAACACCAGTCAGGTAGTTTTGAAGCCGAAGTTACAAGGCTCATTCCTTCCGGCAACCGATTTTTAAAGTATTATCTGTATGAAGCTGCATTTTCTCTTGTAAGATGCGACAAAGAATACAGCGACTTCTACCACCTCAAATATAAAGAGGTGAACAGATGCCAACACAAACGTGCACTCGCATTAACTGCCCGTAAATTTGTGCGTTTAGTCTTTCGACTGCTGAAAGACAATCGCCTATATGTTCCAGCAAAGTAGATTCCATCTGCTTGCTGATGAGCTATGCCCTGCTCATTTTTTTATTTGGTCGACAGGGCTTAGGTGGGTGTTTTTTGTCTTCATGAGATTTATACAAAAATATATGATTTTTTTATTATCTATCTCTTGACATCACACCGCTGGACTATCTAAATATTTTCAAATATCCCGTATTTTTTGTACTTTCCTCATATTTTCCTTTGGCATATTGGTGTGCTTTTTTTCTCATTTGAATGATATCATGATTATTTAAGGTGAAAATTTTCTTAAGAGCTTTTACATATTCTTCTTGGTTTAAAAGAGATATTACTTTTCCACATCCAGCCTCTTCAATATCATTCCAAGGAGTTCTATCGCTAATAATTGGAATACATCCTCCTGCCAATGCTTCAAAAATTACATGCCCATAATTTTCACCTTTTGTAGGAAATAAGAAAACATCATATTGAGAAAATGTCTCTACCACTTCTTGTGAATCTACCATTCCCTTATATTCCCATACTATATTTCTCGGTAACTTCTCCAATAATCTTTTACATTTATCCCAATATTTTTTATCTTCCAAAGTCCCATAGATATCAAACTGTATTCTATTTTCTAACTTTGAAATAATTTCTATCGCATACATTAAATTTTTCATTTCACATATACGTGAAACAAAAACTATTTTAAACTTCTGTTCTCTTCTTATCTCTATATCTGGTACACGTCTTGGTAAATCTTCCGCAATAATACATTTTGTCTTTTCCCCAATAATATTTTTTACGTCTTTTTCTTCTATTTGTGATGTAACACTCCAAGTAATACTTTTAAACAATCCTAGCTTTTTAAAAAGAAACACAAATATCTTTTTTTTATGGGACTTAATCTGAAGTGCTCCTGCTGAAAATGACCCCATAGATGCAACTACAACTGACTTCTTTATTCTTCCAATTTTTTTTAAAAATAAGGTCTTATACGCATAATCGTTATATGGACCACATACATAAATTAAGTCTGCGTCCTCTGTCATTTTCTGCAAACTTGATAATGTGAATCCTTTCGGTCTCACATACCAAACTTCCGCTTTTCCTATCTTATTTGCAGAATCATATCTGATGTTTTCATATGCTTTTAAATCTCCATGATCCCTGTCATTGGTTATTATTTTAAATCGATATTTTTCTCCAAGACATTCTGTCAAATTAATCAAGGTACGAACTGGTCCTCCATCCTTATATCCTGGAAGATAGCGTCCACATAAAATTGCTATTGTTTTCATTTAATTATTCCTTCTATTTTCATACAACTTCGCATCTACTATAAATCGATACCAATATGCTTGAAGATAAATGTATATCTTCCCTTCTTTTCCATCCAAAAATCCCAATTGTCCATAATAACGATACCAATAGTAAACTCTTGCTCTCAAAAACATGGGTAATTTATAATAAAACCCTCGTTTCTTTTTCTGTATTACATTTCCACCAGTATCCTCTCGTTGTGTTTCATACATCTTCAATTCCAATTGACTATACCAGATATGTTTATTGAGCCATGCATCCAATCCCTTATAATCATAATGGATTAAATCTCCTGATAATTTTTCTACCTTTCCATCAACCAGAATATGCTCATCCATCAATTTATTCTCTACACGGCCTTTTCCATATCGAAACATTCGCAGAAAATATGGTTTATGTGTCCCACCATGTCGAATCCATCTTCCCATAAAATAAACTCTCCAACGCATTTCATACCCATCTATTCCTTCGGAATGTTTCACTTGTTGTTCTATTTCCTCTGCAAGTTCATGAGATATCCTTTCATCTGCATCTAAACGAAACACCCATTCTGTTTGAATATTACAATGATCTAATGCCCAATTAAATTGATTTGCATGTCCACACCATTCATGATAGTAAGTTTCTGTCCCCAGTTTTTTTGCGATATCAACTGTATTATCATCACTTCCTGAATCTACTATAATAATGCGATCCGCAATTTGCTTTGCTGACTTTATGCTTGCTTTTATATTTTTTTCTTCATTTTTTGTTAATATAATTACAGTGATGTTCGCCATTCCTACTCCCCTTACTTTTTTTAGTCTTTCATTTATCTCAAATACTCTTCCATCTCATCCATAAGCATTTTCTTTTCAAAATTGTCCAAATAGTATCCTCTGGATTTCTTTGCCATCTCTTGTAAATCTTTTTCCTTCATTTTTTCAATAATCTGACACAATCCATCCACATCTCCAATCTCACTGCAAAGACCACACTCTGCTTCTTCTACAACACGCTTTGTCTCTCCAGATGCAGATGCAATAATCGGCATTCCACATGCCATATAAGATTGTAATTTTGCTGGAATTGTTTTCGTGAATAATTCATTATCCATAAAAGAAACAAAAGCTGCATCACAGCAAGCTAAGAACTCTGGTATTTTTTCCTGTGGCTGTCTGTCAATCATTATAAACTTATCTTGTACATCTAACCGATTTATTTCTGCCAAAAAGTTTTCTTTGTTTCTTCCATCACCTACAATTACAAATTTCACATTTTCTAATTTCTGTGCTGCTTTTGGAAGTATTTCCAAACCTTGTGCCTGCCCGATATTTCCAGTAAAAATGATTTTGAACATCTCATCATCTGGAATTTCAGGAGTATATTTCTTTTCTACCGGACAGTAGAATTCTTCTGCGTATTGTGGCCAATAACTCACTTTATTTTTATCCCTGCAGCGCTTTTGTATCTCTTTTACAAAACTTGGAGAAGTCGCAAAAATATGATCACAATGCTCATATATATAATCCACCATTTTTCCGATTGGCTTCAGCACGAGCGGACTATGAATTCCTGTTACAATCTCTACATTTTCTGGCCAAAGATCCTGCACATAAAGATAATGAGGAATTTTATGCTTTTTAGCATACCACACACCTATCAATGCTTGCGTCATAGGTGATACTTCAAATGTAAATACATAATCTGCCTTGATTTCTGTCAGGCACTTCCAAATATAACCTGAAATTACAAATGACAGATAATTGCAGGCAAGACCAATCGAGTTATTTCCTCTCGCAGTCAACGGAATTCGTACAATTTTTACGCCATTCCATTCCTCCGTTCTTTTATGCGCCAAATCATATCCTTCATAATATTTTCCTTGTGGATAATTTGGAATTCCTGTCAGTACCGTTACTTGATATCCTCTTTTTACCCATTCTGAACAAATATCATTGATTCGAAATGGTTCTGGATAAAAATACTGACTTACTACTAAGATGTGCTTTTTCTTAGACATTTTCTATTCCTCCAGATGGGTACCTTCTGTTAAAACAATTGATTTTCTCAGACTGTTCACCCTATAGTTTTCCTTATATTCACTCATACTCATGTCATAAGAAGAATTTCCAAATGCTTTTATCGTTAATCCTCCTATTTTCCCCGGAACCTTTTCCAACAATTTTATGAATATGCCAACGAATGGAATCATGATAATTCTATGTCCCTTTACTTCCGCAATCATCTGCACCATATCAGACGTATTCGAATATTCTCCGTTTTGTGGGAAGAACACTCCGTGTTCTTCGTTGTCAATCATCAATTTCACAAACTGACACAGATTATCGATATGAAGCATGGATCTTTGATTCTTTACAATTGGAAATACTGGTAATTTGGATGCTAATTTTGCTAATTGAGGATAATTTCCTTTTGATCCTTTTCCATAAATCATAGGTGGACGTAATACTACAACTTTAAAGTTCTCTGCATCCATTTCCTGTATTTTCTGATCTGCCCTCCATTTGCTATCACCATAAAAATTCAAAGGACAAGGCTCAGTTTCTGAGGTAATAAAATTCTCTTTACATCCAGAATATACTATCATAGATGACATAAATATAAACTGTTTTACTTTTGCCTGCCTAGCTCTTTCCACAACTTCTATTGTCAAATCGGTATTGACTTTATAGTATAACTGTTTCTGCTCTTCCGTTACATTTCCTACATCTGCGTGTGCAATTCCTGCAACATGATAAACCACATCATATTGGGAAAAATCTGTGTCTCTCCATGTCTCATCTTGCATATCTAAAGTATCTACTTGATAATGATCTTTATCTTTCAATAACCAACGTTCCACAGCAGTTCCAATATAGCTTCCCTGACCTGTGATCAGCACCTTTTTGTATCCTATGTTTCCCACTGGTTGGATTGTTTTCTCCCCTTCTTCAGAACTATCATTCACAAAGTCATCTCCCATTTTTACCCATCCCTTAATATTGACGAATACGATTGCAATGCTTTCAAAAATGGTACCTAACAGCACCCATCTTTTTACTACAGTATGCTTCTTTTTATCTGATTTTGTTGTATCTTTACGTAAAAATATCCAACTAACAATTCCTGCTATTCCCAGCATAGCAGCAGATAAAGCCCCCATAACTTTTGCTCCGGCTTTAATTTGCTGTGCTGCCTTTTCTGGAGAAATATCTCTCTCATCCTCTACTCCTGCTTTAGTTAGTTCTCCCGTTCCACCTTCTACAACTCCATCTGAACTTAACACAGAACCAATCGTTCCCAAAAAGCACTTGATATCAAAGAGCAAGCTTTCTTTTTCCACATATTCTCCATCTAACTTCGCTTTCACAGGAATTTCCAGCTCATCTCTTCCATTGATCTGTGCCCAGCCTGTCAGTCCTGGTTTTACATCATTTGCATGATATTTCTCACGTTCTGCAATCAGCACATCCTGATTCCAAAGAGCCGGACGAGGCCCAATCACAGACATATTTCCGATAAAAATGTCCCAAATCTGCGGAAGCTCATCCAAACTGTGTTTTCTTAAAAATTTTCCAACTCTTGTAATGTACTGATCCGGATCTCCCAACATATGAGTTGGCACATCATGTGGCGTACTCATTTTCATACTACGGAATTTATGTATTTTGAAAAATTCTTTATTCTGCCCTACTCTTTTCTGCGTAAAGAATACAGGTCCTGGATCATCTATTTTAATTGCAATTGCAATTCCCGCATAAATAGGAGATAAGACCACTAATCCACCAAAAGAGAGCACAACATCTATGGCTCTCTTAATGTATCTGTCATAAATTCCTTTACTTTTTTTAGTTTCTCCAACTGCTTCCAAATGACCTCTGACACCATCTGCATTCTCTTCATCACTTTCATCTTCTACAAAAACAACTTTTTTCCCAGCAAAAGGATTTTTCTGATCTTTTTCTTTTTCAAAAACGGAATCCCCTTTTTTCTTTTTTGCAATCATATTCAAGCCCAAAAAAGTGACTCCTGTGCCAATTGCTGTCACTTTCAATATTTTTCCAATTCTCTTTTTATCAATTGACATATGTCCTACTCCTATATTGCCTTTTTACACACTCTCTTCCCCCAGCAGTCTTTCATACACTTCGCCCTTTTTCTCGCTTCCATGTTCGCCTGCCGGATGGTACGTTGTCACAACTTCAGCTACTTTTTCCCGGATATTGTCTGCATTGATGTATGCCATACCCATTAATGTCTCCAGCTCTTTTAAAAATGCTTCGACTTCAAACGGAATCGGACATCCTATATGGATCAGTTCGTTCCTCGTCTTCTTCAACCCTTCTTCTGCCATCAGCTTCTCTTCATAGAGCTTTTCTCCCGGTCTTAATCCCGTATATTCCACCTTGATATCCACATCCGGTTTCAGTCCGGACAGCTTGATCAGGTTTCTTGCCAGAGTATCGATCTTCACCGGACTTCCCATATCCAACACAAAGATTTCTCCGCCATGCGCATACGTTCCTGCCTGCAGAACAAGACTGACTGCTTCCGGAATCGTCATGAAATAACGGATAATATCCGGATGAGTCACCGTGACCGGTCCTCCCGCTTCAATCTGCTTTTTAAACAGTGGGATTACCGAACCATTGCTTCCCAGTACATTTCCAAAGCGGACTGCCACAAACTCTGTCTTGATATCTTTCGGGAATTCCTGCTGCACCATTGCTCCGTCTTCATCATCTGCATGGGCATACAGAATCGGCAGCTTCTCCGGTGTCCCCTCTTTGATCATACGATCAAAGGACTGGATGATCATCTCGCACAGACGCTTGCTCGCTCCCATAATATTCGTCGGATTGACCGCCTTATCCGTGCTGATCAGAACAAATCTCTGGCAGCCGTTCATCATCGCCGCATAGGCCGTCTTATACGTTCCGATCGCATTGTTTTTGATGGATTCGCATGGGCTGTCTTCCATCAGCGGTACATGTTTATGAGCAGCTGCATGGTACACCACCTCTGGCCGATACGTCTCAAATACCGCATTGATCCTTCTGGAATCCCGAATGGAACCAACCAGGACCACCAGATCCAGATCCGGGTATTTCTTTTTCAATTCCTGTTGAATATCATATGCATTGTTTTCATAAATATCAAACACGATCAACTGTTTCGGTTGATACGATGCGATCTGACGACAGAGTCCGGATCCAATGCTTCCGCCTCCTCCGGTCACCATCACCTTTTTGCCATGAATAAACGCATGGATCTCTTCCATATTTACTTTGATCGGCTCCCGTCCCAGCAGCTCCTCCACGTCGACATCCCGCAAAGCGCTCACCTTGACCTCTCCAGTCAGGAACTGATACACGCCCGGCAGGTTTTTCAGCTCACATCCCGTCTCTTTACAGATATTCAGAATATCTCTCTTTTCCTCTGCCGTAGCGCTCGGTACCGCTACAATGATCTTGTCGATCTTATAGCGTTCCACACACGATAAGATATCGTCCCGACCGCCGACGATCGGCACACCTTCGATATATCTTCCCCATTTATTCGGGTTATCGTCAATAATACAGCAGACAATATCCTTCAGCTCTTTTGCGGTCTTGATATCCCGTAGGATGATCTGACCGGCCTTTCCGCCCCCGATCAGAAGTACCCGCTTCGCTTTTGCGATCTCTTCTGTTTTACGCCGCTTACTTCTCTCCAGTAAAACGAACCGATAGGCAAAACGTACCATCAGCGTCATACCAAACTGGATCACCGTTCCGAAAAAATAATACGAAAGCGGCATTCTGCCCAAAAAAAGCGTCATACCTGTACAATGAAACAAACTTGAAATACCTGTTGCAACTATCATACGTACTAACTCACTATAGCTTGCAAATCTCCAGATACTGTTGTACAGACGTAGACGCCAAAATACGAATAACGAAAATATGACATAAATACCAATAAATTTAAGGTATGCTCCCAAAAATTCCTTTGGGATCATAGAATACCTGCAGTCAAACCGAAACCACAGTGCCAGAAAAAATGCAATAATGATCGAAATTGCATCGTATCCGGCCAGTGCAAGGGAAACAAGCTGCCAGTGCTCAACCTTCTTCTTCGTGTATCGAATCGCATTTGCTTTTGCTTGATTCAAACTCTTTCCCACAAAACTCTCCTCCTAAGTGTTACTTATTTTCAAACATTGGATAATATCCTTATCCTCTTCCATCCCCAATCCCTGATGTTTATAAAAATTTCATAAACATCGTCTATCTATTTAAATTTACTACATTTCTCTACGTTTTTCAACATATAACGCCTTTTTATACAATAATTTCCTAATTTTGATAACAGTACACAATATGTAACAAATCCTCACCTGTTTGACATAAAAAGCGCAATAATATCTCCTCACATTCTTTCGTTTTTTATATAATTTTCTAATTCTTCCAAGGACTTCTTTTTTATTTTTTTGTATATATTTTCAAAAAAAGTGGAAGAAATCTCTTTCCTCCACTTTCCATTTAAATATTAAAGTCTTTTTCTGTCAAAATAATGCGGTCTGCATCGTCTGTATTCTTTCCAAGTACCCGTTTTACAAGTTTCTTTGCAGATACCTTCTGGGAATGCGCCATAGCCTCATCCATGATATCTTTTACTTCTGCGACTGTCACTGCGTGATCTTCTCTCTGCATCGCATCGATCCGGCTGTACAGCGCCAGGATTCCCATCTCGTCGATCCGGTATCCATTCTCCTGTGCATACGTCTGACCGAATGTAACCAGCTCATCATTTACAAAGATCGGCACTTCCAATCTGCTTGTAAATTTCTTTCTGAATTCTCTATTGGAAGAAAGCACCCGATCCAGCGGCTTTCTCTGCTCTTCCAATACGATCAGCATCTCACCTGTATCCTTTTCCATCGCCTTGTTCAGCTTCGCAACCGTTCTTTCACTTAATTTTCCTGCTTTTTCAATGATCAGCGCTCCGCCGTACAGCTTGGCAATGATATCACTGATCTTCTTCTTATTCAGCGCTTCTCCGGTGATGATCGCAACTCTTCCCTGACGGATCTTTCTCTGCTTCTGGATCGCTTTGACCACATCAACCGCAAGAACCGTCTTTCCGTTGCCTTTGTTTCCGACGATCAGCAGGTTGCCTGTATTGGATGTACCTCTTCTGTTCGTACAGTTGCGGTCCTGCTCCAAAACATCCACAAGCTGTTCGCTCATGCCGCGCACCGGAACAAAGTAGGAGAACAGCTTCTTCTGCTCTTCTGTCAGCCCTGCTCTTTTTGCGCCCTGTCCGGACAGGTCATAGCGGCTGTGTACCAAAAATCCTGTATCGGAAATCGATAATGCATCTGCAATCTCATCCATCGGAAGCGGTGCAGTCTTTCCTGTCGCAATCAGCTTCGCAGTCTCTTTTCTGCTCAGCGGTGTCGTAGAACTCAGAATATCCGACTCAACAGGCTCTTCATCCGGAATCTCACGATCGTCCGGTTCATCACTCAGCGTCGGCTTGAACTCTTCCTGCAGCCCTGCTGCAATCGATTCGTAATCGTCCTCATAATCATCATCGTAATCCAGTTCTTCTTCGAATTCCTCTTCCAGTTCCTCTGCTGCGTCTTCTGTCAGAAGGTCTTCATAATCTTCTGCACTGTCAACCTCCAGAGTCAGCTCTTCTGATTCCATTCTAAGCTCTTCTGTTGCTGCCTCCTTATTCTCAAGAGGTTCAACAGGAGTACTCGTGTGTACCGGAATCTCCTCACTCTCTTCTTCCGGAATCACACCTTCAATCTCATCGATCATCCTCTGAATATCCGGGGATAAGATCGGGCTCTTTGGCTTGCGCTCGATCTGTTCTATATCCTCTTCGTTCACTTCTGGAACTTCTTCCGGTTCAACACTGCCTTCTGTGGCTTCCCACTCAGCAAGAATATCATCAATATCAAGTATATCGTCAACCGGCTCGTCTATTCTCTCATCCTCTTTGATTTCTGTTTCTTCTAATTTAATAGATTCTTTTTCCATATCTTCCTTCTCAGCCTCTTCTGCTACTTCAGGTTCCTCGATTACTTCCACATCTGCTGCATCTGCCACTTCCGGTTCTGCCAGCTCTTCTAATTCTTTCAGATCAACTTCCTTAACTTTCGTCTCGATCGTCTCCTCAATAATCTCTTCTACAGGTTCTTCCTCTGCCACTTGATCCAGCAATTCCAGATCTGATAATGACTCAATCTCTTCCAGTGCTTCTGCCAGATCTGAGCAATCATCTTCCCCTGTACTCTCCTCGTCATCACCTTCCACCGGTTCTGCGTCCTCTTCTGTCAATTCCTCGATGTCTTCTTCGTACTCTTCCGCATCCTCTTCTGAAAGTTCCAGCTCTTCCTGCTCCTGCGCTTCTTCTTTTTCTGTATGGAACAGATTCTGAAGCGCCTCGCCAAGCTTCATCGTATCACCCAGCTTCTTCTTCGGCGGCTCCGCTTTTTTCAGCTGCTCTGCCACTTCCTCCTCACTGAGTTCGGCATTCTCCGGCTCTGCGATCTGCTCAGAACGCTCCAGCATATCCTCTGTATAGCGGGCAGCTTCTTCCTGCTCTCTTCTCCGCTTTTCTTCTTCCTCAGCTTTTATTCTGCCCAGATCGATCAGTTTTTCTGCTTCTCTTTCTGAAGATTTTTCTGCTTCTTCCAGCCTTCTGTCATACTTTTCCTGCTGAAGCGGAGTCAATGGCTTGTATCGCATCTTCAGTTCCATAGCCTTGTATACATACTTGCCTTCGCTGAACCACAGGATCAGATCATCACACTCTTCCAGACATTCGGCTGTCATCCCGGCTTCTTCATATCTCTTGGCCAGCTCGTATGCCCACTCTTCGACATACTCTGCTTTTTTGAACTGCTCCAACGCACGGATCTGCTGCTCGATCGGAGCTCTTCGTGCTCTCAACAGGCGGTATCTTAGGATGTACTGATTCGGATCTTTTGGCGCAGCCTGTACGTATTCATCATAATAGTCGATTGCCTCTTCCAGATTTCCAACCTTTATCGCAAGAGTGCACAAGCGATATAATATCTTTCTGCTCCCCTCTGTTCTATGATAGGCAGCTCTCAGAACTCCAAAACTCTTACGGTAATCTCTGATCTTTTCATATATATTGCTGACGTTTAACAGCATATTTACATTTCTGACACGCTTCCAATCAATGCTGTCAGCAATCTCAGCGGCTCTGTTGTATGCACCGTTTTCCATAAGTTTTAGCATCTGTTCTGTCTTCAACTTATATTCATACTTGTCCACTATGCTCACCTCATTATACTTAGTCTGTACCTTACAGGTATCTTTCTCTTCATTGCCTAGTTTGTTCTAGTTTACCATATGACTCCCGTAATGTCAAAAAAATGCACCCTCAATTGACATTGAAGATGCATTTTACATTTTATTCAAATTTTTCATATTCTATTTTATAAATCGAAGGAACTTCTCAATTCTGTTCCTGCAAGACCTCTACCTATGTTAATTGATATAGCAGTCTGTTCACTAAGACTGGCTTATATGAAACCTCCTGTTCTTCAATTTAACAATATCTATAACCTAAATCCGACTCGGTATCGGTATCATCCTATCATGAAAGTCCTCTCTTCAGTTATTCTCTCTATAACCTTTCGGCTGCTGCAGTATCATCTGACGATATTCCAACATCCTATTTGATTATTCTTTCTATAACTGGGGGTGCTTCATATAAAACTGATATTCCTTATCCATGTTTCTTTACACATGTTCGGGAACTTTGGCTACATGTGGTATCTATATTCAATACGTCTGTAGATGTCGAATCTTTTCATTTTCATCCAGCTTTACAATCTCTTCGATTTGATCTTTTCATTCACTTTTACTGGATCTTATCTTTCGTGGTAAAGGTCTCTTTCACAGGAACCTGCATCTACCGTACCACTGACATATTGAAATGTAACTGATGATATACTGTCCATTGGACCTCTGCCTCCTTAGTTCGTTTATTTTTAATCTAACAGAACGACTGCTTACTAAATTAAGAATCGCTCTTTAGTTAAATATCCTTTTGAGATGTGTGATTGTTGTATCTCTTTTGGATTGACTTAATAATAACACTATCCCTTTTAGTTGTCAACACATTTTTTATATTTTTCTTTAATAATTTTTAAACTATTCTTTTTTGTTTGAATTTTCTGAATATTCAATTTGTATAATATGCGCATTGCGATTGTACACAAATACAGATATAATAAATTTACTTTTTAGCTGTCGTCTGTACAGCATTGGCTTCTGTCTTTTAGAAGCTGTCTGTTTTC
>OAUE01000246.1_pt1 | contig 15716 bp, 9 predicted proteins | sample 1476131 | NCBI WGS metagenome assembly OAUE01 (sample SAMEA2580003, study PRJEB22360) | human gut metagenome | reverse complement strand
CGAACTGGAACAGCCAAAAAAAAATGGGGCCTGCCATACCGCCGAATGCTATATCGAACAATAACGGAACCATTCCTAAAATAGTAGTGGTCGCTGCCATAAGTACAGGTCTTGTTCTTGACACTGTAGCTTCTATGATGGCGGTATAAGGTGCGATTCCATTTCGGCGCTGTATATTTATTTCATCCAGTAACACAATCACATTTTTAATAATCATACCTAATAATCCCAGCCATCCGGCGATGGGGAAGAAGCCGAAATCGAATCCGGTGAGCAGCATACCTATGGCAACCCCGATAAGGGAAAGGGGAAGGATACACAGGATAATGACCGGTTGTCTGAAGTTACCGAATAATGCTACAAGAATTACAATGAGCATCAGAAAAGCCAAAGGAAAGAACTTGGCAATGGCCTGCATCGCTTCGCCTTGGTCTTTGTATTGGGCATCCCAGAAGAAGGTATATCCTTCGGGCAATTCTATTTCTTCTATCTCTTTTCGTATTTCTCCGTGTACTTCCGCCATGGTGTGTCCCGGTTTTACTCCACACATGGCTGCCATGGATAACTGACGGTTATAAGTACGTATTTGCGGAAATTCCCAAGTGGTTTCAATTTTTTCCGTTATTTGTGACAGAGGTGCCGAATGCTCCCCGTTCCAAACAGAGAAATCCCCTAAAGATCGCTCGTCTGTAATATGAACCCCTTCCGATTTTAGTAATACAGGTACTTTCTTTTCATTATCCCGATAAATTCCTACAGGAGTTCCATCACTGATAGACTTGACGGATTGCATCATTTGTGCTTTGGTGATACCTAGTGCTCCGGCTTTTACCGGATCGTAAACAGGGCGGATCATTAAACTCATGTTGCCCCATTCGTTGCGGGCGTCCGCTACTTTGGGATTGCGGCGCATGATTTCTATTGCTTTCCCTGCCAGTGAATCTAGTACAGCAGGATCCGGTCCTAGAAAACGGGCTTCGATGACGGCTTCTGTCAAAGGGCTAAGCTCGAATTTGTTCACTTTTATCAGGGGTTCGGGATATTTCTGGCGGATGGAGTCTTGCAGTAGCGCATGTAATTCCTTTGAATCTTTGGAGGTCTTGCATTTTACCAGTATTTGTGCATAATTGGATTGAGGACCGAAAGATACATTGGATAAATAATAGCGGGGTGGCGTGCGACCTATGTAGGTAGAAACCATTTCTGTTTCTTCGTGTCCGCGTATATAGTCTGCCAGACTGCTTGCCATGCGGTCTGTTTCGTTAATGTTTGTTCCTTCGGGCAGCCACATATCTACGGTAAAGTATTGTTTTTCCAGTGCGGGTACGAATACTTTAGGAATAAATTTGAAACTCCAGGCAGAGAGTATCAGCATAATGGCCAGTGAGCCGATGGTGACCGACCGGTGGCGGAGCACCCAATGTAAAGCATTGCGGAAACGGTTGTAATATTTTCCGTCGAACAGTGCCGCTTTCAGTTCCTCGGGACGTGGGCGGCGGACAAATTCCTGTATAAAGAAAGGTGTCTGTGTCAGTGCGAACACCCAGCTGAACATCAGGGATACTCCGATAACCACGACTTAATGAGGATAACAGTTCACCTGTGATATGTGGTGAATAATAGATAGGAAGGAAAGTAAGAATAGCGATTACGGTTGCTGCCAACAAGGGCAGGGCGGTAGTCGAGCAAGCCTGCATGATGGCTACACGTTTCCGCATTCCACGCTCCATATTGATTAAAGCGGAGTCTGACACAACAATGGCATTGTCTACCAACATCCCCATGGCGATAATGATGGCGGCCAGTGACATTCGCTGGAGTGCGATGCCGCAAGCCATCATGACAATGAGAGTGGCGAAGATGGAAAAAATCAGTCCGCTACCTATCAGCGTGCCATTCTTGAACCCGATGAAAAATAATAGAATGGCTATAACAGTTAAAACGGAAATGATGAGATTCAAGACAAAGCCTTGATTGGCAACGGCTGATTCATATCCTTGATCGTAGATAGAGGTCAGTTCATATCCTTCAGGCATGGATTGGGATAATTCGTCAATGCGTTTTTTCACAGCTTCTGCCATATCCACTACATTTCCGGTGGGGACGGTGGAGATGGCAATACCTATGGCCGGATTACCGTCAATGCGCATCAGATTGCTGGCAGGTGTCTGATAACTTTCTTCTATTTGTGCAATGTCGGCAAGGCGGAAATGTTCACCGGAGCGTGATACGATAGTCAGGTTTCTTATATCATCTAATGAATAAAAATTTCCAGTGGATTCAATGCGCAGCCGATTTTGTCCGGCATCAATACCTCCGGCATCTACCACTTTGTTTTGTGCTTCGAAAGCGCGGGCTATATCCGAGGTCGTAATTCCGCTTTGTGCCATGACGGATGGGCTGACAGATACGTCAATGGTAGGTGTCTGTATTCCGTAGATTTCTATTTTAGCAACATCTTTTATTTTCAATAGTTCGTTTTTGATAATCTTGGCTTCGTCTTCCAGTTCCCGATAGGTATGGCTCTTTCCAGTCAGTCCATAGAAAACTCCCAATACATCTCCAAAATCATCGTTAACAACAGATGGACCTGCTCCGGCGGGGAGTTTGCTTTGTACATCATTTACTTTACGGCGTAATTTGTCCCAAAGTTGTTGCATTTCGTCTGCCCGGATTTCCTTTTTTACATAAACGGTTATTTTTGAAAGTCCTGTTCGGTTTTCTGTTTTCAGATAATAAAGTTCACCAAGAGATTGGATGGATTCTTCCAGAACATCTGTTACTTGAGATTGTACCTCGGAGGGGGATGCTCCGGGATACGGAGTCAGTACGAGTGCTTGTTTGATGGTAAAGGGGGCGTCTTCCAGTTTTCCCATTTTGATATAGGAGAACAGCCCACCGGCCAATATCAATACCAACAGCAAGATAGTGACTGCTTTCTTCTGTAGAAAATATTTTACGAGTTTCATGATTGTTTATTTCTGTGATATTATTCGTTTTCTACACTTATTTTCATTCCATCCGATAGGAAGCGGAGCCCACTGTTTGCTACAGTTTCATCAGGATACAAGCCTTCGGTGATAGATACATAACCGTTTGGCAATAGATCCCCTTTCTTTACTTTTCTCTTAGTTACTTGTTGGGTTTTGGAATTTACTACCCATAAATAATCTCCTTCTGTAGGGCGATGGCAAAGGGCTGTTTGAGGGATGGCTGCTCCTTGGGAAAGAGTTGAAACGGAAGGGGCATTTAGGCTTGCTTTACCAGACATACCTGCCAGTAATTTCCCTTCTTTATTGGGAAGTAGAGCGGTCAGCAGATAAGAGAGGTTATTGCGGGTAGTCCCTTTGGAAATTTCCATTATCTTAGCATTATATACTTTATCGGGTTGGGCGTCAAATCGTACTTGTATTGTATCTAGTGCTTGCGCTGCACGGGCAATGTCTTGAGTGACATAAATCTCCAGTTTAAGTTGGTCTATATCAATAAAAGAAATGATGGGCTGGGTTGCTTTCACATCTTGAAATTTCTCTATATATACTTCACCCACATAACCATTGAATGGAGCGATAAGGCGTGTGTCTTCCAGTTCATAGGAAGCTGTATTGAAAGTTGTTTTTGCAGTGATATAGTCTGCTTTTGCTTTTTCATAAGTACTTGCAGAAACATTTCCTTTGTCGTATAACTTTTGTATACGTTCGAATTCCGCTTTTGCCTGATGGTAGATTGCTTCGGCACGTTCTTTACGGATGCGGAAATCGCGCGGATCTATTTCGGCTATGATGCTGCCTTGTTGGTATCGGTTACCTGCGTATACATCGAAACGGTCGATGGGACCGCCTACTCGGAAAGATAACTCGGAAGTGCGAAAAGGTCGGGCAATAAAAGAGAATTCTTTGTCACCCTGATGTGAAACTGGAACAGCTTGTGTTGTTTTTACAATAAGGTCTTGTTTTTTATCATTGCCTTCGGCAGCACAGGAAGAAAGTAGTGCGGCAAGGCTTAATAATAGCATGGAATGTACGTTTATCTTCATATTTTGTCTTTTAAGTTTGAAACAAAAATAAAGATTGAAGGGAGAACAGATGGGGAAGAAAATGCTGAAGCCGGAAAAAGAAGACCGGAAAAAGGGAAAATGCATCCTGAATAATTTTATCTATGAAGTAAAAAAAGATTTATTCAGGCAACTTTTTATACAGAATAGCTGTTTTTATCAGTAAGATGATTAACTATAAACTCTAAAGAATAAAGCGTATGTATTTTATTTGGTACATTATTATCGGAATTATTGCTGGTTTTGTTGCCGGTAAGTTGATGAGAGGGGGAGGTTTCGGTCTCTTTATTAATTTATTGGTTGGTATTGTTGGTGGTGTCCTGGGCGGCTGGGTATTCAGTTTGTTTGGTATTGCAGCAACTGGTATTATTGGCAGTCTTGTTACCTCTATTGTGGGAGCTATATTATTGTTGTGGATTGTTTCTTTGCTCAAGAGGTCTGATATTTCTTGAATTATAAGAGTAAAAAAGAACCGTCCTGACGACACGCTTGCCGGGGGCGGTTCCTAACCAAACAAATCAAAAAATATAAGTATATTAACTAATTGCTTCCACCTCCTAAGGCACGGTAAAGCATGATATGCAGTTTACAAGATTCCACATTCAGAGCGATACGTTCCAATTCACAATCCAGGAAACGTTCATCGGCCGACAGTACATCCAGATAGCCTGCGAATCCTACTTTAAACATTTCATTTGCATTATAAATAGATCGATGATGGATACGGCTTTCTTCTTCTTTCAACTTTTTGCGCTGGTGCATTTGCGATGATGCAGTAATGAGGTTTAATACTTCTTCATAGGCTTTTAATACCGTATCGTGATATCCTAACAAAGCGATGCGTTGCTGGCTTTTCGCATCATTCCATAATGCACGTATAGTATTTTGTTTGAATATAGGTGCTGTGATACCTGCACCGAGATTGTAAACCAGGGATGCAGGAGCAGTAAACCATTTATCCAGATCAAATGCGTTAAAACCTCCGTTTCCTCCAATCACGATGGATGGGAAGAAAGCTTTTCGCGCTGCAGATACGTCGGATTTACTAGCTAATAACTCCAGTTCGGCAGCCTTTATATCCGGGCGATATTGCAAAAGTTGTGACGGGATTCCTGCATCTGTGGGAAACTCATAACTACATGCAGTTTCAAATGACACTCGTTTCACCTTGAAAGGCAGTCGTCCTAATAAGGTGGCGATGGCACGTTCCTTTTCACTTATTTGCTGTTCGTTTGCAAGCAGCATTTCTTCCAATTTAAGGCGTCGTGACCGGAATTGGTCTACAGAAAGTCGGGTTACTTCACCTTCTTTCATCAGTTCATCGGTTAAATTATAAGCATCTCTGGCTGTTAGGATGGCTTCGCGTAGCACATATCGCTGTTTATCCAGTCCTATTAATTCAAAATAGTGTGTACCTACTTCTGATATCAATAAGGTGCGTGCCAGACGCATAGCTTCTACAGACTGCATCCAGCGGGATACGGCCGATCGTTTTTTATCGGTTAGCTTACCCCATATGTCAGCTTCCCATTGAAAATTGAGTCCTAGGTTGAAATTCCGGTAGGGATCTGGAATATGTTTGTCTTTTTCTAAATCGGGAGTGTTGGTGGTGCTGTTACCAACTCCGTCCATAGTGTACTCGCCAAAACGTTGTACTCCACCATCAATGCCTAATGAAAGATCGGGCAGCAGCGCTCCTTTTCCTACTCGAACTTGTGAACGGGCAATGGATATCCGTTCTATAGTTTGAAGGAATGAATGATTGTTATTTAACGCTTCGGCTATATAACTTTGCAATAACGTATCTGGAAAAAATGTTTTCCATGACATGGAAGAGATAGTAGTGCTGTCCGTTTCCCTATCCATATAGAACTCGGGTAACTCTATCTTTTCTGTCGGAGTAAGGGAAGGGGCTTTGCAACTTACCATAATCAGACAGAAAGCTCCTATTATTAAACCTGTTTTGTTTATATTGTTATTTTTCATCTTCTTCATCATAGCTGACTTTATTACGGTTAAGATGTGCAGACCAACTCTCGAAAACAAGGTAAAGTCCAGGTACAAGGAAGATTCCTACGAATGTACCGATAAACATACCTCCGGCGGCAGCTGTTCCGATGGAACGGTTGCCCAAAGCACCGGCTCCGCTTGCCATTACCAACGGGATTAGTCCGCATATAAATGCAAAGGATGTCATCAGGATGGGGCGCAGACGGCTTACGGAACCTCTAACGGCAGCATCAAAGATGCTCATTCCCTGTTTGCGGTACTGGTTGGCCATTTCCACAATAAGAATGGCATTTTTGCCTAGCAGACCAATCAACATTACCAAGGCTACCTGGGCATAAATATTATTTTCCAAGCCTGCCAGTTGCAGGAAAAAATAAGAACCGAAGATACCTGCCGGCAATGAAAGTATGACGGGAAAAGGCAGTAACAGACTCTCGTATTGTGCTGCCAGCAACAAATAAACAAACAGCAGGCAGATACCGAAAATAAGAACGGTTTGTCCACCCGAATCTTTCTCTTCACGAGTAACTCCTGACCATTCTATATCATAACCGCGAGGTAATGTCTCTTTGGCAATTTGTTCCACTGCTTCGATAACCTCTCCTGAACTGACTCCTTCGGCAGGTTCACCTGTAATCAAGGCCGAGGTGAACATATTGTAGCGTGTAATCTGGTTAGGACCGAATATACGGTCCATCGTCATAAAGTTAGAGTAGGGTACCATATTCCCGTCCTTGTTCTTGGCATAGAACTTATACAGATCTTCAGGATTCATACGATACTCTGGAGAAGCCTGTAACATCACCTTATACATTTGTCCGAAACGAATAAAGTTGGATGAGTAGAAACTGCCGATATAGGATTGGAGTGTTTCCATGGATTCATTTAGATTTACTCCTAATTTAGCTGCTTTAGCAATATCCACTTTCAGCAGATATTGTGGAAAATTAGGATTGAATCCTGAGGTTGCTCCCACAATGCGCGGATCTTCATTCAGTTTTTCTACTAATGTATTGGCAACATCGGCAAATTCTGCAAAGCTGCCTGCTGTTTTATCTTGTAAACGAAGTTCGAAGCCGCTGGCATTACCGAATCCCGGAACTGTAGGAGGCAGGAAGAACTGAATATCCGCATCTTTGATATGCGAGGTGCGGTCTTTGTATATCTCTATAAGTTCGGCTGCTGTTTGATCGCGTTCACTCCACGGGGTGAGATTAATCATACCCATACCGAAATTGGCACCTTCCGTTTCAGTCATCAAACTATAACCTGCTAATGTGGAGATGCTTTCAATTTCTTTGAAAGGAAGCAATGCAGCTTGTACAGCGTTCAAGGCTTTTTCGCTGCGTTCCAATGTTGCTCCCGGAGGCGCATCTACATTGACATAAATCATACCTTGGTCTTCATTGGGAATAAAGCCTGAAGGAAGTACCTGGCTCATGCCGAAAGTGGCAAGGAAGAAAATAATCAGTGTGGCATAAGTGATTATTTTCCGGCTCAAATACTTGTGTAATCCGATATTGTATTTCTTTTCAAAGCGGTCGTACCGGCGGTTGAAAAAAATAAAGAAACGACGTAGCCATCCTGCTTTTTTCTTCTTTTTTCCATCAGCGGGTTTCAGTAACAAAGCACATAGGGCAGGCGAGAGGGTCAATGCGTTTATTCCTGAGATAACAATGGCTACCGCCAGTGTCAATGAGAATTGCCGATAGAAAATACCTACAGTTCCCTGCATGAAGCCCACCGGAACAAAGACTGCCGACATGACTAGCGTGATGGCAATAATGGCTCCACCGATTTCATTAATAGCTGCTACAGATGCTTTATAAGGAGAGAGTTTCTCATGATGCATCTTTACATGGACAGCCTCTACGACGACTATTGCGTTGTCTACTACAATACCTATTGCGAGCACAAGGGCGAATAAGGTCAACATATTTATGGAGAAGCCCAGCATTTCCATAAAAAAGAATGTACCGACCAATGAAACTGGTACGGCGATAGCCGGAATTAAGGTGGAACGGAAATCTTGTAAAAATATATACACCACAATAAATACCAGTATGAATGCTTCGAGCAGTGTCTTCAGCACTGACTGTATGGAGGCGTCAAGAAAGCGTGATACGTCATAGGAGATATTGTAATCCATGCCAGGCGCAAAACTGCTTTCTTTGATTTCTGCCATTTTGGTTTTAATATTTTGGATGACTTCCCTTGCATTGGAGCCGGGGCGTTGTTTGATCATAATAGATGCCGATGGCCTTCCGTCGGTCATAGAGGTCATGTTATAATCTTCAGAATCGAATTCAATAGTGGCAACGTCTTTCAGACGTAGCAGTGAACCATCGGGAAGAGCTTTCAATACAATCTCTCCATATTCTTCTGCTGTGCTGAACTTTCCGGTATATTGTAATACATATTGCAGTTGTTGGGGTAATTTGTCTGAACTGATACCTGTCTTGCCGGGTGCTGCTTCTATGTTTTGATTACGGATGGCTTCAGTTACATCTTGAGGTACCATGTTGTAGGCGGCCAGCCGATTAGGATTCAACCATACACGCATGGCATAATCACGGCTACCCATGATTTCTACCAAGCCTACACCGTCAATACGTTTTAATTCGCGCAAAATATTGATATCGGCAAAGTTATAAACAAACTTTTCGGTATGTGCACTGTCCGTACTCATGATGTTCAAGTACATCAACATACTGTTTACTTCTTTTTCTGTAATAACTCCGGCACGGATTACTTCTTCAGGCAATTCGTCTAGTACGGTAGTCACACGGTTCTGTACATTTACGGCAGCTACGTCCGGATCGGTTCCCACTTTAAAATAGATAGTAGTAAGGGACATACCGTCGTTGGTACAAACAGTGGTCATGTAGGTCATGCCGGGTACTCCGTTGATGGCACGCTCTAACGGGGTGGCGACTGTTTTAGACATCACATCGGCACTAGCCCCGGTGTATCGGGCGGTTACCGTTACAGATGGGGGTACGATATCGGGAAACTGAGTGATGGGCAGTGTCAAAATAGACAGTACGCCCAAGCAGACGATAATGACGGAGATTACTCCTGAAAGTATCGGTCTTTTTATAAATAGCTTAAACATAAACTGTCCGTTTTATTTTACGATAGCTTGTTTTAATTCAACTTCTTTTCTGATTGCTTCCATATCAATGGTATCAGTCTTGATGGTAATGCCATCTTTCATCATTTGCACTCCCTCGTATACGATGGCAGTGTTAGGAGAGAAGTCTTGTGTCACATAGTAATTATTATAGCGTTCCAGCGGTTGGAAGCTGCGTACTTTTACTACACTGGCACTATCAACGGTATATACATAGGTGAAATCTTGAATTTCGAATGTTGATTTCTGGGGAACTAGGCAGATGTTGTCCATTTGGGTCATCATACGTACTTTTCCAGTCACTCCATGTTTCAGCAGTCCGTCCGGGTTCGGAAAACGGACACGGAAGGCAATGGAGCCGGTTCCTCGTTCAAAGTCACCTTCTACTGTTTCTAATGTGCCTTTGTGGGAGTAGATGGAACCGTCTGACAAAATCAGTTCCACATTATTTTCTTCGTGCTGTTTTTGTCCGCTAAGTTGTTGGCGCTTGTATTCCAGATACTCGCTTTCGTTCACTTTATAGTAAGCAAAGATCTCGGAAATATCACTTACGGTAGTCAGTAAGCTTTGCGGATTTACCAGACTTCCCGTCTTATAAGGAATACGGTCTATGTAGCCGTCAAAAGGGGCAGTGATAGTGGTGTAAGAATAATCCATCTGTGAACGTTGCATTTGTGCTTTTGCCTGTTCCACTTTCATTTGGGCTACTTCTTTTTCTTTATTGGCTTGGTCGAGTCGGATTTTTGATAAGATTTGTTTGTCAACCAGCCGGCCTATTCTTTCGGCTTCATAATTTGCCATTTCATATTGTGCCTGTGCTTGTTTGTAATTGGCTTGCGCCTCTTTTACCGTTTCGCTATATTGGTCGGAACTGAGTTGGAATAGGGGCTGTCCTTTTTTGACTTTCTGTCCTTCGTCTACATATATTTGTTGAACAAATCCTTCCACTTTGGGCTTAATTTCTACAAACTGTATAGCTTGCACATCAGCTACATATGAGCGTGGAAACTCAATGGTTGTGGGGTGAAGAATGGTGATGGGAATGAATTCTTTGTGATGTTCCTGCTTGTTGTCCGATTGACCACAAGAGCATAGCAATCCTGTGCATGTACACAGGACCGCAATTTTCTGAAAATTACTCTTCATGAAATTACGAATACAATTTAAAAAGATTAATAATTGAGTTTGAGTAAATAAAAGATCCGGCTTGCATTCAAATCTTTCAGAATACAAGGCCAATATGTATGAATATGCTTTAATGTGACATATTAAATGCGGTACACACAAAAGATAATGTGATGATGTACCACTTTCCCCGGATTTTCACTGACAGGTGTGTAACTTTGTACCGGAACTTGGGGAATAGCAAAAAGATTGACCAGCATGTCGATAGTGCAGGGTAAAAAACGACTGTTTGGCAGTTGTGCACGTCCCGACTGGAAATAATAAGTTTCTTCTCCTCTGCTTTCTTCATTGTTGTCAGAAGGCAGGGTGGGCTGTTCCATCGTTTCTACCATAGCCAGATTGGCATCAATCAGTGGAGCGCATACATCAAATTGTACGAGTAATAACATAATTACGCATACTATTCTTACCACATATTTTTTGATACCGTTGAACATGAAAGATACTTTGTTTGTCAATTCGTTTGCAAATTTAATATAATTGAACACTGTTTTCAAACTAATCATCCAAAATTAGTGAGTTTTAATATATCCTTTCTCTTTTTTGGAACTACTATCCTTTATACTGACTGAAATCTGTTATTTTTGTACTCAGTATTTTAAATAATCAGATAATATTACTTATGTTACAACCCGAATTGAAATTTCGTCGAGATAAAATACGCTATTTAATGGCTCAACAAGGCATTGATGCTGCCCTGATAGCTTGTAATGTAAATTTGCTTTATACGTATGGTGAGATAGTGAACGGCTATCTTTATTTACCGCTTCATTCACCGGCACTTCTCTTTGTAAAACGTCCTAATAATATTGTGGGAGAATTTGTATTCCCTATTCGTAAACCTGAGCAGATAGTGGACTTGTTAAAAGAAAATGGTATACCTGTAGCTTCAAAGATAATGTTGGAAGGCGGGGAACTGCCTTATGCGGACTATATGCGTCTTGCATCTCTTTTTCCTGAATCGGAGGTAGTGGATGGAACTGCTATTATTCGTGAAGCGCGTAGCGTAAAGACTCCGCTGGAGATTGAACTTTTTCGTCGGTCGGCTGCATTACATGCTCGAGCATATAGTAAGATTCCCGATGTATACCATCCGGGGATGACTGATCGTGAACTATCTGTTGAGGTGGAACGCCTGATGCGACTGGAAGGTTGTCTGGGAATATTCAGAGTATTTGGTCAGAGTATGGAGATATTTATGGGAAGTGTGTTGGCCGGAGATAATGCAGCTACTCCTTCGCCTTATGATTTTGCCTTAGGTGGTAAGGGATTGGACCCGTCTTTGCCCGGAGGAATGAATGGAACTTTGTTGAAAGAGGGGTATAGTGTAATGGTGGATATAGGGGGAAACTTTTACGGATATATGTGCGATATGAGTCGTGTGTTCTTCATTGGAAAATTAAATGATGAGGCTTATGCAGCTCATCAAGTCTGTCTTGAAGTGCAGGATAAGGTTGCCTCTATGACGGCGCCTGGTGTGGTGTGCGAGGATCTTTATAATGCGGCCATTGAGATCGTGACGAAAGCCGGATTTGCCGATCGTTTTATGGGGGTGTCCCAACAGGCACGTTTTATAGGACACGGCATCGGGTTGGAAATTAATGAGGCACCAGTGTTGGCTCCGCGTATCCGGAGGGAGTTGGAAGAGGGAATGGTGTTTGCCCTTGAACCTAAAATCGTATTGCCGGGAGTAGGACCGGTCGGCATTGAAAATTCTTGGGTAGTTACAGAAAACGGAGCCGGCAAACTGACCATTTGTAATGAGGAGATTATAGAGCTTTGATTCCTTGGATGTAAATATTGAAGCGGAAATATCAAAAAAACGAAAAATTTTATGGTTCTTGTTCTAGTGTCATTGGGGGCAAAGTGAAGAACTTGAATATAAAAAAGATCCCGAAACTTTTAGTTTCGGGATCTTACATGGTTTGAAGTATATTTTTTATTCCCACTCAATGGTCGCATTGGGTTTGGGCGACAGGTCATAGCATACGCGGTTCACATTCTTTACTTCTTTTAGAATACGGTCGGTAATTTTCATCAGAATGGACCAGTCTATCGGTTCGATAGTAGCTGTCATAGCATCTACGGTGTTGACAGCTCGGATAATAACAGGCCAGTCAAATGAACGGGCATTGTCACGCACGCCTACTGATTTGAAATCGGGTACTACGGTGAAATATTGCCATACTTTCTTGTCCAAGCCTGCCAGTTGGAATTCTTCACGCAAGATGGCGTCCGATTCGCGAACAGCTTCCAGGCGGTCACGAGTGATAGCCCCCAAACAGCGCACTCCCAAACCAGGACCAGGGAACGGCTGACGGTAGACCATGTCGTATGGTAAACCAAGTTCCACTCCGCAGGCACGGACTTCGTCTTTGAACAACTGGCGTAAAGGTTCTACTAATTCAAACTGTAAATCCTCGGGTAAGCCACCTACATTGTGATGGGATTTAACCATTTTGGCTGTTTTAGTACCACTTTCTACGATATCAGGATAAATTGTACCTTGTCCCAAAAAGTCGATTCCATTTAGCTTACGGGCTTCCTCTTCGAACACACGAATAAATTCACCACCGATAATCTTGCGTTTCTGCTCCGGATCAGCTACATTTTCCAGTTTACTCAGGAACCGGTCTGTAGCATCCACGTAAATCAAATTAGCGTTCAACTGATTTTTGAAAACTTCAATTACTGCTTCCGATTCACCTTTGCGCATTAATCCATGGTTCACATGTACGCAGACCAGATTATTGCCGATGGCTTTCAGCAACAGGGCTGCTACTACAGAACTGTCTACACCTCCGGAAAGTGCCAATAATACTTTCTTGTCGCCTACCTGGCGGCGGATCAATTCAATCTGGTCATTGACAAAGTTTGTCATATTCCAGTTAGCCTCTGCCTTGCAGGTATCAAAAACAAACGATTGTACAGCATTCTTTATTGTTTCCACATCATCCGTCAGTTGGGGAAGCTTCACTTCGCAACATGCTTTGTCATGACCGGCAGCCATTACGGGGATCCCTGCTTTGTAAATCTCGGGAAGCACGTCAATATCCACTCCGTCAATTACATGGTTGGGACCGCCATTGATAATGACACCCTTTACATTGGGCAATGCTGTCAGCTCAGCGGCTGTGATATCGTGCGGGTAAATTTCACTATATACACCCAAAGCACGAATGGCTCTGGCAAGCACGGTGTTTTCGGTGCTTCCCAAATCCAAGATAACAATCATATCTTGTTTCATTCCGTTATGTTGTTTTTAAGTTATTAGTTGGTTGTCTATTATTCCCACTCAATTGTGGCAGGCGGTTTGGACGAGATATCATAGCATACGCGGTTTACACCTTTTACTTTATTGATTATGTCGTTTGAAACCTTAGCCATAAATTCATAGGGAAGATGAGCCCAGTCGGCGGTCATGGCATCCGTACTAGTTACGGCACGTAGGGCAACGGCACGTTCGTATGTACGTTCGTCCCCCATTACTCCCACACTTTGTACGGGTAGCAAGATTACGCCTGCCTGCCATACTTGGTGGTAAAGGGATGTTTCGTTTCCGTCCGAGTCTTTCACTTTCCAGTCTCTCAATCCTTGGATATAGATATCATCGGCGTCTTGCAGAATACGTACTTTCTCAGGAGTGATATCACCCAAAATACGTACCGCAAGTCCTGGTCCGGGGAATGGATGGCGTGTAATCAGATGTTCCGGCATACCTAGTTCACGACCTACGTGGCGTACTTCATCCTTGAATAGCAGACGCAGAGGCTCGCATAGTTTCAAATTCATTTTTTCGGGCAGTCCACCTACGTTGTGATGACTTTTGATTACAGTGCCGGTGATACTTAATGACTCGATACAGTCAGGATAAATGGTACCTTGTGCCAGCCATTTCACATCTTTAATTTTATGAGCTTCTTCATCGAATACGTCAATAAAACCTTTGCCGATAATCTTACGCTTCTTCTCAGGTTCTTCCACACCTGCCAGTTCACTGAAGAATTTTTGGCTGGCATCCACTCCGATTACATTCAGTCCGAGACATTCATAATCATGGAGTACATTTTTGAATTCGTTCTTACGCAGCATGCCGTGATCTACAAAAATGCAGGTAAGATTCTTGCCTATCGCTTTATTTAATAATACGGCTGCCACAGATGAGTCTACTCCGCCACTCAGCCCCAGTACTACTTTGTCATTTCCCAGTTGCGCTTTCAGTTCGGCTACAGTCGTTTCAATGAAAGAGGCAGCGCTCCAGTCCTGTTTCCCCCCGCAAATGTCGACTACAAAATTTTTCAGAAGCTGGGTTCCGTCTTCACTGTGGAACACTTCCGGGTGGAACTGTACTCCCCATACTTTCTCTTCCTTTATTTGATAAGCAGCGATGGCTACTTTATCTGTTGAAGCGATAATTTTGAAATTCTCCGGAATGGCGGTGATGGTATCTCCGTGGCTCATCCATACTTGTGAGTGTTCACGGACGTTCTTCAATAGTGGGTTCTCTTGGTCGAAAGTGGAAAGGTGTGCACGTCCGTATTCACGTGTGCCGGCCGGTTCCACTTTCCCACCGTTTGTATAAGACATGAACTGTGCACCATAGCAGATACCCAAAATAGGATACTTTCCGCGAATGTCACTCAAATCGACTTTAAAGGCGCTTTCATCATACACCGAGAAAGGGCTTCCCGAAAGGATAACGCCGATTATGGACGGATCATTGTGTGGAAATTTGTTGTAAGGCACAATCTCGCAATAAGTATTCAGTTCGCGAACGCGACGGGCTATGAGCTGTGTGGTTTGTGAACCGAAGTCGAGAATAATGATCTTTTCTTGCATATATATATTAAGATATGTAAATGATTTCGTGCCGCAAAGATACTCAGAAAAAATAAAAATCCGTCATGCTGTTGAGGCTTTTTATAATTGAATTGGAAAAACTTTGTTCTTCCTGCTTCCTTGTGGAAAAATATGCAAAAAAAAGATTGGAATGTTTAGGAAATGTCGGCTGGTATATAAATCACGGGCTGTCCGACAAGCATTTGAGGGCAGCCCGTTTTTTTGTGTGGATAATATTTTATTTTTTGCCAGCCTGTTCCTTCAACAAGTCACGGATTTCTGTAAGTAATACCTCTTCCTTGCTAGGGGCAGGTGGGGCGGCGGGAGCAGGAACTTCTTCTTTCTTGCGATTCAGCTTGGCAAGTAATCTTATAAATAAGAATATAGAAAAAGCAATGATGATAAAGTCGAAAGTAGCTTGTAGGAAGTTGCCATAATTCAACGTTACGGCAGGGTTTTTAACTCCATCCCCCACTTCCGCCGGGTCGCACATAA
>OAUE01000218.1_pt1 | contig 18648 bp, 9 predicted proteins | sample 1476131 | NCBI WGS metagenome assembly OAUE01 (sample SAMEA2580003, study PRJEB22360) | human gut metagenome | reverse complement strand
TAATATGAAACTTAAACATTTATTCTATGCAGCAGCCGTCTCTACATTGGCGGCTGCTTGCAGCGAAGCAGACGAATTGAATTCCAGTATCCGCTCAGAGAAGACATTGGATGCCATCCATTCGGGCACGGACCGTTTTGCCACACGTGTCAATCTGAACAGCGAGTGGGAGAGTGGTGATGCTATCGGAGTATATATGCTCGATGCAGGAACAGGAAACATCCGTAACTCTGCAATGAATATACAGTATAATGCCGATGTGGCAGAAACATCTACAGAAACTAACTTTGTAGCTGCCGCAGATGGAATAGGTATTTATGACCAACCGTGCGATTTCGTGGCATATTATCCCTATTCTTCCGGTGAGGAAGGGAAAGTGGATGCCGGTGCAGGTGTATACAAGATAGACTTGGCAGACCAGTCTGCCGGTATTGCCGGTCATGACTTGATGTGGGCAAAGGTTGAGAACAAGGCTTCGGATGAATTGCTAAGTAGCGGGCTGTCTATGACTTTTCATCATCAGTTGGCATTATTGTATGTAAATATAGGTAATGAAGATGTGAAAGTCGAAAATGTGAAAGTAAATGGACTCAATACAACTGCTCATTTTGACCTGCTCAAAGGAGAACTGTCTGTAGATGATGCACCGAAAGCAGTCACTTTACATAAATTGTCTGATAAATCGTTTGTAGGTGTGATGCTTCCTGTTGCTAATATAGCAAAGGTTATGTCTGTAACCATTGAAGCAGGTGGAAAGATTTTCCAATATATGGTACCGGCAACCAGTAAGATTTCTAAGTTTGAAGCCGGTTATGAATACATATTTAACATAAATCTGAAAAACTCATCCGGCGATTTGATTTCGGGCGGGAATGGAAGTACTGAAGGTTGGAAACCTGGTGAGAATGAAGGTGGCGATGCTACAGAGACCAATCCGGAAATACCAAGTGGATATGAAACCATTCCGGTTAATGGTGATACAGAACTGACTACTGTGTTGGACGGTGCTTCTGGTAAGATTGCTTTGTTGTTTGCATCAGGTAATTCTTACAATTTTAGCACTAATCTGGTGATACCGTCTGCGGTTACGGAATTGATGTTGTTGGGTGACGGGAAACAGCAAGTGGTATTGTCCATGAAGAGCATTATAAATACCGGTCTTCAGAAACTTTCTTTGAATAATTTAAAGATTACAGGCGAATCAAATGCAACTTTGTTGAGCAATGCGGCAGAAGATAACCTTGATAACCAATTTGCATCGGATGCAGTGGTAGAGATTAAAAAATGTGAGCTTACAGGAATGAAATATGTATGTAATTGGGATGGTAATAAGGATCGTGATGTTGAAAGAAATGCCTTGTCTTCTTTTGTGGTAAACGATTGTTATATGCACGATATCGTTTCTGTCTTTGAAGAATATCGTTCGGAGACGATGATGTTTACAAATTCTACTTTCTATAAGATGTCGGGACAGGCTATTCATCCGCATACTTATGGTACTGCTCCCAATCCTACAATAACCGTACAATATTGTACATTGGTTGGTTTGGATAAAACTCCGATTCAAGGAACCAATCAAGGTTGTAATATAACGTATGAAAACAACGTTTCTGCTATGATAGATCCGGAACATTCCAATTTGTCCTATAACACAAGTAGTTCGAATGGCGATGGCAATTATGCGGCGAAGAATGACGGCGATGGAAAAGTGGCAACTGGTGGTTTCAAGCACGTTAATTTTAATACCGATTATAAAGTTTCTGATTTGTTTGTAGATGCAGCCAACGGCGACCTTACACTCAAAATTGATGTTCAAGTAGGTGATCCCCGCTGGTATAAATCAGTAGAATAATCCGTGTTTACGTATAATAATTATTTAGACTATAAATTTATGAAATTATTTCATACCCTATTATATCCCCTTTTGGGACTATTGCTCCTCTCCTGCTCGGACAACGAGCAGGAGACGGGTGATAATCCTGCGCCTACTACCGGTGCGATTACGTTCGGTGTAGACCTGACAGGCTTTACCACCCGTGTCACACAAGACGGCACGTCTTGGACGAATGGGGACAAGATTGGAACATTCGCCTTGGATGCCGATACGTCCGAGCCGGTATTGGACAATGTGAATGTACCTTATGTATGTGCCGAGGACGGTCAGTCGGTAGCATTCACTTCGGAAACACCGCTTGCTGTGCAGGACGATGGCAAGCCGGTGAAGTTTGTCGCTTACTATCCGTATAATGTCGATATGCAGGATTTTAACTATCCGGTGTCGATAGCCGACCAAAGCAATGGAAGTACCGCTTGCGACTTGCTGTACGGTACTGCATCCGAACCGTATGTGTATGATAAAGAAAGCGATACGAACATTGCGTTGAAATTTACACACCGTCTCTCAAAGGTGGTTTTGAAGTTCATGGATATGGAAAAGAACCCCTTGACGGTAAGTGATGTGAAGATACTGGGTATGCCGGTTTCCGCTGCATTCAATGTGCAGACGGGGGCGTTGACAACAGATGATAATTCCGTAGCCGATATAACTCCTTACGTGAATTCTGCTAACAATTATCGTGAAGCCATCATTCTGCCCGTTGCTTTAAGCGATGCTTACAAGGTATCGTTTGTTTTGGACGGCAGAACACGCGAATGGGTGTTTGCCGACCTTGATATCAGTCTGCCCAAATTCAATGCCGGTTCGCAATATACGTTTGGAATTTATATCGATCCTACGGAAGATATTATCATAGGCCGTCTGGAAGATGTGGATGCAGGAAACAGCTCCGCTCCGTGGGAAGACGGCAGCAATGAAAACGGTACGGCGGATGGGAATCAACCTGCCGAGTACCATCTCTTTCCAGCCGATAAAGCAACTGATGCTTTTGCCGATACGGAATTGAAAATCTCTTTCGACGGTGTAGCGCCTGAGCTGGGTACAAGCGGATACATCCGCATTTATCGGATGAGCGACCATAAGATGGTGGATGAGATTAATATGGGAGAACGGCGAGACCCATTTGCCACAAATAAAGACGATACACGTCAACGCTATTTGAATACTTGGATGGATGCCGTCGGGGCGACTCCGACCGGTTCTTCCGCTAATTGCAGAGTAGTAAACTATTATGCGGCACGTGTGGAAGGGAATGATTTCATTATCAAACCTCATCAGCAACGTTTGGAATTTGATACGGAATATTATGTAGTCATTGACAGGGATGCCATCGTTCAAGAAGATTTTTCGGGTATCTATGGTCGTGCATGGAGTTTCAAGACAAAGGCTGCTCCTACATTTGCCGGGGGAGAATATAATGTGAAGATAAGCCATACTGATGTAAATGCTGATTTTTATACGTTGCAAGGAGCTATTGATTTTTGTGCTACTCATGTTGATTTGGCTGCACGGAAAGTGTTCCAAATGGACAACGGTATCTATCAGGAAATTATTTACTTGCGCGACCAAAGCAATATTACCATTAAAGGTAACTCGGGAGATAATACAGCGGTAAGTATTCAGTATGATAATGACAATAGCTATAACGGAGGCACCGGTAAAGGAACAAGCTTTGATCAGTTTGCACCGATTGGTACTCCGGTTACTTCCGGTGGACGTTCGGTAATGACTATTTGTGGCAAGTCGGAATATATCCGTTTTGAGAATGTTACAATAGAAAATACTAATTGCAGGTATCAGGGATTTGGTGAAGCGCTTTATATTGATAATAAATCTACTGCCTTTATTAATTGCCGGTTGATTGGTTATCAGGATACCTTGCTTCCGGGCGGTGGATATAACTGGTTCTACCAATGTTATGTGGAAGGTGCTACGGACTTTATCTGGGGTTCGGGAGAAGTTGTGTTGTTCGAAGACTGCGAACTTTATGCACCTACCGGCACTCGTGCCGTGATGCAGGCTCGTGTCAAAGAAGGTTATTTGGGTTATGTGTTCGACCGTTGCCGTTTTACGGTAGGCGAGGGAGTTACTAAGTCCACATTGATTTATCAGTATGCACCTGACAACCTGACTTTCCTGAACTGTACATTTGCCGATGTGTACGGTCCGAACTTTGTAGGGGAAAATAAACCGTTGGAGCCTACCGTACCGTCGGTTACCGCCGGTTGCAAGATGTACAACGGTAAGACAGAATCCGGAGACGATTTCTACAATCTTATTCCTGAAGCTGTGAGAACTACGGTACTTAATCTTAGTGAGGCACAGTTTAACGAAAACTTCGGTAGCCGGGAAAAGATTATGAGTTGGAAAGGCAATGATCCCTCTTGGTTTAAGGAGTAAACAAACACAAATATAAATACTTAAAAGTTTTATAACTGATGAACAGATTAATGAAAATGGCGGGCTTCATGCCCGTCATTTTAGGAACACTTTGCGCTTGTCAAAGCACTTCGACGGAGCGTTATGACATCGCAAACAAGGAAGACCTTTATAAGAATCTTCCCTTTGAGATGCCTGTCGTACAGCATCCCTTTTTCCCCGACTATCAGGTGGATATCCGTGATTTCGGCGCAAAGGCGGACGGTGAGACACTGAACACCGAAGCCATTAACAATGCCATCAGGGCGGTGAGCGAGAAGGGTGGTGGTAAAGTAATCATTCCCGAGGGATTGTGGCTTACGGGGCCTATCGTATTGCAGAGCAATGTCAACCTGCATACCGAACGAAACGCGCTTGTACTCTTCAGCGATGATGCCGCTTTGTATCCGTTGGTGCATACCTCTTTCGAGGGGTTGGACATGCTCCGTTGCCAGTCGCCTATCTCTGCGATGAAAGCAGAGAATATAGCCATTACGGGGCACGGGGTCTTCGATGGTTCAGGCGATAGCTGGCGACCTGTGAAACGTAATAAAATGACGGACGGACAGTGGAAGGCACTGCTCAGGTCGGGTGGTGTGGTAGACGATGCCGGCAAAGTGTGGTATCCCGATGCCGGTGCTTTGAAAGCTTCCGTACTTACCGGCAGTAAAGAGAAAAGAACAGTTTCTGCCGATGAATGGGAAGGAATGAAACGCTGGTTGCGTCCTGTGCTGCTGAGCTTTGTAAAGAGTAAACGCATATTGCTGGAAGGCGTAACGTTCCGCAATTCGCCCAGTTGGTGCCTGCATCCGCTCTCTTGCGAAGACCTGACATTGGATGGCGTCAAGGTGTTCAATCCCTGGTATTCGCAGAATGGAGATGCCCTCGATGTGGAATCGTGTAAGAATGTGGTGGTAACCAATTGCCTGTTCGATGCGGGTGATGACGCCATTTGTATAAAGTCGGGTAAAGATGCCGACGGCCGTCGACGCGGAGAACCTTGCGAGAATGTGATAGTGAAGGACAACACCGTATTGCACGGACACGGCGGTTTTGTTGTGGGCAGTGAAATGTCCGGCGGCGTCAGGAATGTGTATGTGGCAGACTGTACATTCATCGGTACCGATGTCGGGTTGCGTTTCAAGAGTACGCGCGGTCGTGGCGGTGTGGTGGAAAATATCTACGTGGACAATATCAATATGATAAACATTCCGGGTGATGCATTGATTGCCGACCTCTATTATGCTGTGAAAGAAGCGCCCGGTGCTCCTGTACCTGCCGTGACCGAAGAGACTCCGGCTTTCAGGAATATCCACATCTCCAATGTATCCTGCAAAGGTGCCGGCCGTGCCATGTTCCTGAACGGACTGCCCGAAATGCCTATCGAGAACTTTTCTGTTAAGAATATGAAAGTAACCGATGCGCAGAAAGGAGCTTCCATAAACAAGGTTGCCGGAATTACTCTGGAAAATATCGAAATAGAAACGGCTGATGATGCGTATCTGCAAGTGGAGAATGCCACGGATATAGTCATCGACGGTAAGGCATACGATAAAATCTCGGAAAGGAGATTGCTCACACAGAATTGAATTTAGACATAACTTCGTGTTGGTAAGGCACGGATTGTATGGAACTGGTAAACCGGAAGCGGCTACTTCATACAATCCGTGCCTATTGTATTTTCAGGAGGTGCTCTATTCGCTTTTTTCCCCTTCTATATACAGTTTGGTATTTATCTATAACTCTTTACGGTTATCATACTTATGGAAAGGTCCGTTTCCCACGGGAGAAACAACCGTTTCCCCTAAAGGAAACAAGAATTTCCCTTAAGGGGAACTGGAGTTTCCTTTAAGGGGAACGAGCGTTTCGCTAGTGGAAACGTCCGTTTCGCCTCATGGGAACGGAAGTAACCGCCGGTGTGACGGACCGGCAGGACGTTGTGCCAAAGAATACGGCCGATATCCTTGTCGGATAAAAGCAAAGCGACGAAAAATCTCTTCCTTGCAGATACCGGGAAGAGATTCTTCATCGCTTTACTTCTCTGAATGCTACAGAGTGGGAGTTCTATCGGTTTCTTATAACAGTTTTAGTGTTTTCTTTTGCAGGTCTTTCTCTTGAGAGCTTCCACCTACCAATACATCGAAGGTATTTTGCATGGTACGCATCGTGTTGGTGGTGTTGTCCCACCATTCCAGTTGTTTGGGAGTCAGTTCGAGTTCCACTTTCACGGTCTTTCCTGCCGGGATGCGTACGCGTTTGAAAGCGCGCAGCGTCTTGATAGGACCGTCTGTCTCTCCGTTCTTCTTGAGATATACCTGTACTACTTCCTCGCCGTCGCGGCTGCCGGTATTGGTGACGGGTACGGTGATTTTTGCCGTTTCGCCTACCTTGACAGATGAATCCAGTTTCATTTTACCGTATTTGAATGTGGTGTAACTCAAACCGTATCCGAACGGGAAAAGCGGTTCGCCTTTGAAGAAGCGGTAGGTATGTCCTGCCATGTTGTAGTCTTCGAAGTCGGGCAGTTGCGACAGGCTGCGGTAGAACGTAACCGGCAGGCGTCCGGCAGGGTTGTAGTCGCCGAACAGGACTTCGGCAACGGCCTTACCGCCCGACTGTCCCGGATACCATGCCTGCAGAATGGCTTGGCAGTGTTCCGTTTCGGCTTTCATGGCAATGGGCGAACCCGAACAGTTTACGAAGATAACCTTCTTGCCTGCATCGTGAAGCGCTTTAATCATTTCCCGTTGAACGGCAGGCAGTTCGATGTCCGTGCGGTCGCCTCTCTTGAAGCCGGGCAGGTCAACGCCCATCTCTTCTCCTTCCAGTTGAGGGGATATGCCGCCTGCAAAAATCACGATATCGGCATCTTTCACTTTGGCTACCGAGCGTTGTATGTCGCACTCTTCCTTGAAGCCGATGTCGAAGTTGAGCTGGGCATCGCTGGCAAAGTATTGGAAGCGGATTTCAATGTCATACGATTTGCCGGCCTCTACACGCATGCCGTGTGCTTGCGGACGGCTGCCGTGTTTGTTGGTGAAGCTCTTCACCTCTTTGCCATCGACGAGCAGCTTTACGGAACCGTAGCAGTAGAAGTCGAACACAACATCGCCGCTCTCCCGGGGAGTGAATACGCTTTGGTAAACGGCAGAGAAATCGGTGAGGTTTACGCCCGGTGCAAAAACAGTGGCTCCGGAAGTACAGAGATGGAACGGAGTGCTTAGCTGTGCCGTGGCTGCGGGTTCGCCCTTGAACTCCGTATTGTTCCAGTAACGGGCGCTGAAGCCGGGGCCGTTTTCGGATTTACACTGGCTGAATACGCTGCGTATCAATTTCCTTTCCACCCATGAACAGCCTTGTTCGTAAATCAGTTTGTCGTCTTTGCCCATGGCCGATCGGATACCGTCCAGAATGGTGATGGTACGTTTGGGAGTACCGTTGTAGTTTCCCCACTGCATCACGGAGTCGTTGGCGTTGGGACCCATTACGGCGATGACTTTCCCGCCGCGTTTGAGGGGAAGGATGCCGTTTTTGTTTTGTAACAGTGTCATGGACTTGCGTGCCATGTCCAGCGACAGTGAGTCGTGCTTGTCGGAGCCGACTACGGAATAGGGTGTCTGTGCCCAGTCCACCCGGCTGAGTTCGTCCATCTCGCCCAATTCGAAGCGTGCCTGTAACAGACGTTTTACGGAGCGGTCGATGTCTTTTTCATTGATGAGTCCTCTTTTTACTCCTTCTATCAGCGAACGGTAATTGGAACCGCATTCCAGGTCTGTTCCACTCAGTACGGCGGCAGAAGAGGCGGAAGCGGCATCGGGGTGGGTTTTGTGTCCTTTGGCGTTGTGGAAGTCGCTGATGGCGCTGCAATCGGATACGACAATACCGTCGTATCCCCACTCTTCGCGGAGAATATGCGTCAGCAGGCGGTTGCTGCCGCAGCAAGGTTCACCCTCGAAGCGGTTGTAGGCACACATCACTTCTTTTACCTTACCTTCTTTTACCAGTGCTTCAAAGGGCGGCAGGTAGGTTTCGTACAAATCGCGCGGGCTGATGTTCTCCGCATTGAAGCTGTGGCGGTTCCATTCGGGACCGGAGTGCACGGCGAAGTGCTTGGCGCAAGCGTGTACCTTATCGTATTTCCGGTTTTCGTCCAGGCATTGCAGGCCTTTTACAACATTTACGCCCATAACGCTTGCCAGATAAGGGTCTTCACCGTATGTTTCTATACCCCGTCCCCAGCGAGGGTCGCGGTAGATGTTCACCGTGGGTGTCCAGATGGTCAGCCCTTGATAGCGTTTGTAGCTGCCCTCTTTCGAGTAGACAGCATTCTTGGCGCGTGCTTCGTCGGATACGGCAACGAAAGCTGTATGTAAAGCTTCGGGAGAGAAAGAAGCCGCCATGCCGATGGGTTGCGGAAAAACGGTTGCCAAACCGCTGCGTGCTACTCCGTGCAATGCTTCGTTCCACCAGCTGTAGGGCTTGATACCCAACCGTTCCACGGGCTTTGAGTTGTCCATCATCAAGGATACTTTCTCTTCCAGTGTGAGTTGTTTCACTAAATCTTCTGCACGCTCTGCCGGACTGTAGCTGTTGTCCTTATAGACGGACTGTGCAAGGCTGCTACCCGAAACAATGAGGCAGGTAAGCAAATAGGTTATTTTGTTTCTCATGATTATATGAATATAGTTGTTTTTTTCTGTATGCTTTGATAACGTTTTGATATCAACATTTATTTTCTTGTGATACGGAACCAGTCTACATCCGTCCAGCCGCCGTCGTTGGTGCGGATAGCGGGGCGGGGACAAAATGTTCCTACTTTGGCTCCTATCCATTTGCCTTCACGGGCTTGGAAGGTTTCGCCGAGCGGACGGAACTTCTTACCGTCGAGGCTGTAACTGAAGTTGCAGCGTACCAACAGGTCGTCCGTGCCTTTCACTTTACTGCCGTCGGCGCTGAACTTCACTCGCAGGTAGAGGGTAGAGTCTTTTACGGCAACGCTGTCATTTGTTTTTTCGGTGCCGCCTCTGTCTGCTTTCCGGCAGGCGATTTGCGAAAGTACGGTTCCCTGTTCCGTATTCTCCAGTATGAGTCCGGCATAATCCATGCCCATGACTACCAATCCGGTACGCTCGCCTTTGTACTTCGGGTTGGGGCGGAAGGTCAGTTTCATGGTTGCGGTGAAGTTGTCCGACGGGGTTTTCTGCAACAACAGGTTGGGCACATCCCACAAGCTCTTGTAATTATCTGGAACGGGATAGGAGTAAAGACGCACCATACTCCGGTCGCCGGCGTAATATGCCCATTTATCATTGATGTTGGCGTGCCACTGCCATTGCGGAGACAGGGTGTAGCCGTCGAACTCATCGCTTTCTTGTGGGGTACATACGGGGTATGTCTTACCTACATCGGGCTTGCGGTAGGTCAGTACGGGTTCGCCGCATCCGTCTCCGTCTTTGTCTGTTCCGATTACAGGCCAGTCGTCAATCCACTGCATGGGTTGCAGATGTACTACTCGTCCGTAGGCGCCTACATCCTGAAAGTGCATGAACCAGTCTTCACCGGTAGGCGTGTCCACCCAGCCACCCTGATGAGGTCCGTTGACGGGTGAGTTGCCCTGTGCCAGTACGGTACGGTTTTCATAAGGACCATAGATGTTACGGGAGCGAAGCACCACCTGCCAGCCGGTAGCCACGCCGCCGGCAGGGAGGAAAACGTAGTAATAACCGTTGCGTTTGTACAGTTTCGGCCCTTCGCACGTGCCGTGATGTTCGTGTCCATCGAAGATGATGCGGGAAGGACCGATGACTTGGGTAGCGTCGGCGCTCAACTCGCAGATGGCGATGACGCTTTTCAGCCCGGCGCGGCTGCCGGCGTATGCGTGTGCCAGGTAGACTTTGCCGTCCTCATCCCAAATGGGGCAGGTATCGATAATGCCCTTAATCTCTTTTACAAGTACGGGCTTGCTCCACGGACCTTCTGCCCGGGACGACTTTACCATGAATATGCCTTGGTCCGGGTCTCCCCAGAAAATATAGAATTCGCCGTTATGATGGCGGATACTGGGAGCCCACACACGGTTGCCGTGTTCCGGACGTTCGGGAGTGGTGACCGGAGGAAGGGCAGCGGGTACGGCGGCGCTGATAATAGACCAGTTCACCAAGTCTTTGGAATGGAGAATCTGTAGTCCGGGCAGACAGCCGAAACTGGATGAGGTCAGGTAGAAATCGCCACCCACGCGGCAGACATCAGGGTCGGAGTAGTCTGCATAGAGAACAGGATTCTTGTAGGTGCCGTTTCCTTGGTCGGCTACCCATACTTCGGAAACATAGTTTGATTGTTGGGCCTGGGCACCGGCCGTCAGTACACCGGCACGGCAGGCGATAATCCATTGTTTTTTCATCTTTGAGTAATCGTTTTTTATGGTATTCTATTTAACGATTGCAATAATACGCGCTTTCCGTTTTTTAAACGGGTAATATCCGGTCGAAAAGGTAGCCTTTTTAATCGGGATATACTTTCATTTGCATAAAAAGTGAAAAACGAATTCAAATATAAGGATTTTACTCTTTTTATACTTATTATTGCGACATGAACACAAAGAAATCGGCTAACATTGCACTGCCGTTTCATACGGTGTGTTTGTTAATTTATTAAATGTAATTTTATGTACTATTTGAAACAATCTTTATTTTTAAGGTGCTTTGTGGGAGGATGCGTATTTCTTCTGTTGCAGGCTTGTGCCGTTCGGAAACATGCGCTTTTATCTTCGGATAATGGTGACGGTACGTATACCAATCCGGTGATTAACGCTGATTATCCCGATCCGGATATCATTCGTGTGGGGAAGGATTATTATATGGTCAGTTCCTCTTTTGTAGGGATGCCGGGAATTCCTATTTGCCATTCGACGGATTTGATTAACTGGGAAATCATCGGACATGCGTACGACAGCATTACTTTTCGTCCGCAATACCGGATGGAGAACGAAAAGACGGCTTACAGCCGTTTGTGTTGGGCGCCTACTATCAGATATTACGAAGGTACTTATTACATAGGTGTCAATATAGCCGATGATGGTTTTATCATGTTCAAAAGTTCAAAGCCGGAAGGACCTTACACGATGCATAAGTTCGACAAACGTTTGTACGATCCCGGCTTTTTTATTGATGATGACGGTAAGAAATACGTTACGCACGGGAAAGGGAAAATCTATCTGACCCGGCTGAAAGATGATGCGACCGGCGTACTCGATCCTGCGGACAGGGGAAAACTCATTATCACCGCTCCCGAAGGGTACGGACATTTGTTTGAGGGTTGTCATACCTATAAACGGAACGGTTGGTATTATGTATTCAATCCCGCATTGGGATATGACGGAGTGCAGATGATTAGCCGTTCGCGAAATCTTTACGGACCTTATGAAACAAGGGTGTTGATTGATGATGACATTAATTATGCGGATGCAGGTGTACATCAGGGCGGTTATGTGGAAACAGCCGAAGGAGAATCTTGGGCATATACCTTCCAAGACCGTGATTATATGGGAAGATGTCTGATGATGTATCCCATGGAATGGGAGAATGATTGGCCGGTGGTAGGACCGGAGAACAGACTGGGAAAAGGAGTTGTTACGTATCGGAAACCGGCTATCAAGGGTAAGCATAAGATGAAATATCCGCAACATTCCGATTCGTTTGAGGATACGGAACTGGCACATATATGGGAGTTCAACCACGTACCACATAAAGAGAACTGGAGTTTGAAGGACCGTCCCGGATATTTCAGAATCTATGCCGGATATGCCCGCGGTTTCTATTGGGCGCGTAACTCGTTGACACAGAAAGTTACGGGACCGTATAGTACGGGAACGGTTTTGCTGGAGACAGCAGGCTTGTGGGAAGGAGATTTTGCAGGCAACGGCATCATGGGACGAATGATGTATCAGTTTGGTGTCCGAAAGAAAAACGGGGTGCTTTGGTTGGAGATGCGCCAATCCTATCGCGATGCGGGAGAGGAAGTCGTAGATAGCCTCGAATTGGGAGATATTTCGAAGATTTATTTGCGGACGGAAACGACCAAGGAGGGCGCCACGCGTTTTCATTATAGTTTGGATGGACGTAAATACCATCGTTTCGGACCGGAGGGAGTATCTAATTTTTGGGGATTCTTAGGTATACGCCATGCACTTTGCTGCTATAACGTAGTAAAAGGTAATCCTTGTGGTTATGCTGATTTTGACTATTTTGAATTGGAAAGTACGCATCGGGGTAATCATTATGACGCGTTTGCCGGAGTTGATTTTTCACAGTATGACGATCGTGAGGGTATGAAGCTGGTTCGTCCTATTACCAAGCGTCCTATGCAGTTTGTTACGGAAATTGAAAATGGGAATTGGCTTGTATTTAATAATCTGACTTTCAAGAAGCGACCGAATAAAGTCGTGTTGGAGGTGAAAGCTGCAAACCGGAATGCCGTACTTGAAATCAGGAGAAATTCCTTGCAAGGAGAATTGATTGCTTCTTGTCCGATTCGGTCAACCGGTAATGAGTGGGGTAAACAGGCATTTGAGGTACGGAAGTTGAAAAAGAAAGAGAAACTTTATTTCGTATTTTGGAATGCTGATAAAGATTTGGCTATCAGGAGTTTTATGTTTGAGTAAAACCGGTTTATGGAGGAGGTGGTATCTTGAGCATCTCTTTCACTGAAATATAAGGAATGTGTTCAAATGATTTTAATGCTTTTGGGCAATATTACCTGCTTTTTCAGGCACGGAATTACATGGATTTCAAGGCTTTTGTAAACCGAGGCCGTGTAATCCATGTAATTCCGTGCCTGAAGATTCATTATAATGTGAATACTCACATTATGATGACAGCCTTAAAATAATTACAGGTTTTTAGCTTTGGAACGTATCCTTTTTCTCTTTATATTCCGAAGGTGTGACCTCCATAACCTTTTTAAAGCATTTGCTGAAGTACTTCGGATCGCTGAATCCGGTCATATAAGCAATTTGCGAGAAGTTATACTCTCCGCTGTCTATCAGTTGTACGGCGCGTTTGATGCGGATTTCGCGTATGAAATCCACGGGAGTAAGCCCGATAATCGATTTCAACTTCCGATAAAAGATAGTACGGCTCATCATCAGATGCTCGGCGAATGCGTCGATAGTCAGCTCCGAGTTGTCCATTTGCTGTTCCATAAACTCCATAACCTTTTGCATGAATTGTTCGTCAAAAGGAGTTATCTGAGGTTGTGAAGGGGTGAGGTTGCCGGAGATAATGGCGTTCTTGCTTTCAGTGAGTTGCGCCATGTACATTTCCTGCAACGATTTGCGTTGGCGGAGGAGCGTGACGATACGGGTTTTCAAGTAAGTGGCGCTGAAAGGCTTGGTTATATAGTCATCTATTCCCTGCTCCAGTCCTGCTATGCGATCGTCCAAAGATGCCTTTGCCGATAGTATGATGATGGGAATGTGGCAAATGGAATTGTTTTCTTTGATGTGCTTCACCATTTCCAATCCATCCATGACGGGCATCATGACATCGCTGATGATTAAGTCCGGGAGATTGTCTATGGCAGATTGCAATCCTTCTTCTCCGTTGGAAGCCGTGACAACGGTGTAGTCTCCCGACAGGCTGTTCCTTAGGAAAGTCCGCAGTTCTTTGTTGTCCTCTACCACCAGAATGGAGTGGCAGTCGGTGGTATTATTGTCATAAGTCTCTTTTGCATCTGTTCCTTTTGTATCTTCATCGGTGGCAGTCGGAGAGGATGACTGAGTATCGTTCAATATGAATTCCGCTTGTGTATCTTTCTCGAAAGCTTGCTTTTGCAGAGGCAGGGTTACGGTAAAACGGCTGCCCACACCGGGCTGGCTGTCTACTTTGATGCTACCGTGGTGAATCTCTACCATCTCTTTTACCAGTGATAGTCCGATACCCGATGAGGGCTGGAGAATATTCTCCTTTACCAGTGTTTCAAAACGCTGGAAAAGGGTACGCAACTTTTCCGTTGCGATTCCGATTCCTTCGTCCGCCACTTCGATGTCTATCGTGTCTTTATGTGGCGTAACTTTGACTGTGATAGCTTTGCCGTTGGGAGTATATTTGAATGCGTTGGAAAGCAGGTTAAAGAATATCTTTTCGAATTTGTCCCGGTCTATCCAACCGAAAACGGATTTGGTCGCAGATTGCATCCGGTAGTCAATTTCCTTTTCTTTGGCTATCAGCAGGAAGCTGTCCATCACTTTCTGCAAGAGTGGAATAAGGTCTGTGTTTTCCACTAGCAGCTTCATCTTCTGATTTTGTATTTTGCGGAAATCCAGTATCTGGTTCATTAGTCGGAGCATCCGTTCTGTATTCCTGCGTACAAGGGTTAGGTGCTCTCGGGCAGTGGGAGACAGAGGTTCGTTCTCAAGGACTTCTGCAACCGGACTGCCTATCAGAGTCAACGGAGTACGCAGTTCGTGGGAAATATCGGTGAAGAAACGTAGCTTGACATTTGCGAGTTGTTGTTCCATGTCTACTTGGTGGCGCAGACGGTAAATATAGAACAGAACATATACAATGGTGGCGGTGAATAAGATAAACAGGATGAAATAGAGTAGCCATGCCCAATAGGTTTCCCAAAATGTCGGGAGTACATGGATGGATAGCGTACGTATGTTGTCGGTCCATACTCCGTCGCTGTTGGTCGATTTGATTTGTAATTGGTATTGTCCTGCAGGCAGATTGATATAGCTGGCGGAACGGTTGTTGTCGACTTCATTCCATTCGTCTTCCAATCCTTGTAGGCGATAGGCATAAAGTATATTGTCGGGGTTTACGTAATCGAGTGCGGCAAATTGGAAAGTAACGTTCCGCTGGGATGCTTTCAGTTCCAGTTCTTTCAGATTGTCGATTGGATGGTCTGCCGGATGCCCTTGTATTTTAAATCCGGTAAATACGATAGGAGGTACATAGGTGCTTTTTCGCATCTTATCGGGAGAAATTTCCAAAAAACCTTTGTCTGTACCCAATACGATTTGTTTGCGGGCGTTAATGACAGGGAGAGCTTCTGAGAAGTTGAACTGTTGCTGATAGGTGGAGCCGAGCGTGTAGTTTTCAAAAGTCTCGTTGCCGGGATTAAATCTGGACAAGGCTATTTCGGAAACTATCCAAAGGTGATTGTGGGTGTCTTCCGTCATTGAGAGGGTCAGGTCGGAGGCTAATCCGTTGCTTTGGTCGTAGTTCTTGAAGCGTATTTGTTCGCTGAGCAATTGATCGGAGATAATTTTACTGATACCGCCGGTGAAACTTATAACGTATGTCGTCTTTCGTTTGTCTGTATAGATGTGCGTAATGTCGTTGGTGGAAAGACTGTTTTTATCGCCCGGCTGATGGCAGTTTCTGTAGAACTTTACCTCTTCGGGCAATTCAAACTTATTGGAGAAAGTGAGCAGTCCGTTCGTGGTACCTACCATAAGTACGCCGCCGGGAGCTTCGGTGATGTTACGCACTTTCATTCCATAATCCGTGGGATAGTTTTTCAGTTCATTGTTGCTATGGATGAATATGGGTGTTTGGTCATTTCGCCGGATCAGCAGGTTTAGTCCGCCACCATAACAACCTATCCAGATACGGTTGTGGCTATCCTGAAAAATGGAGTATATGCTGTTGTCACTTATACTGTAAGGATTATTCGGTTGGTGCTTAAAGCAGGTGACGGAATATCGATTTATTCCTTTGGGAGTCAGTTGGAATAATCCGGCGCCTTTCGTACCCAGCCAGATGTTCTTTTCTTTGTCTTCCATGATGGCGTATACGCCGTTGTAGAACAGTTGTTTCTCTTTGACAATATTTCCCTGTGGCGAAAGGTAGCCTTCCAAACTTCCGTCGGGAGCATATATCTGGATGTAACTTGCTTTGGATGCGCTCCATAAGCGATTATTGCTATCTCGCAGGAAGGCACGTGTTTCTGCTTCGTAATCGGTTTGGTAGAATTGAAAACTTTGAGGGAAAAAACTTATCCGGTCTATTCCACGTGCAGTGGCAAGCCAACAGTTTCCTTGTGTGTCGAGAGTGTAAAAGCGTACCAATGGACTGAATATGGATTTAGGATTGTCAGTGTCGGTAAGCAGCGGTTTGAGTTTTTTTTCTTTCCGGTCGTAATAAGAAAGGTTACCGTTGGTGGGTAATACCCATAGGTTACCGGTTTTGTCTTCGAATATCAGTTTACGGCTGTTGCGCCCGTGCCTGATAACTTCATTCTGGGGAGTAAACAGGTGCTCTTTTTCATCACTGCCAGGTAAGATACGGATGATGCCGGAGCTTTGGGAGAATACCCAAATATTTTGTTGCTTGTCTTGATAGACCTGCTCCACATAATTGGAAGGTTGAGTGGATGTACGAATATCGATTTGGCGGAATGTATTGTCGGGAGTGGAATACAGTATCAGACCATTGTCCGTACCTAATGCCAGCGTTTCTGTTCCTATTACAGTAACATTGGTTATTCTATTGTGAGGACAAGGGATATTGATAAACTTCAGCTTTTGAGTTTGAAAATTGTATTGCGCCAGCTTACCCTTGTCGGCAATCAGATATATATTCTCCTTTATTTGTGTGATATATTGAAATGGAAAGTCTGTGTCTACCCTTTTGTTTCCAACAATGGTGACGCCTTTGTTGGTCAATATCCATTCGTCTTCATCGGAGTCCTGATAAACGGTATAGATACGGTCTCCTTTCAGATTCTTGGTGAATGTGGAGTACAGTGTGATACCTTCTCCGCGTTTGCATAATTGTTCATCGGCTCTATATGTGTATCCGTTTTTGCAGATAATCCACGCTATGCCTTTCTTCAATGACAATATGCGTGAGACATAGTTAGAGTGCTTGGTTGTAATTTCAAGAGGTTGCAATACATCGATGAATTTTTCCGTTTCCACATCGAACAGACAGGCTTGTCCGTCGTAGGTAGGACACCAGATATCTCCGTATTTGCTTTCGGAGATTGTTCCCATACGGTTACTGCCGAAAGCGTAACGGTCTTCCTGAGAAGTCTTATAGGTCTTGAATGTGTATCCGTCATATTTACTCAGTCCGTTCCAAGTGCTGAACCAGATGAAGCCTTTTTGGTCTTGAAGCATTCCCATTACATTTCCTTGGGCGAGACCGTCATTGACAGAAAAGTGCTTGACCTGACAAACCGGTTGGGCAATGATGAATACGGTTATTGATAGCAAAAGAATAAGAACATCGAGTCGTTTCATTGTATTTACTTTAAAGCTATAGCAAAAATAAGTAAATACCTTCAATTAGGAAATAAGGAGAGGTAATATGAACGGAAAATACACCATTTTGCCTGTTTTTTACTCCAATGAAGTAAATATAGGAAGTATGGGAAGCGAAATCTTACGTCATACTGTCATTCAGAGACGTGTAGCGGTAAGCTTATATAGGGGAGGGAGGCTTTTCATTGCTACGAGTCTCTGAATGATGGGATATATTTTTTTATCTTTTAATCAGCGGTTAAACCAAAATCTCTTATCAGCGGTATGTCTTTTTCGTCTATCCCCAACTTGATAAGCATCTCCTTGTCTTTGTCGAACATCTCAAGAAAAGTCTCCCGGTTACCGCTTTCCGAGGTAGCTTTTCCGTACAGTTCGGCAGCCTTTTCCATATTTCCCAATAGCAATGCTGCGTGTCCGGCATTGAGGTAATCTGTGGAAAGCGGTTTCAAGGCAAGTATCTTGTTGTAATACCGCATGGCCTGTTCAAATTTTCCGCTGACAAACGAGCACCAGCCTATGGCACGCCATGCTTTGATGCAGTCGTTTTCCATGAAATCCAGCTTAAAGAAACACTGCAAGGCTTCTTCGTAGCGTTCCTGCTCTGCCAGGCAACTGCCGATAAGGAATGGCAGGTTTCTGTTTTCCGGTTGCATGGCTTCCGCTTTTCTGTAATATTCCAATGCCGTTGCAAAGTCTCGCAATTGGCGGTGGCAGGTGGCGAGGTGGCGGATAGTCCATACATGGTCGGGTTTCAGTACATCGGCTTTCCTATAAGACTCGATCGCTTCTTTGTAACGTTTCTCTTTTTGCAGGCAATAGCCGGTCTTTTGGAAGATTTCCGCATCGGCATGGTTCATATCCGTTATTTCTTTATAGATGCTTAAGGCTTCTGCGGGATGCTCTTTGCGGAAATGGAAGTCGGCTATGGTTGCCAATAGTTCGGGCTTGCATAAAATATCTTTCAGTGCCGGTATGCGGTGCAGGGCTATTTCTTCCTTGAAAATATCACGGTACTCATGGCGGCGCGGGCTTTACTTGAAGAAACGGGATAAAGAGTTCGGAC
>OAUE01000203.1_pt1 | contig 20456 bp, 16 predicted proteins | sample 1476131 | NCBI WGS metagenome assembly OAUE01 (sample SAMEA2580003, study PRJEB22360) | human gut metagenome | reverse complement strand
ATATTTAGGCAGCCAAATTTGCCTGCCTATAAGTTTTTCCTTATCTTTGTATGAATTAAAGAAGGCTTGCTTTTCTTTTGGCTGCAATGGTTCTTGGAAGTTCAAATACAACCGTCGGACGAGGAAAAAAATTCTGGTAGGAAGCTGGTTCAAGAAGTCCCGATTATAAGTAAGTGCAAGGAAAGAAACAGAGTGAAAACAAAAAATCGGGAAATGCCTTTAATTAGCAATTTTGTTTCTTATTTGTTCCTCAATTAAAACTATAAAATTTTCAACACACTGAATTTCAAATCATTATATATACTATTTTTGAGAGATTGGATTTATTTACAAAAAACAGCAAAGATTGTACTCCTGCTTTCAATGATTCATGGGTTAAAACCCGAAGCGTGCTAAATAAAAACTTTAAGAAATATATGGAAATGTTTCCTGAAGATTCCGAGTTTGAATATATGTCCACGTATGGTAAAAGTGGCACTTGTCCGAGTACACAAATAAAAACATTCCCTTCTTCTGGTTTTTATGTACTACGTAGTGGTTGGGACCCGCAAACTACAGTGCTGATTCACAGTAATAATGTTTCTTTAAAATTGGGAGACTCAAGCCATAACCAACTTGATAACGGTACATTTGAGTTATATCGTAACGGACGTAACTTCTTTCCCGATTCCGGTGTTTGTACATATATGGCAGAGGATAATGAGAAGGTTATGGAACTACGCAGATGGTTTCGTCAGACCAAAGCACATAACACAATGATTTTAGGCAAAACCGCAGACCATGAAGAAACCGGAACGGAAAATATCAATAAAGCCGCCGGTACTTTATTATTATTTGAGGAAAAAGACGAATATCAACTTATTGTGACAGAAAATCAAGGATATAGCAACTTCAAGCATCGTCGATCCATCTTCTACGTCAAACAGCCACAGGATTTTTTTGTGCTGGTAGATGAAGGATTCGGGACTGCTACCGGATATGCAAAATTATATTTCCATCTTTGTGATGGAAAGTCTGTTGATAATGTTCTTCTGGATAAGGAAGAATTTGGTGCGCATACCACCTTCGATGATAGCAATAATCTGTTAATTCGTACATTCGGAGAGGCGAGCAGGAATCTTATCTTTAAAGAGTTTGATGGTCGGATATCCTACCAAACAGACAGGAAATATGAACACAGAAAGTCCTATGCAGTTGTCATGCGGAAACCGGACAATAATCCTGTACGATATATTACGGTACTATATCCTGTAGACTCAGCCACAGGTCCTGTAATTAAGGGACAGTTTGTCAATACAGGTAATAAAGATAAGGTATCTGTCAATGTTACAATTAACAAGAAACTATACAATTTAAGCTATAGCCTTAATAAAAGAAAGTAATCTTGTTTAAATCTTATAACAGAGATAATTATAGCCTCTCTACTTATAATCCCAGCGGTAGTTTACAGAGATACCAAAGCACAAACAAAGCAGTCCAGGCAATAAGAATAACCAATGAATACCTCCACGTATATTTAAGCAACGAACCATAGGTAGACTGCTTATCATATTGCTGCATATACGTCAGAACAAGCGGCATATAAAACATAAAAGGAGTAATCGCATTCGTTGCACTGTCACCGATACGATATGCACACAGTGCCATATCCGGAGAAATCCCCATACCCGCCAATACCGGAACGAAAATGAACGACATAAACGCCCACTTCGATGTGGAAGAAACCATAATGAGGTTAATAAGAGCAGTAAACAAGATAAATAATATCAATATCCACAAACTATCCGAACGAACGGGGGAAAGCACATTCGCTCCCATTATTGCGATACATTTATCCAAATGGGAATACTCAAAACAAGCAAACATCTGGGAAGCAAAAAAAGCGATTACGAAATAAACACCCAATAACCTCATCGGTTGGGTCAGCCCCTCTATCACATCACTGTCCGTACGATAACGTCCGGAAACGAATCCATACACCATTCCCATTAAACCTATCCCCAAAGATAACAAGAACAGAATACCAATAATAAACGGCGAACGGATCAATCCGCCATTAACACCTCTCAATATACCCCATGAAGAGAATGTAGCCCATAGAACAAACGCCGCATAGAGCAAACCGACAATGACAGCTCCCCACAAAGCTCTCTGCTCCTTTCGAGACAGTTGCTTATAACCGCAGAAGGTATTACTCCCATTGTATTCTCCTAATCCCGGCAATAGTTTTCTACAAGTTATATGGTAAATAATGAATACCAACAAGAAAGTGGATACACAAAAGAAATAATAATTGCACAGAGGTCCGATCCGCCCACCCAACACATCCGTCATATCGGCAGCCTCCTGTGTTGTGGCAGCAAGCATAGGATCGAGTGTGCTTAAAAGGATATTGGCACTATAACCGCACGACACCGATACATAAGCAGCTATGATTCCGCCTATGGGATGTAATCCTACCGAATGGAATAACGTTGCAGCGATAGGCAGCAATATGATGTATCCGGCATCACCCACTACATTGGACAGTAGTCCCAGAACAATAACACTGAGTATGATACGCCACGGATTACGTACCCGTCTGCGTATGCCCTTGCGTATACACGCATCTATAAACCCGGAATGTTGTGCAACCCCTATCCCGAACATCGCCACGATAACCAGCCCCAACGGGGCAAAACCCGTAAAATTCGTTACTACATGACGCAGCAGCCATCGAATGCCTTCCGGGCTCAATAAACTCTGTACACGTATCTCTTCGCCTGTATGAGGCAGACGCACACTCAAACCGTAGACATCAAATATCCACGACAGAAAGATAACTCCCAGTGTCAGCAGGAAGAACATCGTTGCGGGATGGGGCATTCGCCATTTATTCCTCATAATTACTCGGTATTCGGAATTATTCCTCGTCCGCTTCCAGATTGTCAATATCAAGAATACGCAGTTCCAGTGCACGCACCACAAGGCGCGTAGCATTTACTCCCACTCGTTCGCACTCTCCAAAAAGGCGCCCTATCAAATCATTCTGCCGTTTCTCCAAAGATTTCACGCCAAACGGCATTCCTTTCAGGTTGGCAATCATTTCCTTTGTGTACCCCAAAGCAAGATGACGGAGAAAACGTTCGTCATATTCGTCTATGTCATAACTGATAACAGCTTCCTGCCGTTTCGTATCATTTCGGACGGAAGTTTTAAAACGTTCTACAATCTTTTCCAATATGGGATAATTGAAAACAAGTTTTTTCCCATCCATAACAGCTTGTACGTCTGTCTTGGTCAACAATTCTCCAGTCTTCAGAATAATACCATCAGCTCCCGCTTCAAGGACATCCACCCATAATTTTTCGTTTAAAATCTCTCCGGTGAATATCAACACATGTACATCCGGATAGCGCTTAAATATATTGCGGCAAATATCCACACCGATAGTAGTGGAGCCACCCAAACCCAAATCCAGTAAAACAAGGTCCGGCACACCGGCTTCCATCAAACTCCAGAATTCTTGTTCCGTCATGGCGGTACCGATAACTTCCGCATCCGGTATTTCGTGACGGAATATCTCTCCGTTCCTTTTAATTCCAGCTTTACGTCCTCTACAATAATGACTTTAAACTTCTTAGCTTCCATATTTCATATCTTTTTATCCTTACTTATTCTAATTTGCTCCGAGAAAAGCCATTATCTTCTCGGCTGAATTCTTTTTAGATAACGGGGCAGCGTAAAGTATACGGAAAATCCCCCTTTCTCTGCAGGTTCTGCATTAATGCGGCATCCTCTTCTTCCGGCAAATTCGTCATGGTCGCGAATAATCTGTTTGCATAACAAGTACTCCGTACCACACAACTTTCCCTTTTCACCGGCCGTCATACGTACCAGATTCGGGTAAAACAGTTGATTCAACTCTTCCCTTGTTTTCTCCCGCCGCATATCTGTAAAAAGAAAACGCACAAAATCATCTTCTACTGCACAAGTCAGGCGAATTTTTCCCGCAACCGGCACAGACAAAGCTTCATCAATCAAATTCTCCAATAAAAAATGCAATTGATTTACATCTCCGATAACCAATTCACTTACTGTTTCTATACTGAAAACAATAGAAGCCGCAACTCCCCTGCTCACCTTACGGAAATACTTCTCCGCAGCTTCCAACAGCTCGGGCACAGGAATCACCGTACGCCTGAAAGTAACCTCTTCCAACTGACGGGATGCACATTGGCTCAAAATGTAGAATACCCCTTTATAATACTCTATCAATTCGCTGATAGCCGCTACCGTTTCCCGCTCCTCTGTTTCCGACAGCTTACTGGAGCGAAGTTTGCCTATCAATTGCTTTATTCTATTTGGATAATAAATCGTTTCATGTTTGATGGTAGACAAACAGTTATCAAGCACCATATTCTGCACATGTAGCAAACTGTCCTCCCACGACGCACGACGTGCTTCATCCTGAGCTGTCTCAATATCCCGGTATTTCATTGCCAGCTTCACTACCGCATTGAATATCACAATAGCAATGTAACGGGCTATCAACTCCAGCAATAAACGGTCGGATTCCTGCTGCATCCTGCTTCTCACCAAACACAACACTCCTATACACTGAGTGGAGTTTCCGGCTTTCACAATGAGAGGCAATGCCTGCATTCCATTTTCCGACAGATACCTCTGTTCTTCAAAACAACGTTGCATCAAGTCTTCCCACACAAGTTTGTTCTCTGCTACTCCTTCCAGAGGATTAGACGCGTACTCCAACCTATGGGCAGCCTCGTTATAAACCGCAATGCTCAACCGCTCTATACTCAACAACTCATTAACCGCATCGAATGCATTATCTGCGATTTGTTGCGGAATATCTTTCAACATATCTTCTTCACGTTTTAACATCTCCTCGTCTTCGGATGCAGATATTACAGATGCGGTAAACACCTGCTTGTTGATTTCCAATACTTGCTCCAAGTTCCAACGGTTTACCAATCTCCTGCGGAAATACAGAACATAATACCCCAAGCATAGCGTAACCAACAAAATAATCACCAACAAGATACTCACCGTCTTATTATTCGTAGAACGCTCCAGTTCGCGGCAGAAATCTTCCAAAAACTGGTCCTCACCCAGCAACTTGTACAAAGTGGTATAAGCAGCATTATTATAGCCATACTCATCCCACTGTTTCAAAGCAAGAAATGCAACCGCCGCCTCATTTCTAATATCCAGAATCACATGAAAATCGGAATTAAACATCTCATTCCACCAGTCCAGCTCAGCAGGTATGTCATCCCTGACCAAAGTCATATAACGATGCGGTTCTTCGGCATACTTCCCGTAATGTTCATTCAGGCAAACCATTGCGGAGTCTATATATTGCAAAGCCAGCGCATATTCACCGTCTACATTACAGTAATAGGCTTCATTGGCATAATCGGAAGCCTTATTCAGTAAAAGTTCATATTCTGCCTGCAAGGCCAATGTCAGAGAGTCAGTAAGTGTTTCTTTCAGCACATCGTTATCAGCTGCCTTGCTGCAAGAAACCATACCTAAAGAAAACACAAGTAGTATCACGGTCAAAACCTTACGTACTCCTGCCGGCAGTCTGAAATAGAAACGACTCCCCTGCCCTAACGTACTCTTCACATTGAACAGGCACACATTAAAAACAGGATTTGTTTTCTTATATTTCTCAATAATGCCCTTACAATTCATTAAGCCGAAGCCGTTGCCCTTATTTTTCCGCAATGCTTCCCGGTCGGGTGCATCATTCATGCCGATAATTTTGGAATCATACACCTTCTCGCCTATGATATGGTTAACATCTTCCGGAGACAGACCGCATCCGTTATCCTCAACGGATATTTCCACAAAATCATTCTCCTGCCGAGCATAGATTCTCACCTTACCCCCCTTGGGAGTGTACTTACGTGCATTTTCTGCCAATGTATTTATCATAAAGAGAGTCAATGCCCTGTCTGCCTTCACGCAAGCGTCGGTAGGCTCTACTTCCAAATCCAGCTGTTTCATTTCAAAAGCCCGGCTCCCTTTCCTCAACAATTCAAAAAGCTCATTCAGTTCAAAAACTTCGATGCTCAGACTCAGTGTACCTTGCTTCATCTTAATCCACAAAGCCAGAATATCATTATACTCGTTAATGGTGGTAACAAGCTCATCAATATACTGATACTTTTCTTTTTTGATAGTTTCATCATGGATATATCCCATGCGTATCAGTTTATGCACCTCGTTCAGAATGCGGTCGATGTAAGGATGAATACCATCAACAATAGAAAGGCAAGCCTTCTTAATCAGATTCTGTCGTTTGTTTCCGGCAATATGCCGTTCATGAATATAGCGTTGCTTCTCCAGTCTGCGCTGTTCCTCGCCAAGGGAAATGGAAGTCATTCCGTTGTCTAACGCCCATTGGATATAAGGATTGATTACTTGCACCATAGCCTGTTCATCTTTCCTCATATGCCGTGCGAATATCAATTCCCTATTTTTGATACATACGTCTTCTGTTCCAAATAAGCATTTCATTTTGGGACGTACAGCCACCAGAATCGCATCCGTGATGTCTTTCTCGGTCTGTGCATCGGCGGGAATGGATACAGTTATTTCCTGACAAATATCCAGCATAGATTGCAAACGGTGCAGATGCAATCTGTTGCGCTGTTTAGAACGTTTATTAAAGAACCAGAAGAACACCACCACTACAATAAGCCCCGTAATCACACAGAAAAGCAACAGATTAAGCTGTCCCGCCTCTCTTTCCAATGCTTGATAACGGCTTTCCAATTCCTTATCCTGACGGGTATCTTCCAGAATATCCAGATATATATTCCTGTTATAATCCGAATACTCTTTCATTTCCAATCCGGCATAAGTGACACTCAACTGTTCACGTATCCTTGAAATCCATTCGGGAACGGTTTTTAATTTCTGCCGAATCCAGGATTTCTCCGCACATATCGTATCACGACGGTCGTAAGCCTTCAACCAATCCAGACTGTCGTGGCAATCGTAAAAACGGCGATGATGATCGTTTACACACTCTAAGGCACGTTTCAGAGTATCGAGTGCCTGCTCATATTCTCCATGCGCATTCAAATATTTCCCGATAGAAACGTATGCACCCGCAATTTGGTAAATGTCATTATACTGCCGGAATTTCTCCAAAGCCTGTTGTCCCAACCGCATAGGCAGTAAAGAATCCACCGGCTCGCCGAATTGTTTCAACGCATGCGTCCGCCGTCCTTGATAAAAATCATAATTATCCGGAGAAGCCATTAAATTAGCCAATCCCTGTATACCGTTTCCTTCAAAATACAGATACCCTTTCCTGGAAGCTAATTTCCAAGTAGTGTAAAGTTCATCAAACTCCCTTAAACGACGCTCATCGGGCGTTTCTCCTTCGCACAAAGAAGCCGACCCTTTTATATAGTGATAATACAATAACTGATTTGTGTCTGTTGCCAACTCCTCATTCTCCGGCACCTCATTGATAGATGCCAAAGCTTCCGGCCGTTGCTGCAAATAATAGTAATATATGGCAGACACAATATAAAACTCCGACCGAGCATAGGTCAGCCGCATTCGCTCATGCCTGTCTACAAACAAATTGTTATCCTCTGCGATGCGTTTCATGCGGCGTACAGCACTATTGCGGTAATCATAGAACTCTTTGTTCAGTGCCGTCCGCTGATAAATTTTCATCAAGCCTATATCGGCAATCAGAAGTTCCAATTCATTCTTTGTCAGACTGTACACTTCCTGATAGTATTTCTCCGCCTGTTCAAAGTCCATTCGCATAAAAGCGCAGAATCCCAGATTGTTACAAGCTTCCGCCTTTCCTTGCCTGTAAAGTTTCACTCCCCGGTAAGCCTTTGAAGCCGCATGACACGATGAGTCCAAATTTTTATAACGATAAGCATATGCCGCCTGATTTAAGGAGTCAATCAGATGCACCTCTTTTGTAGGAGCTGTACCCACGCACGAAACAAATGCCGTACCTATCAGGCATAGCATTCCTATTAATAATATAGATGAAAGGTATTTCACAAAGCAAAGCTACAAATAAATCCGGTAAAGAAAAATATTTTTTCTACAATAAGTCTTGTATTATGTAGCGGGAAATTCATACCTTTGCATGCAAATTAATAAATAGGTAATATCTATTACAAAATGAGCGAAAAAGCACCTTTTATGGTATTCTCAGGAACAAACTCGAGATACCTTGCAGAAAAAATCTGCGCCAGCCTTAATTGCCCTCTAGGAAAGATGAATATCACCCACTTTGCCGATGGTGAATTCGCTGTTTCTTATGAAGAGTCTATCCGTGGCGCAAATGTATTCCTGGTTCAATCCACTTTCCCTAATTCCGACAATTTGATGGAACTTCTGCTGATGGTTGATGCGGCCAAAAGAGCATCTGCCAAAAGTGTTATTGCAGTAATTCCTTATTTTGGTTGGGCACGTCAGGACAGAAAAGACAAACCGCGTGTATCCATCGGCGCCAAGTTGGTAGCTGACCTGCTTTCAGTTGCAGGCATCGACCGTTTGATTACTATGGACCTTCATGCTGACCAAATTCAAGGTTTCTTCAACATTCCGGTTGACCATTTGTATGCATCGGCAGTATTCCTTCCTTATATCGAATCATTAAAGTTGGATGACCTTGTTATTGCAACTCCCGACGTAGGCGGTTCAAAACGTGCCAGCACATTCTCCAAATACCTCGGTGTACCTTTGGTATTGTGCAACAAGACCCGTGAGAAGGCAAACGTTGTTGCCACCATGCAGATTATCGGTGACGTAAAAGACAAGAATGTAGTATTGGTAGATGATATAGTAGATACCGCAGGTACTATCACCAAAGCAGCCAACATCATGATGGAAGCCGGTGCTAAATCCGTACGTGCCATTGCCAGTCACTGTGTCATGTCCGATCCGGCATCATTCCGCGTACAGGAATCAGGCTTGACTGAAATGGTATTTACAGACAGCATTCCTTACTCCAAGAAATGCGATAAGGTTAAACAATTAAGCATTGCCGATATGTTTGCCGAAACTATCAGAAGAGTCGTAAGCAACGAATCTATCAGTTCTCAATATATTATTTGAAAATTGAGAATTAAGAAATAAAAAATAAGGGCTGCGCAGTATTCATTCAGAATCGCGCAGCCCTCTCTATTTTTTAGGGACATTTTACCGAATGCCCCTTTTCATTCCCTGATTTCAATTACTCAACCTTCCCATTTTATAGGTTCCTTTCCGCACCAGCTTTCCATTTTTATCCGTTTCCACAAACGGACCGTCTTTTTTGCCTTGTTTGAAGAAACCTTCATAGCGGTTTCCGTTCTTATCTTCCTGCACGCCGCTCCCCTCTTCCAGACCATTTACAAAACCGCCTTTGTATTTTGTACCATCGGTAAGAATCAGAGTTCCCTGACCGTTAAATTTATTATCTTTCCATTCGCCTTCGTAGGAGTCGCCGACGTTCCATTTGTAAACGCCATAGCCATTGCGCTGGTTGTCTTTCCATTGTCCGTCATATACAGCACCGTTCGCCCATGTAAACGTACCATGTCCGTCCTGCATACCGTTCTTGAAGTTTCCTACATATTTATTGCCGCTGGCATGATAGTAAATACCTTCACCGGTACGTTCACCCTGCACATAAGAACCTTCGTAACGGTCGCCCGTATGAAAGAAGTAAATGCCCTTGCCATGCTGCATATCCTCTTTCCAATCACCCACATACTTATCACCATTGGCATATTCAAACGTACCTTTGCCATCACGCACATCATTCTTCCATTGACCGTCGTATTTGCAACCGTCATTCCAGACTAACGTGCCTTCACCGTTTTTCTTATCGTCTTTCCACGAACCGATGTATTTGGAACCGTTCTTCCAAACGTAAGTACCCTGACCTTCACGCTTGTCATTTATCCAATCGCCTTCATAAAGGTCTCCGTTATAGTAGTACATAGTACCTTTGCCATGCTGGTAATCCTGATACCACATACCGTCATAACGGTTATTATTCATAAAATAATAGATACCTCTGCCGTGCTGTTGGTCTTGAAACCACTGACCGTCATACTTTTCACCGTCGGGAAAAGTGTAAATGCCATACCCTTCACGCTTTCCTTTAACGTACTCGCCTTCATAGACATCGCCGTTTTTAAATACCGTCTTTCCCTTTCCGTTGGGTTTGCGTCCTTTCATTTCACCGGTATATACGGAACCATCCTTAAACGTATGCGTCCCTATTTTTATTTCCGACGAGAAAGTTCCCTTTATTTTATCGAAGAAGCCGCCTTTTTCCTGGGCTGCGACACTGCCCTGTGACAAGTATAACAGAAAAATTGCAGTATATAGATATTTCATCTTGGATTACAAGTTACTTAATTAGGATTTTGACAAAGATACGATTAATCTGTCAAAACCGCGAGGCGGTTCCCGCTTTTTATGACATTTTTTTGCCGGATATGACTTCTTTTAATTTCTCTTTGCACAAATGCTTTCCGGCAAGTTCGCGTATATCTTCAGGAGTAATATCTCGGACTGCGTTCAGAGCATCTTCAAAGTGTGTATCGCCAAAACCCGAAACCTGAACGAACATCCACGCATCTGCCAGTGAGAATGCCGATTCATAACTGCGGCACATTTCGCCCAGCATATAATTCTTTACCATTGCCAATTCTTCTTCCGGCACCAGATCATTCTGCAAGCAATCTATTTCATGGTAAACCTCCCGGATAAGAGGCTCCACAAACTCGTTTGCCGTTTCCGTATTGATAACCAGCATTTCCGGTCCCGGACAAGAAACGATGCCTGCAGAAATGCCATAGGTATATCCCTTTTCTTCACGGATATTGGACATCAGACGGCTCCCGAAATATCCGCCAAACAGCGTTACCATCACTCTGGTCTTCAAATAATCGGGATGATGGCGTTCCAAAGAAAGCATCCCCATGCGAACCGCACTCTGCATGGCATCCGCATGTTCTACAAAAATCCGTTTATCCATGGAAGAAACCGGAATAAACTCCCGCCTTTCCGGTTTGCGGAAGTCTTTGCCGAACACTTCCTTACCAAACATATCTTCTATCCGCCGTACACAATCATCGCCCACCTTTCCGGAAACGTAAATCGTGCAGTTCCGGGAATGATAATGCCGGTCGTAAAACTCTCTGAGTACAGCAGGATTTATCCTGCCATAATCCTCTTTCTGCACCAACCGTCCGCAAGGATGCACCTCACCATATACAGCTTTCATCAGCGCCCGATGCGCCAGAAAATCCACTTTGGACGAGTTGACCATGAACTGCTGGATATTATTTTCTATTATAACACCCAGCTCCTTCTCCAGAAATACAGGCTCTTTTACGATGGATTCCAGTATTTCCAATGTCTGAGGCAAATATTTGTTCAGCGAATAAAGAGTAATATACGCATATTCCGATGCGCTGGACAACTCCAGCCAGGCACCGTAATAGTCCAACTTCTCCGCTATTTCCCCCGCACTGTACCGAAGCGTCCCTTCGCGCAGCATACGGTTCGTAAACAAAGCCTGTAACGGTTGCGACTGTTGCCAACGCCCGCCTTCCATCAGCAGGTCTATGCGCACAACTTCATTATCGCCAGAGTCAAGCACATTCAAAGACACACCATTGGGCATAGTGCACCGTTGGGGCATCTGTACGGCCAAGTGCTCAATGTCCCTCACCTTAGGCTGGATGGTCCTGTCCAAAATCATCCCCGAACCGATATTCATTGAGCGTTTCGTGCTTGCAGGAAACGTTCCGCATGTTCCAAATCCTGCGGTGTATCAATACCGATTGTCTCCACTTCGGTAATACCGGCTTTAATGGTATAACCATTTTCCAGCCAGCGCAACTGCTCCAGCGACTCCGCCAGTTCAAGAGAAGACTGCGGAAGCGAGGTTATCTCTTTCAACACTTCCACCCGATAGGCATATAATCCGATATGCTTGTAATATGTATGGTTTTTCAGCCACTCCCGCTTCTCCGCATTACGTTGGTACGGAATGATAGAACGGCTGAAATAAAGAGCATTCATGTTCTTGTTGAGCACTACTTTGGGAGAGTTTACGTTCTCCAGTGCCTCAAAACCGTTATCTGCAGTAAAGGGTTTTACTAAAGTGGCAATCTGTGTGGACGGATCGTCAAAACAGGCCTTTACGGTCTCCAGCTGAGACGGCTGTATAAAAGGTTCATCGCCCTGAATGTTTACCACCACATCAAAGCCTTCCCCTACTTTGGTACAAGCCTCATAACAACGGTCTGTACCGCTTTTATGATGCACGGACGTCATTACAACTTTTCCGCCGAATGCTTTTACGGCAGCTTCAATGCGCTCGTCGTCGGTAGCTACATAAGCATCATCCAAAACACCGGCCACTTGTTCATATACCCGTTGAATAACGGTCTTTCCACCCAACAAAGCCAAAGGTTTGGCAGGGAAACGCGTAGATGCGTAACGGGCAGGAATTATTCCCAGGAATTTCATATCTTTAAAACTTAAATTACCACATTATTATAAAGAAACGTTTCAATGGCATTTGTCGCCTCAGACTTTCCATCATTCAATTCTTTCAGTCCGCGGATGATATAGTCCCGCTTTAAATCTTCGGGTTTATACACCCTGCTGTCACAAGACAGCAAGTCTATATCAAGACGTACAATCTCCTGTTTCTTTTCTTCGGGAGTCCTTCCGGCTTCCCGTTCTATATCCTTCAAATGAAGTATGACTTCACCTGCATCAGAATCGGACGTGAAGCGCGCCACCTGATTGGCAAACAACGCCTGCCGCCGGAAAAACAACGGTTCTGTGTCCGCTTCTGCAGAAAAACGGATATTCGGAAAAAGTTCGGACAGCCTCTTGCGTGCCAACGCCAGATTCTCTTTCCTGTTCACGTTACTGCCGATGCAGATTGTGTACACCATTTCCCAATTCTTAATTAAACAAATCGTCCAGTCCCATTTCCGATGCCGGTTCCGCATCCTCATCCTCATATCCGCTGTCCTTGCAGGGGTCAAAACCTTCAGGCAGCTGGAACGTTTCGTTTTCATCATACCCCAAAGACTTGTCGCCAAGCACTTTTACCATATACTTAGCCCAGATAGGCAATGCCATGGAAGCGCCTTGTCCGTGCAACATCGTATCGAAGTGAATATCACGGTCTTCACCGCCCACCCAGCAGCCGGACACCAGCGAAGGCGTAAAGCCCATGAACCAGCCGTCGGCATTATAGTTGGTCGTACCAGTCTTGCCACCCATATCGGCTTTTACACCCAAACGGCGGACACGTCCGCCCGTACCTTCATTGACAACTGCACGCAGCATTACCAGCATCTTATAGGCACTGGATGCGCTGATTACTTCCTGCATTTCCGGCGAGAATGTAGCCAACACATTACCGTCGTTATCCTCAATACGGGTTACAAACAGCGGCGCAACACGAATACCCTTGTTCGGGAATGCGGTATAGGCGCTTACCATCTCTCCTACGGAGACTTCGCAAGGACCGAGACAGAGAGACACCGAAGGCACAATCTCACGGTTGCGCACACCGAAGCTGTGCACCAACCGCTTCAACTCATACGGGTTCAGTTTGCTCATCAGGTATGCTGTGATCCAGTTGTCCGAATTGGCCAATCCCCACTTCACCGTCACCATGTCACCATAACGTTTTTTATTGGCATTGCGCGGTGTCCAGGGTTTTCCGTTTTCGTCTATCAATGTATATTCCACATGACGAGCCTGGTCGCAAGGAGAAAAACCGTTCTCCATAGCCAGCGAATACACATACGGTTTCATGGTAGAACCGATTTGGCGACGTCCCACCATTGCCATGTCATATTTAAAGTAGTGATGGTTCGGGCCGCCTACATACGCTTTTACATGACCGTTACGCGGATCCATCGACATGAAGCCGGCACGCAGGAAGAACTTATAATAACGTATGGAATCCATCGGAGTCATTACAGTATCTTTCTCACCGCTCCAACTGAATACAGACATTTGTTCGGGCGTATCGAACGCTTTCCTGATTTCCGCTTCGGAAGCTCCGGCTCTCTTCATGATGCGGTAGCGGTCGGACAGTCTCATGGCACGGTCCAGAATTTCGTCTACCTGTTCTTGCGTCAAACGGAAAGTATAAGGCGCTTTCTTCGCACCTTTCTTCTCTTTGAAGAAGTACCCCTGCAATTCTTTCAGATGCTCGGTCACGGCATCCTCTGCATATTTCTGCATGCGGGAGTCTATTGTAGTATAGATTTTCAACCCATCCGTATAAAGATTATATTTGCTTCCGTCCTTCTTTGTATTCTTTTCGCACCAGCCGAACAGAGGGTTTGTTTCCCAGTCGAGCGAATCCTCGTAATACTTCTGCATCTGCCAGCCGCGATAGTCCGATTTATCGGGCTTCTTGGCATTCAGCACACCACGCAGGTATTCACGGAAATACGTTGCAAGACCTTCGTTATGGTCTACGCGATGATAGGACAGCTTCAATGGCAATGCCTGCAACGAATCCCGTTCCTCAACGGTGATATATCCGGCCTTGCGCATCTGGTCGAGCACCACATTGCGGCGTCCGCGCGAACGTTCGTTATAACGTACCGGATTATATAGGGAAGGATTCTTGCACATACCCACCAGTGTGGCGGCTTCCTCAATTTTCAAATCCTTCGGTTCGCAACCGAAATAGGTATAGGCGGCAGTCTTTATACCCACCGCATTATTCAGGAAGTCGAACTTATTGAGATACATCGTAAGAATTTCCTCTTTGGTATAATAGCGTTCCAATTTCACGGCTATAACCCACTCGATGGGCTTTTGGAACAGACGTTCCACTATGTTGTCGGCGCTTGGCGAATAAAGTTGCTTGGAAAGCTGCTGGCTAATTGTACTGCCGCCGCCGGCATTCTTCTGCATCAGAATACCACGCTTCACCACGGCACGGAACAGCGCGATGGCATCAATCCCCGAATGCTCGGCAAAGCGCACGTCTTCCGTTGCAATCAGCGCATTGATAATATGGGGCGACAAATCATTGTATCCCACAAACACGCGGTTCTCCTTGCTATAAGAATAAGTTCCCAGAACTTTCCCGTCTTCCGAGAATATTTCCGTTGCAAATTTATAATTGGGATTTTCCAAATCTTCCACAGGAGGCATATAGCCAATCCAACCTTTTGCTATCGAGAAGAAAATAACAACGCATGTCAATGTTATCAGCGCGATGAAAATCCAAAGGACTTTTACGACTTTCTTTATCATGTCCGGTTCCTAAAATTCGTTGGTTCAATATTCAATAATGGGGCAAAGATACGGAAATATATCAAAACAACTCTCACAATTTTAATAGAAAACTCTAAATACCCCAAAAACGACAGAAGCTCCGGAAACCTGTAAAAGCACAGGTCTCCGGAGCTTCCTAACTCATTGCGGACTTTGACAGTCAGCGAAGAGACATTATTTCCCTTGCCAGCTTATCTGTCAGCCTCACCTTCTTCACTCCGAGCGATTCGAAGTACGCCAACATCGCCAGAGATTCCTCTATCGTTCTTATGCCGTCGTCCACACCCGGAAGGATATGGCTGTAACTATCCACAAAATCCCTGAAGAAACCGGTATCCACCAACTTTGTTTTATGTTGTAAGAAAAACATACCCATAGCGTTTAAATTCCAAATATCCTTTTGTACAGCGGCTTCTTGTTCTTCCGGTTTTCATCGTTCCCGTAATGGAAAGTTGGAGCTTATTCAACAGGAACAAATGGTCAAGTCACCAGCAAGGCTCAATGTGTCCAGTAAGGTGATGCGATCGCTGGTTATCTCGAATGTTCCCGGCCGATTCACTTCCCCCAATATCCGGTTCTGTTCTCCTGCATATCCAACCTCACGCAGTAGCAGCAAGGAAAGAAAAAGCAAGGTAATTGAATAGTTATCAGCAAACTATGTCTCTTGTTGACTTCGGTTGCTCAATGCCGAAATTGCCGAAAAATGCAAATTTACGCAGGTGTTCCGCTTCTATATCGTTACCCTTTCGGAACGAGGCAAAACAAGACAATACGACGGCATTGATTGGCCATTTATAGCACTGTCTGTCTGCGGTTTACATTACTCAAATAACTCACAAAGGAAGTAATTTTATCAACTTAAAATGTGAGTAGCATGAATAATGAATTAAAAGTCTCCTTTTACCTGAAACGGGAAGGAAAAAACGGAACGGCCAATACCAATCCGAACGAAGTGTACCCGATTGTCGGGAAAATCATCATCGGCAAAAGTATTGCCCAGTTCGGTTCAAAACTGAAAATTGAAGAAAGTCTTTGGGATGTCAAATCAGGACGGGCAAGCGGCAAAAGCCGCAAGGCTACCCAACTTAACCGAGAGATTAATAAAATTAATCTCTCTATATATACACGCGCACTACAAGGAAATTCTAAAGCGGACGGGAAAGGTTACTGCTTCGGAAGTGAAGAATGCCTTTCAGGGTATGGCATCGGCACAGAAAACGCTGCTCGTGTTTTTCGAGGAAATCATGCAGGAATTTCATGCGAGAATCGGCATTGACAGGTCTGCATCGACCTATCCGAAATACAAGAATGCTCATAAGCAACTGAAACGGTTTCTTACTACAAAATACAAAGTTCAGGATATCCCGCTAAATCAATTAGACCTACCCTTTAGCGAAGCCTTCGATTTTCATTTGCGTGTCGAACGGGAAATGACGGATGAATCGGTGGCAACGGTTATTTTTTTGCTATTTAAAGCGGTACGTTTAGCCCTGCACCGGAATTTGATAACCTACCCGCCCTTCTTAGGTTTCAAGGTCAAAAAGCCCGAATTTCAAATCCGTTTGCTGACTAAAGAAGAATTTGAACGGCTTATCTCCACGCCATTGGAATCGCAAAGCCAATGTTTCATCCGCGATTTGTTCGTTTTCGCTTCATTCACGGGCATTTCGTATGTGGATTTGAAAAAACTTACGTGGAAAGACATCGTTACCGAAGAAGACGGAAGCCTGTGGATTTGCATGTCGCGCCAAAAAACGGGCATTCCGTTCCATGTAAAGCTGTTGGATATTCCCATAAAGATTTTGGAAAAATACAGAGGATTGGCAAAGGAAAACCTTATCTTTCCCGTATTGGGACACGGAAGAATCAACTACGCGCTGAAAATTATTGCCCGACATTGCAAGATTGACAAAGCGATTTCCTTCCATCAAAGTCGGCACACGTTCGTCTCTCAATTGTGCCTGTCGCAAGGTGTACCGATTGAAAGTGTCAGCCGTATGATGGGGCATCGTAATATCCAAACTACCCAACGGTACGCCCGTGTCAATAACGAAAAAATCGGAAACGATATGAAAGCGTTGTCCAAACGGCTTGCCAACAAATTTTCCTATGTCAAACAATTAAAGTAACATCATCATGCAAATCAATAGAAGCACCTTCGGCATACTGTTCTACCTCAATACGAGTAAAACAAAGAAATCAGGCAAATGTCCGATAGTCGGGCGAATTACCGTTGACGGTAAAAGTACCACGTTCAGCACGGGATTGGATATTCTACCCGAACAATGGGATGCTAAATCGGGATTGGCGGTCGGTAAATCCAAAGAAGCAAACGGTATCAACCAACAAATAGAGAAATACCAAACTGAAATTACGGAACATTACAAAACCCTTGTGAACGATAGCGGCTATGTAACCGCCGAATCTTTGAAAAATGCTTTGTGGGGCATTGGGTTGAATCAAAATACCGTTATGCAGGAATATGTTAGCTTGGTGGAAGAAAAACGGAAAAGTATCGGGATTCGAATCGAGGCAAGTACTTATCCCATTTATCCTACAGCATTGAGCCATTTTAAGGACTTTCTACGGGAAAAATACAGTGTCGATGATATTCCGTTCGGGAAGGTGGACGTTGCCATGATAGAAGCCCTTGCTTATTATCTGAAAATAGATTTGCGGATGACACCCCGCACGGTAAAAACGAACATGGTTCCCTTCCGTACGATTGTAAAACGGGCGTTCCATAAGGGAATGATACGGCAAGACCCGTTTTTCGATTACGTTCCCGAAAGAATTATGCCTAAACGCCCGTGGTTAACTAACGATGAAATAACATGGTTGATGAACGTGCATACCAAACATGCCTCTTGGAATTTTACGCGGGATATGTTCATTTTTTCGACCTTCACGGGCATTACGTTCATAGACTTGGAAAACCTGAAACATACGAATATTCAAGCGATGGAAGACGGCAGCCTGTGGATTGTGTTGAACCGTCAGAAGACGGGAACGGCTTCGTATATTCCCCTGTTGGATATTCCGAAACAGATTCTTGAAAGGTACAAGGATTCGGAATTTGCAGGAACGGAAGGAAGGGTTTTTAAACTGCAACATCATGTTTGTATGAATTGGCAACTGAAACGGCTTGCCAAAGCTGCAAACATTGACAAACGCCTGACATTCCACATGAGCCGTTTTACATTCGCCACGACCGTTTGCCTGACACAAGGCGTTCCGATTGAATCTCTTAGCCAAATGATGGGACATTTATCCATCAAAACCACCCAAATTTATGCAGAGGTCACACGGACGAAGATTGACGAGGATATGACGAATTTGGCAAAGACTATAGAGAGCAAATATGATTTATCGGATGCTCTGGCAAAGAAACGGATTAGGAAGGTAGTGTTCGCCAATGAATAGAGTAAAAAGAAAGCGGTAAGATATTTGGTCTTACCGCACACTTATATTTCATTTGAGTTCCTTTTTCACTGGTTTTACTAATGGTCGATTTCTATTTTTAATCCTTTTTGTTTGAAAGATTCGACAGTCAACAATATTGCACATTCAACAGTGGCAATGTAGTCAAGGTATGCTTGCTTAGTTAAGTTATAGTTAATGTCTAATTCATGCACAAACCTATGTCTGGCATCTAATATTTCTTGAATTTTCACTAATACTCGTATTATTTTTCTGTTAACTTTCTTCCTTTCGCTTAATATTGACATTACATCAATTGACAAGTATTTTTTATATGCCTTATTGATTGAATCAAGGTTTTGAAAATTATACGATTGAGCAATTATTTGTTCAAGAGAATTTTCCTTTTGAAGAATAGCAATTACGTCAGCTATTCCTATTTTGAGTTTTTCATCAATTAATAGATTTCTTGCATTAGTATCATATTTTATAAAGTCTGCAAAACATTGACCATAAAAATATTCAAGAATAGCGACCAAAAAAGGCATTAAACTATTATATAGCATAATGCTTGGGTCTTTTGTTTTAAGCAGCTCCTTCATGCTTTCTATATTCATATTAGCAAAAGAGTCGGAAACTTCGTTTTTGTAGCCTGCCAAGCAATTCTCTATTTGGCTCAATTTTTCTATTGAGTTACTGGCTATAATTGAAATTCCTTTTTCTAATGGACTGAATTTTGTGTAGTCATTGAGATTTGTATAAGCATTTGTTCCATACCAGTCATTATAAAATGTTCCTTCAAATAACTGCCTCGCTTGTCTAATTGTCTCATTTTGTTTTTGTTTATCTTCATAACTTCCACTACTCCTTGTCCTTGTATGCAAAATCCATTCAGAGCATTTATATTTAGTTCGTTCTTCGGTCGATACTTTATAAACAGTAGCTTCAACACCGGAAGAAGATTCATAATTGTCAAATTTATACCACATATAATGAATCATATCTGGCGTATTCATTCCATCCAGAAAATGTCTTGTCTTTTGAAAACCTTCAGTTGTCAAGAACTTTATTAAAGCTGTTTTTGTCGCTTTCTTAGTATATAGCGTTATTTCAACACTCATAGTTTATTAAATTTCAATATTTACAAATTCTTCATATCCGCAAAATTCACATTTCTCGATAAGTTCCTCTTCTGATTTTTGCAAAATTTCAATTTGCCTACTCCCACACTTGACACAACGAGGTTCATTGTCAAATCCCAAGTATTTGTAAAATAGATTTTCAAATAGACTTACGACAGAGGAAGTGAATAATAATGCTATTTTTACGTCTGGAAATGTTTTGTTATGCGAATGAACGATATTTGAATTATAACTCCATGCAATATCAACGATTTTCTTTGAGTAGTTTCTTAAGTCTGCATTCTTTTCTCCTGGAATATACAAATTTATAAACTCATCTGAAACACCTTTAAAATCGGCTTGTTTCAAGCCTTTTTCTTCAATAATCTGAGGATTTCTTTTGCAGAGTTCTTTGGATAAATCAACTAAACTTTCTCGACATATTAATCCTATTCCTTGAAGTTCTTCGGGTTCTAATGTATCCGATAATTTTTGCGAAGCCATCAATAATTTTCTATTGATAGATTTCAACAAACTGATATTCAGGGGAAGTTCATCTATAATATGTTTAACATCTTTTTGATGCCGCTT
>OAUE01000176.1_pt1 | contig 24891 bp, 19 predicted proteins | sample 1476131 | NCBI WGS metagenome assembly OAUE01 (sample SAMEA2580003, study PRJEB22360) | human gut metagenome | reverse complement strand
ATAACAACCTAAAATCCTCCGTAAAATGAAAACGACCGCCATCTTATTTCTTGCCTATCTGGCTTTATGCGTTCAGTGCTCAGTGCCGGAAAACAAGAGCACGAAAAAAGAGATTAGTACTCAACCGATAAAGGTGGGTGTATTCGATGGGCATGGAGGAGCACAGACCTGTATTTGGGAAACTGTCGCCGCTATCCGGCTGGACCCGGAAATGGAGGTACGTACCATTACTACAGCAGATATAGCTAATAATGTGCTCGATTCGATCGACGCTATTATTATCCCGGGAGGAAGTGGCAAAAGTCAGTACTTAAACCTAGGGACCTTAAATCAACAACGTATCAAGGACTTCATCTCTAAAGGTAAAGGGGCTGTCGGGATCTGTGCCGGAGCCTATCTATTCTCGAATACTCCCGATTACACCTGTATACAGCTAAATGGACAGCAAGCGATCGACATCGAGCATGACAACCGAGGGCATGGATTAGCGAAATTCACCTTATGCGAGGAGGGTAAGAAGATATTCCCCGAATTAGCCGACCGCGATACGAGTTTCGTCATTTACTATGAGGGACCGGTATTTATAAACAATCCGGCTGATACGATCCAAAGCAACACGCTTGCCATCATGGAAAGCGATGTGCATGAGGAAGGAAACGCCCCGGCTAATATGACAAACGGTAAGCCATTCTTCGTAGCCAATAACTACGGGAAAGGGCGTGTTTTTAGTTCCATCGCCCACCCCGAAGGTACTCCCGGCATGATGTGGATGATCCCCCGGATGGTACGTTGGACCTTGAATAAGCCTTTTATCCCTTATCAATCCTCCGCCGTACGTCCAGACCTGTTCAATCATGAATCATTAATGGCTACCGATGATTTAAAGCAGGAAGAAAAAGCCTTTCAAATCCTTTTAAGCGGAGAAAGCGAGCAAAAGGTTGCCGCCTTGGATTGGCTGGAAGCACATCATTCATGGGACGCCAAACGATGGGTACAAGGATTGCTTTATGACGCTTCACCCGCCGTCCGTATCCGGGCAGCCCGGTATATAGCGGATACCCATTACTTACCATTCTTACCCAACTTACAGGCGGCCTACCGGACAGAAACCGATAAGGCAACCCAAGAAGAGTTAAAGACGCAGCTGGAGAAACTAACAGCCTTACTTCCTTAGGCTAGGGAGATTTAAACTCTCCCTAGATATTCATCTACCGTATAGTTTAAGAAACGATTGAATGGTAATAACAATTTAAAGTCATCCACCGCCTTATCCATCCAATTCTTAGCGTAAAAGAAATTATCCGGCTTATAAGACACCACGCTGAAATCCTTATGCTTCATGATATAACCATAAGGGGAATCCATTGGATAGCCGGCAGGCATGCGTTTCAGCATCTCCCCCTCTAACACCGGAAATGTTTTCTTAAATGTAGGTTCCTCGATAATAGCCGTAAATTCCTCGATATGATCGTATATATCCTGACGAAGTTTCTTTAATAGCGCAGGTGGCGGGCACCATACACCACCGGAAAGCAAGCAACCTCCCGGCTCCAGATGGATATAATAACCACCCCGTTCGCTGGCACGACCACCTTGGGAGATGTAAGCGGCGAAATGACATTTATAAGGAGTCTTATCCGGAGAGAAACGGATATCCCTGTATATCCGGAACAAACAATCTTTCGCCTCCAACCCGGCTACCTCGGGATCGAATAAAGAGATACGACCGATTAAATCCTGTACCTCATCGATAAAAACCTTACGTAGCGCATCGTAACGATTTTTATTGTCTTGGAACCATTCCCGATTGTTATGGCTCCTCAACTCTGTCAAGAACTCTATGATCTGTTCATTCATAACTTTCTATTTTTAATCCTTACAAATGTAAGAAATATTAGAAACTGTAACCCAGATTCAGATAAAATTGCAGGTTATTATTCCGGTTCGACAATCCAAAGTTCGTATTCATCGGACCGACTATACTGTTATAAGCATAACCGATGCTACCTCCCCAAACGCTTTCTCCCTTGAAGAGATCGAAGAAATTATTCTCATGGATCGCATAATTAGCGATCAAAGAGATATAATGCCGTTGCCCGATACGCTGACGCAAGTTTAAGCGGACAATCGCCACGGAATTATCGAATATCTCCATATGGTTGATCCCAGCGAAAGGGAGTTGCTGGGGAAGATACCGTTCCGGCATATCGCCTCCCACCACATTCAAAAAGGGATAAGCCGGATCTTTCCCGATCAACACACGCCCATCGATGGAAGGTAACAGGCTCAAATGGGAAGTCAGCGGCAATACCGACAGGAAGCTGAGCTTCAAGGCGGAGAAGAATGTATGTCCTTTATAGGTCACGAAGTTATCCGTATAAATGGAATAATCCGCTTGCAGAGAAACGCCTTTACTCGGGAAGTAACGACGATCCAACGTCTCCAGATGGGCTTGAGCGAAATAGCTGATAAAGCCTTCCGGTTTTACTTGATACTTTTGGTTTTCCGCCGTATAAAGGAATGAGTTATAATCGAAATACTCATAACGGGCTCCTAGCTTCAACTTGAAATTCAGCCAGTTCATATCCGAATACCCGAGTTCCACGAAATGATGGCGATACGTCGTATTTACGATCTTATTTCCCCTGTTATACACGTCGAGGTCATGGTACGTGAACATGTAAGACAGGTTAATATTACGCAATGGATTACGCTCTATCGCATAGTCCACCCGCCCATACATACGTTTCCCGATCCTCCCGGTTACGGAGAACTTCGAATGGTAACGGGCCCGATTGTCAAAAGTCACATTCAGCAATAGGGCGACGATATCCTCGCTATTGAAATTCAGGCCCACATTAATCGCGCTATTTGATTTCTCCTGTACCGTAAGCACCAAATCCTCCTGCCTCTCGCCGACTAATTTATAGCTTACATTCGAGTAAAGGTTTGTACCGATCACAATAGACATGGCTTCCTGCAATTTCTTCACGGTAAGCAAGCTATTCTCTTTCAAGCCGCTGATTTGCGTCAACCATTTCTCATCACGAGGATCTATACCTTCAAACAAGACACGCCGGATATGAAACGTATCGGTAGGGGCTACCGGATAGGAATGTACTAATCTCTTTCGGTGCATATCCGAACTATCGGATAAACCAATCTTCTTCTTTAAGGCAAGAATCTCATCCCATTGCTTGCGGGCGACTTGCTCACCCCGGTCAATCAAGGTATCCAAGGCCGTCTCCCCAAAACTAGCGGAATTATAAGGGTCTGTATTCGGGCGGAACAACAGATCGGTTTGTTCCTTATTCGGTCCGTATTTCTCATAACCATGCAAGGCGACGATCTGCCCTACGATATCCCAAGGGGTATTTATCCGCTCCAACTGTTTCAAATCGCTAGTACCCAGATCTACGCCAATAATAATATCCGCCCCCATATCCCGTGCGACATCCGCCGGATAGTTATTCTTGATCCCACCATCTACCAACACCATGCTATCCAAACGTACCGGCGCGAACACGGCAGGAATCGCCATACTGGCACGCATAGCCAACGGAAGACTTCCATGATGGAAAACATATTCTTGGCCGTCCACCACATTCAACGCCACACAAGCGAAAGGTATATTCAATTGATTGAAGTCCACGGAATCATGATAGCCAATCGTTAGATTCGAGAACAGGTTCTGGAGATTTTGCCCTTTTATCATCCCTTGGATCGCTATCTCTTTTTTACTCCGCCCAAAAGGGAGTGAGAATACATAACGCTCGGAATTCTCTTTCTCCGGAAAAGTAAGGCTACTACGTTTCACCCGGTCACTCAATAACATACTCCAGTCCTGCAATCTCACCATGCTATCGATTTCCGCAGCATTATATCCAACGGAATATAAGCCCCCCACGATAGCTCCCATACTAGTGCCGGTAATATAATCAATCGGGATGCCGGCCTCCTCCAATACCTTCAACACCCCGATATGAGCGACACCTTTCGCCCCACCGCCTCCCAGCACCAAGCCAACCTTTTTCCGCTCAGCCATCACAGAAGGCACCAACATCAACCCAACCAACCACAATAAAAGGAACTTCCTCATCTAGATATTCTTTCCGGCAAATGTAGCTGGTTTACTCGAAAACGCAAACGGATTCATCTAGAATAAAACGTATGTTTACCTATATATAAAGTTTATCGCTATCTCATCTATTCTATAAACCATGCCGTGAACTGTATAAACCAAGGCGTGGTCTGCACATTCCACGGCGTGGTTTATACAGTTCACGGCGCTGATTTAAGAATAAATACTTATTCGCTATGGAATGCATAGGTTATCGGAGAGCTATTTCAATAGGAGAGGAACATTTTATTTCCGGAACATAAGTGGGCAATCGATAGTATTTGATACGGCCTCCCTAAAATTAATAGGCATTTCTCGCTAAAATCGATTTACGTATTATGAATCAAGTATGTACGTGTTTATCAAAAAATAATATAGCCATCAACTTACTTTTTTCCAGCAAGGTAGCAGCCGGAGCAATATATTACTTTTTCTTTTTCAGCAGCATGACCACAGGATTCGACTCTTCATCCAAGTTTGCGGCGATCTCCTTCAACTTTCCTTTTAGCTGGCCTTTCTCGTAAGCCTCAACTAAGTCCGGGGCATCTAGAGTTTGGCAGATAGCTATTTCGGGGTTTCTTGGCTCTGATGTTAGAGAGACTTCTTCCTTATTGATGAAATCATCATTGTATAGAATATAGCTGAATAAGGCATTTTCTTGTTTATCATACACCAGATCTTCACCAAGGAAACCTTTAAACGTCGTAAAGTCAACCTCTTTTCTCATGGTTCTCATAAAACAGTAGCGATCGGTGATAACGGTTGGAAAAAGAAAGACTTTCGTATCCATGGAGGATATGGAAGGGCTTCTTACGATAAAAGGACTCAGATTACCATCCGGCAAGTAATGGAATATGGTATCAGACGATGTATTGACAAGTGTCCATTTATCCCGATCCGGGAACGTAAGATAAAATTCCGGCGTAATGACAAACTCCCCTTCTGTCACAACCGGAGTCTCAATACCCTTAGAGGGAATCTGGATCTCATGGGTGATACGGCCATCTTGTTTGGAAATAATCAAATGGCACTCCCGCTTGCCTTTTTCCGATGGATAACTCTTATAGCAAATCAAATGATCACGATCATAATTAAATTTATAATAACTGGTATCCGTGAACTTAAAACTCCTTTTATAGTTTCCCAATAAGTCATAGACACCTATTTTTCTCGCCGGATTATCCTTGACGAATATCTCATCGTTATCCTCATCCAAGACAAGCCCTGTAAGCTGCGTGTATTCCTCACCGCTTTGCCCTAAACGGTTTATCTTCCTAAGTCCCTTTCCGTTTTTATCGAAAACAAGAATATCCCCATCACTGCCCCGATTCGTCACCAGCATGATATCCTTTCCGATCGCTTTCACGGCACCTTTAGTTATAAAATCATCCGTGGTTTCCAACGCAATGTATTCCACGTCCATAAGATCTTGAAGTATCAATTCCTTTTCCGGATAATCGGCCATGACATCAACCCTTATAAGGTTATCGACAGAGGAAGCGGACCGATTGCCACATCCCATACATCCGACTAAAGCGAGTAGCATAGCCACTGCGTTCGTAGTTAATTTTCTCATTTTTTATGATGTTTAAAGTCTTTCGTTCAATGTCATTTCTTGCTCTTTAGCGTTTTCTCCCGGTCCATCATTCGTATCATCTCTTTTACCTCATCGGATGTCTCCGGCAGTTGATTGATCAGGTTACGCAAATCCACGATAGAAATCTTGCTCTTTTTCCCATCCGGGTCTATCATAGTCTCCTCCGCCACATTACGGAAAAACATATCCTCATAGAAGGATTGCAGAAGCGCCCGGCTAAATACCATCGTCCTCTCGTCCGCTTTTTTCTTTAAGCTCTCATTCATATAAAGTACCAAGATAAAAAGCCCTCGCTGGCGATCCTCCTCACTCTGGAATTTAGACACGTCAATCTCACTATACATATGCGAGATCGCCGCCAGGAAATCCAGTCGTTCCGGATTCTTCTTCCATGCCTCATAGTAGAGACGGGACGCTTCCTTATATCTCCCGTCTTTTTGGTAAGTCTCCGCACGGAAGGCCAATAATTGATTTACCAAGAAACGATTGGGCTCCAATCCCTTTTCCGCCCGGTCAAATAAGTCGTAAGCCCGCTTCCGGTCATACGTCTTACCCAAGGCGGAACCCAATAAGAGGCATACCTCGACCGAGGTCGTATCCTGCTCATATGCCATATCCAAGATATCTACCGAGGGCATATACAGACCGGCATAATACTTCGAGGCTCCCCCATATTTCAAGGTAAGGTAGGTGGAATCACCATCAACCAACAAACTGGAATAGACAGAATCCGCCTGAACAAATTGTTTCACGATATATAGCCCCAATCCTTTACTACGCAATAATTGACGATTCCCGGGATTATAAAACAAGGCGGTATCGCAAATCGCTATTCCTTCCGATATATAATCCGGGCTACTAGCCCCCATCCGATACAATGAATTCACTAACGCAACCGCCAACCCCGCATTCTCACGATTCAAGTTATACGCCTGAAAATAAGCGGTCGTAGCGGAAGGATATTGTTCCATTCGAGTATAGCAATCGCCAATCGCACGGTATAAGACAGTATTATCCTCATTCTGAGCTTGCAATTTCTCATAGGCATCAACTGCTTTCTCATACTCCCCCAATTGGAAATACAGACGTGCCAACTGATAATTAGCGTAGAAGTTCGAGCTATCGGCGGATAAGACCTGATGAAAATATCGCTCGGCATCCTCCGCACGGCCTAAGTTCGTCGCCGTCCGAGCCAAGATGTTTAAGATATCCAAGTTCGTCGTATCCATAGAAAAGCAAAGACGGTAATAGTCATAAGCCTTCTGATACCGAAGCATACCCTCATAAGCCTGCCCGATAGCGTTCATAATCTCATAATTCGAAGAATCGGCTAATGTAAGGCTATCAGCATGAGCGATCACAGCCGCATATTGCTTACGGTTCACCAAGTCTTGCCAATTAAACTCTTGAGCATTCCCGGGAAAAATAAGGCAACAAAGTAACAGAACTGTAACTAAATTACATTTCTCATTCATATCTGTATGTTTTTAAGATTACTGATTAAGCGACCAACATAGCCTCTATTCTTATTTCACTGTAACCGGAAAGTAATAGGCACCGTATATAAGACGCGGACCGCCTTTCCGTCCTGACGACCGGGAGTCCACCGGGGCATCATTCCGATGACTCGCAAAGCTTCCGCATCCAAGGAGGGATCTATCCCCCGTATGATTTTAGGTTCCACGATATTTCCTTTCTTATCTACCACAAACGAACAGATCACACGACCTTGCACTCCCGCTTCCTGCGCATCTGTCGGATACTTTATGCTTTGAGCGATAAACTTCAATAATTCACGGTCCCCTCCGGGATATTGCGGCATCACGTCCACTACCGTCAAAGTCTCTTCCTTCGCTTCTTCTACCGGACTTTTCAAACGGAACGTAATCGGGACCGTATATTTCACGGCGACCGCCTTTCCACGTTGCATTCCCGGATTCCAACGAGGCATAGTGTTTATTACCCTTACGGCCTCCTCATTCAATAAAGGAGTCACTCCCCGAAGCACCTCCGGATTATTGACGGAACCATCACGCCCAACGATAAACGAGCAGATTACACGCCCTTGCTCCCCGTTATCCTGACTCTCTTTCGGATACTTTATATTCGTGGCTATGTATTTCAACAACTCCGCATCCCCACCCGGAAAACTAGGCATCTTCTCTACCACGGTAAATACTTGCTCGTTCATCTCACGGGATTTGGAAGATAAGGACAAATGGGTATTATTTGTCATATCAGCAGCCAAGACCTCTTGAGACTCCCTTCCTTGATAGCTGCATCGCAAAATCGCATTCGCAGGGACCTCCAAAGAGAAAGCCCCTTTCCTATCCGTGATAGTCCTCTCTTTACCGCCCTTCACCACAACTGATGCCCCGATCAAAGGCTGCCCGGTCTCATCAACCAGAATGCCCGTAGCCGTCACCATAGCGTTCGAGACCGTAGCCTCATTCGCCAGACGGACAGTCAAACGGGCTACCGCCTCGATATTACTTAACAGCATCAAGATCCCTACCAATGGAATAAATATCAGATATTTCGTACGTACGATACCCGGGCTCCGCTTCTTGTTCATCATCATAATCCGGTTCTTCAGATGCAGCACATTGAAACTATTATACAAAGTAGTAACGGACTGATGATGAGCCAATCCCAATAAATGGTATTGATAGCTCTTACTATCGTAACCAGACTGGATCACCGTGTTATCCGCCAGATACTCCAGATTATGCCTAACCTCACGCTTCAATAACCATACAAAAGGATTAAACCAGCAAGCCATACACATCATCTCGCTCAAGATCACGTCAATCGAGTGCCATTGGGATACGTGCGTACATTCATGTGTCAATATCTCATCCGTTTCCTTATCCGAATGACTCTCCGGATGCAAGAAGACCATACGGAAAAAGGAGAATGGCCCGGCGGCCTTCCGCAACGCATAAACCGGAGTTTCATGAATAACAACACGCTCACTGGTATGAGCCAACCATAAGATACTGCTTAATTGCACGAGAAAACGTCCGCATAAGAACGCTACGATCCCCCAATAAATAAACCCCAAAGATCCCAGCAACCATCCATACCAATCCACGGACGCCGCAGCATCCGCTTTCGCCGTCGCCTCAGGCAACATAGCGGAATACATATAAATCACATCTGCTATAGGCTCTTGTTGCCTTACCCAATCTTGGATGTTCAGCAAAGGATAAAACAGAGCCAAGCCAAAGAACGCCAGCAATATCGCACGACGTAGCTTGAAGAACGTGTCCTTATAGAAGAACAACCGGTAGAAGGCGTAAAAGAGTACAAAGGCTACATTTACCTTCAATAAGTAGGCAAATTCCGGTGTCATGGTATGTGGGATTTAGGTTATTCTTTTCCTTTCTCAATCAAATCGATGATATCCTTTAGATCATCCGTAGAGATTTTCTGATCTTTCGCAAAGAAAGAAACCATTTCTTTATACGAGTTAGCGAAATAATTCGTTACCACGCCGCCAAGGAACGTACGTTTATATTCCGTTTCCTCTATCAAAGGACGGTATTCATACGTATTTCCATAACGTTTCGCCTTCACGTACTTCTTTCGCTCCAGATTCTTGATCACGGAAGCGAGCGTCGTATAAGGAGGTTTCGGGTCCTCGTATTTGGCCAGCACATCTTTCACAAAACAAGGACCGATCCGCCAAATCCAGCGCATCGCCTCTTCTTCCTGCATCGTTAGCTTCTCCATAAATCTTATCCTTTTATTAATGTATATCCACAAAGCTACGAAATAGTCGTAAACGGCATGCGGAAGGCACGTTAATTAACATTAAATAAGAATCACAAGACCTGCAATCGTGAATTATTGCAACTTAAATGTGATCGGCACCGTATATTTCCCGGCTCCCGGCGCGCCTCTTTGCGTGCCCGGTGTCCAACGAGGCATCATTTGCAAAACTCGAACCGCCTCTTGGTCTAATGCCGGGGAGATTCCTCTAATGACCTTGTAATTCGTAAGTGTTCCATCCTTCGTTACCACAAACGAACAAATCACACGGCCTTGCTCTCCTTTGTTTTGGCTTTCTTGTGGATACTTTACATTCTTGGCTATAAATTTCAAAAGCTCCGCATCACCGCCGGGAAACTTCGGCATCACCTCTACTACCCTAAATACCTGCTCTCCATTTTCCAGCGTATCTTCGTCCTCCGCTTCCACCTGTACTTGCTCTTGTTTTTCTGCCTTTGTTACATCTGTCGGAACACTTTCTTCTTTTTGTTCCGAAGACTGTCCGCATCCTACGCACATCGCCAAAGCGAACAGGATGATCATTGTGTTCATAATCGCCTTTTTCATTTTCAATCAGTTTTAATGTTATTTATACCGTTATTACACATACTTACCAACCTCTAAGCATATCCGGATATTACGTCGGTTTCGCAAACATACGAAATACTCGTAATATAAATATAAACAATATGTTAAATAACACTAATAGCCATCAAAGACATAGAAAAGATAAAAGAACATAGCTTCTATCGCTAGATTATTACAAGAAGTACAACCGAGCGATACATATCGAAGTCAAATAAGCGAATAGAACACAAAAACCGGATTGCCCTCCTCTCCTTTTAAGTCCAACTCCTGCGGAATCGTGATCGAGTGAAGCGACTTATATAAGTTTAGCTCATACGGGGTCACTACTTGTACCAACTCATCTTTTATGACCCTCCCCCAGACCGGGAAATTCCGATAACTTCTCGTACCCTGCATGCCATGTTGAAGGTTCGCGTCCGCCAGTTCATAGATAGACCCCGGCATCTCGCATTTTTCCACGAGTGTCTTTCCCGTCTTTTTATCCACAGAGGCGATATAATAGCCTTGGTTATACAATAAACGGAAATAATAATGTGCCGGAAACTCAATCATATCTTGCACAAAGATATCCTTGGGGTCTTTTTTTTCAATTCGCAAATTACTCATGTCCGTAACATCCAACGAACGAATCACTTCCGCATCCGAGTTTTTCAGATCAAGGACACAAGCCGCACTTATTCGATCCGCCGAGATACAGAAGACCGTATCATTACTACCGGTCTTAAACAACACGGAGTTTTGCGCATCAGAATAAGCGGAGGCGATACTTGTCGTGAACCCGCTCTTCTCATGGGGTAATAAAAAGGAATAAAAATCATTCTTGATCGCTATCGTATCCCCTTTCCTCGAAAATAGGCCCAATCCGAATCCCCCTCCGTTGAAAGGCTGAAAAGGGAATGATATGGCGGCGAAACGATCCTTTCCGATATGACGCATATAGATTACCGAATACTCATGGGTGGATTGTCCGATAAATTCACCTTCTAACGTATATTCCCAAACTCGATTATTACTAAATAAAAAAAGGCGATCATTACGTTCGTCCACTTGGATACATGGCAGAATACCGCTAAATTCACCCGGCCCCTGCCCTTCTTTTACCAACGTCCGGATAAAACGCCCTTGCCGATCGAACAGGACGATACGGGGCTCTTTTACGGGAAGCACATAGATATATCGATCTGTCACGGCATAATCATAAACTCCGTCTATCAACGAGGCATCATCCGTGGTCACCTCTAAAGGGACAAAAGTAACCCCCTTGATCTCATCGCCTAATTCCAATAGCTCCGGTTTATCCATCCCCCCTCTTATATCCGCGGTTAAAAGAGAGGACGCTTCCGTTGGCGAAGAACCGCATGACACGAAACAAGAAACGACAAAAACACTATTTAAATAAAACAAGATAGAGGCTAACTTTACACTTTTCATAACCATGCTTTTTTGCCTCCAAAAATATCCCGTATATCTCACAAATCACATAATAAATGAGAACAAAAATGAGAACAAACCTGCCAAGACCGCTATAAATATATAATAATCAAAAGTTTGATATAAAATCCACAAATGCCTCCGTAGAACCTTCTTTCTTAAAAATCTTCCGGAATAGACGAGGACGAAGTACCGAACTATTATATTTCAATACCCGTGTGATCTGGTTGGCGGGAACACCGATTTTCGTGAGCATACAGGCCTTCAACTCCGTATCGGAAATAACAGGATATAGCTTTTTCAGCCGTAAGGTAAAGTCATCATAAGCCTTATTCAACAAAACCTCCAAAAGCTCCCAATCCTCAGAGATAATCTTGCCGGCATCCCGATCGTGAAACTTCTCATAGACCTCCGATTTCCGCAAGATCGCGACAGATAATAAATGCTTACTCTCCTTATTAAGAATCGACTCGTTACAAATTTCCAGCCGTTGTTTTTCCAATTGTAAGGAAACCAACATCAACTCTTGATCCTTTTTTTCCTTTATTTTCGTAATTCTTTTTTCCAAAAGGGTGATTTGCCGTTCATTCTCTTCTTTTTCTTCTCGCATACGTTGTTGCTGGCTAGCAATCGAACGTCGCAAGGCTTCTTCCCTTCGAAGAGCGTTTTCCTGCGTATTTCTCCATCGCCGATAAAGGAGGAAGCAAATAAATAGGATTATGCCGATAATAAATGCGTACAGATAACGCTCCTGTCCCCTTTGTAATAGCATCAACTCTTTCTTAGACAAGTCCTCACGGATCGGCCTTACATCATAGCGGGAAGTGATCTGATAAATCGATTCTCTCGCTGATAGTGATCCGATAGAATCCCGTAACATCTCGTATTTCTTGACCTCGGTCAGTATCCGGTCTTGTCCGGCCGCATCGTTCAATAACTGATATTGAGCACTCGCTTTTCTCAAAAAAGACATAGCCTTGCCATATAATTCCTGCTCGGCGTACAGCATCCCCATTTGGTTATATAACCTTCCCCAGAATTCATAATCCCAATTCTCTCCCTCATATTCCAACGCACGTAAATAGCATTCCAAAGCTAGGGACGGTTGATCCATATCCTCATAGACTTTCCCCCGGTAAAACCAAGCTTTGGGAGGCCAGTAACAGCCTCGTGTCGTCCTATAATAATCCGTAGCGATAGAGATTATGGAATCCGATGTATGCCTCAATCCCGCCTCATCCCGTGATTCGGTCCATAACAGACAATAACGGGCTTTCTCTCGAAGCGATAATCCATTGATATCCCTCACTTTCTCTAATAACACCAAAGCACTGTCCGGATGATGCGGAATCAATTTCTCTACCTGCCAGAACAGGTTGCCATGCTTGTCGCTCCTATATGAAAAAAGCACAAGAACCAAGATCACGATCGTAAATAATAAGATCGTAAACTTGATCCCTATGGAAAAATGCCGTGACCCATTCAAATCCTTACGCATATAGGCAAATGTATATAAATTATTCATAAGGAAAGCCTTTTCCTTCCGCATTATTCCATGTGTCGGGACACATGCCCTGACCTCTCCCATTAATGCAGAAATATTTCTTTAATCGTTTGCGCAATATATGGATTTAGCATACCTTTGCGTGATAATTACATAGTTTAAGTAGAAATTTCTAAATACAATTAAATAACTTAAATTATTATCTTATGTGGTTACTTAATTCTTCTATCGGGAAGAAGCTGATAATGAGTATATCAGGCCTCTTTCTTGTTCTGTTCTTATTGTTCCACCTGTCGATGAACGTGGCGGCCGTTTTCTCCGGAGAGGCTTATAACATGGTTTGTTCGCTGTTGGGCTCTAATTGGTACGCTGTGGCAGCTACTCTCGTATTGGCCGCAGGCGTTGTGATCCACTTCGTGTACGCTATCATTCTTACCTTGCAAAACCGTAAGGCACGTGGTAACGACCGTTACGCTATCAACGCTCGTCCGAAAGGCGTGGAATGGGCATCTCAGAACATGTTCGTTTTGGGTTTGATTGTTATCCTGTTCATGCTGTTGCACTTCAGCCAGTTCTGGTATAAGATGATGTTCGCCGAATTGATCGGTCATCACGAAGTTGCATTGGGGTCAGCTATGGTATCTCCACAAGACGGAGCCGCTTTTATCAACTATTACTTCCAAGGTAATGCCGTGATCACTGTTCTTTATTTGATCTGGTACGTGGCTTTGTGGTTCCACTTGACTCACGGGTTCTGGAGCGCTATCCAAACAATTGGTTGGAATAATACGATCTGGATGAACCGTTGGGAATGTATCTCTAAGATCGTAGCTACGGTTATTTGCGGACTTTTCGCGATCATTACTATCATCTTCTTCCTAAACGGAGTAGGTGCTTAATTGCAAGCTACAGGTTTTATAATTAAGAACTTTTGAAATTAAATCATTATGTCTGAAATAAATTCTAAAATACCTCAAGGCCCGTTGGCTGAGAAGTGGACTAATTATAAAAATCACCAGAAATTGGTGAACCCCGCTAACAAGCGTCGTTTGGATGTTATCGTAGTCGGTACAGGTTTGGCCGGAGCTTCCGCTGCCGCATCTTTGGCAGAGATGGGATTCAACGTATTGAACTTCTGTATCCAAGATTCTCCCCGCCGTGCGCACTCTATCGCCGCTCAAGGTGGTATCAACGCCGCTAAGAACTACCAGAATGATGGTGACTCTGTTTACCGTTTGTTCTACGATACGATCAAAGGTGGTGACTACCGTGCTCGTGAGGCTAACGTTTATCGTTTGGCTGAGGTTTCTAACTCAATCATCGACCAGTGCGTGGCTCAAGGCGTTCCTTTCGCTCGCGAATATGGTGGTTTGTTGGATAACCGTTCATTCGGTGGCGCTCAGGTATCGCGTACGTTCTACGCCCGTGGCCAGACGGGTCAGCAGCTTTTGTTAGGCGCTTATTCAGCGTTGAGCCGTCAGATCGGTTTGGGTAAGGTTAAGATGTACACTCGTCATGAGATGTTGGATGTAGTTAAGGTAGACGGTCGTGCTCGTGGTATCATCGCCCGCAACTTGATTACAGGTAAGATCGAGCGTTACGCCGCTCACGCTGTAGTTGTAGCTACGGGTGGTTACGTTAATACGTTCTTCTTGTCAACCAACGCTATGGCATCTAACGGTTCCGCCGCATGGCAATGCTACAAGAAAGGCGCTTACTTCGCTAATCCTTGTATGGTTCAGATCCACCCGACTTGCGTACCGGTGAAAGGTGACTTCCAATCTAAATTGACTTTGATGTCCGAATCCTTGCGTAACGACGGCCGTATCTGGGTTCCGAAGAAACTGGAAGACGCTAAAGCTCTACAGGCCGGAACGAAGAAAGGTAAAGATATTCCCGAGGCAGACCGTGATTATTATTTGGAGCGTCGTTATCCGGCATTCGGAAACTTGGTTCCTCGCGACGTGGCTTCTCGTGCCGCTAAAGAGCGTTGCGACGCAGGTTTCGGCGTGAACAGCACGGGCTTGGCCGTATTCTTGGATTTCTCCGACGCGATCAATCGCTTGGGTAAAGAGGTCGTTAAGCAGAAATACGGTAACTTGTTCGATATGTACGAAGAGATCACGAACGATAATCCATACGAGACTCCGATGATGATCTACCCGGCATTGCACTACTCAATGGGTGGATTGTGGGTTGACTATGAGTTGATGACCTCCATTCCGGGTCTGTTCGCTATCGGTGAGGCAAACTTCTCCGATCACGGAGCGAACCGTTTAGGTGCTTCCGCTTTGATGCAGGGATTGGCCGATGGTTATTTCGTATTACCATACACGATCCAGAACTATTTGTCCGACCAAATCCAAGTTCCTCGCTTCAGCACGGATCTGCCGGAGTTCGTCGAGGCAGAAAAGGCCATCAAGGATCGTATCCAAAAATTGATGAACGTCAAGGGTAAAGAAACCGTAGACACTATCCACCGCAAACTAGGTCATATCATGTGGGAACATATCGGTATGGCACGCGACGCAAAAGGTTTGCAAGAAGCTATCCAGATGCTGAAAGACTTGAAGAAAGAGTTCTGGAGCAACGTATTCATCCCAGGCAACGCAGACAACTTGAATACCGAGTTAGAGAAAGCATTACGTGTAGCCGACTTTATCGAGATCGGTACATTGATGGCACACGATGCTTTGGACCGCGCTGAGTCTTGTGGTGGTCACTTCCGTACGGAGCACCAGACAGAAGAAGGTGAGGCCTTGCGTCATGACGATAAGTTCATGTACGTATCTTGCTGGGAGTACCAAGGCGAGGACAAAGATCCTGTCATGTTGAAAGAGGATTTGAACTATGAGTTCGTTGTTCCTCAAACACGTAACTACAAGAAGTAATAATCATCAATCTCAGAAAAAATTAGAATCATGGATAAAGATATAAGTGTAACACTTAAGGTTTGGCGTCAGAGAGGTCCGAAGGAGAAAGGACAGTTCGAGACATACAAAATTGAGAAGATCAATCAGAGTGTCTCTTTCTTGGAAATGTTGGATATCTTGAACGAGCAGTTGGTCAACGAGGGTAAGGAACCGATCGTATTCGATCACGACTGCCGCGAGGGTATCTGTGGCATGTGTTCATTGTATGTAAACGGACACCCGCACGGACCGGCAACTGGAGCTACGACTTGCCAGTTATATATGCGTCGTTTCCACGATGGAGAGACGATCACGATCGAACCGTGGCGTTCCGCAGGTTTCCCTGTTATCCGCGACTTGATGGTAGACCGCTACGCTTACGACAAAATCATCCAAGCGGGTGGTTTCACATCTGTCAACACAGGTGGTGTACCCGACGCTAATGCGATACCTATCCCAAAGAAGGACGCAGACTTAGCCATGGACGCTGCCGCTTGTATCGGTTGTGGCGCTTGTGCTGCCGCTTGTAAGAATGGTTCCGCTATGTTATTCGTATCCGCTAAGGTTAGCCAGCTGGCTTTGTTGCCTCAAGGTAAAGTCGAGGCTGCTCGCCGTGCCAAAGCTATGGTCGCTAAAATGGATGAGCTTGGCTTCGGTAACTGTACGAACACACGTGCTTGCGAGATGGAATGTCCGAAGAATATCTCCGTTAGCAACATCGCTCGTTTGAACCGCGAGTTCATTTGCGCTAAATTACAAGACTAATATTTGATTAGTATATCATGGAAAAGGCGTCTTTCTCTAAAAGAAAGGCGCCTTTTTGTTTTTGTTATATGTCGTAAAACATAATTTAGCATTATAACCCTTGACAGGAATTGAAAAGTCCGTATATTTGCATCGTGGTTTTTTCATAATAGTATTAGATTTAAGGTTAACAAAGTTTGGTTAGGGCTTGTCGTGAGACAGGCTTTAATTGTTTATAGACCTACCTTTTAAACATGGACCATAAAATACTGCAAATAGAGATTGTTTAGCGTCATTTTATCGTCGATCTTTGCCTTTAAAGATCATATAGTATATGCTAATAAGTATTTTATTTGGCTTCTTATGTTATTTTCTCCGGGTGTTGATCAAACACAAGGAAAAAATCATGCGCCAGATAAGACAAATGGTAAAACAAAAATAAAATGGACAAAAAACGAACCACCAGTTCTTTCAGGGCAATGAGCACGGAAAGAAAACTCGAGTCGATCTTCCTTTTCGTAACAGGCCGATGCAACGCCAAATGCGCAATGTGTTTCTATGCCCAAGAAATGGATAAGAAGCAACCCGACCTCACTTTCGATGAAATCAAGAAGATATCAGAAACCGCCGGGCAATTCAATCGATTATGGATATCCGGGGGTGAGCCTACCTTGCGTGAGGATCTACCGGAAATATTGGAGTTATTCTACAAAAACAACCATATCAAAGATGTGAACATCCCTACGAACGGCTTAAAACCAGACCGGATCGTCGAATGGGTAAAACGGTTCCGCCAGAACTGCCCGGATTGTAATATTAACGTAAGCCTTTCCTTGGATGGTTTCGGTGCGACCCACGATACACAGAGAGGCGTACCGGGCAACTTCTATAAGGCCTTGGAAACCCTGCGTAAGATACAGGAGAATTTCGGAGATGACGGCAAAGTCTTAAAAAATATAGCAACCGTTATCACGAAATACAATATAGACCAGATAGAAGACTTCATGACTTGGGTATACGGACGTTTCCGCACCTCCACGCATACAATTGAGGCTGCCAGAGGCATGACCCGTGACGATGGCGTGAAAATCCTAACCGAGTCAACGCTACGCAAAATACAAGATGACATATCCCCTATCTATTCAGCTTATGCGGATCGGATGGTAGCGGATACCACCGGCTTAAGGAAACCGATCACACGCTTCTTCTATCTCGGCCTTATACGTACCTTATATAATGTGCGTGCCAGCAACATAGATCACCCGACCCCTTGGGGGATGGATTGTACGGCCGGAGAGACTACCTTGGTAATCGACTACGACGGACGTTTTCGTGCCTGCGAGCTACGGGAACCGCTCGGAAATATAAAAGAGTATGGTTGCGATATAAGTAAAGTGATGAATAGCGAAGCGATGAAACAGGAAATAGCCGCTATCGGACATGGGTATAAAGCCAACTGTTGGTGTACGCACGGCTGCTGGATCACCTCATCCGTCATTTTCAATCCACGTAAGATGATTCGCTCCGTATATAAAGGATACCGGGAAACGAAACGATTGAATCATCCCTTAGCCATCAATGAGCAGAAACTACAAACGATGGAAGCCAAATACCATCTGGACATTGAGCGTTTGCGTCAACTGAATATCCGGTAAACAAGACCCTCATAGCCCATAAATAAACGTAGCATGAAAATACTATTAGTAACCAGAGGCTCACAAGGCGACGTCCTTCCTTATTTGGCCATAGCGGCCGAATTGGAAAGACGTGGCCATGAGGTGACCATCAATCTCCCTCAAATATTCGAGGAGACCGTTAAACCCTACGGATTTAAATACGTATTGCAGCAGTTTGACGATATCGGCGGCATGATCGATAGCGCTGCGCAAAACTCACATAAATTCCGGCCATTCCTTAAATGGATGAGGAACGTGATCGATAAACAGTTCGATCAATTGATTCCCCTACTAAAAGAGCATGATATTTTAGTATCGACCAACTCGGAATTTGCTGTCGCAAGTATCGCCGAGTATTGCAAGAAGCCCTTGATACGTACCGCCTACGCCCCGTTCTTGCCGGGTAAGAAGATTCCCCCGGCCGTATTGCCATTTCCCAAACCCAACCCGATCATCACCCCCGCCATCCTATGGAAGTTGATGAACCGGATGACCAATTTCATGGTTAAAGACACGATCAACAAGAACCGGGCTAAATACGGACTCGCTCCGATTCGTAATTTTGGTTATCATGCGGGAGAGCGTTCATATAATTACTTGCTTTTCAGCCAGCACCTAGGAAACATAGATCCGGACTGGACGTTCAAATGGTCGATCGGAGGCTATTGCTTCAATGACACTTTTCAATATGATGAGAAGGCTTACGAGGAAATGATATCATTCGTCGACAGCGCTCAAAGCCCTATTATCTTTTTTACCCTCGGGAGTTGTAGTTCCAAGGATGGTAACCGTTTTAGCAAAGCCTTGGTCGATATTTGCAAGAAACATGATTATCGGCTCATCATCGGTTCCGGTTGGGCAAAGACAGGAATCACCTTACAAGCGGATAAACATTTATTCTTAATGAAGCAGCCGGTTCCGCATAATTTGATATTTCGGCACTGCGACGGCGTTATCCATCATGGAGGTTGCGGCACGACCCATAGCGTAGGAAGGGCGGGAAAGCCCCAATTAATCACTCCGTTGATTATCGATCAACCCTATTGGTCCTATCGAATCCACCAATTAGGGTTAGGGCCGGAAGGGCTTAAGATAGCGAAAGCGAGCGAGCAGGAGATCGAACGCAAGGTTTGTGATCTGGTCACCAATCCGCTTTATAAGAAAAATGCCGCTCATATAGGCGAGATGATCCAAAAAGAGGGAGGTATAAAGAATATATGCGACTCTATCGAAAGATTTCAATGAGGCATAAGTTCCTATTAGATTTTATTACATGTTACAAAACACAATTTAGCACTTAAACTATTGACAAATAATAGTAACTCCGTATATTTGCACCGTGGTTTTTTCATAATAGTATTAGATTTAAGGTTAACAAAGTTTGGTTAGGGCTTGTCGTGAGACAGGCTTTAATTGTTTTATAAGGTCTGCTTCCCGCAAAGCCCTTCGATTACATCAGAATAATCCGATGCGTCAATAAAGTTGATATCTTGTCTTTTAAGATCTTCCCATTAATCGGTTTCGCCGTATAGGCATCAAATCCACTATTAATGATCCGTTGCTCATCTTGGGCGAAAGCATAAGCCGTCACCGCGATAATAGGCACGCTAGCAGAAACCTTACGAATCTCTGCGGTAGCCTCGTATCCATCCATGACCGGCATCTTTATATCCATCAAGATCAACTGAGGTTTGTGCTGATGAAATAGCTCCACAGCCTCCTTTCCATTCCATGCATGAATCAATTTATATTCAGGCTTTAATATAGACTCAAACAGGCGATAATTACTGGAATTGTCCTCAGCGATCAAGATCGTAACCTCACTTCGGGCGATCTTCTCCAAAGTAACAGGCTTCTGCTCTTCACTAGGAAATAATTCTTTCTTCGGCTGAAAAGGCAATGTAAACCAGAACTTAGAGCCTTTCCCTTCCATAGAATCAACCCCGATCGTTCCTTTCATCTGGGTAACAATCATCTCACAGATGCTTAAACCCAATCCTGTTCCTTGAGCGAAAGTGTTCAGTTTCACAAAACGTCCGAAAATATCTTTCCGTTTATTCTCCGGGATTCCGCAGCCCGTATCCTCTACATAGAACCACAACGTATTATCATCCCGCAGTTTATAGCCAAATGAGATCAATCCTGCCTGCGTAAATTTCATGGCATTGTTCAACAGATTGATCATCAGTTGGGACAGACGATTTCGATCCGTATAAATCACGCAAGGCTCCAGATAATCCTTAAATGAGATCTGTACATCCGGATTCTTATTCTTCAAATGAGCCGATTGCTCCAAATCCCTCAATACAGCGTTAATATCCACATAGTCATAAGTAAACTCCAAGGTACCCGCCTCAATCTTTGACAAATCCAAGATATCGTTTATCAACTGCAACAATAGGGAATTATTATTCTCGATAATATCAGCGAATTCCTTCTTATCCTCAAGGTTATCGGTCGAGGCGAGGATATTAGAGAAACCTACGATCGCATTCAACGGTGTACGTATCTCATGGCTCATATTAGCTAAAAACGCAGATTTCAATTTATTCGACTCCTCCGCCTTATCCCTAGCCATTCGAAGGTCATGTTCCAATTGCTTACGCTCGGTAATAGATATCGTAGACCCGATCAACGCTTTCGGTTTACCGGAAGCATCATATTCGACCATTACCTGTATCTCCTCCCACTCATGGCGATCTTCTCCCGGAATCAACCGCTCCAGACAATATTCTTTTCGTACTTTCTTTATTTTCCCATTACACAAATCATCGAAAGCCTTTTCCACGCAAGCCCTGAAAGACGGGTGTATCTTGCTGAAATATTCCTTCAACGAAACCTCATGGGTATGCACCTCTGCTGTCTCTATATTATCTCCCGGATGTACTTTCGACTCATAGATAATCTTCTCTTCAGCCAGATTATATCGCCACTCTAACGCCATAGCCAGCTTATGATTCATGGCTTTCAAATGCGTCTGGAATTTATGGATATCCGTAATATCAATAAAAAACGCATCAACCACATTCTCTTCCGAGGTAGGCATGATGATAATCGTATAGTAAAGCCCTGTCGGCTCAAAATAATACTCATAAGTGAAGGATTTTCCACTCTCTAAAACCGTAGGCACTGCCGATAGAAGCAAAGGATAACTCCCGCCAATCAAATTTGCGATCTCTTTTCCACGCTTATTTACCACAAAATCTTTAGGAGCGATTTTCTCCTCGAAAGCATGGTTCACATCTAAAACCTGCACATCGATTTGCGTACCTTCTCGAATCAGTCGCTGCCGTATATAAGGTAACGGCATATTATTAAATAAATCACGGTAACGGGACAATAACCTCAACTCTACTTCCTTCATCTTTTGCTTAGAACGATACACGTAATGCCACGCTAAAAACACGACTACCAGAAAGAATATCAGAAAGCCTAACAGTTGCATCCAATATTTTTCCAAGAAAGAGGGAGGCGCATTCAAGTAGATCGCATCACGCGGGAAATTATCTTCATTAGATATCGCACTTATCAACGAAGCATAATTCAAATATTTATGAGGATCATTTACCGTCGAAACCGGGATCTTGCCCATATCTTCACCGTTATAAACTTGTTGTAGCAAGGGGATTAGAGCAGTCTCAATCGTTTTAGCGCTATTATAATATCCACCAATCGTATATCCTTCTTCCACACCCATATCATATAAAGAAAAAACAGGATGCCTAGAAATACCGTTTATACCTTGATATAAAGTACTATATAATAACGAGTGATTCAAGAAAGGTTTCTCGGTAATCCACGAGTAATACATCACGGCTGTCGCTCGATGCGGATCTTTCTCCGACAGAACCGCCAATAAACTATCCATGGAGCAAGAACCCTCCGTATAAAAATCCACTTTCCCCTCAGGGAAAGAAGTTTCCATATGTTTCTCCATCTCATCCCGGAGCCATGTGGAAACATAACGTCTGTCGGATATGAAAATCAGACGTTTCAAACCCGGGATTAATTCCTTCACCAAGTCGATCGAACCTTTAACATAATAAGGGATAACCAATCCCGTAGCGTTATACCCCTTAACCGCCTCTTGTAAAGGAATCACCCTATCAGAGGAATGCCGCTGATTAAAATAACATTCATTTTCTGCCATTTCCCCCGTCTCCGAACAGACCAGAGTGGGAATATCCCCCCATTTCTCCCGGATCTTATCCCGCATAAAAGCCCATCCATTTACGCCTAAGTAGATAATTCCATCCGGCTTCTTCTTGTTAGCTTCAAAGAAGACCTCTTGTTTCTCTTTTAATTTCTCTGGCGTATCAACCAACATCACGCTTATATGATCTATCCGGAGAGTGTACTCCTCCGGGGTAGCGAACTTCGAGATCATGTTTAATAAATTACCAGACCAACGTTCGCCATCCACATATGAATTTATCACCAATACATACGATTCCTCCTTGACCGGATATGAAGAACTCCCATAAGCCGGAGTCGGCATACCGGCTATCAAGCATAAAATCAATCGAAAATAAAGTATTATTGCCTTTAAATTTATAATATTTCGTATCATTCCCTACATTCCTCTATTGCAGTTGTAAAGACAAAGATATTCCTTAATTATCAACTAATCTTATCAAACTAGTTTTTTTATCAAGTTTTGGTGTCAAATTCACGTTTCTTACAAACTAAAGGCTTTTTTAATCGGGATTATTCGGTTATTTACCGATACTCGTATAGAAATCAGCGGTATTTACTTGTGTATAGAATGACGAACCCGTACATTTGATAAAAAACAAAAAAATTGAACTTATGGATATGAAAGATTATGACATCAATTTTAAAGAGAAGAGGACAAACGGGTATCTGATCGCTACCTTATTTATCATTGTCGGTATATTATTTTTACTGCGGAATCTAGGAATGATAGATCCATCCTTATTTGACTTGCTTGTATCTTGGCCGATGCTGCTTGTCGTGTCGGGCATCTTTACGATTTTCCACCGTAATCCGGTAGGAGGTATGCTCCTCGTGGGCGTGGGAGTCTATTTCCTTTTCCCGCAGTTAAATTGGATCACGAACGATTTTTTACGTGTATATTGGCCGTTAGGATTAATCCTGTTAGGATTGGTCATCATGCTGAAGCGGAAAGATTCTATCCGCACGAAAAAGCATAAACGTCCCTTTAACCATCCCCCTTTCGGGCACAGAAAGCCTAACGATGAGATCAACTACGAGACAGATAACGGTTTCGTATCGGTTGACACCACTTTCAACTCGGTAAGGCACATCGTACTGGACCCCGTATTCAAGGGGGCGGACATAGACGTATCTTTCGGCAACGTGATTCTTGATCTTAAAAAAACAACATTAGAGGCTGATGAAACCATCATAAACATAGATAGCTCCTTCAGCGGCGTAGTAATATACGTTCCTAAAGGATGGCTGGTTCGTCTAAAGGTTGGTTCTTTCTTGGCTGGATGCCAAGATATGAGGGAACTGACAGAAGCAACCGACATGACGCATACACTATACATATGTGGAGACTTGTCGTTCAGCGGCCTTGAACTAAGAGACTAAACTCATCATGCAAGAACATCCTATTACAACATCCATATTACATAAAGGGCTGGGAAGCCTATTACTACTTTTAGCCATAGCGATCCAATGCGCATTATTAACTCTTTATGGCGATCTTCCGTTGAGCATCACTTTGGTCGATAGCCTACTTTCCATCGAATTGTTCGCCGTAGCGGGATATTATCTTTGGTATGTACAATGTACGTTACATATCATGCAAGCACGAGTGGCTTTCGCCGTACTCGTACAAATCGCTTGCATAGCCGGATGCTCGATCTTGCTACAAATATTCGGATTGGAAGATTGGGAGGAATTCTCGATCACGATTCCTTTTCGGTTCCTGTTCGGCCTAATGACATGGATCATTCTATCCCAATGGTATGCCAGTCGGGAAAGAAAGAGTGAGGCGGAACCTATCGTGAGACAAATGGAGGAAAAGACGGCACCTCCTCCGGCTACCGTTCCGGAGGAGATTCTAGATCGTATATCCGTAAAAGACGGGACACGTATTCATATCATCCCGATAAAAGAGATATTCTATTTGCAAGCATGTGGCGACTATGTGACCTTATTCACCACTTCCGGTCAGCACGTAAAGGAGCAAACCATGAAGTATTTCGAGCGAAGCCTTCCTTCTCCGGAGTTCGTTCGTATACATCGCTCTTATATCGTTAATACGGAACAGATATTGCGAGTAGAACTATTCGGAAAAGAAACCTATCAAGTACGATTAAAGGATGGAACCTATCTTCGTGCCAGTAGCGCTGGCTACAAGCTACTCAAAGAACGTCTTTCCCTTTAGCAGTCCTATAAAAGGGACCTAATCATCGTTAAAATTAGAAGATTTTGATTGTAATATATAGAGCTTTATATTGTGTAACACTTTTTAGCAAGCGCCGATATGTTACTTAACATATATTAGTTGCAAAAGACTTGACAAATGGTCTTGACGAACGTATCTTTGCATC
>OAUE01000151.1_pt1 | contig 28490 bp, 18 predicted proteins | sample 1476131 | NCBI WGS metagenome assembly OAUE01 (sample SAMEA2580003, study PRJEB22360) | human gut metagenome | reverse complement strand
CCTTACTGCCAGCCGGTACGTAAAGCGTGATTCCACTCAAATCTTTCTCTCCGAAAGCGCCCTCCATTATATGGTAATTTTTGGGGTCTATAGCTTTCGCATGAATCTCAGTCAAACCAGCCTGTATGGAAAACGCATATGGATTGATAAAATACTTGTTGTTCGGCAATGTTATTGATGTTATATTAGCATATCTATTATAGGCACCGGAATAACTATTCAAACTATAGTGCTTTCCTTTTGCGGTTACCACGCTCTTTAATACTATGCTTGATGAAGTCGGTTGAGTTTGTGAAGGAGGAAGCATAGCGCTGCATTCCTCAAGCATATACCTCTCCTCTCCAATCATTATTTCCGTATGCTCAACAACCTCAATTAAGATCGTTCCAGTAATATTCTTCGCCACATTAGCATTTTGGGAATCATCCCATGAGAAATCCCTAAAATTCTTCCCTGCTTGTGATATAGCAAGACGATAAGCACCTGTTGATGTTGCTATTTTAAAAGTAAAACTACCTCCATCCTCAACCTCTGACGGACAATCAATCGTGACATTACCATAAGTATTAGTATATATCTTGTGCATCACTTTCGTATTTTCCTGCCCCCAAGCAAGATACACACCACACAAAAGGGCTATCACCACCAGCGACAGCCGTAAACCGATTCGTAGTAAATTTGTTTTCATAAGCGATATAATTTAAAGTGAATAATAGTCTTAACATTCGTTCACGGGTATGCTCATAGCTTCCCGTTTATGACCGGTGAGAGAGCCTAGGCCATGAACCATGAGAGAGCCTCGTCTATGAGGGGTGAGAGCCTAGGCTTTATCAGCCCTCATAGATGAGGCTCTCTGCCTTATCAGATCTCGTCCGGGCTTTCGCTATCGCCTCCGCCTCCGGCACCTACCGTCAGGAGGATGGGGAACTTATAGGTACGGGGATCCTTCACCAAGCCGTAATTCGCCCCCGCCTGCGTAGTGACGCTCAGCCAGTACTGCCCCTCGGCGAGTTGCGGGATCTGGATAATTATCTCGCTCTTGGTGTTACGTACGATAAGGGAGGCTTTCGTTGGCGTGGCGCCCTCCTCGTCCTTGGTGAAGTAGACGCCTACAGATGGATCATCCCCCTTGATAAGCAGCGTGCTGCCGAAGATGATGGCCGGGGCGTTCGGAGTGATATGGAGGTTCTTCTCCTTCGTGGTAGAATCCGTGAGGCTCTCGATCATCGGGCCCACAGTGGCTACGTCGGCGTTCACGTAGATGTTTTCTAGCGCCTTCAGGAGGGTGGCGCTGGGGGTGAACATTACGGTGATCTTATTCTCCGTAGAGCGGAAGTCTGATTTCTTTCCGTCGAACGAGCCGTTGATAGTGAGCAGCCATTACCCGAACTTGTTCACCACGCAACGGCCTTGGGCGAGGGCCTCGATCATCTCGTCGTAGGAGAGGTCGAGGATGTTGGTGATCGTCTCCGGACGATACTCGGTACGTTTCTTCACGATGCGGTTCGAGATGTCTGAGGTCCGCGTGGTTCCGGTGATGCGGATCTTTCCGGTGTAATCACCGGCTTTCTCGGTTAACACGTTGTCGTACAGATCTACGGTCAAGATGGTCTTTTCTTCTGCCATGATGTTTTTTGTCTTTAATGCCCCGTGGTAGTGAGGCGTTACCTTTTAATAATGTTTATCACCCTTATTCGCGAAATAAGGGGAGGAGCCTATCGCACGTCCAACATAAACTAAAAAAACACGCATAACCACTATTTTTAACCGCATATCCACGATATATGCGCAATAAGCATAAATTTGGATTAATTAGAGGATACGATATCTGTATCCCCTTCAATTCCTATTTCTTAATAAATAGATAAAAGTGATTGTTTATCAATAATATTTTTTACATTTGCCAAGCCTTCCGTTGAAAATAGCCTATTATAGGTAATTTTTATGCAGAATAGGCTCCTCCCCTTATTTCGCGAATAAGGGCATCATCCAGCCGCCAAAAGCAAATCCACCTCTTCCGTCACCCTAGCGTTCGCACGATTCAATTCCGACTGTTCCAAAGAGGCCAGATAAAAACGTGTTGTTTTTTCCGAGGTATGCCCCAACGCTTGGCTAATGATCGATAAAGGGACTTGTTTCCGCAAGGCGTTCGTTGCCCATGTATGGCGGAAAACATACGAGGTCAGATGAATGGGACGAGATAGCGCACGACCGATCTTCTTCAACGAGTTATTATACGAACGCAGTATCGCCTTGTATTCCTCATGCCCTACCTCTCTACCCGGAGATAAAATAGGGAAAAGGTACGGGGAAGAAGCGTCCGCATACTTATTAATCAACCGCCGCATCCCCGCTGTTATCCCGACACGGATTAAGGTCCCCGTCTTCTTACGCCGATATACGATCTCCTCGCCATACAGGTTCGCCGTAGTCAAGCGAGCCATATCCGCGAAAGGCATGCCGCAAGATAAATAGGCGAACGTACAATAGTCGATCACGCACGCCAAATCCGGCTCCTCAGACTTCAAGGTCACGATCTCCCGGAGCGACTCGTTTCCCAACGCCCTAGATCCGGCTCTTTCCCGCTTCAAGTTCAAGTATGCGAAAGGCGATACGACGCAAGCCGGCAACAGACCATCCCGGCAAGCTTGGTTATAAATCGAGCGAAAGTTGCTGAGGTATGTATTCACGGTATTCACTCGCAAACCGGCGGATTGCAGATAAGCGACAAAACGGCTTATTAAGCCCGGGGTTATCTCCGGGAAAAAAAGGTTTCTCCTACCCAGAAAGGCGCAGATCCAATTACGGGTCGTCCTATATAAATCGGCAGTGTTATGTTTCCCCGCTAAACGTTTCTCCCGGATGCGTTCGGTGGCATAGGTATAAAATGTGATGCCCGCCTTGCCCAAGCGGTTATTCTTTCTCTTGCTCATATCTCCTTTTTTGATGATTAAACGTATTATTATCTACCATCAAAAATAGCATAAAAACAAAATCAAGCCAAGTCCATCTCGCAAACAGCAAGCTTCCAACCCTTAAAGACCAAGGTGACAAGACGAAGCTCCGTATCCCCCTTAGTAGCGTGAACCTTCGGGTCTGCGGCGTAACGGCGTAACTGGATGGCGGCCTCGGCTCTCAACGCCTCGATTTCCGTTTCGGAAGCGTCCCGACGGGCGTATTTCACCTCCACGATATAGCTAAAGCCTATCTCGGGCTGGTGGATCAAGTCGGGCATCATGTAGAAATCGGCGTACCCCTTGTTGGCCTCATACTCCGGATAAATTATATAGGTACGGGTCAAGCCTAGATAAGCCAGTAGGAAACCTTTCACGTGCGCCTCCCCCTCTATGAACTCGCGGATAGCGCTCTGCCGCTCCAGCTCGGAGGAAAAATACTCGAACACAGGCTTCCAGTCTCCGTCGTAAGCCATGTCCTTTACCAGATCATGAAGCTTGTATAACTCTATTGAGAAGACATCAGCTTCCCGGTAAGCCTCGATCAGATAGGTATATAATTGCTCACGTACCGTCAGGTTGGGAACGCCCAGAAGGGTATCTCCACGCTTGGTACCCTTGATGGAGAGCAACCCGAAATAGTAAAGCAGGCTCTTGAAGTTGTCCGGCTTGGCGATATCCTCGGCAGGAAAAGCATCCTTGATTACTGCGGTGGTCTCGCCGTTGTTCACGATCTCCTGGATGATCGAAGCGTTCGTGCCGAACCGCTTGTCGAGACGGATCAAATGGCGGAGCTTGTTGTAGTCCGTGCGGATGTTGTTGTCGATCATCTTATCCGGGGCCGATCTCAAGGGCAGGTAATTGCTGATGAAATACAGTACCATATCCGAGTTGTACATAGGCTCGTCCAGACTCTTCGTAGAGAAACGGTAGTTATCGTACCACGGCTTCATCAAGTTGATCAGATCGTCCACACTATCCTCAAAACCTGTCTCGCTCTTGTAATAGGCCAGCATCTCCCGTACCTCTCCCTCGCTAAAACCTATGATTCCATTAAAGCGGTAATCTGTCGTCATGTTGGCTCCGATATTGAAACCGCTGGTCACGTCGTCCATCGTCACTGGAGATACCCCAGTGATAAACATGCGCTTGATAGGGCCATCGCCCGTAGCCCCTTCTTTCAGTTTGTTGAAGAAATAACGGAAGAAGCCCGTACCGTGTGTCAATGCCTTGTAATGCTTCTCACCCATATTGGCGAGGATAGCGTTGGTGAAGTTATCATACTCGTCAATGAAGAGATAGATAGAGAGATTCAAGCGTTTAGCCTCACTGATCGTGTAGGTCAACTTCTCGTCAGCATTTGGCAGACTCTCCATTTTCTCCCGGAAGCCCGGATTGAAGAAACGTTCGTAGTAGTAGGCAAACTCCCGGAAACGAGCGGCACAGTGATCATTAAAAGAGCGGATCAACTCGTCAGGATCTGGGTTCACGCCTGCGAAATTGAAATCCAGTACAAGATATTGTCCCTGCTCCGGGGTCGGATGGGAGCCGATATATAAGTCGCCGAAGAGTTCCTCAAAAGAATCCTTACGGTTCACGTCATAATACCATCTGAGGACATTCAAGAATAGCGACTTCCCGAAACGGCGCGGGCGGATAAGGAAAAAGAAACTTGCGTTCCGCTCCACCTCCGCAATATAGCGAGTCTTATCAACATAATAATAATTGGCGGTACGGATTCGCTCGAAATCCGTCAGGCCATATGGAATTTGCTTCGTTGCCATAATATATCTCCTCCTGTTTATTTGTCACTTACGAATAAATCACTTGTTCGTAACTTACTTACGCAAAGATAACATCTACAAAATGATTTCACGAATCTTTGACCGTAGAATCATGCCGTCAAACCAAATCAATCGACAAACTCACCAGAAGGAGGATTCGCACCTTCTCCCACTCCCCACTTCTTATTAGGGTGGTCTCCCATAAACAATTCTAATGTTCCTCCCTTCATGACATCCTCATGAGTAAACCACGTCTTATTATACTCGGCGCCATTCAACTTAGCGGATTGAATGTATTTATTTTCCCACGAAACCCCATGAGCGATCATGGTAAACACTTTCCCGTTCGCCAACTGAATCTCCGATTTATCAAATAAAGGACTACCTATCGTATAAACAGGCACTCCCGGAGAAACCGGATAGAAACCTAAAGCGGAGAATACATAGAAAGCCGACATTCCACCACCATCCTCATCACCACAAACACCCATCAGATCATTCCTGAACCAACTTTCCATAAGCATACGAATCCGTTTTTGCGTCTTCCACGGCTGATCGGCGTAGTTATACAGATAAGGAATATGGAAACTAGGCTCATTTCCCATCACGAATTGCCCGACATTGCCCGTAGCGTCCGGATGAAGAGCGTAATATTGCCATTTTGACATTTTCATATCCTCAACAAATAACTGATCCAATCTCTCAATAAAAGGAGTGTTGCCTCCAAAAAGATCTATTAAATCCTGAATATGATGGCGTACATCCCAATTATAGGTCCAAGCATTATTCTCATCAAAATAAGCCCTAGCCCCGATACCTCCGGAAAAAATATAGTCGAACGGTTCTATAAACTTCCCATCTTTATCCTTCGGATGGAAGAAATGAGTCTCTTTGTTAAAGACATTCCGGTAATTATAAGAACGATCCTGAAAGAATCGATAATCCTCATCTTTTCCCAAATGTTTAGCTAATTGGGCGATACACCAATCGTCATAGGATGCGGCTGTAGTTACGGCTGCCGCTTGTCGCTGTTCAAATGGTCCTACCTCCGTAAACTCTTCTTTTTCTCCCGGATGCAAAGCGGGGAACCAGCCATTCTCATGATAAAAATCATCCAAGGCCGTTTTAGGTCCCCGGTACCAAGGGATCATGGACTCAGTCATCACCGTATGCTTCATACCCTCGTAAGCCTTTTCCACGTCAAACCGCAAGCCTTTATTCAAGGCATCCGCAAAGACACCTGCCGCATGGTTACCGTTCATGCAATGCGCATCCCCAAATACACAAGGGAAAGTAGGTATCCACCCGGATTGCTCATACATCCGGATATAAGACGCCAGTTTTTGTTCTTGAGCCTCCGGATTCAATAACACTTGCAACGGGTGAAGGGCCAGATAGGTATCCCATACCCAATCATCCACCCAGAAATCCACCCCATTATCTTCATGTACCTTTCCGTCATACGCACTAAAATATTTACCATCTTCAGAAATATTGATCATTCTTTCGTGCGCCCGATACAAGGCGGTATAAAATGTGGTCTTTTGATCCTCCGTGCCTCCTTCAATCTTTATTTTGCCTAACACGTCGTTCCATTTATCACGAGCTTGCGAGGCCAATTTCTCCAGATTGAAATCATTGATTTCATTATATAAATTCCGCTTGGCCTGTTCTACTCCAATATAAGAAATTCCATAACGGACATTTACCACATCCTTCGATTCCGGAAATTCAGCAAATACCAAAGAATGAGAGAGGCTATCAACTTGAATGGGCTGGGCATCAAACTCCAAATAAAAATAATGTTTTATCCCGGCGAAATTATCATATCCACACAAAGCTCCATCCTTTATATCGATCTCTCCTTTTCCATTGGCTTTCAACAAAATCAACCGTCGATCCGAATCCTCAAACCGAAAACGATAGATCGCCGATTTAGCAGCAGGCACAAAATCCACCCCTACGGAGAAATCATCCAAATACACCGAATAATTATAAGGCGTAGATTTCTCATGATCATATCGATATTTTAAATTCCCACCGAACTCCTTAACGTCCCCCCTATAAGGCAACAGCAACAATGAATGGCCTTGCCTATGGGAAGGACTATTTAGGGCCAGTCCCTCCATACGATCCGTCGTAAACTCATTATGAGTCGGAATCATTCGCAACATGCTGTTAGGCAGGTGGGTAGTGGGATAGGTAGGCACAAGTAAATGACTGATATTCCCAATCCGGTTATTCACATAATCTACTGGTGTTTTTTCTATTTTACTTATGCAACTACATAATAATAGAAACAAGGTTGTCTGAAATAATAGTTTCTTCATGAGATTGTAATTAATAATAACGATTCTCTAGCATCTGTCTCCCTACAAAGATGAAAATTAAAATTGATGAAGCAAAACTATCGTAAACTATTCAAAGCAAAACTCTCTAGAGAATTACATGCCGTGTTCCCGTATTATAACTAGAAAAGAGGCTACCTTCCTTTTGAAGTGAACCTCTTTTCTATCTAGAATAAAGTTTATCAAAAGGATACGGGTTGAATATGCATAGCGGCACCACCATCTGAAGCGAGCGGTACTGTTATTTTATCCTTTGCGGTAACAGTTAAAGTATCTTTGATAAGATGATTAGGATTGGTATCCGTGTCTCGCGCATCTTTATAAAGAGTTACTTTATAATCTCCTTTACCGAGGAAATCCAAGGCTATTTCCACATTACGGGCTTGACTATTGTTGATCGCCCCAACGTACCAATCGTCTCCATGCCTACGTGCGATCGCTACATACTCATTGACAGAGGCATCCGGTACGACCGTTTTGTCCCAAGTAGTCGGTACGGTTTGTAAGAACTCGAATCCCGGCTGGCCTTCGTAAGCTTCCGGAGTATCGCAGATCATTCCCAAATAACTCTCCAATACGACATACATCGCTAGCATATGGCAGCGAGTGCTAGTGACATAAGGGTTGCTTTGTTGTATCTTAAACTTGTCTTTCGGAAGAGCCCGAAACCCACCTAAATGATAATCGGCAGTTCCAGCCAATAAACGGGTAAAAGGCATAGATATATCATGATCCGCAGTCGTGACCATACATCCTTTGAAATTCTCATAATTGAGCGTCCCTTCCCGGGTAAATTCATTCGGATAAGTCCGATGTAATCCAGATGGCTTACTGGAACCATGGAACTGCACGAACAAATGATGTTTAGCCGCCTTTGCCATAAGGCGAAGTATCCTTTAATTGTTTGTTCTTTGGCTGCCCCAAATTCCGAAGGTTAATTATCAAAAATATATGGACAGGCAATATGGTGAAGAGATCATTTTGAGATTTCCTGTTAATCTAGAAGTAAAAAAAACAATAAGTACTTCAACGACCTTACTCTATAATATATTAATAATCAAAAGAATAAAACATCAATCATATTTTCGGGAAAACATGTACGTGTTTTTTCAAAAACATGTACGAGAATTCAGGAAAACACGTACGTGTTTTGAGAAACAAATAATGAGATCGTAAACGCCTTTGGAAAAATATACAATAACCCAATGGCAAGCCGAACATGGAAAAATTTCCTACCTTCGCGTAAAAACGGTATATTCCATGAACAAATACGTTAGCACGATTCTCTCAATCTTACTTGTATTCGCACTACCTGTCATAGCCAAAGACAAGAAAGGAGAATTAAAGAAATTATTGAGAGAAGCTATAGCCAACAAAAAAGCCCAAGTAGGAATCGCAGTTATTATCAATGGCGAGGATACGATTACACTGAATAATAAGGTACGTTATCCGTGATACATTATCTGGAACAAAACAAATTACCACTCACAACTTCTTTATATATTTCCCAAACAGAAGAAGATATGCACCGTGACCTGCGATTATGCTATCAGAATTGGACTTCTCCGCTGGATGCTGCCAAGCTGCTAGACCTATTTGTATCCCGCCCTCTCTTTACCGAACCTCATCAAACGTTCATCAAACAGACTATGATCGAATGTGAGACCGGAAAAGATCGGCTGGCACAACCGCAAGAGGCAACCGATGCCATTATCGGGCATAAAACAGGAACGGGCGACCTGAATGCCCGATGGCAACTGATCGGTACGAACGACATAGGTTTCGTTTTCCTACCGGATGAAGAAAGATATACGATTGCGGTATTCGCTAAAGACTCGGAAGAGAGCCCGGAAGCAACTGCGGCAATCATTGCGGATATATCCCGGATCGTATATCAGTATATCCAAAGAGACTAGCGTGCAAGGGATTGCCATTTCATATACGTGCCGATCCGCTGTAACCACTCCTTCGAGACATAGCGCAAGCCGGACAACCCATGCTGGCTAAATGCGATCTGTATGACCGTAAATCCAAGGTAGACCAATACACTCGGGAATAACTCCAAAACGAAAACACTAAGCCTTATCACGAAAAGAATTAATTCACGGTAAGATAAGCAATTATAGTCCCAATGGCCAAAATAGCGCCGATCGCGGTCTCATAAGGAATCAGCCTCAACCGCTCACGAATGCTTATATCCGCTACCCCACCGGTAGCGTGGAAGAACGATCCATGCGGCAAATGATCAAGCACGGTAGCACCGGAATTAATCATAGCGGCTCCCCAGACACCACTGATACCGGCGGCGATAATAATATCCGCGAATGACGAAGAGGCAACTGTCGCTCCGGCTGTAGTAGAGGCTGTGAGGGGCGGGAATAAAGTGGCGATCGGCAGACATCAATACGCCGGAAACCGGAGCCAATAAAAGCTCTCCCATATTCGTATGCGATAACGCATCTAATAAAACATCCTTGATAGAGGAAGCCTTGATCACTCCCGCTATAGTGCCTGTCCCGACCAACAGGATCGAGACATTCGACATCTTCTTGAGTCCATACGAGAGGCTGTCCGTAATCAATGACCATTTCCTCATCGCCAGAATCCCAACGATTCCTCCAACGGGCAAGGCTATCATCGGATCGATCGCCACATGGAATAAAGGGCGAAACGACAGCAGTAGGATCGTCACTACCGGAGCGACCATGCTAGAGGCGAAGGAGGGGAGATCCGCTTGCAGGTTATCTATCTCCTCGTTCGCATAAAATCCATTTTGCCGGGGTAAGAAACGGCCTATGACATATACCGTAAACAACAAGCCAACCAACGCCGGGATCAAGTTCGCATACATGACAGAGTACAAATCCGCATGAAAATTCTCAGCGGCGATAATCGTATTCGGATTCGGAGAAATGATATTGCCACATTTTCCTCCACCGATCATCATCAACAAAAGGCTACCCCGGGGAACCGCCAGTTTCCGGCCGATGCTCAACGCAATCGGAGCCACCGTAATAACAGCAACATCAATAAACAGTCCAATAGCCGTCAGCAACATCGTAGCGAAAGCGAGCGCAAAAAACACATGCCGTTCTCCCAATCTATAAATGATCGTATTGGAGATAGAAGCCGCCGCACCTGTTTTCACCAATATCCCCGACAATACTCCCGCCGTCAAGATCCGAATGACGGCCGGAGTTACGTCATTTACTCCACTGATCATTAAAGAGATCGTTTCCGGCAACGACACACCCCCTAATAATCCTCCTACTAATGCCCCTAAAATAAGGCTATAGACTGGCGATACCTTTCTTATAATCAAGAAAATCGACACTAATAATCCGATAAAAGCTCCCCATGCACTCATTATACCCATGTGTTAGTGATTCATATAGTAATGGATTACACGCAATTGTTGTTCCAAGGCACGCCCAATATTCCGGCAGGTGAAATCCTTATCCATCGCCTGCTCCAAGGAAACCGGATAAGGAAGAAGTGGCAAGACCGCCAGAAACCCGGATTTATTAAGCGCCTCTACCTCCTCTACGGAACCACCCATTACGATAACCGGGATACCCTGTCTCATGCCTGCCTGCAATACTCCGCATGGGGTCTTTCCCATGCAAGTCTGTTTATCCAGTTTACCTTCTCCCGTAATAATCAGATCCGCCCCCCGTATACATTCATCAAAACGCAAGGCATCCAGAACCATCTGGATACCGGGTTTAAGTTCAGCCTTTAGGAAAGCGACAAACCCTCCACCTAAACCACCTGCGGCTCCCGCACCCGGAATGTCGTCTATCTCTATTCGTCCCGTTCTTTTTATGACTTCCGCAAAATTTCGCAAGCCCTCATCCAGCAAACGGACCATAGCGTCGTCCGCTCCCTTTTGGCGGGCAAAGACATACGCCGCCCCTTTCTCACCATAAAAAGGGTTATTCACATCGCAGGCTATGGTAAATGAAGTTTCCCGCAATTGCGATAATGCCCTTGAGCAATCTATCTCATAAATCTGATTAAGGATCTGCCCACCCAATCCCAGCTCATTCCCTTTTCTATCAAGAAAACGAAAACCCAAGGCCTGCAACATACCGGTTCCTCCGTCATTCGTTGCGCTTCCCCCTATTCCTATCAAGAAATCCCGGCAACCACGATCCATAGCGTCTTTTATCAACTCACCGGTTCCATACGTCGTTGTTCTCAAGGGATTACGTTCCGACACAGGCACTAACGTAAGACCACTCGCCGTCGCCATCTCGATAACCGCCGTACGATTATCTCCCAGTATCCCATAAGTGGCCTCGACCGATCTCATCAACGGATCATGTACGACACAAGATACGGCTTCTCCACCCATCGCCGTAATCAAAGTCTCCACGGTACCTTCTCCCCCATCCCCAACCGGGATTTTCACGACCTCGCAATCCGGAAAAACCTTATGGATCGCCAACTCGGCACATTCAGCCACTTCAATCGAAGATACTGAGCCTTTAAATGAATCGGAAGCAACAACGATTTTTTTCATTTACCAACCTTTTTATAACATGAAAAATAAGATGCCCAAATATATAAAAAAGGAGTGTCCTTTTCCGAGGACACTCCCATAAACTTAACTAGGTATTCTTTATTTTGCCCGTGTACATTTGATTACCTCTTGATTGATGTATTTAACCTTCTCCAGATCCATCTTTTCCACCTTTCGGTCATAAGTGACCAAGCCGTTTATCTCATGTTCCACATCTGTAGTCTGCGTATAGATGGCCGTGCTTAGTCCGAAATAGTTTATCATCTGCTCTAGCTCGGTAAGCATTAATACATAGGTATCGGTCAAGATTTCTCTATTCAACATCATCTCATAAGCGTCATTGCGTACAGGCCACATATGCCCACGCACAAATAGACCTTTTCCTCCGAATTCGCCAAGGGACGCAGCACGTTTATCATCGGGACGGGGGATCGCCTTAGGCTCGATCTTGCCATAATGATGCATATCCACGAAATCTCCATTTCCGGGATCTCCATAAGCTTTCCGATAGCCCGGAGCGTAATTATATCCCGACATACCGTTTACCCAACGATTCGGATCGTACTTTTTCACCCAAGCTGTGATGTCTGTCGCTTCAAAGGCTCCCCAATTCTCATTAAACGGAACCCACATCACGATAGAAGGCGAGCTGACGTGTTGGTCGATCATCACTTTCAATTCGTCACGGAACTGTTTACGAACCGCCACGGAATCCTCACCATCAGGCTCCCAAAGATTCGGCATATCTTGCCAAACCATCAAGCCAAGCCTATCACAATGATAATACCAACGTTGAGGCTCTACTTTGATATGCTTGCGTATTACATTAAAACCCGCACGTTTCGCCAGTTCTATATCATATAACAAAGCCTTGTCGGTAGGAGCGGTAAATGCGCCATCGGGCCAATAACCTTGATCTAAAAGACCGATATGGAAAACAAACTCCCCGTTCAATAAAGGCCGAAGCACACCATCTACCTTTCCCATACTAACAGAACGCATACCAAAATAAGAAGATACCTCATCTATTATCTCACCCTTTCGATCTTTCAACTGTAATTTCAAACCATACAAGAAAGGATCATCTGGACTCCATAGACGGGGTTCCCGGATAGGCAAGTAAAAACTCATATTGGAATTTCCTTCGGTTCTTGCCACCTCTGAAGTACCATTATCCGCGATAGCCGTTACCTTTAACTCCTTATCCTCCGTATAAGCAATTACTTCCAACCGATTATTTTTTAAATCGGGCACTAGCTTAATCTGAGAAATATATTGTTTCTCTACCGGTTCAAGCCAAACGGTTTGCCAGATACCGGAGGTAAAAATATAATCTCCACGTGAGCCGTTCTTGCCCGAAGCGGCCCGGCCGTCGTTAGGATCATAAGCACCTACCACAAGGACATTTTCACCGGATTTCAAATAATCAGTAATATAAACTAAAAGCATCGTACCCTCCCGTATGGGTACCCACCTTCTTACCGTTGACAAACACAGACGAGATCCGATCTACAGCCCCAAAATTCAACAATACATGCCTGCCCTTCCATGCTTGAGGAACAGAGAAGCTACGCTTATACCACAGACAAGTATCACCCCCACGAGCTATACCGGATAATTCCGATTCCGGAGGATACGGCACACGTATCTTTTCTACTTTCGCGGGAAAGGCTGGAGGAGTGGTCGCCGTAACAGGATCGAGCAGGTCTTTTCCTCCCATATAATCCCATATACCATTCAGATTCAACCATTCCGAACGCACCATCTGTGGACGCGGATATTCCGGTAAAGGAATCTCAGCCTTCAATGCCTCCTCTGTCCATGGAGTAGGCAATGTGAACTTCTCTAGGATTTGCGCCTTTACGGAGAAGAGATCTCCCCCAAAAAGAAAGGAGCAAAGAGCTAAACAAACAACGGTAATCTTTTTCATAAACCAACTATTTAAATAATTCCGGATAATATTTCCGAATCAAATCTTGATCTTCTTTCTCCAACTTATCGATCAAGACCGGCTTATCTTGCGGCCGGAGACCTTTTTGGTTGATTTTGTTGATCAAGCTCCAATCCTTAGCCGGTTTTGTCGGGGTCGGATCGGCAGGTTCATGAGCCGGCAAATCATAACGGGTAAAGTCGATGACATAAGCCGGGGAATTTTTCGTATGCCAATCACGTAATAAGGCCAAGCGGAATTCCTTATTCATAAACCATTTTATCTCCAAGTTATTATAAGAGTCTCCCAAACCAGAGCCTCGTTCTACGAAGCGATAGTTCCAGTCGTCGTTCGATTTATATTGTTTTCTCCAAAGTTCGCCAAATTCTCCGAACGTAACGAAATGAGTATCCGGCCAGCGTTCCTTGGTACCCGTTACCCACATCTTCATGGCATCGCAGATGAGATCCTTCCCGAACTCATGTACCATCTGCGCCTCCCAGATATTGGCTACCCAGCCAAAGCCATTCAACTCAAGACCTTTATCAAAGTGAATCGCTTCCGTGTGCATCACCTCACGATGCCCCCAATCAAGCCCCCAACCTTTGTACGTCTCGATCGGGCCGACACCTCTACGGCTGTTATATCCATCGATACCATGTCCGGTCTGTCCGCTACGGCGGGCACAGATAAAGTCCATCGTCCAGCCATCCAGATTCACGCAATCGATGAAATCGCTTTTTCCCTGCGCCGGCTTGCAGAAGTGTTCCGTCGAGGGAGAGAAAGGATAAGAAGGAGAACCGTCAGCACCACCACCGTCTATATTATGCTGGCTCCAGATCACGGCGTGCGCCACATGGATATTCTCTTTCTCCGCCAAATATCTCAAATTATCGGCCGATAAGAAACCTCCCATAATTGACTGCGGACGATAACCATTTCCTACCATTTTAGAAATGATCTCTATCGCCTCCGACATCTCACGGTTTACCCGCTCACGGGGTAGATACATCGCAGGAAAATAACCGGGGAAATAAGTAACCTCATCCCCATATTTCTTTTGGCACTCCACTACATAATCACGGATCTCCCGGTAATTCTTCCGTCCGTCCTCCAAGGCATTCATCGTGAATCCCCATGTAAGACGACCGTTCGGGTTATTCGTGGCGAAAGCCTCCCGCAAGGCCCGCACTCCCTCAAGCGTATGCCAATCCACCTCATCGCGGGGATGTAACTTGACATCCCGGGAGACTTCCCAAGGTGTCGTACGTATCATGATACATAAGGTGACAAAACGATTTCCTTCTATCGTCAGCGGTTCCGTATTCGCCGGGACGACCACAGGATCCGCCGCCCTTAATTGAAAACCACTGAGCACAGAGACCATCCATACGATCGCCCATTTTCTCCAAACTGATATATTCATATTACTTTCTCGCATTTGTACAATCTATTACTATTTCCTGATCCGACGGAAACATCCTAAAGACATAATCCGAACCAGATTCAGGTTTCCTTATATGGCCTTTTTCGCAAGTGATCACGTAGTTAAAACCATCGAAGCTAGCGTTGACCGCCTTATCCTCTATAACGGTGAAAGGTAGCTCCTTCCCTGCTGCGGCCTTTAGCTCTAAAGCCCATGAGAAATCCGCCTCCTTTGACAGAGCGGCTACCTCGAAGCGGGTCTCATAGAAGGTGATCTTGAAAGCATGGCCTTTTGAGTCTTCGGCGGAAACTACCAAGGTATCCTTGCCTATCTCCGTCACTACCGGATGGTCCAAGGTAAGTTCCTCCTTATCTCCATCCTTGTCTAATCGGACGATCCGAAGCCCGGCACGATCGAGTCCCTCGCTCCACATGAATCCGTCCACGACGGGCAACGTATAGAATAGGAACTGGTTCCCGTCTCCGGGCTTTTCCAGATAAGCGGACTTATAGCTCTCGTCGAAATGATGGATATCCCTAAAGCGGAACGTTCCCTTCTCCCACAATAAGTTCGCCCGATAATAACGGCTGTTAAACCAGACCGTCTTATTTCCTTCTCCACGGACATCCGTCAACGTGGTGACAGCCGTCGGCGGCGTAACCTTGAAGCATTCCTTGAACCACGCACCGGATTCGCCCAGCGTCTCCACCCGGATCTTATTTTCCTTCCTCAAGGAGTCCAAGATAGGGATCTGCATCTCCAGTCCCTTGCTCATATTACTCCACGTGAAAGAGTTCTCCTGTCCCGCTTGCGCGTAATTGAAGGCCAGACAAGGCTGGTTCACGATCGATTCCAAGAAATAATCCACCCAGCGGCGATCCATGCCCGCCTTCTCATACACGGGTTCCAAGGAGATCACCCCTTGACGCTCTTGTCCCAGACCATCATCATACTGATAAATAGGATCACTGCCCAGCATACGGAAAATAGGAACGGGGATTTGCCCCTCCTCGGTCTGCGCCGGCATATAGGCGTTTACCCGGCTCGGGTAATAGGCTTGGTTCCAGTAACCACCCCATAGGGTATAACCATCCGTCCCCACTTGGTCTTTGCAGTTGCACGACGCCACGATCTTATATTTATCGTACATATAGCCCAAGGTATGTGCGTCGATAAACCAAGAGCCGACCGATTTCGGGTACGTGCCGAATATCTCCTTGAACTTCGCCATATAGACATCCACCAGTCGCTCCCGTTCTTCTTTCGTATATCCGGTGCTGAAAGCGATATTCGCGTGCGAGACCCAAGAATGCTCGCCACGCCACTTGATCCCGGCGGCCTCGATCTGCGGTTGCGTAAGTTCCCACCAAGCGCCGATCTCGGAATGATCATTGAGTTTACTTTTCAACAGATCTTGGTACAATGGGTTGATCAACGCATCGTACTGCAATAAGAAGGTTGCCGGTAAATCATATTTATTCACCAATTTCACTTGCTCACAAACCGTCTCGTACAATAAACTATCAGCGTTCTCCACCCGGTAATCTGTCTGGCGGATGAAATTGATGATGTTGATAATACGGGGAGCAGCCGCACTCTCAACCAGTTTCTCTCCCGCGCTACGGCATCCCGCACAGCAGAAGACGATAAAGCATACAAGACCTATCTTCTTTATGAATGACATTCGATTCAATTTTAAATTCATTTACTCTCATAAAATATTCTAGAAATGGCATTTCACCGGTGTAAAATCATTTTTAGAGATCTAAAAAGCATTTCGCAAGGGTGAAAAGCCATTTCTTAGATCTAAAAAGGCATTTTACACCAGTGCAAGGCCATTTTTACCGGAATATAAGGCATTACCCTACCACCCCGGATTGTTCGGAGCCAAGTTCGGGTTCAGATACAACTCATCCAACGGAAGGGAATAATAGTAATGCTTCGGGGTCACAAAGTTACGATTCTCCGCCGGTTCCACAATCAAGAAACCATTTTCGTCTGTCAAACCGGGATTTCCCTCGTTCAAGACATCCAAGTTCTCGTATTCCGAACCTTTCAGCTTAATACCTTTTATGGCACCTATCAATTCCGTCTCAGCCGTCTTCCAACGTCTCAAATCATCCCTGCGGAAGCCTTCGAACGCTAACTCGATCGTACGTTCCCGACGGATCTCCGTCCGCATATCCAACCCATTGCTCTTCACGAAAGCGTTGGTCAAAGGAGGCATCTCCACGCCTTTCCGGGAACGGATCACATTGATCGTCTTGTTCAAGATGTCATCGCTGATCGCCCCGTCTTTCTCGTAAGTGGCCTCAGCCAATATCAGCAATACCTCCGGATAACGGATGATGTGATAATCATATACATCCTTGTCAGAAGGAACGGAAGTCTCCGCCATATATTTCCACAACTTATAACCCGTACGTGTCTCGGGACGTATGGTAAATTGCGGCGGGCAAGTCAAGGCGCCGTCTTGCGGACTGATATAGTCGGTTCCGGGCATCAAGAAGGTCTGTTTCATACGAGGGTCACGATTCTCATATTCGCTCTTGATCGTGGCATATCCCTCAAATCCGGAATTAGCGTTCTCAATCGGCAATCCCGTACTCTTACACAAATACATATCGGCCAGCTTACGGGTAGGCGTCCCTCGCCATCCCCAATATACAGGGCACGCGTCGCTATGGTGGCGGATATCCGTCTCGTACCGACTGTCGAAGATACCCTCTTTTGAATTATCGCCCGCATTGATAAACAAGTAGCGGTAGCTCTCCTCACCAGAGCCTTCATATAAAGCATACTCACCACTATCGATCACTTTTGCAGCGGCATCGATCGCTTGTTGCAACAACTGCTGATAGTCCGAACGGTGCTGGTGATACTTCGCCCAAGTCCCGGCAAACAAGGCAACCCTCGCTTTCAACGCCAAGGCAGCGCCTTGGGTTACACGTCCCGCCTCATCCGAGTTTAACTCACTCTGCAAGGGTAGTTTAGCATACACCTCGTTGAGTTCCGACAAGATGAAGTCTTCCACCTCCTGTTGCTTATTCCTAGAACCATACAACTCCGGGGAATCTACGGTAAGCACCTTCGTCAAGATAGGGATATCGTTGTATTTCGCCATCAACCGAAAATGCGAGTAAGCACGGAAGAAACGGGCCTCAGCCACATACCGCTCGATCTCCGAGGGATCGCCCTCGTACGTCTGGCTCTTCTCGATAATCATATTGCTCTGACGCAGGTCTATGAAAGTAGAGTCCCATAGGGCATCCGTATTCGGTGCGATCAACGTACCGTTGCTCGTCGTATTCTCGTTCAACTCATAGGCGATATCGCTATCCGTATCCTTCGTGCCGAACGTCTCGGTACGTGTGTAGAGCCAATTGACCTCTTTCTCGAAATCATCCGGGGTTTTCCAGAATAGCTCGTCCGGCATATTATCTTTTGGCAACAGGTCTATATCTTGGCAACTTGACAAGAACAAAGCGGAAACAATAAAGCTTCCCAATATTATCCGATAGTTTTTCATGACTTTTCGCTTTAATTTTTAAAATACGACATTTATACCAAATGAATAATTACGGGTAAACGGATAGGAAGTAATGCTACCGCTGTTCTCCTCCGGGTCCCAACCATTTGGCGTGTTATGTACCTCGAATAAATCCTCGCCGGAAAAATACACCCGCACCTTCTGCAAACCGGCCTTCGAGGTCAAAGTCTGCGGGATCGTATAACCGAACTGCAAGTTTTTCAAACGAGCATACGCAACGTTAAACTTCGTGTTCGTAGATACATAATAATTGTAGTTTCGTTTATCCTTCAACGTGATCGCCGGATACTGGGCGTCCGTTCTTTCCGGGGTCCAAGTCTTTCCATACCAATACTCGGCGGATTGATACCATGCCTCTGGCATCGGGCACCGGCTCTCCCCTTCCAAGAACATCGTCCTACGGCCGACTCCTTGTATGAAAGCGCTCAAATCGAATCCCTTCCAAGCCATACTCAGGTTAAAGCCGAAATTATAACGCGGGTTCTTGTCACCCAAGTATTTCACGTCACCGGAGCCTTCTTTACCATCACCTAATACGGATAGCTTCCCGTCTCCATCCAAGTCCTTGTACATAGCGTCACCTACGCTCAAGTCACCCGGGATACCCCCTTCCGAGAAACGAGATTTATACGCCTCCAATTCTTGCTCATTCTGGATGATTCCATCAAATTCATATCCGAAATAGGAATTCAACGGATATCCGGTCGGAGTCTCGTTATTACCTAATTTGATCAGGTTACTTCCAACCCGATCCACGACTTTGTTTTTCGCGTCACTGATATTAAAGCGAACCGAGTAGCTGAAATCCTTGATCTGATCCCTCCAGCCTAGAGAGATTTCCCATCCATGAATACTTAAATGGCCGCTGTTCGTGCTCGGAGCGTCCGCACCTAACATAGAAGGATATGTCTTCGGGATAAGCATGTTTTTATTCTCTTTCCAGAAGTAGTCGAACGATCCATATAAACGGTTATTGAGCGTCGAGAAATCAAATCCCACATTGGTTGTCTGGATCGTCTCCCATGTACGAGAGGTAGAAATAATATTTCCAGACGTAGCCATTTGTCCTTTTACGCCAGCCCCGAAAGGATAATAATCGTTCGATAAAGAGATCAATTGAATATAATCATACAATCCGATACCAGACTGATTACCCATCTCTCCATAAGAAGCCCTTACCTTCAAGTCCTCGAACCAACCCAATCTTTTCATGAAGCCTTCTTCCCCGACACGCCAAGCCGCGTTTACACCCGGGAACCATCCCCAACGGTGATCCGGATCAAAACGGGAACTACCATCCGCACGGATCGTTCCTTCGATGACATATTTATTGGCAAACGTATAATTCACTCTGGAGAAGAAAGAATTAATCGTCCACTGATTTCCCTCGCTCCAAGCGTTTTGATCTTGGGCGCTACCCAATTGCAAAGACATATTTTCTTGTTGGTCGAAGTTAATACGCTTCGCCGTGAACCTATCATAGTTCTCAGACTCATGGGAAGTACCGACCATCACGCTTAAATCATGCCGGTCATTGAAGTTCTTTTTATAATCAGCATAGAGCGTGAAGTTCTTGGATAAAGTTTTCTGGTAACGACGCTCCGCGCTATTCGGCGTACGTTTCTCCCGGACCTCGTTATTATCCCAATCGTAATTGATGATTTTCTTGTTCGTCACGTTCTCATCCTGATCATACTTACGGATCACGGCTTGCCCCACCAATTGTAATCCGTCGATCACTTTCCAGCGTAATTGGTTGTTGACCGTTATATTACCTGTAGTCTTATTCACCATACCTCCCTCTTCCAATACTTGGGCCGGATTATCAAATCCCTCGAATGTATAGAAAGTTCCCGACGGATTGTACATCGGAGTCCAAGAGCGAGTCTTATAAATCAGCTCCCATATATTTTGTCCTTCCGTCAAACCCGAGGAATAGTCCCTGTTGCTTGCCTCATAAGCTAAATTAAGATCATAAGTCAAGTTCTTGAAGATCTCGACGCTCGATTTAGCACGTACAAAGTAACGCTTGTTCACATCCTCACCAAATTTAGGGATACCTTCCTCCCGCTGATGGCCTAAAGACAACATATACGAGTATCTCTCTCCACCGCCGGAGATATTGACATTGTAATTCTGCATATTACCATTGCCAATAAGCATATCATTCCAGTCTTGATCCTTGAAGAATTGCGGATAACCGGTCCAACGCCCCCATTCCGCATCAGTCAACACCAGATCACTATTCTGCCGGATCAGGTCCAATTGATCTCTCGTGTATTCTGGAGTGAATGATCCATCGGTGATCTCCAAGGCCATCTCCGCATGTTGTAATAGATTCGCCGGTTTCCTTAACAACGCAGGAGTCTTAATAGAGTAATATGCATCAAAAGCAACAGATGTCTTCTGATTACGCTTACCACTTTTCGTTGTCACCAGAATAACACCATCCGAGGCACGAGCACCGTAAATAGCGGCCGTACCATCTTTCAATACGGAAATATTCTCGATATCGGAAGGATTGATCATATTAATGTTTCCCTCCGCTCCATCAATCAAAACAAGGGGAGTACCACCGTTGATAGAAGAGACATCACGAACCTTCATGGTCATGTCCGAACCCGGAGCGCCTCCGGCACGTGTAATCGTCAAACCGGGTACCTCTCCCTGCAAAGCCTGAGCCGCATTCTGAATCGGACGAGATTCAAACGCTTTCGCGTCGGCCCTAGATACGGCACCACCCAAGTTCGCTCTTTTTACCGTACCATAACCGACAACTACAACCTCATCCATTTGCAAAGCATCTTCCCGTAACTTCACGTTCAAATTCGCTTCCTTGCCGGGACGCAATTCCGTCATGGCATATCCGATGTAAGAGATTTGAAGGACACCGTTTTCCGATACCTCCATCGTAAATTTTCCATCAAGGTCCGTAACCGTTCCGTTGGTAGTACCTTTCTCAACTACGTTCGCACCGATAATAGGTTCTCCATTCTCGTCGGTCACTACACCTTGCACTAAATTCTTCTTTTGCAAAACGGCTTGTGAGGAAGGGGCGGCTTTCTCGTTTTTTGTAGAGGGATTAATCAAGATGAAATTATTCTCCGTAATCTCATACTTTACGCCTTCCCCTGCGAAAAGACGCTTTAAAATGGTTTCCACCGTCTGCTCTTTCACATGTACAGATACTTTCTTATTCAGGTTAACCTTCTCGCTCTCGTAGATAAAACGGAAGCCAGACTGTTTCTCTATCTTGAAAAGAACCTCCTTTATTGTCTGGTTATTAACGTCCAAAGACAACTTTGTCTCTTGCGAATAGACAGAGGCCGAGATCTGAAGTGAACATGCGATAGAGAATAATGTCGTCAATCTCATAATAGACAAAGTTTTTTTAAGGACCGGAGACTCTTCCGGCCTTGCTATATTCCAAAAATTCATATATTTGTAATTCGATTGTTTGTTAACACTAGTGTTACGAGCACTAATTTTAATGATCAAAAAGATGACGGGGAATGTTCCAGCATTTCCCGTTTTTTCATGTGTATTCATGCGATTCCTGTTCTTTACTTCATAGGCAGACTTTATTTAGAGGTTATACTTATATTTTTTCCTTTCACGTTATAACTTATATCACTCAATCGGGATAGTACGCCCAATATATCCGTTATGGTTTCCTCCTGTATGACTCCATCGTAATGTATACTATTCCCCAAATCCTTTTGAAGATGGATAGTCACATCGTACCTCCTCTCCAAATATTTACAGACGGAAGCTAGCGGCATATGATCCATATAGAGTTTATCTTCCAGCCAACTGTACGAATGAGATAACACGCCCGATGTCGGTCTCATCTTGTTGGTTTGCTTATCGAAAATCGCCATGTCACCAGCGTTCATTAGCAACTTATCATTCCCATGATCCAACTCGATACAGCCTTCCACCAACGAGGCTTCAACTGTTTTTTCATCCGTATACGCTTGCAAATTAAAAGAAGTACCATGTACCTTTAAGCGTAATCCATTGCTCATCTTGATCACGAACGGTATCTTGTTCTTCGAGACATCGAAGAAGCCCTCTCCTTGGAAATTCACTTCCCGGATCTTCTCCTTCGCGTTATAGGAATACGTAATATCAGATCCAGAATTCAGCTTAACAACGGAACCATCCGGCAAGACCCCCTCCGATCGGCTTCCGTAATCAGCGGTCATTCGAACCAGCATTTCCGGCTGTTTATCAAATACTCCCATTTTCGAAAACCCGAGGACAAGCAATAAAGTAGCCGCCACTCCTGAAATGATATATCCGATATTCACCAAGCGTTTCCGCTTATTATCTCTCTCCTTATTGATACGATCGATCTTATCCCATGCGTATTGAGCATTAAAAGTTTCTTGCTCCAGATAAGAGCCTGTTTCTTTCCAGATCTCTTTATACCGTTTAAAATCCTCTTGATTAGACTCATCCTCAGCCAACCATTCATCCAGAACCGGATCCACGATCTCTTCATTCATCCTCTCCGATAAATGGTCAACGATGTGTTCTCCTATTTGCTTTTTCTTCTCCATGAGTCTAGTCTTTATTTAAATGACACCACAAATAAAAAAAGGTCCTATACGAACCTTGAAAATTTTCTCATTATTTTATACCTCCTTCATCTCCAGACATTCCTTCAACTTCTGTAAAGACATCCATATTTGATTTTTAATTGTTTTCACGGATATAGATAGTTTCTCCGATATTTCTTTCTGCTTCAATCCTTTTACCCTGTGAAGAAGTAACACTTCTCTACTCCGATCCGGCAAATGGTCTATACAATCATAAAGAGCGATCCTAAACTCTTCTGTTTCCAGTTGATTATCCTCATAGGATAGAAGTAATAAGTCTTGATTCTCTGATAAACTTCCCGTCTGCACCTTTGATCGGATAAAGTTCAAGGCCAGATGTTTAGCCATCCGATATAAATATCCTGATACATTTTCCTTTATCTCTATTCTCCCCCTATTTTTCCATAAATTCAAGAAAAGCTCTTGAACAACATCCTCCGCATCATTTCTATCCATCAATAGACTATACACATACTGACAAAGACGCCCGTAATAACGATCAAACAGTTTATTATAACTGATATAATCATTATTTCCGATCGCTAGCATTAAGACCTTATCGGCATGAACTTCCTGCATATAATCTTCATTTATCATGAATATTCACAATCGTCTTTACAGGTAAAAGAGTTTCGGCAAGACTATGGCTAACAAAAAGAAGAACGAAGATATAAAGCGAACAAATTCAGTTTGTAACCGAAGTTTAAAAAGATGCTTAGTAAAGAGATCTGAGATTTCAGGAAAAGGAGAACTGGATTATAAATATATGTGGTAGAATAATTTACAGTTTATCAACAAAACCCATAGTCTTGCCGAGACTCAGTTGAAATAGATCTCAGAAGGATATTTTACAAGAAATTAATCCTGCCTTTCCACAAATCTCCTGTGACGCAAAAGTAGGAAAATTATTATTTGATTGATTATTTTATCATTCTTTTCATATAAGATCATCTTCCCTTTTACTCCCCAGCAAATAAAAAGGGAAATATCTCACGACACTTCCCTTTTACCATGAATCTTATGTTTGAATTATTTTACTTCTACTACAATCATCACAGGGAAATGATCAGATGGAACACGAGCTACATGTTTTTGCATGGAGACCTCCTTCGGAAAATTCGCATTTTGCTCATTCTTCGCATCTTTCGCTTCCGAACGATATGTATCCGTCAAGACACCATATTTTTTCACATCAAACTCTTTCGTAAGGAATAAATGATCGATACGACTGTCTGTTTTGCGATCCGCATGGAAGGCATTAAACGTGCCGTTGGGTACATACCGGAAATCCGCTATCTGATAAGAATCCCGCATAATACCGGAATTGTCCAGTAATAAGTAGGATTCATTATGTTGATCCACATTAAAATCACCTGTCAGAATCGCCGGTAGCTTCTCCGGAAATTCTTTCAACTTCTTAAGGATAAGTTTCGCGCTTTCCGCACGGGCCTGTACGCCAATATGATCCATATGTAAGTTAAAGAACAAGAAAGTAAAGCCGGTTTGTTTATCCCGAAATTTACCCCATGTGCAAATACGGGGAAGAACGGCATCCCATCCCTTATTGGGGCGATCGGTTATCGTAGACAACCAAAAGTCCCCATGATCCAGTACCTCAAACTTCTCCTTACGATAAAATATGGCAGAGTGTTCCCCGGCTTGTTTACCATCATCACGCCCTACCCCGATATAATCATAACCGGGCATCGCATTTTTAAGGTCTTGCAATTGCTGGTACTTGCCTTCTTGAGTTCCGAAAACCGTGAAACTGAATCAACTGGGCGATATACGGATACCGTTGCCCCCAGCCATTACCATTCGTCGAGTCACCCGCATTCGCGTTACGCAAATTATAAGTGGCAACTACCATAGACTCCGCCTGCAACGCAAACACGGAGCAAAGGAGAAATAAGAAAGAATAAATTAGCTTCTTCATACCTTTATAATTATTTTTAACATCCTAATCCTTAAACTCAAAATTCAGCCTCAATCATAATCGGGAAATGGTCTGAAGGGTAATGACCGTATTGGAACTCATTCAACGTACCATATTTATTCACGTGAATATTCTTGGTAACGAAAATGTAGTCAATTCGATTCTTCATCGGAGCATTCAAATTAAATTGATTTGTCGTTCCTACCGTTCCATAGGGTGGTGTTTTTGAGATTTCCCGTGAATCCAACAGTAAACCATCGGATTTCAATATTTGTATAGGCTCAGAATCCGGCGTACCATTGAAATCACCTACACAGATAGCAGGGGAATCCCCCGCTATCTTTTTAATATTAGCCAACATAATCAAAGCAGACTCATGACGGGCCACTTTACCGATATGATCGAAATGCACACTAAAGAAATAAAATTCCTTTCCCGAAACCTTATCCTTCAACTTCGCCCAAGAACAAACCCTCCGGCATTGCGCATCCCAGCCAAAAGAAGGCTTATCCTGTGTCTCCGACAACCAGTAATTTCCCGAGTCCAATAATTTAAACCGATCTTTCTTAAATAAGACCGCGGCATGTTCCCCTGCCTCTTTTCCGTCATCCCGACCTACACCAACAAACGTATACGTACCATCTTTCACCAAATCCTTCACTTGGTGAATCAGTCCTTCCTGGATTCCAAAGACATCAAAGTCATGGAAATGAACCAAAGATACCGCCATGTCTTTGCGGTGTGCCCATGAATCATCCTTATCCCCCTCATTATCATACCGCAGATTAAAACTACCCACGTTCAGTTTACACTTCTGTTGTCCGGATATCCCTATGCAGAAAGTAAATAAAGAGATAAACACTATAATTAAGTTTCTCATGATACCCCCTTGATTACCAACCCGGATTCTGGCTTAGATTCGTATTGAACTGGATTACAACCTCCGGTATCGGATACAAGTACTGACGAGTCGGCCAGCTCCGTCCAGCATAATTATACTCCATCAAATAACCACCTTGAACCGGCTTCACGTTTAGCACATTACTCTTATTTGTACCTACATAGACACCAATCGCAGCATATTTCTCATCAGCGATTTTGTCCGTATCATAGAAATAGGCGTCATAATTACCATCGCCATTCACATCCAGCGGTTGGTTAAGTGACGGGATAAAGATACCTTCCCAAGGATCGTTCACCCAAAGATCGCAACAATTCCAACGTTTCAAATCATTTAGGCGCAAGCCTTCCAGACAAAGTTCAATACCACGTTCGCGACGGATCTCCAACAAGGAAGGATCAGAGATCGTCGGGTAATAAGAAGCGATATAAGGTTCCGCAGATGACGGACGGGTTGTCAATGTACCTGTCTGTGGTGTGCCTCCCGTAATTCCCGCACGAGAACGAAGCGCACCTATCGTAGCCGCCCAATCCGCATCAGTCAGTTCGCCTAATTCAGCCTTAGCCTCAGCATAGTTCAACAAAACCTCAGCATAGCGCATGATAGGAATGTCATTATCATTCGTAGCCGCATCATCGTAAGCCACGTCATCCATGGCAAACTTCGTAAACTGATATCCCGTCAATGTATGTCCCGTGAAATTAGCTGCCGTCGGCTCATAAACACCAGAAGCATTCTTACGGGTATAATCCGCTCCCCGGATCGTCTGGTTCAAGCGGGTATCACGTCCTGTTGTCTCCTCCACGAAATTCTTATAGCTTCCATCCGCTTTTTTCTCGACATAAGGCGTACCATCCGCATTCAAGTATGACAGCATAAATTTACGGCTCATGCATAAGTGTGGTCCGTAAGTAGAGGAATTATACCACCAATTCTGCTCACCCAGTCCTAACACCTTGTCAGTCTCGATAGCCATCATTACCTCCGTGGTAACGGCCTTATCGGCAATGAAAAGTTCGCGATACGCTCCACGGCCATCGCTATAAGCACCTGAAGTATAAAGTTTGTACGGTCCGTTATCCATAACTTCCTTAGCCGCCTCAGCCGCTAGTTTATATAAATCTTTGGCCGAATATTCCGTACATCCCGTACGAGCGATATCCAATTGGTCAGCGGCATGGTATTTACGCCAAGCAGCCTCAAACAAGCAAACACGAGATTTGAAAGCGGCAGCTGTCCATTTATTTACGATCGTTGAATTATGCGTGACATCCTCTTCCAATATATTCGTATACGCATAATCCAAATCCTCCAAGATATGCCCGATAATCACATCACGCGTATCACGCGGGTTATAAAGATCCGGGTCTTCAGCCTCGTTAAATACCTTATCAATCCAAGGTACCTCGCCATATTGTACCAATTTATCAAAATAGAAGCGAGCACGGAACAAGCGTGCGATACCATTATAATTGTCACGGATAGTCGTGCTTAGTGACTCATTCACGTTATTCTCCAAAAAGAAATTTATATTACGAAGAGCGGACCATGACCAACTCGTCGCGCTATTCGTAGTATAAGCGCCAACCTCCATACCACCCAAGGAATTTTTCCCCCCATAATCTGCCGTAGCATCACGCCGGAAAGCGCTTCCTCGGGAAGGCAAGACATTGTAAAATGAGTACGTATACGTCTTCAAACCATTCTCGGAGCTAAACACCATATCCACAGAAGCCTCCGACTTTGGTTCCTCATTCATCTCGCACCCCGAAAATATAGCCAAAAGTGCCACCAGACCGCTTAATAATATATTCTTTTTCATTTCGTATAATCTCCTATTCTTTAAAATGTAACATTCAGGCCGATGCTGAACGACTTCATCATCGGGTAATTATATCCATCACCACTGTTGCTGGAAGTCAAGTCCTTATCCGATTCACCGATATTCGATACATTGACATCCTTGGAATACTTGTAAAGCGGAGACCATGTAAAGAGATTTTCCCCGGAAAGATAAATTCCTACATTTGTCAAATGCAACTTCTTAATCCATTCTGATGGCAAATTATAGCCAACCTGTATGTTCTTCAAGCGTAGATAGGCCGCATTCATCAAATAGCGCGTGTTGGCGTTCTTATGACCTCCATAGAAAGGCGCATAGTAACCCGTGTAACGAGGCAAGAAAGCATCCGGATTCTCTGGAGTCCAATAGTTGTCCACATGCCAAGAGGGCATCTGGTTATACGGACGATTGTACTGCCCCCAGAACGTAGAGGCTTCATTAGACGGATACCAATCTTGCTTACCCACCCCTTGGAAGAAAGCACTTACCCAGATATTGTTCCAATCGGCAGAGAGCGTAAAACTATAAATATAACGAGGCTCCTCGTTACCAATGATCTTACGGTCGCCCGGATCATCTACCGTATTCTGTCCGCGGTCAATATAGCCGTTGCCATTCAAGTCTTCGAACTTAATATCGCCCGGATACAACTTATAGGTTTTCGATGTTTGCATAAGTGGGTTATAATA
>OAUE01000150.1_pt1 | contig 28495 bp, 39 predicted proteins | sample 1476131 | NCBI WGS metagenome assembly OAUE01 (sample SAMEA2580003, study PRJEB22360) | human gut metagenome | reverse complement strand
TGAAAAATCTTGTCTGGGAATATGACGCACTCCCTCACGCTCTGATTGCTGGTGGAACTGGTGGCGGTAAAACCTATTTTCTGCTGACGCTCATTGAAGCCTTACTGCATACCAACGCTGTCCTTTACATCTTAGACCCGAAGAATAGCGACCTTGCGGACTTAGGAACGGTCATGCCAAACGTCTACCATACCAAAGAAGAAATGATAGATTGCGTCAATGCCTTTTATGAGGGCATGGTACAGCGAAGCGAGGAAATGAAACGACACCCGAACTATAAGACGGGTGAAAACTACGCCTATCTGGGACTGCCACCCTGCTTTCTTATCTTTGATGAATATGTGGCGTTTTTTGAAATGCTGGGGACGAAAGAAAGCGTGAGTTTACTTAGCCAGTTAAAGAAAATCGTTATGTTAGGGCGACAAGCAGGTTATTTCCTTATTGTTGCCTGCCAGCGTCCAGACGCAAAGTATTTCTCGGACGGTATCAGAGATAACTTCAATTTCCGTGTGGGATTGGGGCGTATCAGCGAATTAGGTTACGGTATGCTGTTCGGTTCTGATGTGAAAAAGCAGTTTTTCCAGAAGCGTATCAAGGGGCGTGGCTACTGTGATGTGGGAACAAGCGTCATCAGTGAATTTTACACGCCTTTAGTCCCGAAAGGACATGATTTTTTACAAACTATCGGCAGACTTGCACAAGAAAGACAAGCTATGCCAGAACAACAAGGAAAGGAAGATGTGATTGAATAAGGACACATTAAATATTTATCACGCACCCACAGAGAAAAATTACCTCTGTTTGTGCTCGAATACAGATATTTTTACAGCGGATTGCAGGAAATATATGTTAGATTGTTTCTTAAATTATTCTGTCAATCCAAATTTACGATTTCATTCAAGGATAGATAAAATCATTGATGATGTTATTCGTGAAAAAATCAACATTCCTCATAAGTTTAGAATGAGGTTGGAAAGCAGACATTGCATTGAAAGCAGGATAATTTATTTTCGATTTCGAGTTTTAGATAAGTCTTGTCTGCAATGTAATGTATTTCTTAAAGGACTGTCTGATGAAATGAAAGAAGCACTTTCAGATGAAAGAATAGATTTTGCGGTTCTCTATGAGGGCATACAAGGTTCACAGCAGGACACAGACACGGACGACAAGGACGGGTTTTGCGGTTCTCAACCGCAAGTTCCGTTCTTGGCGGACGGGGCTTGTCCCGTCCGCTGATTAAACCCCTCGGTATCTAACAGAGGGGTACGTTTGCAAATAGACAATAGACAAAAAACATAGGAAACATAAGGCTTCTGGCATGATTTCCTAGCAAAAATCGGTTGTGAAGTCGCCTAAAAAAACTTCACACTTGACAGATTGGGGGTATGGTTCTGAATGAAGAACAATGGATAAAAGAATTACGGGAGAAACGGGTTGCTTACGGTATCTCGCAAGGCAGGCTGGCGGTGGCTTCTGGTATCACAAGGGAATATCTCAACAAGATAGAAAGCGGAAAAATGAAGCCGTCAAAGGAACTTCTGGAAACTTTGCATAAAGAACTGGCAAGGTTCAATCCAGAAGCACCGCTTACTATGCTGTTTGATTATGTGAAAATCCGTTTTCCCACGCTGGATATACAGCACATCATCAAAGATATATTAAAACTGAATATCAATTATATGCTCCATGAAGATTACGGACATTACAGTTATACGGAGCATTATTCTTTAGGGGACATCTTTATCTATACGTCGGCTGACGAAGAAAAAGGTGTCCTTTTAGAGTTAAAGGGGCGTGGTTGCCGACAGTTTGAAAGTTACCTGCTGGCACAGCAACGAAGCTGGTATGACTTCCTCATGGACGCACTCATAGACGGTGGCGTGATGAAGCGTATCGACCTTGCTATCAACGACCATACGGGCATTTTGGATATTCCAGAGCTTGCGGAAAAATGCAGGAAACGGGAATATATCGGAAAGTCCAGAAGTTATAAGTTTTACCAGTCGGGCGAGCTTATCAAGCACAGAGAGGACGACAGAGAATATATGGGACGTACCCTTTATCTTGGGTCGCTGAAATCAGATGTGTATTTTTGTATCTATGAAAAGGACTATGAGCAGTATGTCAAGTTAGGGACACCTCTGGAAGAAGCCGACATTATCAACCGTTTTGAGATACGGCTTAGAAATGAACGTGCCTATTATGCAGTACGAGATTTGCTGACGTATTATGACGCAGAGCAGACCGCCTTTTCTATCATCAATCAGTATGTGCGGTTTGTTGATGAAGAACCCGACAAGCGAAAAAATGACTGGAAACTCAATGACCGCTGGGCTTGGTTTATCGGCGATAACAGACAGAGCTTGAAGCTGACGACAAAGCCAGAGCCGTACACCTTAGACCGCACGTTGCGTTGGGTACAACGGCAGGTAGCACCGACCTTGAAAATGCTGAAAAAGATTGATAAGGGAAATGGTACAGATTACATGGAAACAATCGAACAGCAGGCAAAGCTCACAGAAAAGCATGAAATGATAATCAAACAGCAGACGACCCCTGCAAAAGATTTAGTAGAAAGTTAGGAGTGATAAAAATGTGGGTATTATTAAAAGATTTCCTGCTGGTATCTATGGGAATGGGTATCGGTGTAGTCTTGATGTGTATTTTGAATGTCGGCAAAGAAGCTGACTATGAAATGAAACAATTAAAAGAAAGCGAGGACAATTAAATGAATTTCGGACAAAATTTGTATCAATGGTTTTTATCAAACGCACAGAGCTTAGTGCTTATGGCGATTGTGGTTATCGGTATCTACTTAGGGTTCAAGCGTGAGTTTTCCAAACTTATCGGCTTTTTGGTAGTTGCCTTGATTGCTGTCGGCTTGGTATTCAATGCTGGCGGTGTGAAAGATGTACTGTTAGAGCTGTTCAATAAGATTATCGGTGCATAAAATTTTATTGTGGGGCTGATGTATGGGTGCTATAATGTGAAAAAAGAAGTAATCGAGGTGTTCTATTTTGAATGAGAGAGAAAAAATTATTCGTTTATGGTTTGATATGTGGTTGAAACAGCAAGACTTAGGAATGGATAAAATTTTTACAGAAGATGTTGTTTATACGGAAAGCTGGTGTCCTAAATATGAAAATCTTAAAACAGTAAAACATTGGTTTAATGAATGGAATACTCGTGGTAAAGTCATTATTTGGGATATTAAACAGTTCTTTCATAAAGAAAATCAAACTGTCGTAGAATGGTATTTTAAAAATGAAATGAATACGGGAAGCGTTGAAGAATTTGACGGTATTTCCTTAATTGAATGGACAGAAGATAACAAAATCAAATCATTAAAAGAATATGGTTGCAATCTGAATAACTATAATCCATATCAACACAGCGATAACCCTCAATTTAGAGATGAAAAAACAAACTGGTTTTAAAACTTAATCAAATTATATCCATATACATAAAGCAGTTAGTCTTAGGATTGACTGCTTTTTTCTTACCTAAAATCAGATTGGAGTGATGACATGAACGATATTTTTAAGGATATGCAGGCAAAAGTCGGCTGTGAATACATTTCCGACCTGCCCTCTTACAAGCGTAAGGTGTGGCAGGAAATGAAACGACTGAACCCTGCCGACTATGAAGAAAAACAGTTAGAAGATTTTTCAAAGTATGTGTTTGGTATGTCGTACCAGACCTTACAAGATGTGATGAAACAACAGAAAGGACGTGAGGAACAATGCAGGAAACAAGGGTGCTGGTGGAAACGAAAGGAACAACTGGCGAAGAAACAATATCATACTGGTTTGAACTGCCGATAGATGTTGCCGAGTTTGAAGAAAAGTTAGGTATCGGTGCAGAAAGTGGGGATTACCGTATTATCGAAAAGGTGTTGCCTTATGCTGATGAAGTCCACGAACATACAAGCGTGTACCAGCTCAACGAATTAGATTTTATGTACCGCCAGCTTTCAAGTGATATGCAGGAAGAATATGTATCACTTCTGACCGTATATGAGAACTTAGAGGCTCTTTATCTTTGCAGGAACGTGATTACGGTTTATCCCGACTGCAAAAGCATGATAGATGTTGCAAGGCAAAAGCTGATGAACGACCCGACGTTCAAACATTTATCCGAGGACTGTCAAGAATATTACTTTGACTTTGAAGCCTACGCTTCTCACTTGCAGGAACACGGGAAATTTTTAGTAACAGAACACGGTATCTTTGAACTGCCAGAGTAGGAAATGAGGTGGTGCTTATGATTGATGATATGGCGGTTTACATTGCTAATCTTGGCAAATACAATGAGGGCTATTTAGTCGGTGCTTGGTTCACGTTCCCCATTGACGAGGAAGATGTAAAAGAAAAAATCGGCTTAAATGAACAGTATGAGGAATACGCAATCCATGATACCGACAACTTCCCGATTGCGATTGGCGAGTATGTTTCCATTGAAGAACTCAATGATATGTATGAAATGATAGAGGAACTTCCCGACTATATCGTAGAGTGTCTGGACGAATTTATCAGCCACTATGGGACGCTGGAAGAAGTCGTGGAACATAAGGACGATATTTACTATTATCCCGACTGTGAAACCATGACAGATGTTGCCTACTACTACATAGACGAATTGCAGGCACTTGGCGACATTCCACCCAGCTTGCAGAACTACATTGACTATGAAGCCTACGGGCGAGATTTGGATATGGGTGGTTGCTTTATTGAAACAAGCCGAGGTATGTGCGAGATACCATATTAACGCTGGAAGATCAGCGACAAGCATTGTTGCTACTGACAGAGTATTTCTCTTTTAAGGGACAGTCTGAAACATGGCTGTCCTTTTCTCATTTAGAACTTATGAAAGGAGTTGAAAGAACTTGAAAAAGATTAAATCTTATACGGGTATCTGGAACGTGGAAAAAGTCTTGTATGCAATCAATGACTTTAACTTGCCCTTTCCCGTTACCTTTACGCAGATTACATGGTTTGTGCTTACAGAATTTATCATCATTCTGTTTGGGGATATTCCCCCACTTTCCATGATTGAGGGAGCATTTCTCAAATATTTTGGTATTCCCGTTGCTCTCACTTGGTTTATGTCGCAGAAAACTTTTGACGGAAAGAAGCCGTACAGCTTTTTGAAATCACAGATAACCTATGCCCTGCGACCTAAAATCACTTATGCAGGAAAAGCCGTAAAACTGCATAAGCAGACCTTGAATGAAACAATCACGGCAGTAAGGAGTGTGAACTATGTTCCCGATAAAATATATTGACAATAACCTTGTCTGGAACAAGGACAATGAGGTGTTCGCTTACTATGAGCTGATACCATACAATTATTCTTTCCTATCCGCAGAGCAGAAATTTATTGTGCATGACAGCTTTCGACAGCTTATCGCACAGTCCCGTGAGGGTAAAATTCATGCCTTGCAGATTGCCACGGAAAGCTCCATACGAAGTATGCAGGAGCAGTCAAAGAAACTGGTAACGGGGAAACTTCGTGAGGTGGCAGTCCAGAAAATAGACGAACAGACCGAAGTGTTAGTATCTATGATTGGGGATAATCAAGTGGACTACCGCTTTTTTCTTGGCTTTAAGCTCATGGTTACGGAAGAACAGCTCAATCTGAAGAACATCAAAAAATCGGCGTGGCTGACATTCACGGAATTTCTCCATGAAGTGAACCACACGTTGATGAATGACTTTGTTTCCATGCCGAATGATGAAATCAACCGTTACATGAAAATGGAAAAGTTACTGGAAAATAAAATCTCCCGTCGCTTTAAGGTGCGTCGCTTGGAAATCAATGATTTTGGGTATCTCATGGAACATCTTTACGGCAGGGACGGTATCGCTTATGAAGATTATGAGTACCAGCTACCAAAGAAGAAATTGCAGAAAGAAACGCTGATAAAATACTACGACCTTATCCGTCCGACAAGGTGTGCGATTGAGGAAAGCCAGCGGTATTTAAGATTGGAACATGAGGACAAGGAAAGCTATGTGTCTTACTTTACCGTCAATGCGATTGTAGGCGAGCTTGATTTTCCGTCAAGTGAAATCTTCTATTTCCAGCAACAGCAATTCACATTCCCCGTTGATACTTCTATGAATGTAGAAATCGTGGAGAACCGAAAGGCTCTTACCACAGTAAGAAATAAGAAAAAGGAATTGAAAGACCTTGACAATCACGCTTATCAAGCAGGAAGTGAAACCAGCTCAAATGTGGTGGACGCATTAGACAGCGTGGACGAGCTGGAAACGGACTTAGACCAGAGCAAAGAAAGTATGTATAAGTTAAGCTACGTGATACGGGTGTCTGCACCCGATCTTGACGAGCTGAAACGCCGTTGTGATGAAGTCAAGGACTTTTACGACGACCTCAATGTAAAGCTGGTGCGTCCTGCTGGGGATATGCTGGGGCTTCATTCTGAATTTCTTCCAGCCAGCAAGCGATATATCAATGATTATGTGCAGTATGTAAAATCAGACTTCTTGGCAGGACTTGGTTTTGGTGCGACACAGCAGTTAGGGGAAACTACGGGTATCTATATGGGCTATTCCGTTGATACGGGAAGAAATGTGTACCTGCAACCGTCTTTAGCTTCGCAGGGTGTGAAAGGTACAGTTACAAATGCCCTTGCTTCTGCTTTTGTCGGTTCGCTTGGCGGTGGTAAGTCGTTCTGCAATAATCTTCTGGTATATTATGCGGTGCTGTTTGGCGGTCAAGCACTTCTGTTAGACCCTAAAAGTGAGCGTGGAAATTGGAAAGAAACGCTCCCAGAAATCGCCCATGAAATCAATATCGTAAACCTAACCAGCGATAAGGACAATGCAGGACTTCTTGACCCATTCGTGATTATGAAGAATGTCAAAGACGCTGAAAGTCTGGCAATCGACATTTTGACATTTTTAACGGGTATTTCCTCTAGGGACGGCGAAAAATTCCCCGTACTTCGTAAAGCGGTTCGCTCCGTTACCCAGAGTGAAAAAAGAGGACTGTTATACGTTATTGAAGAATTGAGAAAGGAAGATACCGCAATCTCACGCAATATCGCAGACCATATCGACAGCTTTGCAGACTATGATTTTGCACATCTGCTGTTTTCAGACGGTACGGTGGAAAATGCTATCAGTCTGGATAACCAGCTCAATATCATTCAAGTAGCCGACCTTGTGTTGCCAGATAAAGATACCACTTTTGAGGAATACACGACCATTGAATTATTGTCGGTATCTATGCTGATTGTGATTAGTACCTTTGCACTCGACTTCATTCACAGCGACAGAAGCATTTTTAAGATTGTAGACCTTGACGAAGCGTGGGCGTTCTTAAATGTGGCACAAGGCGAAACTTTATCAAATAAGCTTGTTCGTGCTGGACGAGCTATGCAGGCAGGCGTTTATTTTGTTACACAATCTTCTGGCGACGTGTCAAAGGAAAGTCTGAAAAACAATATCGGCTTAAAATTCGCTTTCCGTTCTACTGACATCAACGAGATAAAGCAGACCTTAGAATTTTTCGGTATCGACAAGGACGACGAGAACAACCAGAAACGGCTTCGTGATTTGGAGAACGGGCAATGCTTATTGCAGGACTTATACGGGCGTGTCGGTGTGGTGCAGATACACCCCGTCTTTGAAGAACTGCTACACGCCTTTGATACCAGACCGCCCGTACAGAGAAATGAGGTGGAGTGATGAAAGAAAGGATAAAAGGTGCGTTCACAAAAAAGAAGATTTTCCACTTTCTCAAAATGGTTCTGTTTGTCGTGGCACTTTCCCTTATCCTGCTTTCACTTCTGGGGACGGTAGCTCATGCGACGGGGCTTGTGGACGATACCATAAACGCAGAAAATCTTTACTCAAAATATCCCCTTTCCAACTACCAGCTTGATTTTTATGTAGATAATAGCTGGTCGTGGTTGCCGTGGAACTGGCTGGACGGGATTGGAAAATCGGTACAGTACGGGCTTTACTGCATTACCAACTTTGTCTGGACTATCAGTTTATATTTGAGTAATGCAACGGGGTATGTGGTGCAGGAAGCCTATAAACTGGACTTCATCAATGATATGGCAGATAGTATCGGAAAAAGCATACAGACCCTTGCAGGCGTTACCTCAAACGGTTTTTCTTCCACGGGCTTCTATGTTGGTTTCCTGCTTCTCATTATCTTAGTAGTGGGAATGTATGTTGCCTATACGGGACTGATAAAAAGAGAAACCAGTAAGGCACTTCACGCCGTTATCAACTTTGTGGTGGTGTTCGTGCTGTCCGCTTCGTTTATTGCCTACGCTCCCGACTACATCAAGAAGATAAATGAATTTTCATCAGACATCAGTACCGCTTCTTTGGACTTGGGAACAAAAATCATGCTCCCCAACTCCGACAGCGAGGGCAAGGACAGCGTGGACTTGATACGGGACAGCCTATTTTCTATTCAAGTGGAACAGCCGTGGCTACTTCTGCAATTCGGTAACAGCAACATAGAAGAAATCGGGACAGACCGTGTGGAAGCTCTGGTATCAGTAAGTCCAGAGGACGAGGACGGAAAGACCAGAGAGGAAGTCGTGAAAATAGAAATCGAGGATAACGACAATAATAATCTGACGATACCGCAGGTGGTAAACCGTTTAGGTATGGTGTTCTTCCTCTTGTTCTTCAACTTGGGGATAACGATATTTGTATTCTTGCTTACGGGCATGATGTTGTTTAGCCAGATACTTTTTATTATTTTTGCAATGTTTTTACCTATCAGCTTTCTACTTTCCATGATACCCAGCTATGAAAGCATGGCAAAGCAGGCAATCGTAAGGGTGTTTAATACCATAATGACACGGGCAGGAATAACGCTCATTGTAACAGTGGCGTTCAGTATTTCCAGTATGTTTTATAACATTTCCACAGATTACCCGTTTTTCATGGTGGCGTTCTTGCAGATAGTATGTTTCGCAGGTATCTATATGAAGCTGGGCGACTTAATGAGTATGTTCTCTTTGAACGCTAACGACAGTCAAAGCATGGGACGAAGAATTTTCCGCAGACCGTATCTATACTTGGCACATAGGGCTAGGCGTATGGAAAGACGGCTTGCTGGTGCGGTTACTGCTGGTGGTGTTGCTGGTGCGGTGGCTGGTAGTTCTGTTGCTGGCAAAAGAGCTGAAAGAAAAAATACAGCTTCTAAAGAAAATCGGGGCAATACCACTTCCAGCATGGGACAGCGTGCAGGCTCAAAGGTGGGTGCTGTCTTAGATACGAAAAATAAAGTGAAAGACAAGGCAAATGCTGTCAAAGAAAACATCAAGGATATGCCGACACAGACCGCTTATGCGGTGTATTCCGCAAAGGAAAAGGCAAAGTCCAGCGTGTCCGACTTCAAGCGTGGCATGGTGCAGGAACAGCAGTCCAGACAGACGGGACGATTGGAAAAGCAGGAACAGCATAGGCAGAATATCGCTGACAAGCGTATGGAGCTTCAAAAGGCACAAGAAGCAAGGCAGGCACAGCGAAAGGCTGACGGATCAGCGACAACGGGAGCTACCCGTCCCCATGAGCGACCAGCCACAGCTTCAAGCGTTTCAAAGACGGGTGCTGAAAAAATGCAGGAAGTCAAACGTCCTGCCACAGCGACCACTTCAAAGATAAGTGAGCCAGTCAAAGCAAATGTTATCAAAGAGCGTCCGCTATCTTCTGGTGCTTCTGATAGAAAAGCGACCCAACCTGCACAGCCAGTACATAGGCAGAATGTAGAAAAAGTGGTATCGCAGGAAACACGCCAGAATGACACGAAAGACCGCAGGACAAAGGTTCAGCAGACGCAAACCGTCCAAAAGAACCAGCAGACCAAAGAGAAAAACCGAAGCCTTGTAACAAAGAAAGGACAGAAGAAAAAATGAAACTGAAACATATCGCTCTCATTGGCAGTCTGTTTCCTATCCTATTTTCTCTGGTGCTTTTCTTTGGGGTGTTGATTAGTGCGGACAGCGACGACGAGAACAGCAACTTTTCTTCTGGCATTACGGGTATGAATTTATCCGCAGAAGTTTTGAAACATCAGCCTATGGTGGAAAAGTACGCCAGAGAAAACGGTATCTCCGAGTATGTCAATGTGCTATTGGCTATCATTCAAGTAGAAAGTGGTGGTACAGCAGAAGATGTTATGCAGAGTTCAGAAAGTCTTGGCTTACCGCCCAATTCTTTAGATACGGAAAGCTCAATCAAGCAGGGGTGTAAATATTTTGCGTCCCTGCTTTCTTCCTGCCAAAATCAAGGTATCGACGATTTGAATGTAGCGATACAGTCTTATAACTATGGCGGTGGTTATGTGGGATATGTGGCAGGAAAAGGAAAGAAACACACTTTTAATCTTGCGGAAAATTTTGCCCGTGAGAAATCGGGTGGAAAGAAAGTAACCTATACCAACCCGATAGCTGTTGCGAAGAACGGGGGCTGGCGGTATGGCTATGGAAATATGTTCTATGTTGAATTAGTCAATCAGTATTTAACTGTTTCGCAGGTATCGGGAGAGCTGGCACAAAAGGTAATGAATGAAGCGTTGAAATATCAAGGCTGGAAGTATGTATATGGCGGTAGCAATCCCAACACTTCTTTTGACTGTTCGGGATTGACGCAATGGTGTTATGGAAAAGCTGGTATCTCCTTACCGAGAACGGCACAAGCACAGTATGACGCAACCCAACATCTTCCACTCTCGCAGGCAAAGGCTGGGGACTTGGTATTTTTCCATTCCACCTATAATGCTGGTTCGTATGTAACCCACGTTGGTATTCTCGTTTCGCCGACACAGATGTACCATGCAGGCAACCCGATAGGATATGCAGACCTAAGTAGTAGTTACTGGCAACAGCACTTAATCGGTGCGGGACGAGTAAAACAATAGAAAGGACTTGAAAATATGTTTAAGAAGAATAAGAAACAGACAGAAACTATCAAAGAACCAAAAGAAAAAAAGGTGCGTACTGTTAAGGTAGGCACACATAAGAAAGCCGTGATTGCGTTGTGGGTGGTACTTATTGCAAGCGTGAGCTTTGGGGTGTATAAGAATTTTACTGCTATCGACCAGCACACGACCCACGAAAAAGAAATCATTGAACTTCGCTTGCAGGACACCAACGGGATAGAAAATTTCGTGAAGAATTTTGCGAAGTCCTATTACACATGGAATAACAGTAAAGAAGCGATTGAATCAAGGACGCAGGCAATCAACGGTTATCTGACAAAGGAATTGCAGGACTTGAATGTTGATACCATTAGAACGGATATACCGACCAGCTCCACAGTTACAGATGTGATTGTATGGAGTATCGAACAATCGGGAACGGACACTTTTTCTGCTACTTACGAAGTAGATCAGCAGATAAAAGAGGGAGAAAAGACAAGCAATGTGAAAGCAACCTATACCGTAAAAGTCCATATAGACGCTGACGGGGATATGGTAATCGTTCAGAACCCTACCCTTGCACCAGCAATCGAAAAATCAGACTATGAGCCTAAGACACCAGAAGCAGACGCAAGTGTAGACGCTGATACCGTGAATGACGCTACCGCATTTCTGGAAACATTCTTTAAGCTCTACCCGACAGCTACGGAAAAAGAGCTTGCCTATTATGTATCGGGAAATGTGCTTGAACCTATCGGCAGGGACTATCTTTATTCTGAACTGGTAAACCCTATCTTTACAAAGGACGGGGACAATGTGAAAGTCAAGGTAGGCGTGAAATTCCTTGATAATCAGACAAAGGCGACGCAGATATCGCAGTATGAACTTGTGCTACATAAGGATAGTAACTGGAAGATTGTAGGATAAATTATATAGCGTGCATTTCCTAAATGAGATTTGCACGCTTCACTTTCTGTACAAACACCATATAACACTTGACAACAGCGTTACTCTGTTATATACTGTTTATACAGAAAGGAGCTGTGAGATGAAAATTATTATAAACCATTCTTCAATGATACCTATTTACGAGCAAATAGTAGAACAAGTTAAAGCTTTAATTCGGAATGGAAAATTAAAAGAAAATGATAATCTTCCGTCTGTTCGTTCTCTTGCAAAAGAATTAAAAATAAGTGCTCTAACTGTGAAAAAAGCATATGATAGCTTGGAAAACGAGGGGTTTACGGTAACAATTCATGGAAAAGGAACATATGTTACTGCTACAAATACAGAGCTTTTATTAGAGGAACAGAAAAAGGAATTAGAAAGTGATTTAGAACGAGTTATTCAAAAAGGCAGATGTTACGGTATCAGTGATGAAGATATAAAAAAACTATTTGAGTTAATTTTGGAGGGTTAGATATGTTAAAAATTGAGCATTTGAAAAAAAGTTATGAAAACTTTTCGCTTGATTGTTCTCTTGAAGTAAAGAAAGGTCATGTAACTGGTTTGATTGGTCAAAATGGTGCAGGAAAAAGCACAACATTTAAAGCTATTTTAGGGCTAATTTCCTTTGATAGTGGAACTATCAATATTCTTGGAAAGTCATTACAAGATTTTACTGCAAAAGACAAGCAAGATTTGGGAGTAGTTCTTTCGGACTCTGGCTTTAGTGGATATTTAACAATCAATGATATTATTCCTATTATTGATAATTTATATCAAAATTTTGATAAATCATTTTTTATAGAACAAGTTAAAAAGTTTCAGCTTCCACGAAATAAAAGAATAAAAGATTTTTCAACTGGTATGAAAGCGAAAGTAAAAGTCTTAGTTGCTGTTTCACACAATGCAAAGTTGTTAATTCTTGATGAACCAACGGCGGGATTAGATGTAATAGCTAGAGATGAATTGTTAGAAATGCTAAGAGATTTTATAGAAAAAGACGAAGAACGCTCTATTTTAATTAGTTCTCACATTTCCAGTGATTTAGAAACTTTATGTGATGACCTTTATATGATACATCAAGGAAAAGTAATTATGCACGAAGATACTGATGTTTTACTAAGCGATTATGCACTACTTAAAGTTGATGAAGAAGAATATTCCAAATTAGATAGACAATATATTTTACGTACAAAAAAAGAAAGCTATGGATATAGTTGTTTAACTAATCAAAAACAATATTATGCTGAAAATTATCCTCAAATGGCGATTGAAAAAGGAAATATAGACGAAGTAATAACAATGATGATTAGAGGTGTTGAATAATGAAAGGTTTATTGATTAAAGATTTTAAATTGCTGAAAGGACAGAAAAACTTCTTTATGACTATTACTGCTATATCTATAATAATGATAATAGTATCTCCGGGGACTTCGTTTCCGATTGGTTTCTTAGGTTTTGTGGGGGCATTATTCTCATTGAGTTCAATTAGCTATGATGAATTTGATAATGGAAATGCTTTTTTATTTTCTTTACCGATAACACGAAAAGATTATGTACTGGAAAAATATATTTTTGGATTGATTTCAGGAATAATGTTTTTGTTGTTGGGAACTGTTATTAGTTTAGTTGTTATTGGTATTACAAAAACAGGCAGTTTTAATGAAATTTTTTTAACAGCAGGTTCTTTATTTCCTACTATTTTATTGATTTTATCAATCATGCTTCCTTTTATCTTGAAATTTGGTGGAGAAAAAGGAAGAATTGCTATCATAGGTGTAATGGGATTTATATTTGTTATAGGACTGCTTCTTATAAAAACTACTGAATATTTAGGAATAGATTTATATGTCTTAATAAATAAATTACCTAAATTTGAACCACTAGTATATATAATATTATTTTTATTGCTTTCAGTTGTTATTTTAGGTATCTCCTATCTTATTAGCTTAACAATACTAAAGAAAAAAGAGTTTTAGAAAAGAGAGGTGTGCTTATGGACTTGACTATTTTGGTAGTAGGATTGATATTGGGCGTTGGTATTCCTTTAAGAAATAAGGCAATCAAAAAGCGTAGAGAAAATATGAAAGAGAAAGGAAATGAGGAAAAATGAAAAAATATGAATATTTAGAAATTGATTATACTGCGAAAGGTGTTGTGTTCCTTTGCACCGATAAACATAAGGAAGTTATAAATAGCTATGCAGAAAATGGGTATCGCTATGTTGGTTTTATACCTACAGAAATTGACGCAAAAGGTTGTATGCGAAAGATTGATTTAATTTTTGAAAAAGAAGATTAACTCATTTTAGGGAGTTGGTTCGAATGATAGGGTTAAAAAAACGAGATATTAAAAAAGCATTAAAGGCTGGTGCAAAGGCTGGCGGTATGTCATTAGCTGATGTACGGGAAAATATTGAAGCAACGATTGATGAAGCTATGAATAGCACCGACCCAGAGGTGCAGGCAAATTTCAAAAAGTATTTTGGGAATAAACGCCCTACACCAGAAGAATATATTTATATCATTACAAAAAAGACAAAGGTAAAATTATAATAAAAGGGTCGTGGAAATGCTTCACAAAATTGTGATCTGCATTATCACGGCTCTTTTACTCTCTGTTTACTTTCAAAACTGTAAGTGTACAAATATATTGCTTGTGATTGAAGATAATGGTTGTGGAATAAAAGCGTCTGATTTATCCCGTGTATTTGAAAAAGGTTTTACGGGTTCAAATAGAAACAAGGCAAATGCAACGGGTATGGGACTGTATCTATCGAAAAAATTATGCGATAGGTTGGGCTTGAAATTGGATATTGCTTCTACGGAAAAAGAATATACAAGACTGACCATTACATTTCCAAAAGGAACAGTTCATAATTTTTCAGAGTAATTTGAAAACCATGCCAACATTGATACGGTGCTTTAAGTGGGCTTGCATTATGGAAAGCTTTAAGTACAATTCTTTGCAATCAAATTCCACCTAATAGAACACTATTTTTTACAGTAATAGACGATTGAATTTAGGAGTGATACCATGATAGGGCTAAAAAAACGTGATATAAAAAAAGCATTGAAAGCTGGTGCAAAAGCTGGCAGTGTATCATTTGCTGATGTTCGGGCTGATATTGAAGCAACGATTGACGAAGCTATGAACAGTACAGACCCAGAGGTGCAGGCAAATTTCAAAAAGTATTTTGGAAATAAACGTCCTACGCCAGAAGAATATATTTATAAGATTACCCAAAAGACAAAGGTTTAAATGTTTATCCCGCTTCCTGCGAAGCGGATTTGCAGTATAAACTATGTGATAGAACATTAAGTTTAAAAAATTACCCCACGTAACGTATTGCTTGTAACGCTACGTAATGACATAAAATGAAAACAGAAAGGAGGAAAAGGCTATGTCAAAATATACGACAGGAGAAATAGCAAAGCTTTGTGGAGTATCTGTTAGAACAGTGCAGTATTATGATGAACGTGGTATCTTAATACCTAGTGAACTTTCTGAAGGTGGCAGACGACTTTATTCAGAAGATGATTATAAAAAACTGAAAATCATTTGCTTTCTTCGTGATGCAGGTATTTCAATTAAAAGCATAGGAGAATTGTTATCTGAAAGTAATCCTAGCAGTGTTATTTCTGTTTTGCTTGAAAAGCAAGAGCAACTTCTTCAAAATGAAGTAAAAGAAAGACAAGAGCAACTTGCTATGCTAGAGGGCATAAAGAAAGCACTGAAAGGAATAGAAAATTTCTCTGTTGAATCAATCGGAGATATAGCTTATGCAATGGAAAACAAAAAGAAAATGAAGCAGTTACACGCAGTTCTGTTGATAACAGGTATTCCCCTAAATATAATTCAGTGGGTTAGTATTATTTTATGGATTACTACTGGAATACAGTGGTTATTTTGGGGATATATCTTGGTAGCGATTCCATATGCAATTTTTATAATACGATTTTTATCAAAAAGGATAGTATATATCTGTCCACAGTGTCATGAGATATTTAAACCTCATCTGAAAGAGTTTATTTTTTCAAATCATTCCATGACGCTCAGAAAACTGACGTGTACCAGTTGTGGATATCATGGTTTTTGTGTTGAAACCTATCGAGAGGAGGAAAAAAATAATGAATAATGTTACTGAATTTTTACCGTTTTTAGTACCGTTAGTAATCTCAGAATTAGCCCTGCTGGCGTATACACTTTATCATATTCTAACTCATAAGAGCTATAAAAGAGGTAATCGTACTTTATGGCTTATTGTTGTGATTGTTGGTATGCAATTTATTGGACCTATCCTTTATTTCTTGCTTGGGAAGGAGGATTCTTAACGTGGATATGCTTCGTATCACAAACTTAAAGAAACATTTTGGGGATAAAGAAGTTTTGACAGGGTTAAATTTATCTGTACCCGAACATAGTGTTTTTGGTTTTGTAGGGGAAAATGGTGCTGGCAAGACAACAACAATGAAAATAATCTTAGGGCTTCTAAAGTCGGACAGGGGTGAAGTATTTGTATCTGGTGAAAGGGTAAAATACGGACAAACTGCAACTAATCGTTATATTGGGTATCTTCCTGATGTTCCAGAGTTTTACTCCTTTATGACAGCAAGAGAATATCTTAGATTATGTGGAGAAAGTTTGGAAATGGGAAAAAACGACATTGAAAAAAGAAGTGATGAACTTTTAACTCTTGTTGGTCTTTCCAAAGAAAATCATCGTATTAGAGGGTTTTCAAGGGGAATGAAGCAACGACTTGGGATTGCACAAGCACTTCTTGGACGCCCCAAAATTTTGATTTGTGATGAACCGACTTCTGCACTCGACCCGATTGGAAGAAAGGAGATACTTGATATTCTACTTTCTTCCAAAAAACAGACAACGGTATTGTTTTCAACACATATTTTATCTGATGTTGAACGAATCTGCACAGATGTTGCTTTTTTAAATAATGGAAAAATAGCTATGCAAGGAGCAGTTGCCGATTTAAAAAATGTGTGTTCTTCACACGAATTTATTGTGGAAACAATAAAAGCAGACGACGCTGAATATCTTTCTAGTGTATTCACAGACGCTCAATTAACCGCAAAAGATACTCTTTTATTCTTGGGCGAACAATTTAAAATGTTTGAAGTGCTTGAATTTATTACAGAACATAAAATATTAATTTCTAAAATCGAGCGTGTTGAACCCTCACTAGAATCTCTATTTATGGAGGTGGTGTCAAAGTGAAATCGTTTATTGCTTTTTTAAAAAAAGAAGTTTTTGAATGTATCAGAAGTGGAGAACTTACATTTTTCTGTATTCTGTTTTTGATTTTTGGCATTATGAATCCAGCAATTGCAAAACTTACGCCGTGGATGTTAGAAACGCTTTCTGATTCTTTGGCAGAACAGGGAATGATGGTTACAGAAGTTACAGTGAATGCTCTTACGTCGTGGACACAGTTTTTCAAAAACATTCCTATTGCGTTAATTGTATTTGTGTTTCTGTATAGCGGAATATTTACAAAGGAATATGAAACAAATACTCTTATACTTATTTTAACTAAAGGACTATCTCGCTATAAAGTAGTATTTGCAAAATTTTTTGTGATGTTTACAATGTGGACGATTGGGTATTTGTTATGCTTTGCTGTAACTTATGGATATAACGCCTTTTTTTTTATTAAAAACTTACTAAATTTCTGATTATCTTTTCATAAGTTGGTAAATGCCGATATATCCCGTATTTTAGGGCTTTATCGGTATTTTCTTTTCGGAAGATACCTTGCATAAGCTGGCATTTACCAGCATGAAAATGCAACCAAAAGTAGTAAATGAGTAGTAAATATACGCTCCGATATTAACAAGCCAGTCTTTCCAGTTCTGCTTTTGCAGATTGAAATGTACCGTGTGCGTAATAGCCAAGTGTCATGGTTATGTTGGCGTGTCCCATGAGATATTGCAGGGTGTTTGGGTTCATTCCTCTGTTTGCCATATTTGTACAATAAGTATGTCGGAATGAATGTGGTGTGATGTTCGGTAACTTGTCCGTGTGATATTTGTTATACTTCTTAATCAGCCCTCGCACCATACCCTCATAGTTTCCTGCAACCTTAGGCAAGCCCTCACGGTTTAAGAATAGGAAATTGCTGTAACCACCTACAATCAGCGGTTGTGCCTTTCCTCTGTTCTTTAGTATTCTTTGGATTGCTTGATAAGCCCGTTCTGTCAATGGAAGTTCCCGTTTTCCGTTTTTGGTTTTTGGCGTTTCAATATAGTAGCCGATTTCGCTGTCTTTCAATAACTGGTGGTCTATATTGAGTATTTTGTTCTGCATATCAATATGCGTCGTCAGTCCGCAAAATTCAGAAATACGAAGTCCCGTTTCCAACAGAAGCACAACCTCATCATAATACTTGCTGTAAATCTTATCCTTTTCCATAAAGGCAAGCAGGCGTTCTTCCTGCTCTGGTGTAAGGATAACTTTCTGCTCCGTATCATCTTCCAGAACATCACTTAGCTTAAATTCAAATGGGTTCTTTCTGATACAGTCGTCTTGTATCGCCATGTAAAATGACGCTTTCAAGGAACGCTTATAGTTATCAATTGTTTTATAGGCATATCCTTTTTCACTCATTCTGATAGCCCATTCTTTAGCGTCCGACTGCTTAACAGTATCAATCGCCCTCATACCCAATGGGTCATTTTTCAGAGCGTTCATAAGATACTGTCGTCCCTTTTCGGTAGCCCTCTTGATGTTCTTTCTTTGGCTGTTCTTTTTCTCGTAAAGCTGGCAGACTGTCATTTTACCGCCGACTGTGTCGATACTGTCGTTAAGGTCTTTTTTTATCTGTGCTTCTTTTTCCCTCAATGAAATATCATCACGCTTTCCAGCAGGTGTCTTGTCTGTCGGTACAAGTTTCCAAGAATAGATAAATTGTGGCTTTCCGTATATATCGGTATATTTATAAACGTATCTTCCGTCTTTTCGCTGGCTCTCTCCATTACGCAAATTGCGATTTTTACTGTCTTTTCGTTTTACATTAGACATAGTGTAAAGCTCCTTTCCGTCATGGAATGAGCCGTGATACGCTATACTTTATTATACCATATCTACGGCTCAATGACATTAGATTTCGTCCAATGTATCTATGATTTTTTCAAATTGTTTTCGCTTAATCTGAATACGATTACCGTTCACGATAACCCAGCCAGCGTCAATATTTTCTTCGGCTAATTTACGCAATTTTTTTTCGCCAATGCGGAAGTATTTAGACGCTTCTTCAATCGTCAGCGTATATTTTTCCCAGATAGGCACATCAGTATTGTTCATAATCTATGCACCCCCTTTACTGTGTGTTGTTTTTTTACAAGCAGACAGACGGCTTTGGAAAGCTCCGTTAGTATCTCAACTATTCCCATTCTTGTGGGCAGAACCGCACCATGCGGACGTATCATTATTCTGTGAGGATAGGTCATGGCAAAACGACTTTTCCAACAGTCGCTCTCGGATCACTGCGTGGGTCGCTCGCTTTATTTTGAAAAGGTCGTGGCGTACAGTCCCCGTGGCTCGCTATCTCACAAACGTATCTGTCTGCTTTATTCAGTTGTCAAAGAGCTGTGGCGAAAGCGTGTTGCTTTCATGTAAAAGCAGGGCAGAGCAGGAAAGAGGGGGACATTAAACCATGCTCTGCTAAAAACTGCTTATTCTTCTTCGATTTCTAAGGCAATATCAAACCCTAAAATCATTTTGATAAGTGCTTCTCGGATAAGTCCCTTTAACTCCATATCTACAACAATATAGACATTGCCGTATTCATCATAGAGTGGACGCAAACAGCACTTTGATATGTACGGGTCATAAAATGCCAGTATTTTTTCAATCGCTTTTTCGTCCCCGTCCATTGCTTGCGAAAGCAAATAGTAGGACGGCTTCTTCATTGTGTGTTTCATTTGCTATCATTTCTCCTTTAGTATTTTTTTCATAAGCTCTAGTGAATTGTGTCGGTTTTGAAAAACACCACTTCTTGAAATATTTTGTCTTTTTGCAATCTCGGTATCGCTCATTTCCAAAAAATAATACATCAGCAAATTTTCTCGATTACGCTCAGACAAATGTTTCAAGGCTTCTGCCAGTTCATCATCACAAATACGAATATCACTACCGCATACATTGAAAATCGTATAGTCCGTATCATAGTCGTCCCAGACAGCCAGACTTTCTACAACGATTTCTGGAAGTTCACAAAAAAGCGTTTCTTCCTTTTGTCGTCGCTTTAATTTCTTCTGATAGTCCTTAACAACATGTCGGACAACTTTCTTCAAACAACTTTCAAAACGGCATTGAACTGTTTTCTGGAAGTCAGACGGTTTCATCAATCGCACCCCCTTTCCGTTACGACGTGAAAAGTGGTTATCCCTCTTTCCGCACCATATAGGGAACGGCAGGTGTGATTTGCTAAGTTGAAACCGAAAAAATTTAAAAATTTTTTTAGGCATGAAAAAAGCCCGCACAAAACATATAGTTTTATACGAGCTATTAAAGCTATATAAAATATTCAGTTTTTAACAAAAAGCTGTTAGGTAGTGTATGATTGTATAGAATTTCGCTTAAAATGTTCCATAATACAATCCCCCTTAAAGCACCTTAATAATGTTAGTGTAGTTTTGAAAGGAAACTGTTATAAAAATCAAATCACATATTTTTTCCACCTATGCCAATTAAAATAAATAATCATCAAAAAGTAATATAATAATATAACTTGAAAGTCTAAACATTATAACTGTTTTCTATTCATTACAGTAATACTTACAATCAAACAAATAACGACCAATAAAATAGTTATAAGGACTGCAATTCCATAATCTTCAATAGATTTAGTACCAATCAGCAAAGAAGCACTTTCCATTAGAGTAGTCGGAGTGTATTTCCAAGCTTTAGGAAAAAAGCTAATAAGATACACACCTAGAACACTGCCACCAGTCCCTAAAAGCACTCCCGTATAACTTTTAACAAGAACGGAAAATAAAACAATAAGACCTATTATCCATACCCCAAACAACCACCAATGTACCATAGCAGGCAGTAGTCCAACAGCAATACTGTTAATAAAAATTTTATATTTAATTTTAGATTATCCGCATAAACACTACACTTTTAAACATTTTGAGGTATAGGAAATACTCATTTTACCACAGATTTACCACGATTGAATGAGCCTTGATATGATGATAAAACGACAAAGGGAGATAGCACAAATAACTGTGCATCTCCCTATATTTTCTTTGTTTATTCCGTTGATTACTTCATTTGATTTCAAACTTTAACGCTTTTTTATATCTCGTTTTTAAGTCCTATCATAGATTTCACTCCTAACAATTTATTTTTCCAGTAATATTAAACATCCCAAAGGTAAATACATAAACAGTAATGATAACCGTTGCCATAAGCCTTCAAAGGCTAAAACTGTATTTTTGTAATTAGGCTTATCTCCCATAACAAAACATGAAAAACACAATATTGCTAATATGAAACACCCTATGTTGAAATAAAAGAATTTAATGTTATTTATTTTATATGCATAAATTCCTAGAAAAAGTGGTGCAAATGCTAAGCACATAAAACCAATAACAGAACCATACCCATGTATTTTTTCTGAAAGAGTAGCAAGACTTTTTACTTCCCCAACAGGGAATAAACCAGAAAGAATACACCCTCCGATTGCATAAATCAACAATATTACAAAAAGTGTTACTGCAATCAGTTTGGAACTCTCTGAAATAATCGCATATACGTTGAAATCAATCACTATTAAGGTAATTCCAAAGACTACCAGCCACGCATTGTATATAATATGTAGCGGAGCCTTACTATTCCCGAGAACGCTCATAACTTGTATTAAATGATTATACCCTTTATATGCTGGAGCTAAGATAAAAGGAATAAGTAAATCTAAGATGAAAACTATTGGCAATATAGTCATAATGCTATTTTTCATCTTCTATACTTAATTTACCAAGTCCTTTTAATATTTTCACAGCTAATTCTTTCATAACGTCCGCTTTTACAATCGCTATCCCTTGTTCTTCATCGCCCAACACTAATAAGGTATCCCCTGATTTAATATCAAAAATCTGTCTTGCTTCTTTTGGAATAACAATTTGTCCTTTTTCCCCTACTTTAACTGTTCCAAATATATGTTGTCCTTTTTTCATTGACATTTTCACATCTCCAATCTAACATTTCTATTTTGTTATACTTTTCATACTTGCAATAAAAATATAACAAAAATAATAAGACCTGTCAAGTTTAAAGAAGCGTGTACCTATAAAAGAGATACACGCCTTACTTTGCCAATTATCCGACAATCTTCCAGTTACTATCCTTATGTAATACAAGTTCATACTGCAATACCTGCGTCGCCTTTGTCTGATTTATCATAAATTAGCTTTTATCCCTTTCTTCCTCTTGGCTACCCACCACAGTCAAGAAAAAGCCCTGTCAAGAGCCTTGCCACCATTGGTGGTGCTTTGCACTCTTTACTGGGCTTTTTGTTTGCTGTATCTTCCATGCAAGAGGAAAATCAAAGACCTCTGTTCCATTTCGCCTTTAGATAATCTTCATAGTCCGCTTCATTAAAGTCTAATTGTGGCGAAGTGTCTGGTATGTTGTTTCTGTTGTCAATATCTGCAAGTTGACGGAATATCCAGTCAGCATAAGGGTCGTGGTATTTGTATTCTTTCAGTTGTTCTCTGTATCGGTCTAACCCTCGCATTTCCTTATGCACTTTCATCATGCGTTCTATTTTCTGATGCTGTATCAACTGCTTGATTTCCATAAGTTCTTCCAACTCTGTAACCTCATTGGTAATATAGTTATGGATATACTGTATAAGTTTATATACCTTGTAAAATCTGTATTCGTTTTCATTATCGAAAAATTCATTTTCAGACAGATAATCTAAAGAAACATTGAAGTCCTGTTCCCGTTTGATAATATCCATGATATATGGCTCGGTGTGGTCGATATACTTCCATTCTCCCGACAATAATTCATTGGGCGTTACACCCAGCACGTCCATTATCTTTTCCAGCGTATCAAAGGTAGGATAATTCACACCACGTTCAATCTTGGAAAGGCTCTGCATATTGATACCGATTTTGTCCGCAAGTTCCTGTTGTTTCATTCCTCTGTGTTTTCTTATGGTCTGTATGTTCTCTCCTAAGAAACTGATTTTCTTTATATAACCCTCCATGACTTAGTATAATCGCTCCTTTCGTTGCTTTTCTCATCACTTATAAGCATATCATACTTAATATATATCTAAAAGTCAACAAAAACTTCTTGACAAGTAATTCTAATGGCGTTATTATCGTATCAGATAGAGTGATTAAGCACGCTAGGGTCAATCACACGCTTGAGTAAGCATAGAAAAGATATATTTTCACTTTGATAGCATGAATAAGCATGGACTATCAGACCGAAAATAAGGTTTCTGACTGGGGCTGTTCCGTTTAGCCACGAGCCTTACAAGGCTCGTGAGCGTTAAGAACGGGACAGGCACAGGAAGAAAGGAACGCCTTTCGGCGTTCGCAGAGGGCGTATATGTAACACCGCCCTGCGTATACATGTCATAGTACCTAGAAACTGTGATAAATAAAGGACAAAACACGATTTTTACCCCGCAAAAAAACGGGGAGTACGAAAGGAGTAATGCACTATCGCAACACATGAAAATTTATCCGTCAAGATTGATTACATCAGCATTGTCTTTGATACAGCAACGGCAGAAGATGTTATACGGCACATTTTATGCTTGCCGACAGATATTTTTAATGTCTATCCCGCAACAATCAAATTCAAGACGTATCAGACACGTTGGGAAATCGGGGACATTTATGTATCGGGGGACGCAAAAAAGACCGAGGACAACCCACAAGGGCTTGGCTGTTATCTCGTGATGACAGGCAGAGGGTGTGATGATATTTTCCGTATCCTCGATAACAACGGCTTGACCTTTGGGGATATGTTTGAACGCTGTGAAAGCAGATACGGGACAGGCAATTATCACTTCACAAGGCTGGACGTTGCCATTGACGACAGGAACGAAACGCTGTTCTTTACCATAGAGCAGATAAAGAAGAAATGCGAAAAAGAGGAATTTATCGCCAACAGTGAGGGCTACAAGTTTGATGATTTTGACACCGCAAAGACCGTCTATATCGGGGCTGGAAAATCGGGCCTTTCCTACCGCTTTTATGACAAGGACAAAGAAGTGTGTTCAAAGTATAACAAGACGCTTGATGAAGTGGGGAGCTGGAAACGGACAGAAATGCAACTGCGTGATGAAAAGGCTCATGCCTTTGCTATGGCATTTCAGGAAAGACCGCTGGAGCTTGGGGAACTGGCTTTTGGACTGTTGGCGAACAATCTGCGTTTTGTCGTGGCAAACAGGAATGAGAGCAATAAAAGCCGTTGGAAAACGTGCCGTTTCTGGCAACGCTTTTTAGGGGCTGTGGAACTCTTAAAGCTCCATGCACCCACGCCCCACAATTCCCTTGAAGAAACGCAACAATGGCTGACTGAGGGTGGCGTAATTTCAGCGGTCAAGGGATTTTATTTCCTTGAAGCCCATGACGCTTTAGGAGAGTTGGAACGTGTCGGGGATATGGTAGACAGGGCAAGGTACAGCACTTCCCTTTCCAGCAAGCTAACCGCCCATTTACAGCGGATAGACCGGGCAGAGCTGATACCCTACGTCCAGTATGACACAAAGAACAGGTAGGGGGTGGCATGATGAACGAAAAGATTGATATTCCCGTATGGGAAAAATACACCCTTACCATTGAAGAAGCGTCAAGATACTTTACAATCGGACAGAACAAACTCCGCCGACTGGTAGAAGAAAACCGACATGGGGACTGGTATGTGATGAACGGCAACCGTATCTTGATTAAGAAAAAGCAGTTTGAAAAATTTATGGATAAAACGGACGCAATCTAATGCAAAAGAGCCTTGTATGTGATATTATTTCAATAAGTCATATCAAGGCTCTTTCTTACGAAAGGAGCATAACGGAATGAAAGAGCAAAGACGGGACAATAAAGGACGTGTCCTGCATACAGGAGAGAGCCAGAGAGCAGACGGAAGATACTTATACAAATATACAGACAGATTTGGAAAACCGCAATCGGTCTATTCATGGAAACTGACTGTTGATCAGCACATTATAATATGCCATTTTCAGAAAAATAAATAGTGCAGAAATAATACGGGGATCTTCCATCCCCGAACCCCTGGAATCCTTGTTATAACAGTAATAGAAAAAATTATTACCGTTATAACAAGGCTAAAAATGGGATGTTTTAATTTTCCGAATTCTGCAAATTATGGCATCAAATAAAATGCGTTGTAACAACTGACACCGACGGACACAACGCCAAAGGGCAAGCGTGATAAGCCGTCCTTGAGGGAATTGGAACAGCAGATTAGACGGGATATAGAGGACGGTATCGACAGCAAAGGCAAGAAAATGACGCTTTGCCAGCTATACGCCAAACAGAACGCCCAGAGAGCCAACGTAAAGGAAAGCACAAGACAGGGCAGGAAGAAGCTCATGCGGACATTAGAGGACGATATACTGGGGGCTAGGAGCATTGACAGCATACGCCTTTCAGACGCTAAAGAATGGGCGTTACGCATGAAAGACAAGGGTTATGCTTATCAGACCATAAGCAATTATAAACGCTCGTTAAACGCTTCATTCCGTATCGCCATAGCGGACGACCTTGTGAGGAAGAACCCCTTTGATTTCAAGCTGAATGAGGTCATAGAGTGTTGATCAGCACATTATAATATGCCATTTTCAGAAAAATAAATAGTGCAGAAATAATACGGGGATCTTCCATCCCCGAACCCCTGGAATCCTTGTTATAACAGTAATAGAAAAAATTATTACCGTTATAACAAGGCTAAAAATGGGATATTTTAATTTTCCGAATTCTGCAAATTATGGCATCAAATAAAATGCGTTGTAACACATAGAGGACGACAGGACGCCACGACAGGCACTGACAGAGGGGCAGGAAGAAAAGCTCTTGTCCTTTGCCAGCAGGGACAGGGTATATAAAAAATATTATGACGCAATCATGATACTGTTAAAGACAGGGCTTCTATCTCGGAGCTGTGCGGGCTGACAAGGCAGGATATAGACTTTGAACATGAGGTTATCCATGTAGACCACCAGCTATTATCCAGCAAGGAAACAGGCTACTATATCGAAACGCCAAAGACGAAAAGCGGTGTGCGTGATGTTCCCATGAGTGAGGACGTAAAACAGGCGTTTGAGCGTATCATGGCAAACAAGCCAAAGGCAGAGCCGATAGAGATAGACGGGTACAGCGTTTTCCTCTTTCTGAACGGGAAAGGCTATCCCATGACGAACGCTTATTATACGTCTACTTTCGCCAATCTGACAAAGAAGTATAACAAGTGCCATGAGGACAGCTTGCCAAAGATAACGCCCCATATCCTGCGTCATACGTTCTGTACCAGACTTGCCAACAGGAACATGAACCCTAAGAGCTTACAGTACATCATGGGACACTCGAATATCAGTATCACGCTGAACCTGTACGCCCATGCGTCAATGGAGAATGTCAAGGCAGAATTAAAAAGCATGATAGCCTAAAGTTTTACCACGATATTTACCACGATTGACCATAAAAAAACGTGATGAAACGTGGCAGTTTGGAAGTATCAGCCGAAAAGAGAAATGCCCGTAAAGCTGATAGAATAAGGCTTTGCGGACATTTAAGAAGATATGAAAAGATAATCAAAAATCTATTTTAAGTTTAAATTAAAGAATTTATAATTTTGAGTGAAATAATGATTTCGTTACTTAATTGTCATTTTGGGGAATAGATTTGTTATTTGGAGCGATTCCGTCATTTGTTCTTATGCTATGCAAGGTATCGAAGAAGAAGCTATGAGAAGAAATGGAATAAATGCGATAACAAAGGTAATTTCTGGTGTTACAGATGACATGCTTTCAGCCATGAATAGTATGGGTATAATCAGGAGGAGAGAATGTGCAAAAAAGAGATGTATCCATATGCGACTTGGATGAGATATTTTTTTGAAGGGAAGATGAGATAAATGGAGCTGAAAAAGAAATCTAATATATTGGATGAAGAAGAACCAAAATATATAATATCTTTAAAGAAAGGATATAGAATTCTGCATATCATAATGTCTATATTCTTCTTGTCATGTACGCTGTATTTTGGAATGATATCATTTCGTGCAGGTACAGATACGATGGTTTTTGATATTGGATTTACAGGGATTGTTTTTGTATTTTTTATTTATACATTGAACGGTATGACAAAAAGATGTGAAAGATACAAAGGAAAAGTTGTATACACCTGTCTTTTTACAAAGAGAGAATATAACTTGTCAGACATTGCATCCTCCAATGAAAAAATTGAAGAATTCTATAAGGATTATGGCGATGGCAATGTAACTAGTAGCTGGGATAAGGTCACTACTTTCTATAATAAGCAAGGTAAAAAGCTATTTAAATTCGGTCTGGCTTATGATAATGTTCAGTTGTTGGTGAAAGAAGTAAAAAATACGCAAAAAAGTATTTCAAATCAGAAAAGGAAGAAATAGAACAATCGGTAGTTAGAGAGGAGGAATAATGCAATGAGTTTCTTTGAAAATACTCGTAAGCCACAAGGCTTTGGCGGAAAATTGATGACGAAAATGATGAACAGAGGTCACGCCAAGTTATCACAATGGGGATTCTCAAATATCTCCGCGAAGTCTGATGCTGAAGTTCTGGACGTCGGCTGTGGCGGCGGAGCAAATATTGCGGTCTGGCTTGATAGATGTAGAAATGGCCACGTGACAGGAATGGATTATTCTGAGGTTAGTGTGGCAGAATCTCAAAAATTGAACGCCCTCGCCATTAAACAAGGGAAATGTAATGTAGTTCAAGGAGATGTATCTGCTATACCCTTTTCTGACGCGACTTTTGATTATGTTTCTGCCTTCGAAACAGTTTACTTTTGGCCAGGATTAGTAAAATGCTTTTCCGAGGTCAACCGTGTGCTGAAAAGCGAAGGCATATTCCTGATTTGTAACGAGAGTGACGGAACGAATGCCGCAGATGAAAAATGGACAAAGATGATCAATGGTATGAAGATTTACACATCTAAACAACTTGTTGCCGCTTTGAAAGAAGCGGGTTTTACAGAGATCAAAACGTATTCAAATGCAAAAAATCATTGGATAAGTATTGTTGCAACGAAATAGCCAACTTCAAGTTTGACGAGGAGGTGCTTTACATGAAAAAAAGTATATCAAGGATTATCGGTGTGATAATGCTGATTGTAGCTATTGTATTTATAATGTTTGCATTAAACCATCCAGAAAAGAGTTTCCCTTGGAACAATACAATTACGTGGTTACTGTATGGTGTATATTTTCTTGTGGCAGTAGTGCTGCTTATTGCTCCTAGAATAAAGAAGTGAGAAATTCTAGTATAGAATAAATTAAATTTCTACTATATATTTTGAGGATAATGTATGGTAAAATAGTGTTATCTAAGAAAGGATGAACACTATGAGAAAAACATATCTTCCTC
>OAUE01000105.1_pt1 | contig 44227 bp, 45 predicted proteins | sample 1476131 | NCBI WGS metagenome assembly OAUE01 (sample SAMEA2580003, study PRJEB22360) | human gut metagenome | reverse complement strand
CCTTCTTTCGTAAATGTTGCAAATGTTTGTTTTGGCACTTTCATTATACAACACATGGAATCGAGGTGTCTTTCTTTTATGCAAAATCACGAACTTGCTCATTTATAGTTTTTAAGAATATTTTTTAATCAGCCTTGTAATGATTCCCTCTGCCACCTCAGAAGTTTCATTGATTCGTGTTACAACAAAACCAATTTTATCTCGTTTTCCTGGAAGGGAAGCCATGTTGCACTCATGGGCAATAGCATTTACTCCAAGATCTAAACGGATAAAGTACGTTCCCTTATAAACATCAACCACGATACCGGAATATTTTCCCTGGCGGTGGCATTTCTTTAAGTTGTCCTTATTGGTATTTTCCGTTGCTCCCTTCGCATCTACGGCTACTGTCATATTCTCAGCATCAGGCATTTCTATTTTGTTAACGCAGACCAGCACTAAATCTCCCACCTGAAATTTTTCTGTTGCATCTGGCATCCATTCCCATGCCATGTCTCTTGCACGCACAGAGCACTCTACACCAAACACTTCCAGACGGACTGCCTTTGGTGCTACAGCAATGACTCTGGCCTCCACAATCCTTCCAGGATAAACCATTGGCTGCTCCTCTTCATTTTCTGTAAAATAGAAAATCTGTCGTTTCCGCAGCATCGCATCTTTTCGGGATGCCACTACGCTTCTGGAAGCCTCATCTAAATCTTTGATAATAAAATCAATATCTGCCCCAAGCATATTATTAGCAATCCTTACCTGGCGGTTCAATGTATCCGCATTTTCCCTTCCGTCTCCTTTTAAGTTAATCATCATTTCAGACATAGGGATTAAAATCCGGTAACCATTAAAATAAGTGACTGCTACTGTCCAGCCGCTTTCCAGTTTCTCAATACCACTTAACGGACCAGTCAGGATTTTCCGGGTTCGCTGGGCATTTAACAACTGATGCCATTTTGCCTCTTCTTTTTCCTGTGTACTTTCAATCGAAGCATCGACTTCAATCGTCAGGATTGAATTTTGTGTTACTGCTCTTGGAATTTCATTTTTTACTTCTTCTGTGATTGTTGTTTTCGTTTCTGCCATATACAGCCTCCTTTTCTTCATCAAAAAAGGCACAAAAAAACAGCCCTCTGGCTGCTTTCTGTGCCTGATTATTTACACTATCATCATAAAACATTCCGTTTTGCCTGTCAATTCCGATTGTGTTGCAATGTTATCGCAATTTCTTATTTTTGCAATCGCTTTTCAATTTTCCAACTTTTTTAAACCTTCTTCCCACCGGATACGGGAAAAATACCAGATTTTTCCCTGGATTCTCCGGCAGATTTGATTCTCCTCCAAATACTGGAAACTGCTCTGCTCTGGATTGTCTTTATCCCAGTTTGTCTTTTCATAGAATTCTTCCGGTGTATCATAAATCTCCACACACTGTTTTGCCAAGTCAGCCTTTTCTACTTCTGTTTCCCTGATGTAGATCCCAAATTCTCTTAAGAGCAATTTTAAAAAAGTATATTTTACCAGTGCATTTTTCTCCATATTCATACAGCCTTAATCTCCACCTCCATCTGTACTTTTCTGAAACAAATCTTCTACTTTGTATACAGTTGTCTGCTTTTCATTTTTCCTTACAGACTTTTTCGGCGGTTCCCCTTGTAATGTCAGAGGTTCCGATTCCTGTTCTTCCCTGCTTTCTTCTGCCTGTTTTCTTTCAAAACGCTCAACCGCTTCCCTCTCCTGCTCCAATATCTGAAACTGATTTTTTTCTGCTTCCATTTCCCGATACCATTTCGGAATATGTTCATTTGTTTTTTCCAACTTCAGATGTTTTGCATCTGGATGTTCCGTATAATCCATTTTCCGAAGTTTTAGCACTTTCTGTCCACGGATAATCAAAAGCATCTGATCAATGGGAAAACGTAATACTTCATCAGGAAGCAGCAGCATTCTTTTTCCTACGGAAGAAGTCTCTGCGTATTCCGGCACATAATCTGTCATGCGTATAGTATAATAGCTTTTCCGCATAGATGCAACGGAAACCGTAATCTCTCCAGAACGGGAACTGTAATAAGTAGCAGTTGTCATATCATTGCACCCTAAAAATAAAGACATATCACAACCGCCAAGTATTTCTTCCCATTGTCCTTCCGGATATCGGTTCATCATCTGTGGGATATTCTGAAAGATAATACTCATGCCGATTCCCCTGCTTCGTGCGGTTGCCAATTTCTTTTTAAAATCCGGAATCACTCCGATGTTCGGAAATTCATCTAAGATAAAGCACATGGGAACCGGAAGTTTCCGATCTTCCATTCGATCTGCCAGTCTCACCAATTTGATGCTAAGAAATGAGGTAAACAGTGTTGCCAAAACATCATATGTAGAATCCTGATCTGATGTAATGCAAAAATAAGCACACTTTTGTTTTCCCGGAAGTGTCAGGTCAAAATCCCCATGACTGGTTATCTGCTGTACCAGTTTATTCTGCATAATCTGCAAACGGGTTCCAAGTCCCAATACCGCATTTCCTTTTACCTTTTCTGCCTTTGAAAAAAGCTGATATGGTCCTCTTGCCGGGTGTGTTGTCGGCAGACGTTCAAAAATAGCATCTAGCATTTCTACCGATTTATTCAGCAGCAGTTTATATGCTTCTGGAAATGTTTTTTTCCCCACTGGATATTCTTCATATACATACAGGCACAGCGCTTTCAGCAAATCCATTTCTACGTTATCATAAAAATGGTCAAATTTATCAGTTGTGTTCCGGATCACGACGTCAACAAACACATCTATCAGGCTTCCATCATCAATTTCCGCAAGACAGTCCCAGGCATCACTGTTTACAAGGTCTATCAGATTTAACTGTTTTACAATATAGCCCTCTTCCCGCAAATATCCTGCTAAATCTTCATACAACTCTGATTTTGGATCGGTAAGATACATGGACTCTCCACGACGCACGCACTGCAATGCCATATTTCTTGCAAATGCTCTTGATTTCATACTTCCCTGGCTGCCACAAACTGCTAGATTCCTATTCAGTCTGGAATCTATCGGAAGGCTTACGTATTCTCCATTTTCTAAATCCTTTCCAAAAATAATCCCCAGAACGTCTTGTAAGTTCTGGTCTGCGTTTAAAATTTCTTTTTGTTCCTCCGGCTTCATATATCCGGCTGTACCATAGGTTCCCTTTACCGAATAATCAAAGTTCCGTTCATCTGTTTCTGAAATATCCTTTTCCTTTCCTCTCCAGATAATGAGCATACCCAAAAGCAGCATACATAAAAATGCTACTACGGAACTTTGAAGTCCTGTTGCTGTTGTAAAGCCTCTCCAAATGCATACAAACGGGTTTAGTACTACAACTGAATGAGACAACCTTTCTAAAAAACCTCCAAAATAGACAGTTAATGTGGCAAGCAGAACACCAAAACCGATTTTCTTGCATCTGTCTCTCTGTTCTTTTTTCTCTTTCGTTCTATTCCTCCTCTCCTTTTTCTAATACACCGTATGATCTGTGGTAGTTATAGAGACTGCTATAGTAACTGGAAATCGTATTTACAGAATTATAGAGAGCAGTGATCAACATAGCCCGCATATTCGTAACTTTTGTTGTGTTTTTCTCCATACAGTTTAAAACAAACTGTATATGCTCCATTCCGATTTTTTGAAATTGTGCTTTTACAATCTCAGCTGGCTTGTCTTCCCGATTTACCCGAATCGTTTTTGCAGAACAGGTTTTCACATCTACCAGGATACCTACCAATTCATCTATCTGCATATTATAGGGATTATCATGTTTTAAAGCCCCATAAGAAATCTGTTCCCTGACTTCCTTTTCGATTTGAAACAAAGAGGAACTCTCTGTACTGAATTTTCTGTTTGTATTCTCTGTATTTGTCTCACCGATATAGGATACCTCTCTCTCCCAAAATGGAGACTCCATTCCCCCGGTATCCGTGATACCTGTCTCCTTTTTCAGGGAGGGGTATCCCCCATTTAAGTGACACCCCTGCTCGTGATCCGGATAGGTAAGGGCTTCCAATATGTCCACGTTCAAATCTAGAAACAATACATTTGGCACTTGCTGCCCATTTACATGAAGTGTCCGAAAAACACGTCTGATCACTTTCATTTTTTCCAGTTCTACTACCGCATTTGTTGCATCTCTTTTCGTAATCCCAAACTGGTCTGCAATCTGCTGATAACTTCGCTGCAAAAGATCTGCATGGAATTTCTTTTTCAATCCTACAAGTTCTCCTGTCATTTCATCACGCACTTCTGTCGGACGGTACCAATATACAATATCCGCCAAAATGATGATTGCATTTAAGTTGGGCTTTCCTGTTGATTTTCGAATGGTTTTATACCAGGTAACCGGTATGATATTTCCTGAAATATGTAGGCGGCTCATTCTATCCACAGTCACACTTCCAGTCCGAAATTGATCCTGCATGGTCTCCGTCACCTCCTATAGTGCTTCCATAGAAACCATACCTGCCTACACCTCCATAGCCAACAGATACTGCTTTACCTTTTCACAATCCAGTACCATTATCTCCACCCCCTCTCCATAATAATCTTTTAGCAGTTCCTGTTGATAATCAAAGCATACCGCCATACCCCTTCCGCGTCTTTCCATATCCTGTTTGACCATTTGAAGTTTTCTCAGTTCCAGTTCATATACAAAATAAACAGGAATTCCCTTTTTCAGCCCCGCATAAATCGGGAACTCGTTTCTTTCCACTTCGTCTAGTATGGTCTCTAAAAAAGTGGAAAAGGCATGACTTCTCTCCTTATCTGTAAGTAGCTCTATTTGAAGATAAGCCCCCTCCTTGTCTTGCGGCACAAAATAATATTGTTCATACACATCATCCGTCTGGAACAGCTCCTGTTTCACACCACCACTGCTAAGGAGTATCTTTCTCAATAATTTCATGGAGTCTCCGAACAAAATGGCTTTTCCTTGCCATGTAATTCCTGTCTTCAGCAAATTGCGTTCTACCCAACACCGCATAGCTGTTTCCATTTTCTTTGACCATTTCATCAGATTCCCCATACTGTTGTAAACCACAAAAACTTCCTCATTTTTCATGTAGAGGCCACAGGCTCTGGAACCCTTAACCTGATCCGTCCCCTGCTTTAATTCCTGACTCCCATAATAGGTCCCCAAAGATGTTTTCCCGTAACAATCCTGTGTAAAAATCTTAGGCTTCTCTGTTGCAAAAATCAGGTTCCCATGCATAAAAAAGTACCCCCATATCTGACTCATGCGGTGCAGGCGTAACCGCTTTTCCAGTTCTGATTTCACATGGTTTGTCTCGCTTGCCCCTATAAGATAACTTCCAACCTCTTGACGATAATCCTGCAAAAGATAATTTTTCCCTTTCTTTCCCAGAACATATCCACGCAGTCCTTCTCTATACCGTAAAAGAAGATATCCTTTTTTCTTTAAGTCGGTAATCAGACTGGCTGTATAGGATTTAGAACCCACAATTTTCTCCGGCAAATTCGCCGGCATCTCTCCTGAAATTGCAATCATTTTCAGGAGTATATCGCCCTTTTTTTCCTTTCTTTCCAATGTCTCCCATTTATCCATCTCTGTACCCTATCCTTCTCATACCTGGGTATTTCCCACCTGCCTTTTCCACTTCCTTTTGCTTTAATTTACGGAAAAACCCGTCATATTATCTTATCGAAATTTCAGTATGTGTTCTCTGTCAATTTTTCGATACCAAATTTTGCTGTTTTTCGTAAAGCCACAACGGAAATTTTTCCGGTGTCAACAGATAAATCATTGTGCGTTCCACATCTTCCAACCGTGTTTCGTGATACACATTTGTATAGCATCCACTATCCGATGTCAGGAAGAAATTAGATATCACATCTAACACATGCTTTTCTTCAATATTGTCATGATCTCGTACCCTATATATCGGGCGTTTACAATCATAAATATGAGAAAAGCAGACGGTACATGCTCTGTATTCCGGTATCTCTTTATTCTGTTCTGCCCGTTCGATACACCAGTGTTGAAAAGCTGTATACAACGGTTTATAAATGTAATTTGTATACTCTGTTTTCCGGTGCGGTATCAGTGCTGGAAGGGAAATACTTAGAATATTCTCTTCATACGCAATCTCAATCCCATGTATCAATACCAGATCCGATTGGTATTGCTCATATTTTCTCTTATCAAGTGTCATCTGGAGAACGAGATTCCGCATCTTTTCTGTCAGGATTTCAGAGCTCTTTGCGGCTTCCAGCACCATATCATTCAAGTTCTCAAAATGAATATTGACGCACTTCCTGGCATACGCCTGTAATAGATTGCGTGCTTCTGCAAGCATGGATTCCACATATCCTGCCGTTTTCTGTCCCTCGTCCAATTGTTCTTTTAGTCTTTGTATTCCTTCTTTTTCGCTATTCCCTCCTATAATATTCCACCCCTCCTTCTTCTTCCTGCACCGTACAAAAACCTATCACATTTGGGATTTCTATCTGTGGGATTTCCTCCGGATTTTCCACAATAACAACATGTCCACACCCGTCCAGTTTCTGTCTGGAAAACAACTGATTTACCAGTTGGATCTCAGCTTCCGATATATAAAGAATATCGTAAATTTCCGCATTCCCCACAAATACAATACGAATTGGATACTCTTCCTTTTCTGCCAAGAAATGTCGTTCGATTTTTTTCTGTTCCATCAAAGAAAGAAGAACCCAGAATGCTTTTAATGTGCCTTTTTCCCGCAACTGATAGGCATCTTCATGTTGGGATACCGTTTTTGTGACTTCGTTTATATAAATCAAATGTTCTTTCAATAACGTGTGCAGTGCTTTTCCTACAAATTTCTCTTTTCCATCTACTGCAAAAAAAGCATAAATCTGCCTTTTATATAAGACATTATAAGTTTTAACAAGTTCCAGTATCTGACGTTCTACCTGTTTTTGATTTGTTACATGTTCCAAAATTTTTCTCCTTTCCATTTTAGGATTACGTATAAATTACGTATTCTATCAACCTGAATTTCTGATTGCGTAATCTATACGCATTTTATGGTTACGATACCTCTACAATCATTTGGACATTCCCCCTTTCTCATAGGCTGTTTCCCCGTACTTCTCCAACCGTTCCTTAAGTTCCTTTAAGTCTTTCCGGTCTGTTGTAATCAAATCTTTTTCTAACCGGCTTGCCTTAAATTCTACTAACAAGTTGTTATTATTAGTGGAAATCAGTGCATTTCCTCTCTCAAATCGGGTAATAGCAAGCATCTCTGCTTCAGACAAATCCAATTCCTTTTTTACGACTTCTGCCTCCTTATGCTCCAGATTCAGAATAATCTTTGTCTTTGTGTTGTTTAAGACACCTTTTCCATACTTTCCGCCTTTTAAAGAGAAAAAGTCTTCCAAATCCTGACTGGCGCATACCGCAGCGCCTCCATACCCACGTATCGTCTTAAAAATTTCAAGAATATAATTTGCCGTCAATTCGTTTGTTGATAAAAGTGCCCAACATTCATCAATAAAAATAGCCTTTTCTTTTGTACGGTCTTCTTTTGCTTTTGACCATACAAAATCCAAGGCCGTAAAGGTAGCAAGTCCCAAGTCGCTCTGCATTTCTGAAATATCCAGTATCATATATTTGTTATCAGAATCTATATTTGTCTGATGATTAAAGTTCGAAGAAGAACCATTTACCAGCCGGTTTAAAATATTTGCCATACGTCTGGTTTCTTCTTTTTCCAAAAGCACCTGATAAAGATCTCCCAAAATTGGCATTTCTTTATACTTCCCTGGTTGTTCCTGATTCCACAAGCTTGCATTATCATGAGTAATCCCTTTCTTCTGATATGTAATGATAAACGCCTCATCCAAGAGCTGACGCTCTTCATGGGTAATATCCGGAATTAAAATAGTAAAGAAAATATGCAGGCTCTGAATCTTCATAGCAAGTTCTGAACGCTCTGAAGCCTGTCCGTCTAAAATTACCCTTGCACTTTGATCACTTGGCCGTATCTCCATGATATTGATTCCATATTGGGAACCTGGGGCAATCTTCAAATATGCCCCACCTATATTTTTACATGCCCTTGCTAGTTCATGTCCTTTTTCCGGTGCAATAATAAATACCTGAATATTTTTCCTACGCATTCTCAAAGCCATAAGCTGCAGGCAAAATGTTTTTCCGGCACCACTGGTTCCCAGAATCGCAATATTCGCATTTTTGTAAATTTCACTGTTAAAAATATCAACGATTACAAGGGAATTGTTGGCTTTATTCACTCCCATTAATATCCCGTCCCGATCTGACATTTCATAACTTACAAAAGGATAACACGCTGCAACACCGGAAGTCAGAACATTTCGTTTTGATTTCTGGTATAAGTTTTTGTCCAGATTCAAAAGTGGGAGGGACGATAAAAATGCCTTTTCTTCAGAGAATGTACATTTTGCAGTTCCGATATCCTGTGAATTTAACAGTTTTGCCATTTCCCTCGCACGCCACTCCACTTCCTTTTCTGTATAACCGGTAATGGTAATCAGCATAGACATGTAATATAGTTCTTCATTTCCACTTAGCCCTTTTTTTAGGTAAAAACCGGCACGTATAGACTCTGACAGATCATCAAAATCGCTATTGGTGTCATAAGTTTCTTTTAATCTTGAGCGATTCAGACGTATCCTTCGTCCAATACGCTCCACACTTTTTCCTTTATCCTGCTTAAAGAAAAACACATCAACATCAATTCCTTCGCCCGCATTGATAATCAGAGAAATCCAGCCTGCCGGAACTCGCATCCGGTATTTTCCAGAAGGAATATACAAATAGGTATGATATACCCCATCAAATACCACACAGTTCCTGTGCTTAAAATTCAATGTCTTTGGGGCAAATAATTCGGTTACCGGAATATGGGGAAGACTCTCTTTTCCATTCTCCTCCTGATACCACTGGGTAACCAATTTTATCCGTTCTGAAAAAGGAACGGTTACACTTGTCCTTCTATTCAGCAACTGATAAAACAATTCTACACAAAAGCGGGACTCGTTTTCGTGTTCTAATACTACATTGCCACATATCGCCAGATATTTTTTTGCAGTCTGCACTGTTGTCCGCATATAATGGTACACTTCTTTTTCTTTTGGTTTACGGTTCCCATCATAAGACTGAAACTCAAAAATCAGAAAGAATCGTCTTGTAATCGCTTCTTTGGTACCTATAGAACGGATGAGACGTGCATAATCTTCTTGAAGGACCCTGCACTGTTCGTCTTCTTCTGCCTCAATCTCCTGCTGTATTTTTTCCAAATATTCCGAAATATCGGCCTTTTTGGAAATAACTTTAAACTGCAGCTTGACTGGTGCAATCTTTAAATAACTCAAAAAAGAAAATACAACGTTTCTCTGTTCGCTTGGAGAACGGAGCAGAAAGTTAATCGGCAGGACTTCTACAATTTTCACATACCGGTGATCTGCTGTATAAATAATCCCATCTTTTATTTTCTCAATCGGAAGATAAGAGGATGCCCATGTAACTGGAAGAAAATCCTGTTTTTCTTCTAACTCTTCTGATTTTTTCTTTCTCCGTATCTCTGACTGCGTATTTTCTCTTACTGGTTTTCTCGGATACTCTGCTTGATTAAGCTGCTTTTGCAGTTGATGTTCTTCTTTCTTCTGCTGTTTTCGTATCCTTTCCTCTTCCAATAACTGCCGCCTTTCAGCTTTCTTTTGTTCCGACTCCAAAATTTTCTTTTCTTTTTGCTGACGTTTTTCTTCCTTTTTTGCCTCTTTTAACCGTTCTTCCAGTTCCTTTATTTCCTGACTGATGATTATCTCCTCCTTTCTTACGGCGTTTATGCTCTCTTCTTTCTATCCGCCGTTTTCTCTCCAACTGATACCTCCCGCTTGGTGTTGTAAGAACTCTTCTATTTTTTAAAAAACATAAAATATGAAACAAATAGGCTGTCAATCGTTCTCCCTGCACACCTATCACAGCAAAAATGACAACTGGAAGAATAAATATAATTCCCAGATAAATTTTGGTTCTGCCATCCACCGGTACTTGCAGCAAAATTTTTAATAAAATAAGCGACATCACTGCCGCTTCAACTACATTCCCCGCACTTACTCTTCCGGAAAACCATTTTCCTGATTCCGCAAAATTAGGCGGTATGGTATATGTATCTACTTTTTCTCGTTCTGACATTTTCTGCCTCCTATGTATATGGTTGCTTTTTCTTCCGCACAAACAGATATCCCCCAAGGGAAATAATCACTACAGGAATAATAAGTTTTCCTATAGTCTTTAACAGCTCTTCTGAAACTCCATCGGTTTCCATTTTTTCTGTCTGTGGCGCATTTGCAGATGATCGCATATCTTCTGTGTCTGTTGCCATTCCAATACATTCCCCTGTTACCTGAAGGTTTTCAATTTTTACTTCTGCTTCTTGCATACTAAATTTCGCTTCGTCATATAGTACTCTATACAGACGCTCCTTCTCCACTGCATCTACAGATAAGTGATAATCTCCAGGTGCCAGTTCTAAGTTTGTACTATACTGATTGGCTTCACACAGTTCAAACAAATATTCTATTCCGCTTTTCTCCTTTACACTCCCCTTCACGGTTCCTGAAAATTCCTCATATACTTCCGCACGTATTGCCAAGATTCCCGTATTTTGGTTTGTCACTGTAAAGTTTTCACTTATTTGCTCTTTCTTTTTCCAATCCTCTGATTTTTTTAACACTTCTCCATTCTTCCCAAACAGGACATATCTTCCTGCTTCATGGACAGAATCATACGCCCATGTATCTTCCAGACGATTTCCTTTTTCATCATAACCGTTTCCATTTTCCCATTTGGTGATAACGGGAAGTTCCACTATAGATACCGCCATGACCGGAACAGAAAACATCATCCAAAAAATTGTACATATAAGCACAAAAACAATTCTTTTACTCATTTTGTTCCTACTTTCCAATAATCCAAAAAGCTCCTTCCGACAAATCCCTTCCATAACTTTTTATGGTTTCTACGCTATAAAGTTTTCCAGTTCTTTCTCTGCTTGCACAATCAGCAATCGTGATATGTCCATCTGTGGTCACTCCGGTAAGTACAATAAAGTGTCCACTACTTCCTCCGGTAATCGTATAAGCTTCACAGATTTCAACAACCAGTTTTCCTTCTTTTAAGGATTCCACCACATAATCCATACGGTCTTTTCCTACCCGTTCACAAGTCAATCCCCAGTGAGTTGCCGCATTTTTCACAAAAGAATGACTGGTGCCTACATTGGGTACATATTCTCCATTTTGCTCTGCAAAAGTTTTCGTGATTTCCGGTGTTACATTCTGGCCAGTAAAAGTGGAAATTACAATCGCCAGAGAAGTTGGTCCGCACCCGGCAGCACCAACATTGCTTGTTCCATAAGGAAGGCTTGCCCACGGTTCTTCTGTCTGATTAAAATAAGTGACTTCTTTCACACAGTTTTCAACCGTATCATATCGGATTTTATCTCCGGTAACATCAATATTTCCAATCAATGAATCATCAACCCCACCTCCTGTCACAAAATCCGTCCATGAAAATAGGGAAAATATTGCTTCCTTTAGCGCATCAACTCCATCCTGCATAATCTGAAGAACCCGTAAAACCAACTCAAATGTCCCCTGATCCAGTACATACTTATACTCATACTTGTTTCCGTTTTGAGATAACTGTGAACTCAATAGTAAAGCCAATGTATATTCCACCGTTTTTTCACCTACTTCTTGCTCTTCCATCTGCACATTCTGTCCACTTTCCTTTAAAGTCAGATAAGTTTCTTTTGTAATCTCTGTCTTTCCAGCTTCTGTTATCACATAATAGACTGTTTTTACAGATGACTGCTCTTCCGTATTGCTTACAGACCATGAAAAGAATTGCGGCACATATTCTGTCACCGCATTTTTTAACAGTTGGTATGACTTTTCCAATTCCTCTGGACTCCCTTCGGTATCAGAGGAACTTCCCGTTCCACTGGGCTGTTCCAGTATTTGAATATATCCCATTACCTTTTTTACATGGTTCTGGGTTTCTGTATACGGTGGAATCTGATATCCGGCATTGATGACTGCCTGCGGACCTGCATTATATCCAGCAATAACCAATTCCAAAGCATTTTCATATCCCTGAAACATTTCCATAAGCTCTGCAACGTATTTGGCTCCCCCCATGATATTCTGTCTAGGATCATACGGATCTGTTACTCCCAGTGAAGCAGCAGTTCCAGGCATTAACTGCATAATGCCAATTGCACCTGCACCAGATACTACATTAGGATCAAAGTTTGACTCTACTTTCCCCATTGCAATCAAAAGTGCTACCGGTACATTATAGGTATTTGCCGCTTCCTCAAAAAAGGCATCATATGGACTGCTCAAATCTGTATCCAAGTTCATGTCCAGACCACCAGAATATCCGAGAAAAGATTTTCGCGTGGTGCTGTCCCACTTTTGCATCAGTAAAATCCCCACATAATAAGATAGGTTATCTTTTAATCTTGTCTCATATTCATCTACGATTGTCAATTTATGTTCTCTATAATTTGCCTGATAATCTGCCTGTATTTCCTGCAGCTTCATATCATGTTCCTGAGAAATAATAGATAGCAGCTCTGTTTGGTATGCTTCTACTTCCAGCACCTGTTCAATCCTGCTTCTTATTGCTGCAAGTTCTTTTGACTGCGCTTCATTTGCAAAAGAATTAGCATCCATAAATCCAAGATAGGAAAACAGAATACCAATGAAATTCACAATGATGAATAGGAACAGTAAAATTGCCGCCATAATTGCTGCAACTACTTTTTGGAACGTCTTATTTGTCACTAAAAATCCAACAACCGTTCCAAGAGGTCCTGCAATTGCTGTTCCAATGGTACTTCCAGCCACACTGCCTCCTGCCGCTGTTGCCGTAGAGTAAGCTGCCTGAGCACCTTTTGCTGCATTTTTTGCATTTTTTATGCCATCTGCAACCTGTTTTGCCTGCTTTGCTGTTTTTGCTGTCTGGATAGCAGCATTGGCTGTATTGTCAAGAGGTGATGTATCATGCCTTTCTTCTGCCATTTTACACCTCCCTACCAGTCTTTACGCTCATCATATCCCTGTCGCAATTCACGTCTGGATTTTGGAATTTCTGGAATCCCATCTTCTAGTTTCAAACTTCTTTCTGCCTCGTTTGGGAGAACACTTTCTCTTAAATTCTGTCCTTGTATCAGCATCTCTCGTCCTAAAACATCGCTAGTTTCCATTTCCCCTGTTGTCGGAACATCTGAAATTCTTCTTTCTGCCCCTTGTCCAAACTCATTTTGACTGGAGAGATAATCACCTGTTGGATGTTCCCTTGTTTCCTCTGAAAACTTTGGAATTACGGACTCTCCTTTAGAAGTCGAAACACCACTTTCTCCAATTTCGTTTAAAATGCCAGATCCAGAAGTCTCCATTCCGCCTGAAACTTCCTGTGCAGAATATTCCCTTCCAGCACTGCCGCTTGTGACCCCTTCCAAATCCATTTCACTTTCACCAATGGTTCCACCATCCAGATCCATACCAACGGATGTAGCTGTTTCCTCTTCCCTTGGATAATCTAAAGCTCCATCTGCTTCTGTCAGTACCTCTTGTCCATTTTCAGATTCTACTGGAATACTATCTGTATCCAACATACCTTCTGCATAACTGCTTCCAGTATTTTCTGCTTCCATAGCAGGAACTTCTGATACCGAATTTTCCTTCAGGTCAGAAAGATTTCCTTGTTCCTGTGTAGGTTCAATTTCTTCTCCTTTTACCAATTCACCGCCTTCTCCAAGTCCATAATTTTCTGTACTAGCTTCTGGATTTTTCATATCTTCTTGCTGTGAAGTAATTCCCATTTCGTCCAGAATATTTTCCTGATCTGAAACTGTGTCTGCTGTTTTACCATCATCTGCATTGTCCGCATACCCCTCTTCCAACGGATTTCCTGATACGTAATCTTCTCCCATTTCTTCCATATCCATAGGATTTCCAGTACTCATTGGTATTGGCCCTGCACCATCTCCCATTCCGGAAGAAGTTCCCATTGCTTCACTATTTCCTGTATGTTCTCCATTTTCCATACTCTCAGTTGTACTATGACTGCTATGTCCGAATGAGAATAATCTGCTGGCTGCCATCATTAACCCAAAAGCGCCCATTCCATTCGACATTCTTCCAAGATTAATTCCAAGTGAAGCCATATAAGAATCCATTTTAAAGCACACTTTTGAAAATCCAATCAAACATAAGGTTGCAATAAAAAACTTTGTAAAACCATAGTGGCTTGCGGTCAAATTTCCATACCCGCTTAAAAACATTTTCATACACCACGCATTCATAATGATTAAAACAACTTGTCCACCAAACATCTTGCTCCAGGATGCTAATACATTATTCGTTGCCTTAGAGCCACCTGTCGAAAATGCCAAAGGTGCAGTATAGGAAAAAACGCCCAACAGAACATACCGTTCTGCAATGATAAACAGCATTTTAAAGTAATTCCATGCAACGACAAACTGCATAATCAGTAATAGTATGGAAATGCTCAATCCATCAATTCCAAGACTTGCCGATGCCTGATCCAGAGAAGATACAAAATCAGAAAAACTTTTTACTTCAATTTCTGTTCCTGCTACCCACTGATAAGGAGTACCAGCCACTTCCAAAATATAATTTGCTACTGGTCTGGCAAAGAGCAACATAAATAAACATAAAAAGCTCCTGCAGACCAACTCCACCGGATCTTCCGCTGCAACACCGCCTCTTCCAAACATGGTTTTGAATAACTGCCAGATTAAAATCAGCAATAGGATTGCAATCCCCATAGGAAGAATAGCATTTTTATACAAATCTTTTACTACTGTAAATAAGTCTTCAAATAAACTCAAATTGCAGGATAGTAAATCTGTGAACATTCCGGTAATGAGGTCCATCATGTCTACTAAAAACTGTGAACAAATTTCCCGGATTCCTTCAATCAATAATTCTAATAACCAGCCCAACTAACTTCATCAACCTCCTTTTCCCGGGAGGGCTCCGGTATATTGTGTTTTTTAACCAGTAAAGTTCTGCTGTGGAACGAGAACTTCCATGTAGTTTACAATCGCTCCAAGTACCATTAACACTGCCCAACAAATGACAATGCGTTTCAGCCACGTTCTTGACTCATCCACTGTTTTTCCGCTTTTTGAAAAATTCATCAAAAACAAACACACTGCTGAACACACAACTGCTGCAACAGTAGCAATTCCTACTACATCGTTATACACTTTCTGCATAGCGTCTTTTGCCATAGAAAAGATGTCCGCAGCATATACTGGCTGTGTAAACCACGCCAGCATGGTAATCATGAAAAATCCCATAAACATAAATTGAGGAATCCAGGCAGTCTTCATTTTAAACTGTGGTTTCCTCAATTTCTCTACGATATGCACTTGTAATTTTTTATGAAACAAACATCATCCTCCCTTCCTCTTTATTTCAGGGCAACAAAAAAAGCAACCATTTCTGATTGCTTTTTTCCCTGATTATTCAGTTTTGCGGCCCTCCATGTAGATACTCACATGCACAAAACTTTACGTTATCATTGTAAAACTTTAAGAATCCGATGTCAATTTCAGAGAGGTCGCAATGTTATAGGAAACCAGTCTTATTTTTGTATCACTTATAAAAACATATACACAGTAAGTATCGTAATGACATTTTTGAAAAATCTATTCCAAAAAATCCATTTAACAATATTTTAATAGAAAAAACTTACTAAATTTCTGATTATCTTTTCATAAGTTGGTAAATGCCGATATATCCCGTATTTTAGGGCTTTATCGGTATTTTCTTTTCGGAAGATACCTTGCATAAGCTGGCATTTACCAGCATGAAAATGCAACCAAAAGTAGTAAATGAGTAGTAAATATACGTTCCGATATTAACAAGCCAATCGTTCCAGTTCCGCTTTTGCGGATTGAAATGTACCGTGTGCATAATAGCCAAGTGTCATGGTTATGTTAGCGTGTCCCATGATATATTGCAGGGTGTTCGGGTTCATTCCCTTATTTGCCATGTTCGTGCAATAAGTGTGTCTTAATGAATGAGGTGTGATGTTTGGCAACTTGTCTTTGTGTGTCTTGTTGTATTTCTTAATCAGTCCTCTTAACATACCTACATAGTTTCCAGCAACTTTAGGCAAGCCCTCACGGTTCAAGAATAAGAAATTGCTGTAACCACCGACAATCAGCGGTTGAGCTTTCCCTCTGTTCTTTAATATTCGTTGGAGTGCTTGATAAGCTCTTTCGGATAATGGAAGTTCACGTTTTCCGTTTTTTGTCTTTGGAGTTTCAACATAGTAGCCGATTTCACTATCTTTCAATAGCTGGTGGTCTATATTGAGTGTTCTGTTCTGCATATCAATATGCGTTGTCAGTCCACAAAATTCAGAAATACGAAGTCCCGTTTCCAGAAGAAGCACAACCTCATCATAATACTTGCTGTAAATCTTATCCGTTTCCATAAAGGCAAGCAGGCGTTCTTCCTGCTCTGGCGTAAGAATAACTTTCGGCTCGGTATCATCTTCCAGAACATCACTTAGCTTAAATTCAAACGGGTTCTTTCTGATACAGTCGTCTTGTATCGCCATATAAAATGACGCTTTCAAGGAACGCTTATAGTTGTCAATCGTTTTGTAGGCATATCCTTTTTCACTCATTCTGATAGCCCATTCCTTAGCGTCCGACTGCTTGACGGTATCAATCGACCTCATACCCAAAGGGTCATTTTTCAGAGCGTTCATGAGATACTGTCGTCCTTTTTCGGTATTTCGTTTGATATTCTTTCTCTGGTTGTTTTTCTTGTCGTAGAGCTGGCAGACAGTCATTTTACCGCCGATTGTGTCGATACCGTCGTCAAGGTCTTTTTTAATCTTTGCTTCTTTTTCCCTCAACGATATATCATCACGCTTTCCAGCAGGTGTCTTGTCTGTCGGTACAAGTTTCCAAGAATAGATAAATTGTGGCTTTCCGTATATATCGGTATATTTATAAACGTATCTTCCGTCTTTTCGCTGGCTCTCTCCATTACGCAAATTGCGATTTTTACTGTCTTTTCGTTTTACATTAGACATAGTGTAAAGCTCCTTTCCGTCATGGAATGAGCCGTGATACGCTATACTTTATTATACCATATCTACGGCTCAATGACATTAGATTTCGTCCAATGTATCTATGATTTTTTCAAATTGTTTTCGCTTAATCTGAATACGATTACCGTTCACGATAACCCAGCCAGCGTCAATATTTTCTTCGGCTAATTTACGCAATTTTTTTTCGCCAATGCGGAAGTATTTAGACGCTTCTTCAATCGTCAGCGTATATTTTTCCCAGATAGGCACATCAGTATTGTTCATAATCTATGCACCCCCTTTACTGTGTGTTGTTTTTTTACAAGCAGACAGACGGCTTTGGAAAGCTCCGTTAGTATCTCAACTATTCCCATTCTTGTGGGCAGAACCGCACCATGCGGACGTATCATTATTCTGTGAGGATAGGTCATGGCAAAACGACTTTTCCAACAGTCGCTCTCGGATCACTGCGTGGGTCGCTCGCTTTATTTTGAAAAGGTCGTGGCGTACAGTCCCCGTGGCTCGCTATCTCACAAACGTATCTGTCTGCTTTATTCAGTTGTCAAAGAGCTGTGGCGAAAGCGTGTTGCTTTCATGTAAAAGTAGGTGCAGAGCAGGAAAGAGGGGATTGAGCAAATCATGCTCTGCGGTTACTGCTTATTATTCTTCTTCGATTTCTAAAGCAATATCAAACCCTAAAATCATTTTGATAAGTGCTTCTCTGATAAGTCCTTTCAATTCCATATCTACAACGATATAGACATTTCCATATTCATCATAGAGTGGACACAAACAGCATTTTGATATGTACGGGTCATAAAATGCCAGTATCTTTTCAATCGCTTTTTCGTCCCCGTCCATAGCTTGCGAAAGCAAGTAGTAGGACGGCTTCTTAAATGTGTGTAGCATTTGCTATCATTTCTCCTTTAGTAATTTTTTCATGAGTGCCAATGAGTTATGCCGATTTTGAAATACTCCACTTCTGGAAATATTCTGCTTTTTTGCAATTTCTTCATTGTTCATTTCCAAAAAATAATACATTAGCAAAGTTTCACGGTTACGCTCGGACAACTGTTTTAAGGCTTCTGCCAATTCATCATCATAGACACGAATATCATTACCGCATACATTGAAAATTGTATAATCTGTTTCGTAGTCGTCCCAGACAGCCAGCTTTTCAACAACGATTTCTGGAAGATCACAAAATGAAATTTCCTTTTCTTTTCGTCGTTTCAATCCTTGCTGGTAGTCTTTAACAACATGACGGACAACTTTCTTCAAACAACTTTCAAAACGGCATTGAACTGTTTTCTGGAAGTCAGACGGTTTCATAATCTCACCCCCTTTCCTGCTATGACTTGAAAAGTGGTTATCCCTCTTTCCGCACCATATAGGGAATGGCAGATGTGATTTGTTAAGTTGAAATCCAAAAAAATTGAAAAAAATTTTTGCATTAAAAAAGCCCGCACAAAACATATAGTTTGTACGAGCCTTTAAAGCTGTATTGCATTCAATTTTTAATAAAGTTTTATTAGATTGTGTTTGATTGTGCTTGATTGCACTTAAAGCCTTCCATAACGTTAGCCCCCTTAAAGCACTTTCTTAAGTATCTAAAAACATTATTTTACAGCATAACAAATTTTAATAAACCTTGATGAATATTTCTATCCGGCGGAGAAAGTTTCAAAAAGTACAGCTCGCCGACAGATAGAAATATCACTTGATTTATTGAGTGATAACGAATTAAAAATCATTCAAGGTACGATTGACGGTATCGTAAACAACAGAGAGAGCAAGAAGTAATCAGCTTCTTGTTCTCTTTTTGTATAGCTTTACCGCTTACCAGATAACAAATAAGAGCCGACAATCTATAAGTTATAATAACCTATAAATTATCGGCTCTGCGTCTTTGCGTCTGGCTCTTTGATAATAGTTACTTTTCCATGCTTTATATTGATTAAAGTTTCTGTTTTGCATTTTGGACAGAACAAAGGAAAATTTATCAGTTCCGTATCTTCTCGTATCTTTGTGCGTGTCTTGTTATTGCAAATGGGGCATAAAACCCATGATTGTTTCATTACAGAAATACCACCTTCATTTTAAGAGTTCATCATAGTATTTTACGTTTCCAGTCGAGTAATAATTATAAAAAGCAGTAACTTTCTTGTCAGAATATACATTAAGGCTCTTTAGGATATTTTTCGTCCATTCTAATGAACCTGCCGAACTTGCTGTTACTAAGTTTCTGTCTAAAACGGAATTAGAACAAACATACAAGCTCTGTCCTGCATAGTTTCTTGAAAAGAATCTTAGATATTCCAGAGAATTACTCGTGTGTTTAAATTTATCTAATATACCATAATCAGCAAGTGCGAGTGTTGCTCCACAAATAGCACCTACTAAAATGTTTTTGTTCAAACATTCTTGTGCTTTTTCCAATATTTCTTGATTTTCTTTATTTCCCCAAGTAGAAGAACCCGGTAAAAGCAGAGCTGTACTAGCGTTGAAATCAACTTCTGATATAGTATAATCTGGAATAATTGTTAATCCACCTATAGTTAAGACGGGTTCTTTATCAAAACCGACTGTCTTTACTTCAAATTCCTTAGTTCCATTTTTTAATAATTTTTCCATACTGAACGCTTGTAAAATATAACCAATTTCGCATTCCGCCATGTCGTCTAACAAATATACATATACTTTTTTCATTTTCACATCTCCTCATATTTTCGATATGAGAAAATTATATAATAGAAATAGTGACAAATGTATGTCACTATTAAGTGAGATTTTTCTTTATTTTGCTGATATGAGCTAACACCTTTTCTTTGTATTTTTGAGGGGATAATATTTTTACTTTATCGCAAAGTCCCAAAAGGATTGAGAATGTTATAAAATCATTTTCTTTAATCTCAATTTCTCTTATAAAACATTCATTAACAGTTTCAACAATTTCCCCTTTAAAATATTCATTAACTAAAGCATCTATTTCTTGTTTATAAGATAGAGTAACAGTAATATTTGTCTGATTGCGTCTTTTTTCAAAATCAGATAAAAGGTTAGCTATATTATCTTTGGTTTCAAAAAGTTCTTTTGTTAAAGAAATATTTTTCATTCTGACCACTTTGAACATATGATAGTCATTTTTAGAGGTGTCATATCCAAAAACATACCATGAGTACCACCTATAATATGTGTGTAATGGGTTTAGAAAAACTTTTTTTGTATGTCCTGCTGAATTAGTATATATAAATTTTATAGTTCTTTGTTCTTTTGTTGCTTTATTGATTAAGTCTACGCACTTCATAATTTGCGGACTTTCCGTTACAACAGAGAAATCAACATCTGGAAGTGCATTGATATTTACATCATTATAGAGATGTTTCATTTTTTCGTAAGTTTCAATAACCTTTTTATTTCCGTAAACAGTTCTTAGACTATTTAAGGCAAGCAAAATATATTCTTTATTGTTGCTGTCAATAATTTTTTCATCAACCTTAAAATCTTTATTTATTATATAGCCACCATTTACACCTAATTCAGAATAAATCGGAATACCGGCAAGAGTTAGTGTGTCAATATCTCGTAAAATCGTTCTGCGAGATACTTCAAACTTTTGTGCTAATTCATTTGTTGTTACACACTCTCTATTTATTAAATAAAAGATTATTCCTATCAGACGTTCTATTTTCATACTTTCAGCCCTTTAACTGCTTTCTTTGTAATTGTGTAAATATATTCCTCTGGCGTAGGGCGTTTATTTCCAAAATATTTTTTGAAATTTGCCTGCACCTCTGGATCGGTGCTGTTCATAGCTTCATCAATCGTTGCCTCAATATCAGCCCGTACATCAGCCAATGAAACACTGCCAGCTTTTGCACCTGCTTTCAATGCTTTTTTTATATCTCGTTTTTTTAATCCTATCATAATAACCTTTCTGTACTTTTTTCATAACTATTATTCTGATTATTCCACGAACGCAAAAGACGAAAATTCAAATATACTGAAACACATAGTGTTAATATTTCTGCAATGGGAACAGCCAACCATACACCTGTTATCCCAATGAACTGTGGCATTATCAACAAGCCTATCATTATAAAGCCGAATGTCCTTAGAAAAGAAATTAAAGCAGATAGCTTACCATTAGATAATGCAGTAAAAATTGCTGATGAAAATATATTGAAACCCAAAAAAAGAAAACTAAATGCAAATATCATAAAACCGTTTATTGCAATTTTATATACCGCTTCATTCGTCCCAGTAAATAAATGCACCAAACTATTTCCATTTATAAAGGACAACGCAAAAATAAATATTGAACCTACAAAAATGAAAGAAATACAGATTTTATATATTTTCTTTAATCTATAATAATTGTTTGCCCCAAAATTATAGCTAATTATAGGGGCAATGCCCATTGAAAAACCAATAAATAATGTTGTAAGTAAAAATTGTGTATATATAATTATAGTAATAGAAGCCACACCATTTACACCCAATAAATTCATCATTGTACGATTGAAAAAGAATGTAGTAATTGCTGTTGAAAGCTGGCTAACCATTTCTGATGAACCATTTATACAACTTTCTCCAAGTACTTTAAAATCTATAAGAGGTTTTACAAAAGACAATGTCCCCGATTTTTTACTAAAGACAATTAACCCCGTAATAGCTGGTATCAAATAACCAATTCCAGTTCCAAATCCTGCACCAGCAATCCCCATGTCAAATATAACCATAAAGAGATAATCAAATACGATATTCATTACACCAGCACATACAGAAAGAACCAGTCCCAAAGTTGGTTTTCCTGCTGTTACAAATAAATTTTGAAATAGTACCTGCAACATACTTGCAGGTGTAAATAGTAAAATAATAGTTAAATAATCTTTACAATATGGAAATAAAACATTATCAGCTCCAAGAGCATATATAATTTCATCAATAAAGATAATTCCCAGAATGGAAAATACTGCTCCCAAAATAAACCCAAATAAAATAAGGAGTGTAAAATCCTGTTTTGCTCGTTTGGGTTCTCCTGCCCCCATTTTTCTTGCAACTATGGCACTACCACCCGTAGCTATCATTGTTCCTAAGCCTACGATTAAATTAATAATAGGACAAACAATGTTGATTGCTGATAAAGCATCTGTATTGACAAAGCGTGATATAAATATGGTATCTACAATAGTGTAAAGCCCCATAAATAACATCATGGATATTGTCGGGAAAGCAAATTTTAATAAAGAACCAGTACTAAAATCTTTTGCAAGAGGATTACTATTCATTTGTGCTTCCCCCATTTTTTGAAAATAATACTAATTTTTGTGTAGGATAACCAAATTCAAATAATAATTCTGCTTCTGCAAAGCCTAATTCTTTGTAAGCCTTACGATACCCTGTATCAGCTTTGTCGCCCTCACGGAATGTTGTTACAGAAATGTCTTTATCTATTAAAAGTTCATTCATAACCTTATCTAAAAACAATTTTGTAATACCACATTTACGATATAAAGGGTGTACTCCAAAGAAATCAATACTTCCCGTATGATAGTTAATAGACATCAAAGCAATGGCAATATCATTATCACTTAAAATCAATACTCTTTGCTCTAAAATACCTCTTTCTAATTCTGATAAATATTCATTATCATTCAAATTTGGAAAGCCGTCTATTACTAAATAAGCTAGTTCTAGGCAGGCAGGTATATCAGTTGTTGTGGCAAACCTAATATTTTCTTTTATTTCTTTTTGTGATAATTTTTGTTTAATTGTTTGTATCAAATCAAATCTAAGCTGTAACGGATAAAACTCTTCGTTCACTCGATATTCATTAGGCGTTTTCTTATACATCTGCTTAAAAATATTTGTAAATGCTTGCTGACTTTCATACCCAGCAATAAGTGAGATTTCAAGAATAGATTTATCAGAAAACACTAAAAGTTTTGCAGATTCTGTTAATTGTCTGCGTTGTACATAGTCATGTATAGACAACCCCACAGTTTCGACAAACATTCTATGCAAATGATACTTTGAATACCCAACGCCCATCGCAATAGAAGATAAGTTTAGTTTTTCTGTGAGATTGTCTTCTATGTAATTGATAACAGTTATAATGTTTTCAACCTTATTGACCATTACAGCACCCTCCTTTCAGCTTAGATTATAATACTTTGTTTTCTTCAAGTTTTAATATATATTGCGGTTTTTACATGAATTATTATTTTAACTTATTCAGAACTATTTGTGAATATAATTCAATGAAAATGTAGTTTGCAAATCATATTTCTATGAAATACAAACTACTTCTTTTGATTTATCCAATTATCTTCAAGTTACTATTGTTCATTTCCAAAAAATAATACATTAGCAAAGTTTCACGGTTACGCTCGGACAACTGTTTTAAGGCTTCTGCCAATTCATCATCATAGACACGAATATCATTACCGCATACATTGAAAATTGTATAGTCTGTTTCATAGTCGTCCCAGACATCTTTACTGTATTCGATTTTACAAACTGCTTTATATTCATTGTTCATATGCTGATACAACTCATCAAATGCAGAGTTTTCAATATAACCGCTTATTTCACTAATACTAGGTACATAATTTATATCTTTTATGTCTATCACAACGGTCTATGCCCTCCTTTATAGACTTTTTATTTCATTTTCATTCGTGTCGGATAATTCCTATTTAGCATTTACTGTTTACACAGGAATTACCCATATTTCCATATAATTAATCTCTGCATTTCCTTTGTAATATTTTTCTGCCATGAATGGCTTTGTAACCAAATTATGATTTGGAAGCCAAGTTTCAAACAGATACTTATTTGCTTGATTTAAAGCAGTAGTAACAAGTTCTTCAAAAGATTCTGCCTCAATTTTGCATACAATATACTCACCTGCTGGTAATGTATGTTGTACCATATTTTTAGGACATACATCTGTTGATGAAACCATACCTCCTGCAAAGTAAAGGAATGTTCCTTTATCTGGACTTGCTAAGTGAGATACACCAAGTTCAATATCATTGTTAAAAATGGCATTTTCGGTTTGCAGTTTCTTTGCATGGAATTCGCGCCATAGCTGACCTGGAACATCAATTCCTGTACTTTCTCCAGCAGGAATTTGTTCAGCAATATTTACTGTTTTTTCAAAACCAAAATATGTTTCCTTTGTTCTTAATGTTTTTCTTTGAATTTCCAAAACAATATTCCCTATAATCAATGGAACATTCTCATCAATCATAACATAATGAGAAGAAAGTTCTGGCTTGTCAAATGTATTTAACATAGGAACACTCTTTCTGTATTCATCGGGAGTAATATGATAAACTTCTTTAAATGCTCTGGTGAAATTCGCATGGTCTGAAAATCCATATTTTAAAGCTATATCTAATATCCTTTCCTCTGAATTATTCAATTCTGTTATCACCATTGCTAAACGGCGAAGTTTGATATACTCTTGAACTGATTTCTTAACTAACTTTTTAAACAAGCGTTGGTAATAAAATGTAGAAAGACAGGCAATTTCCGCCAGTTTCTCTGTTTCGATTTTCTCACTTAAATGTTGTTCAATATAGTTTAATGACATTTCAATATTTTCATATGCGTACATATCAGTACCTCCTTGTATAATTTATAATCAAAGTATACATGAAAATTTTTTGTATAGCTTGTCGCACAATGCCATTATCTTATAAGAAATCAAAAGATATAAAAAACCAATTTTGTCTATATGGTAACTTTTATTTCTTTGGTACTTTTTAATGAGCCATATCTAATAAATTCATCAAATATCTTTTAATGCTTTTCGTATCATAGACCTTTGGAACTGTATTGTTCATTGCTTCGTCAATAGTCGCTTCAATATTAGCCATAACATCAGCTAGTGACATAATCAGATTTCAAAATCCCATATAGGTAGTAGTCGCAATAGGTATTTACCATTTTTCCCCCTCGAATATGTCCTTCCCTTTGAAAACCGACTTTCTCCAATGTCTTGTAAGAAGCATGATTTAAAATATGCACATCTGTCCATATTTTTTGTAATTCTGTTTTTGAAAAACAAAATTCAATTACGCTTTTCAACGCTTCACTCATTAGCCCATTACCTTGATATTGCTTAGAAAGTCTGAAAGCCACTTTTGCCATTCTATTATTTTCAATAAGGTATATCCATATTTCACCAATCACTTTGCTATCTTGTTTATGGACAATTCCCCAATGAAAACTTTTAGTAGCTTTTTCTGGCTTATTAAAGAGTAATTCTGGATTTTTTTCGCTTTTTGAAGGACGTTTCCCCCAATACTCGTATAAAGAAATATCACTAATCCATTCTTTCAAATCATCTATGTCATTTTTATTCATTGTTCTTAAAATAAGATGTTCTGTTTCAATTACTGGTTTTTCAAAAATGTAATCCTGCAAACTCATGGTTCATCACTCCTTAAAAATTGAATTCATTTTCCCATGCAAAAGAAGCAGATTCTTCTAAGCTGTGAGGCCAATGACTACACCAATCTGGAACTTGCGGATTTTCCACTCTATCCAAACTCGGCGTGTATGGTTTAATATCCAAGATAGGCGTTTTGTCATTAGCGTCAATATAAGCAATTTGTATCAGCCCACTCATATAATCAATATTGATAATTTCTACTGCTGATAAAGCAATCGGATTTGGGCGTACTGGCGACCTTGTTGCAAAAATCCCCATTTTCTCTGGAGCTTTTTTATAAGGTTGGTCTGTTTCCAATACGCTTCTAAAATCCGCATTGTCAAAATCGCTGAACCACCATAAAACATTGATATGGCTGAATCCGTCTAATTCCTTTAATGCTAGAATATATGGTGCTTCTAGTTGAATGAAAGCACCTTTTTCATTGTTGTAGATAGTACCTATTGAATTTACTTTATAAGTTGTCATTATATTTTCCTCCGTTTTCTTCTTGATAAATAAACGATAAACCTTAACACCATGTTAAAGTCAAGGCAGATTATCATTTTTTACAAGAGATTTTCTAAAGGAATTTGGATTTCTGTTAGATAGTTCTCTGGATTTTTATCGTTCCACGGTCCACGATGAACTATTTGACGGCTTGAACCTTTCATCTTATATTGACTGTTTTCTTGAAGCCATTTAGCAAATGAACGATAAGCATAAGAAATATTAGAAAAATCTCCATATACCATAGTACAAGCCATCATAGAAACTGGTTCGGTAAAACGAAACTTAAAATCACCTGTAGCTTTTCCTATTTTATTTACAATGGCACATAATTCTACATCAACATCTTTTTCTTTATATTCTTTATTGTGATATATTGAGAATGTCTCATCAGAAATATTTATTTTATTTTCTTTAGCAAAAGCAGAGAGTTCTTTCCAGAGTTCGCCCTCATAATAATAATTGGGTATTTCTTTTCTTAAAGATAAAACGCAATAACTCGGTATCTCTTTTATGGTTATGTTAAAATACAATTCACTTTTACCATATAACAATTCTTTTTTAGCAATCTCAATTTTCTTTAATTTTTCTTGTTCTTTTTGTATATTATCCATAATTTCAACAGACTTTTTATCAAGCTGTTCTATAATGGCATTATTACTGTAATTGAGAGATAATGCAATTTCAGCAACATTAAACCCACTATCACGTAAATATATAATTCTATTTAAAGTTGAGATTTGTTCTGCTGAATACATACGATAGCCAGTCAATGAATCAATTTTCGCAGGTTTTAACAAACCCATTTCATCATAATAACGCAACATACGAGTAGAAACTTGTGTCAGTTTTGAAAACTCACCAATTTTGAACATTTTATCCCTCCATTCATGTACCTAATTATAATTATTGATTATTTATACTTCAATATAAAAAGGGATACAAATACATTGTCAGTCACAAAATAGACAAGCTCTTTACTCTTATTTGCTGATCTGCTTCGCAGGTAACAAATAAGAGCCGACAATCTATAAGTTAAAATAACCTACAAATTATCGGCTCTGCGTCTTTGCGTCTGGCTCTTTGATAATTGTTATAATTCCATTTTTTATGTTGATTAAACTTTCATGTTTACACTTCGGACAAAACAATGGAAAATTTATCAACTCAGTATCTTTGCGAATTTTTATTCATGTCTTACTGCCACATATAGGACACAAAACCCATAATTGATTTTCAACCAATAAAACCACCAGCCTCGTAAGTATAATTTGCTATCTCAAAACTTTATTTTTTTAGTGATTGTGTAAATATATTCTTCTGGCGTAGGGCGTTTATTTCCAAAATACCTTTTATAATTCGCCTGCACCTCTGGGTCGGTGCTGTTCATAGCTTTATCAATCATTGATTCAATATCAGCTCGAACATCAGCATACGACGAACCGCCAGCCTTTGCACCTGTTTTCAAGGCTTTTTTTATATCTCGTTTTTTTAGACCTATCATAATAACCTTTCTTATCATAATTGCAAATTTATAAATTCATTAGTATTAAAACTGAAATTCAAATACATTACTAAAATCATTGTTCAAGACATAATAGACTTTATTTTTTTCTGTAGAATATACAAATGAAACCCTAGTTGCCCACAAGTCTTTTTGAGAAACAGATTTTAATACTTTAAATGCGTCATTTACTGAAAAATCTTTATCGTATCCTGCCAATAACTTTTTAGCCACTTCGTATCTTGTATCCCCAGAAACAATGTACGGCTTTGTTATATCTGGTTTTAGAATAGAATAATTTGTAATAAGTGAAAAATTCTCTTGTTCATATCTATACCCAATTCCGGGCTCAATAATTAAAACTCGTCCTTTTTTATCAGAAAGCATAACTTGCATAGTGGCATCTGGTGCATAAATAATTCTTTTCTTTTTAACAATGTCTAAGGCTTCATCAAAAGAAATCTCTGCTTTAATGAATTTTTCTGTTAATTCAGATATTGTAATACAATCCTCGCTATCTATATACTTTGCATTTTCATTACCATGGACATAAAGAAGTGTTCCTACATTACCATTTTTATTTACTCCATGAAATGAATGATACAGACCGTCAGGCATTTTAATACCAATATAAAATCTATTTTCTTCGGTAATTACAGTATGATCCCATACAGAAAGGTCAATATCAAAATTAAAACCAACAATTTTATCTATACCATTGTAAACAAATCTTGTACACATATAATCGCTCCTTAAAACGCTATTTTGAATAGCTATTTAACTAATCTAATTAGCATTTTAAAATGTTTTTGTAGGAAAGTCAATAAATAATCATATTTTTCTAATTGTATTATTGACTACACTAATTCAATTAGCTAGAATTGTGTTTATATGATATTTTGAATGAGGTGTATAACTATGAAAACCACTAAAGAAGCAGTGATAAAAGCAACATCAGACTTAGCAGATGAAAAAGGATTAAATAATGTTTCGTTAAAAGCTGTTGCTCAAAAATTAAACATTCGTACCCCATCTTTATATAATCACATAGAAAGTTTAGATAATCTTCTTTTAGAAGTTGCTCATAACGGTATGCGTGACATGAATGAAAGAATGATGAAAGTTGCCGTTGGAAAAACAGGGAAAGAAGCAATTAAATTAGTTTCTATCGAATACCTAAACTATATGATTGAACACCCTGGAGTTTATGAAGCAATCCAATGGGCTGTGTGGCACGGAACAGAGGAAACAGCAACCATTTTTAACAACTATCTTTCATTATTAACTACTCTAATCCAATCGTGCAGTCTTAATAAAGACAAAACACTTGAAATATTAAATATGCTTACTGGAACAATTCACGGTTATACAACTTTACAATTAGGGAACGCCTTTTCTGCCCCAGACAAAGTTAGATTTGAATTAGCTGAAGCGATAGATACTTTATTAGTCGGGATTTTCCAGAAGTATAAATAATATATTTAGGCTTGCAAATCAAAACAGAAATGCAAGCCTTTTTCTTTTATCCTACTATCTTCCAGTTACTATCCTTATGTAGCACAAGCTCATACTGCGACACCTGTGTTGCCTTTGTCTGATTATCAAGGAACTTCACAGCCACTTTGACTTTCACATTGTCCCCGTCCTTTGTAAAGATAGGGGTTACCAATTCAGAATACAGATAGTCCCTGCCGATAGGTTCAAGCACATTTCCCGATACATAGTAGGTAAGTTCTTTTTCTGTGGCTGTCGGGTACAGCTTAAAGAATGTTTCCAGAAATTCGGTAGCGTCATTGACGGTATCAGCGTCCACGCTTGCGTCTGTTTCTGGTATCTTTGGTTCAAAATCTGATTTTTCGATTGCTGGTGCAAGGGTAGGGTTCTGAACGATTACCATATCCCCGTCAGCGTCTACATGGACTTTGACCGTATAAGTTGCTTTGACATTTGTTGTCTGTTCGCCCTCTTTTATCTGCTGATCTACTTCGTAGGTAGCGATAAATTCGTCCGTACCAGACTGTGCCACGTCCCAGATTAACACATCAAGAACGGTGGAGCTGGTTGGAATATCTGTTCTTATGGTATCAACATTTAGTGCCTGCAACTCCTTTGTCAGATACCCATTGATAGAAGCGGTACGGGCTTCAATCGCTTCTTTGCTGTTATTCCATGTGTAATAGGACTTCGCAAAGTTCTTTACGAAGTCTTCGATACCGTTGGTATCATCAAGGCGTAGCTGTATAGTTTGTCAGCCTTGTGTATTCATGCCTTTTAGAAGTAATGTTTAAATTTAATCCCAACCTATCACATAGCTTTTTAGTAGATATAGCCCCATAGCCAGTTGCATTTGTTTTTTTGCATATTTAAGTATTCAATATTTCAAAACATATTTTATTGTGACAAATGCAAAATTGAATAAATTTTTCCAATAGTTTTTTTAATAGGTCTATCTTTATAGAAATAGTATTCTACATATTTCCATTTGTCTGGATTGTATATTAACACTTTACTTGTACAGTCATCTTTCTCCAATGAAAAATTTATAGCTTTCATTTGTTTCATTGGTGTAATTTCATGTTCAATTTCAAGAGCAAACTTTGACAGATTAAAGTCTTTTCCCAAACAACATGTTATTGGAATACCTATATTTATTTTTTGCCAACCGAATGAACTTAAAATATTATCATAGTAACCATCAAAAATGAATTTGTTCATGCCATCATTATTCTGCCATACATATAGTGGAGAATACTCATTACAACTCTTTGAAGAATCTCTTTTTTCAGATATGAGATATGCTTTAAATATTAAATCTTGAAAGCCATCCGTTCTATGTCCATTATCAGCTACTCGCTGTCTAATCACGTTCATGTCGTAGTTATCTGGTAGTGAAATCTTATATTGCATAGCAATCATTATTTTTTCCTCCTATCTATCCTGCTTCAAATTTCAATTTAATTATACATATTAGTTCGTTATGTGTATAATAGTTGTAAATGATGATAGATATCATTTTAAATAATACTGGAGGTGCTATTATGGAAAGTCTGGAACTTAGAATATTTAGGGAAGTTGCTTATACAAAATCAATATCGAAAACTGCGGAAAATATGGGGTATGTTCAATCTAATATAACTGCACATATCAAAAAACTGGAAGGTGAATTAAACACGACACTATTCATTCGCCATAGCAAGGGCGTAACCCTCACAAAAGATGGAGAAAAATTACTGTATCAAGCAGAAAAGATAATCTCTTTACTCGATAAGACCTTACAATCTTTTCAGAACAATCCTAAAACTTTAAAAATTGGCACAACGCAGACAATAGCTGGTTATTTATTGCCCAAATGTATCATTGAATATCAAAAACAGTTTCCAAATGTGTCATTGTCAGTTTCCACACTAAATCAAGACGACTTAGACCAGAGCCTATCTAATGGACTATTAGATTGTATAATCACTAACAGTACCTACAATATTACACAAGGTAAGCAGGTTTTGGAATTTCAAGAAAATTTAATGCTGGCAACTCCATGCTCCTGCAATTCCATAAATGATATCTTTGCATATCCAATTATCATAAATAATATCAAGTCCTGCCCCTACAGAGAAGCCCTTTTGGATTGGTGGAACTTACACCAATCCAAATCACCAATGATAATTGAATTAGATACTGTAGAAGCAATTCTTAATACCGTTGCTATGGGCGGTGGAATATCATTATTACCAAAATATATTTTAGCAGATAAACAAAATATCAATAGCTTCTATATTGAAGATTTGCAATATACATCAATTCATATGTGGATTGCTATGAATAAGCTTCCATCAGAATATTTTGCTTTAAAGGACATTCTAAAAAACAATTTAAAATAGGTAACAACTAAGGCAGATAACCACGGCATGGTGTACCTGCCTTTTACTATGTTATCCTACAATCTTCCAGTTATTATCTTTATGTAGCACAAGCTCATACTGCGATACCTGCGTTGCCTTTGTCTGATTATCAAGGAATTTCACAGCAACCTTGACTTTCACATTATCCCCGTCCTTTGTAAAGACTGGGTTTACCAATTCTGAATAAAGGTAGTCCCTGCCGATAGGTTCAAGCATATTCCCCGTTACATAGTAGGCAAGTTCCTTTTCTGTGGCTGTCGGGTACAGCTTAAAAAATGTTTCCAGAAAAGCGGTAGCGTCATTCACAGTATCAGCGTCCACACTTGCGTCTGCTTCTTGTGCCTTTGGCTCATAGTCTGATGTTTTTACATCTGGTGCAAGAGTAGGGTTCTGCACGATTACCATATCCCCGTCAGCGTCTACATGGACTTTGACCGTATAAGTTGCTTTGACATTTGTTGTCTGTTCGCCCTCTTTTATCTGCTGATCTACTTCGTAGGTAGCGATAAATTCGTCCGTTCCAGACTGTGCAACGCCCCAGATTAATACATCAAGGGCGGCAGAGCTGGTCGGAATATCTGTTCTTATGGTATCAACATTTAGTGCCTGCAATTCCTTTGTCAGATACCCATTGATAGAAGCAGTACGTGCTTCGATTGCTTCCTTGCTGTTGTTCCAAGTATAATAAGACTTTGCAAAATTCTTTACAAAATTTTCTATCCCGTTGGTATCATCAATGCGTAGCTGTATGGTTTCTTTCTCATGTACCGTGTGCATATCAATCGCTGTAAAATTCTTATACACTCCAAAGCTCACACTTGCGATAAGCACGACCCAAAGGGCGATTACTGTTTTCTTATGTATACCTACTTTCATAGTACGCACTCTTTTTTCTTTCACGGGTTTTGTCTGTTTCTCTTTCTTCTTAAACATAAATTGTAAGTCCTCACTTTCTATTGTTTTATTCTGCCTGCACCGATTAAGTGTGCCTGCCAATAACTGCTGGTTAAGTCAGCATATCCGATAGGGTCGCCAGCATGATACATCTGATTGTTTCCTACATAGATACCGACGTGTGTTACATAACTTCCTGCATTGTAAGTGGAATGGAAAAATACCAAATCGCCAGCCTTTGCCTGCGAGAGTGGGATATGCTGTGTTGCGTCATACTGTGTTTGTGCGGTTCTCGGTAACGAGATACCAGCCTTACCAAAGCACCATTGCGTCAGTCCACTACAATCAAAGGAAGTATTAGGGTTACTTCCACCATATACATACTTCCAGCCTTGATATTTTAGGGCTTCATTCATAATCGCCTGCACCGTTGCGTCGTCAAAGTGTGCGACAGTCAAGTATTGATTGACAAGCTCCACATAAAACATATTTCCATAGGAATATCGCCAGCCCCCGTTTTTCGCAACGGCTATCGGGTTGGTATAAGTTACTTTAGTACCGCCTGATTTTTCTCTGGCGAAATTCTCGGCAAGGGTAAAGGTATGTTTCTTTCCTTTTACTGCCACATATCCCACATAACCACCGCCGTAGTTATAGGACTGTATCGCTACATTCAAATCTTTTATCCCTTGTACTTCACATGAAGAAAGCAGGGACGCAAAATATTTACACCCCTGCTTAATGGAACTTTCTGTATCTAATGAGTTGGGCGGTAGTCCCAGACTTTCCGAACTCTGCATAACGTCCTCGGCTGTACCGCCACTTTCTACTTGAATGATTGCAAGCAACACATTCACATACTCGGAAATACCGTTTTCCTTTGCGTATTTGTCCACCGTTAGCTGATGTTTCAAGACTTCTGCGGATAGGTTCATACCACCAATAGAAGATGAATAATTCCCATCACCGTCGTCGTCCTCTGCACTAATCAGCACCCCAAAGAATAAGACGATTGAAAAGAAGATAGGAAACAGACAGCCAATGATAGCCATGTGTTTCAATCTCATTTTTTCTTCTGTCCTTTCTTCGTAACAAGTTTACGGTTTTTCTCTGTGGTCTGCTGGTTCTTTTGAACCGTCGTCTTCTGTGTCTTTGTGATACGTTCCGTATGTAAATTCTGGCGGTTTACCTTTGTGGTAGGTTCAACGGATTTCCCAGAAGCTAACGGACGCTCTTTTACAGCTTTCACATCATCACTTTTCACGGAAGTAGCAGGGCGTTTGACTTCCTGCGGTTTCTCAACATTCTGTTTCTTAACTTCTGAAGAAGTAGCAGTAACGGGTCTTTCATGTGGACGGGTAGCTCCCATTGTCGCCGATCCGTCCGTTTTTCTTCCAGACCTTGCTTCTTGAGCTTTCTGCAATTCCATACGCTTATCAGCGATATTCTGTCTATGCTGTTGCTGTTTTTCCAATCGTCCAGCTTGTCGTTCTGTCTGTTCCTGCACCACGCCACGCTTAAAATCAGATACGCTTGACTTCGCTTTTTCCTTTGCAGAATGAACCGCATAAGCAGTCTGTGTCGGTACGTCCTTGATATTTTCACGGACAGCATTTGCCTTATCTTTGATTTTATTTTTCGTATCTAAGACAGCACCAACGGCAGAACCAGCTTTCTTTCCCATGCTGGAAGTTGTATTACTGCGAGATTGTGTATGTGATTTCTGTTTACTACCCGATACGGCGTTACCAGCTACCGCACCAGCGATACCCCCAGCCGTAACCGCACCAGCGACACGACGCTCAAATCTTCTGGCTCTATGTCGCATATATAGATACGGTCTGCGGAATATCCTGCGTCCCATGCTTTGACTGTCGCCAGCATTTAAACTAAACATACTCATTAAGTCGCCCAGCTTCATGTAGATACCAGCGAAACACACTATCTGCAAGAACGCCACCATAAAGAACGGGTAGTCCGTTGAGATGTTATAAAACATACTTGAAATACTAAATGCCACCGTTACAATGAGCGTAATTCCTGCCCTTGTCATAATGGTATTGAACACTCGGACGATTGCCTGCTTCGCCATGCTTTCATAGCTCGGTATCATAGAGAGCAGGAAGCTGATAGGCAGGAACATGGCAAAGATGATAAAGAGTATCTGCGAAAATATCATCATGCCCGTAAGCAAGAATACAAATATCGTAATACCAAGATTGAAGAACAGCAGGAAGAACACCATACCTAAACGGTTCACGACCTGCGGTATTGTCAGATTGTTGTTGTCGTTATCCTCAATCTCTGCCTTTACTACATCTTCCCTTGTTTCGCCGTCCTCATCATCTGGACTTGCCGATACCAGAGCTTCCACACGGTCAGCCCCGATTTCTTCTACATTTGAATTACCGAATTGCAGGAGTAGCCACGGCTGTTTTACTTGAATAGAGAATAGGCTGTCCCTTATCAAGTCCACGCTGTCCTTGCCTTGACTATCGCTGTCGGGAAGCATGATTTTTGTTCCCAAGTCCAAAGAAGCGGTACTAATATCTGATGAAAAGTCATTCACTTTCTTGATATAGTCGGGAGCATAAGCGATAAAGGAAGCCGACAAGATGAACACCACAATAAAATTGATAACGGCGTGTAATGCCTTGCTGGTTTCTCTTTTTATCAGTCCCACATAAGCTACATACATACCAACAATTAGAATTATCATCAATAAGAAACCTACATAAAATCCCGAAGTGGAAAAGCCGTTCTGGGTAACGCCAGCTAATGTCTGTATGCTTTTTCCGATACTGTCTGCCATATCATTGATGAAGTTTAGCTTGTATGCTTCCTGCACTACATAGCCCGTTGCATTGGAAAGGTATAAGCTGATAGTCCAGACAAAGTTAGTAATACAGTAAAGCCCGTATTGCACCGATTTTCCGATACCGTCCAGCCAATTCCACGGAAGCCACGACCAGCTATTATCTACATAGAAGTCTAGCTGATAGTTTGACAGCGGATATTTTGAGTAAAGGTTTTCTGCATTTATTGTGTCGTCCACAAGTCCCGTCGCATGAGCTACCGTCCCCAAGAGTGAAAGCAGGATAAGGGTAAGTCCCATGACGAACAGAGCTATTTTGAGAAAGTGAAATATCTTTTTTCTTGTGAACGCACCTTTTATCCTTTCTTTCATTACTCCACCTCATTTCTGCTGATTGGCGGTCTGGTATCAAAGGCGGTCAGTAATTCTTCAAAGACGGGGTGTACTTGAATGACACCAACACTCCCACGCAAATCTTGAAATAGGCATTGTCCGTTTTCTAAATCACGAAGTCGCTTCTGGTTGTTCTCGTCCTCTTTATCCAGTCCGAAAAATTCCAATGTCTGCTTAATTTCTTCAATAGCGGTACTGCGAAATGCGAATTTTAAACCGATATTGTTTTTCAGACTTTCCTTTGATACGTCCGTTGCACTCTGGGTAACAAAGTAAACGCCTGCGTTCATAGCACGACCAGCACGCACCAGCTTATTAGAGAGCGTTTCGCCTTGTGCTACATTGAGGAACGCCCATGCTTCATCTAAATCCACAATCTTAAAAATGCTTCTGTCCGAGTGGATAAATTCTAAGGCAAAGGTAGAAATAACAATCAGCATTGATACAGATAACAATTCAATCGTTGTGTATTCCTCAAAGGTCGTGTCCTTGTCGGGTAATACCAAATCCGCTACTTGAATGATGTTGAGCTGGTTTTCCAGACTGATAGCATTTTCCACCGTACCGTCAGAGAACAGAAGATGTGCAAAATCGTAATCTGTGAAGCTGTCGATATGGTCGGCAATGTTACGGGCGATTGGTGTATCTTCTTTTCTCAATTCCTTAATAACGTGCAATAGCCCTCTCTGGTCGCTCTGAACGACGGAGCGAGCCGCTTTACGAAGTACGGGAAATTTTTCACCGTCCCTTGACGAAATACCCGTAAGGAATGTGAGTATGTCGATTGCCAGACTTTCAGCGTCCTTGACATCACGCATAATCACAAACGGGTCAAGAAGTCCTGCATTTTCCTTTTCACTGGTAAGGTTTACGATATTGATTTCATGTGCAATTTCTGGCAGGGTATTCTTCCAATTTCCACGCTCGCTCTTAGGGTCTAAGATGACTGCTTGACCGCCAAAGAGAACAGAATAGTACACAAGTAAGTTGTTACAGAATGACTTGCCACCGCCAAGACTTCCTACAAAGGCAGAAGCTAAAGCATTGGTAACAGTCCCTTTAATTCCTTGACTTGCAATCGACGGCTGTAAGTACACGTTTCTTCCCGTATCAACGGAATAGCCGATATAGATACCCGTGTTTTCGCCTAACTGCTGTGTCGCTCCAAATCCAAGACTAGCCAAGAAGTCGGACTTTACATACTGCACATAGTCATTGATGTATCGCTTGCTGGCAGGGAGAAATTCAGAGTGAAGTCCAAGCATATCGCCAGCAGGACGCACTAGTTTTACGTTCAAATCGTCGTAGAAGTCCTTGACTTCATCACAACGGCGTTTCAGCTCGTCCAAGTCGGGAGCAGATACACGGATAACATAAGAGAGCTTGTACATACTTTCTTTACTTTGGTCTAAATCTGTTTCCAGCTCATCCACGCTGTCTAATGCGTCCACCACATTGGAGCTTGTTTCACTTCCAGACTGAAAAGCGTGATTGTCTAAATCTTTCAGCTCCTTTTTCTTGTTACGGACAACGGAAAGTGCCTTGCGGTTTTCTACAATTTCTACATTCATGGACGTATCGACGGGAAAGATAAACTGCTGTTGCTGGAAATAGAAGATTTCACTTGACGGAAAATCCAGCTCACCGACAATCGCATTGACGGTAAAATACGATACATAACTTTCGCTGTCCTCATGTTCCAGACGTAAGTATCGCTGGCTTTCTTCAATCAGACAACGGGTAGGTCGGATAAGGTCGTAATACTTGATAAGGGTTTCCTTTTTCAATTTCTTCTTTGGTAAGGAATACTCATAATCTTCATAAGCCACGCCGTCCCTGCCGTAAAGGTGTTCCATGAGATACCCGAAGTCGTTTTTATCCAAGCGTCGAACCTTGAAACGCCTAGAGATTTTATTCTCTAACAGCTTTTCCATTTTCATATAGCGGTTGATTTCATCATTTGTCATGGAAACAAAGTCATTCATCAGCGTGTGATTGACTTCATTTAGAAACTCTTTGACCGTCATAAACAGCGATTTCTTCATGTTCTTTAAATTGACTTCCTGCTCCGTAACCATGAGCTTAAAGCCCAAGAAGAAACGATAGTCCACTTGATTATCGCCAATCATAGATACAAGGGCTTCTGTCTGTTCATCAATCTTTTGTATCGCCACATCACGAAGCCTGCCAGACACCAGCTTTTTGGACTGTTCTTGAATACTCCTTACGGAGCTTTCCGTCGCAATCTGTAACGCATGGATTTTACCCTCACGGGACTGTGCGATTAACTGTCGGAAGCTGTCATGCACGATATATTTTTGTTCTGCCGACAAGAAGCTGTAATTGTAGGGTATCAGCTCATAGTAAGCGAAAACTTCATTGTCCTTGTTCCAGACAAGGTTATTGTCGATATATTTAATTGGGAACATAATTCACACTCCTAACTGCCGTGATTGTTTCATTGAATTTCTGCTCATGCAGTTTCACGGCTTTTCCTGCATAAGTGATTTTAGGTCGGACGGCATAAGTCATCGCGGACTTTAGGAAGCTGTAAGGCTTCTTGCCGTCAAAGGTTTTCTGGCTCATAAACCATGTGAAAGCAACGGGAATACCGAAGTATTTTAAAAATGCTCCCTCAATCATGGAAAGCGGTGGCAGGTCGCCAAGCAGAATGATGATAAATTCTGTCATGACAAACCATGTAATCTGGGTAAAAGTAACGGGAAAGGGCAGGCTAAAGTCATTGATTGCATATAAGACTTTTTCCACGTTCCAGATACCCGTATAGCTTTTTATTTTCTTCATACGTTCAGAAAAACTCCTTTCTTTGAATTGGAAAAGGACAGCCGTGTTTCAGACTGTCCTTAAATGTAAATGAGCTGTCAGAAGCAACAATGCTCGTTGCTGATCTTCCAGCTCTAATATGGTATTTCACACATACCGCTACTTGTTTCAATAAATGTTCCCTCAATGGATAAATCACGTCCGTAGGCTTCATAGTCAATATAATTTTGTAACTGCGGTGGAATTTCCCCCAACATCTGCAATTCATCAATATAGTAGCAAGCTACGTCCGTCATGGTTTCACAATCGGGATAATGATAAATTTCGTCGATATGTTCTGCTAATTCTTCCAGACTTCCATAATGAGAGATAAACTCGTCCAGACAATCTACGATATAGTCGGGAAAATCCTCTATCATGTCATAGATGTTGTTAAGTTCCTCAATGGAAATGTATTCTGATACTTCCATAGGGAAGTTGTCGGTATCATGGACGGCGTATTCTTCATACTCGGCATTTAAGCCGATACGCTCTGCGATTTCTTCCTCATTCAAGGGGAAACGAAACCAATCGCCTACCAGATAACCCTCATTGTATTTTCCAAGATTAGCGATATACACCGCCATATCTTCAATCATAAAACACCACCTCGCTTTTACGGTATTTCATAAATACCGTGTTCCGTTTCCAGAAAGCGTCCGTTATCGTCAAGATACTGTCCGTAGGCTTCAAAATCAAAGTAACGGGTAGTGCGTTCTTCAACGGAAGCAAAGGCAGGGTCATTATCCAGCAAATGACGGGCAACGTCGGTCATGTTCTTACACCATGAATAATGAATAATATCGTTTCTATGCTGGTGCAATTCGTCCAGATTAGTAAAATAACACATCAGCTCGTCGTAATCTTCCTTTAAATCCGCTGGCAGACTTTCATAAGTGCGGTACATATCATTCAATCGTTCAATGGTCGTATCTTCGCCCACATCATCAGCAAAGGGCAGTTCTTTTTCCAGAATACGATAGTCCTCGCTTTCTGCGTCCACGCCTAATCGTTCCTGCAATTCTTCTTCATCAATCGGCAAGAGAAACCAAGCAGAACGGATTTCATCATTTATCGGTTGTTTCGTTTCCAGCAATACTCGTAATTCCTGCATAGGTTATCACGTCCTTTCATTTTTTATTTGCATATCCTAAAAAAAATCTTTCAATCTATCATTCCAATCTTAAACTTAGATATGAAAAAAGCGATAACCTTTTTCAGATTACCGCTTGTATGTGGGTATGAAGTTGTAAAATTGAAAATTGACAGTCTAACAAACCGGAATTTATCGAACTTAACTATTCTGTCGCTATGAAGCCGACTTACGCACAGTAACCTCTGCACAGACCAACCTAGCTATATGCTCCGCTGTTTCGTTTGTCAGTAGGAAGAACATTCCGTCATTACGGCATTTTTTATGTGTATCGCCATTTAATGTATAAACAAAACCTTTAACACAGGTATCGCTACAAGCAGTAGGGTCAATAAGTCTCTTACAGTCACGAGAAGTAGTCATTTTCTTTTGCATTTCAGCAGGCAAAGAAGCGATTATATCCTCATACTTGCCAGCATTGTCTCCGTAAATACGTGCCAAAACCCCCGACTTCCGAAACACCCAATTCATTACAGTTTTCTTCTCTAGTTGGTATGAAGCAGCATAACCGCTCTTTGCTTCCTTGATTACAAGGTCACAGCCTTGTTCAATAAGTTTGTTATTAAGTTTCTCGACAAATGCTTGATATTCTGGTGCAACTGCCGATAGAAACTCTTTGAACGAACCCTTTTCTTTTGCCATTACCTTTTCCCTCCATAAAATTCTAATTTCTCTGTTTCTTCGTACCCACATTATATCATTTCTAAATTGTCATAACAATGAAATTCGCTACGCTCCAATAATCTTATTGAACAGCTCTAACAATACGTCTTTGACACCGCCAGCATTAAATACCAATCCAACAGCGACAAGGGCAACCACCAAGAAGCCGATGAGCTTTGAAAACTCACGCTTAAACCCTAAGTAGATACCAATTACCACGATAGCCATAAGCACAAGTGATTGTGCGTTGCTTAAAAACCATGTGTATAAATTTTGTCCGAAATTCATTTATTTGTCCTCACTTTCTTTTAATCGTTCCATTTCTTTGTCTGCTTCTTTTCCTGCCTGCATTAAACACATCAGTATTACGCCCAGCCCCATGCCAAGCGTAAGGAAAAGAAAATCAAATAGTATTCGTTCCATGTTTCCATGCTCCTTTACTTTACTATAACTTCCTCTGGGGAAGCGGTCTGTTGTGCAATTATCTGTTCGTGTTTCTCTGTCAGCTTTGTATGCTTTCTTATTTCTTTGAGATAATCGACACCCGTTTTCTTTGCGATTTCTTCCAGCATTTTAAGCGTCGGGTCTACCTGTCTTTCCACCCACCTTAATGTACGCTCCAGCGTATAAGGTTCTGGCTGTGAAGTTAATTTCAAAGGTGGTCGTCCCTCGCCAATGAACCAAGCCCAGCGTGCATTGGTTTTCCATTCGCTTTTTCGTTTATCTGGTTCTTTATCAGCAAAACGGATATAACGGTTGATAATCGAAAATGCCGTCCTTTCTGCGTCGTAATAAGTCAGCAAATCTCGGACGGCATAATAAGCACGTTCATCTTTCAAGCGGATTTCAAATCGGTTCTTTATCGGGACTTCCTCAATCGGTATTCCCAGCTTTGCGTACTGCTCATAATTCTTTTCATACACACAGAAGTAAACCTCTGATTTCAAAGAACCGATATACAGCGTATGTCCCATGCCTGCCTTGTCAGCTTCGTTGTGCTTTACCAGCTCGCCAGAAGCGTAAGACTTAAAGGAACGGAACACAGAAACACATTCCTCACTTGTGCATCTAGCGGTCAGATCTGGAATATCCAGTATGCCCGCTTTGTCATTGATTGCCAAATCAAGACGTTTCATCACACCGCCCTCAATGAGTACGTCCATGAAGAAGTCATACCAGCTTCGCTCTTGTGCCAGCAGGTAGCTTTCAAATTGGCGACAGCCTTTGCCTTTGAGTTCTAAAAGTACGCCTTTTTCTTCATCTTGTGAAGTGTAAACAAACACGTCCCCGATATAGTAATGCTCGGTGTATTTGTAGTGCCCGTAATCTTCATGGAGCATATAGTCGATATTCAGTTTCAGAATATTCTTGATAACGTGCTTAATATCCATTGTGGGAAAACGGATACGCACATAATCGAACAGCAGGAACAGCGGTTCGTCGGGATTGAATTTTTCAACAGCTTCCAACAGCTTTGTTTTCATATCCTCGGTAAGTGCCACCGTTCCAGCTTCGATACGGTTTAAATGTTCACGGCTGATACCAGCCATGAGTGCAAGTCTTGTCTGCGATACGCCGTAATCGCTACGTTTCGCTTTCAAGACGGTTAAAAAATCATTATCTTTCAGTTACGATACCCCCAATCTATGAAATTGTGATATTTTAAGGCTCATATCACAAAAGACTGAAACTTGTAAAAAGCCTTATGCCATGCGGACTTCCAAGACTTTTTATACCAGTTTCCAATGTATTTGTGCCCCTCTGTTAGATACTGAGGGGCTTGTATCTGCTGGCGTGGCTGACGCCACACCAGCAACGGCTAGTCCGTTCCATCGCCTTTCGCTTCGCACGTCGCCGTCCCGTCCTGCCTTGCGTATGCAAGAGAAGCTATGGTCTGTAAAAAGTCATGTCCTTTTGGTACAAGGGGAGTGTAAAATTCACTTATGACGCTTGTTCCTACATCACAATAACCACGTCCTTTGATACGCTTCTGGAAAAACTGTTTCTTCACATCAGAACCGAACAGCATACCATACCCAAGCTCGCTGATACGTCCCAAACCGACACGGAAGTTGAAATTATCCCTTATCCCGTCGCTGAAATACTTAGCGTCTGGTCGCTGGCAGGCAACGATAAGAAAATATCCTGCTTGTCGTCCCAGCATGACGATTTTCTTTAGCTGGCTTAACAGTCCGATACTTTCCTTTGTCCCCAGCATTTCAAAGAACGCCACATATTCATCAAAGATAAGGAAGTGAGGAGCAAGTCCCAAGTAAGCGTAGTTTTCGCCCGTCTTATAGTTAGTGTGCTGTTTCATATCTTCACTACGCTGTACCATGCCGTTATAAAAGGCATTGACGCAATCAATCATATCTTCTTTGGTATGATACACATTTCCCATGACTGTCCCCAAATCTGCCAAGTCTGCATTTTTAGGGTCTAAGATGTAAAGCTCTGCGTTGGTCTGCAAGAGTGCTTCAATGAGCGTCAGCAGAAAATAGGTTTTACCGCCACCCGTTCCACCAGCAATCAAAGCATGAGGAAGTGCGTCATATTCCCAGATAAGATTTTTCATCAGTCTAAGACAGCCGTTTTCTGCTTTCACTTCATCAATGGAGATACGGTTTGCGACCATATCATAAAGCAGGGTGTACTCAATATAGCCGTCATGGAGCGTCTTGTCGGTCAGCTCACAATATAAACCGCTTTCCAGCTTATCCTCTAACCGTAAGAGCTGGTCTTGATACTTTCCTAATGTGATTTCACAGCGGATATGAAGCAGTCCTTTTTCCATTTGATAATAGATTTTAGGAAACCAGACGATTTTTTCCCTTGATCTGCTTTGCAGGTCAGTAAAAAAACCGCTGTCTTGTACGGTATCTGCTTCATACCACTTATTTTCCAGTATCATTCTTGCCAGCTTTTGACGGTGCAGGAGCTTCTTGAAACTGTCATAACAGAAGCGGTAATACAGAAAAGCGACCAATGCACAAACACCAGTCGCTATCAGTATGGTTATGAAGTTGTAAGGGGAAATCGTCAAGTCATTGTCTAATAAGCTGAAATATTCCCAATCGATACACATAAGTTGTTTTATATTCAGTAGCAGGAGAACCGCAACAAATACAAACAGAAGCGTTCCTATGGAAAAGTGATAGACAAGATTCTTGTCGCTGGCTCTGATACGGTGTCCTTTGTTTAATATCTTTCTCATAAATCAATCACTCCTTTCTAGGTATGAAAAAAGCAGTCAATCCTAAGACTAACTGCTTTGTGTGTATGGATATAAAATTGACAAACTGAAATTTTAAAATCACTTTTTCTTGATAAGTTTCAGTTTTATATTTCTTCTGTTGGCAATCTTCTGAAACACCTCTACCACATACAAGCATTGTGCCTGAAATGATAGTAAGGTCAATTCGTCATTGGATTGTATTTGTTTCATTGCTTCTTGCAATTCTGAAAGTTCTAGTAAATTGACTGTCACACAAAAGAAAGTTTTCCTACGCCCATCATTATAGTTAGAAAGTAAGTAAGAAAGAATTTGTGTTTTTTCCTGCTGTTCAAGATTATATTGCTCAATGCCTATGTTTTTCGCTCTTTCTAAATCTGCTTTTTGTCGTCTGCTCGTAATAAAAATATCATAATCATCAATGTGTTGGTATTTTTCACATGGATATTGCTTACACTCATAGCAATATTCAATCTTTCCATGTTCAAGACTACATTTCGCAATTCTGCATGATTGATTACCATTGCCACAACCGCCACAGTAATTTCCCAAAAGCATAGGGCATAGTCCACAATTCAATCCGCAAAGAGAAAATAATTGGTTTTTGCGTTCAAATCCTTTCATAGTATTAGTCTCCTAACTTCAAATTTATCTTTGGATTTATTGACTTTTACAAACTGGAATTGAACAAAATCGCTACGCGATGGCTTGCCGAGGCTGTGGCATAGCGATTTTCT
>OAUE01000074.1_pt1 | contig 58220 bp, 48 predicted proteins | sample 1476131 | NCBI WGS metagenome assembly OAUE01 (sample SAMEA2580003, study PRJEB22360) | human gut metagenome | reverse complement strand
ATTTATCAGTGAGTAACATATAAAAACCCCCTTTTTCTTTAGAATAACACAAGGGGTAGAAAATAAAAATAACTTTTCCGGTTTATCCGGGTTAGGCTGTTATATGTGAGCCAATTGGCGAACATATCCAACAGGCGTTACAGCCACTTCAAGGGATTTCTTCGGCGGAGCCTGATTTGTGTTGAAAGCTACATATCTTTTGCGGACTTTTCGCATAAGCTCTCTCACATTTGCTTCCTCACCACCCGGTATTCATCCCCCACCTGATAATACGGGCACTCTCTGAAATCTCCCTGCACAAATCTCACCATCTCATCTTCATCCAGATCCTGCGTACAGACATAGCACTCATAATCGTCATCATATTCATAATTCATGCAGCTTTCGCAGTTTGCCGCTGTTTTTCTGCCTCGCATCTTATACCTCCCCCAGTTCTTTTAACACCTGATATACGTAAGAAACAGGAAGTCCTACGACATTGAAATAGTCCCCTTCGATCTTCTCAATGAATGCGGAAAATCTCCCCTGAATTCCGTAAGCCCCGGCCTTATCCATAGGTTCTTTGCTCTCTACATATTTCTGGATTTCTTCTGTGCTCATCGGATTGACAGAAACTTTTGTTTCCACTGCGTGGCTGATTACCGTTTTTTCTCCGTTTTTATCAAAATCCAGAACCGCAACACCCGTATATACCTGATGTGTATCTCCCTGCAGTGACCGGATCATCTCAAAGGCCTCCTGTTCATCCTTTGGTTTTCCCAGAATTTGTTCTTCATGCACAACGATCGTATCCGCACCGATCACGATCACATTCCTTGCCTGGATCTCGGATGCCACATTTTCCGCTTTCATCAGCGCCAGCTCTTTTACAATCTCCTTTGGAACCGTATTTGTATACACTTCTTCCTTATTGCTGACACGCACTTCAAACGGAACCCCGATCTGTGATAAAAGCTCTTTTCGCCTCGGTGAAGCTGACCCTAAAATTATTTTCTTCATACTAAAAACTCCTTGTTGTACTTTGTTGTTGATAATAACACTTTTCTGCCTGTTATGGTAGACTTTCCATCCGAAAATATCGTATGATAATTATTGTTTACATCAATTATAACCTTTTATTTTGAACTTTTCACAAGGAGGAGATTCTATGGAACATCTCAACGAATACCTGGATTTTATCCGCACCGTAGAGGGGATCAAATCTGTCACCCGCACTGCCTGGACCAAAACAGGACGACAGGAAAGTACGGCAGAACATTCTTTTCGTCTTGCGCTGCTCGCTCTGACTCTGATCGATGAATTTCCGGAGCTGGACGCTAAAAAAGTGCTTTCCATGTGTCTGATCCACGATCTCGGAGAACTCTATGCCGGAGATATTCCTGCAATTTCCAATACGGATCCCCTTGCAAAATCCAAACAGGAATACCTTGATATTTGTCGGATCTTCCAGCTTCTCCCCGAGCCAAAACGGTCAGAATTTCTTTCCCTGTGGAACGAATACAACAACTGCTCCACCCCGGAAGCACATCTGGTAAAGGCACTGGATAAAGCAGAGACGATCCTGCAGCACAATCAGGGAAAAAATCCACCGGATTTTGATTATGCATTCAATCTCACTTACGGAGCCTCCTACTTCAAAGGCGATCCGCGGCTGGAGGAATTAAGAAGCATACTGGATGCAGAAACAAACGTTGTCATAGAGCATACACAAGAAAAGGAGAACCACCATTTATGATTCAAATCATCATTTCACCTGCGAAAAAAATGAATATATGCGAAGAATTTCCCGGCACTGCCACCACACCTGTTTTTGCAGAACAGACAGACCTTTTATATCAGACGCTAAAGCAGATGTCATTTGAAGAATTGCAGAAACTTTGGAAATGCAGTGAAAAACTGGCACTTCAAAATACAAAAAGACTGTGCGAATTTACACCGGCTGACGCTGTCACTCCCGCTGTTCTCGCCTATGAAGGGATCCAATACCAATACCTCGCACCGGGCATCTTTTCTGATACACAGTGGGACTACGTAAACCGGCATCTGAACATTCTTTCCGGATTTTATGGTGTCCTGTGCCCTTCAGATGCTGTCATTCCCTATCGTCTGGAGATGCAGACCAAACTGGAAACTGAGAATGCCACTGATTTGTATCATTTCTGGAACAATCAGCTATATCAGGCATTGTACTGTAAATTTGAGAAAGACTCTCCGAAAGAGCTCATCAATCTCGCTTCCGCAGAATACAGCAAAGCAGTACTTCCTTATCTGACAGAAGACGTACACTGCGTCACCTGCGTTTTCGGCGAGTTCGTTCAGGGAAAAGTAAAGGTGAAAGCCACGCTCGCGAAAATGGCGCGGGGAGAAATGGTCCGCTGGATGGCAGAACACCAGATTCAGACTGCGGAAGATCTGAAACAGTTCACCGGACTTGGATTTGCTTTCGAAGAGTCTCTATCTTCCGGGACAGAATATGTGTTCCTAAAAAAGGATATCTGCCCGGAAGATTAGGCTTTTCTTATTCTGCCTTCATTTCCCGGATCTCTCCGCACGCGATCATAGCGCCGGAGTTTCCGGAAGGCTGGGTTGTCATATCATCCGGATGTGCGTGTATGATAACCGCTCTTCCGATCACATCCTCGGGATGAAACCGGTCTGTGTAAAAGATCAAAAATGCATTTCCGTCATTTGCCAGAAGTGAAGGCATATCTCCTGCATGCTGCGGGTGCATGGCATTTGTCGGATTGTAGTGTCCGTCCGCCTGTGCAAAGGGTTCCGCTTTTGTTCCCTGACAGGTTCCCTCATGAATATGAAATCCGTGAAACGCATTTCCGTCAGGCAGATTGCGGATATCGGCTGCCACGATCGTTCCATTGTGAACTCCGAAAAAATATACCATTCCCCGGATTTTTGGAAATTCCGGGCTTCCTTTGATCTCTGCAGCGGCATCCGGAATGGTCTGTATCTCTGAAAACATCTTACCACCTCCCGGATTACCATATGCAGTTTTTGAAAAATTGTTATTCCTGATGCGCTCTCCATGCTTCTTTCAGAATCTTTGGATCTTCAAGAAGACCAAGCGCCCCTTTCGCCATACATTCTGCCACATACAGCATTCCCTTCTGCCCGATGCTCATTCCGGACTGTGCGGCTGCACTCCAGTGATGCAGCGGTGTACCCTTACACATCGTAGCAGCACTGAGCATCACAGTCGGCACGGTATGACTGACTTCCGACACATCCGTTCCGATCGCCAGCAAAACAGGTTGATCTCCCAACGGTTCCAGACCTCCAAAATAATTTCCGTCATTGATCAATCCCGCTTCTTTTGTGATGGTTTCTGCAAACTGCAGTTCTTCTTTTGTATATTCTGGGAGTGAAGTTTCTGTCATCGCCTGATAAAAGGCTTCTGCCAGCGGACGGTTCACTTTCATTTCCTGATTGCTCGTCACAAGCTCGATCTCCACTCTCGTTCCGGTCATCAAAGCCGCACCCTTCGCACAGTCATCCACTCTGTTCGATGCATCCTCTGTCCTGGAACGTTTGGATGAACGGATAAAGTAATTCGTAGAAGCAAAATCCGGCACGATATTCGCCGGTCCGTCTGTGTTCGTATATGTATAATGAATCCGAACATCATCCGCCACATGTTCCCGTAAATAATTCACTCCCACATTCATCAGTTCTGCCGCATCCAGTGCACTTCTGCCAAGCTCCGGATGTTTGGACGCATGTGCTTTGACTCCGTAAAATTTGTAATTCTTCATGTCCTGCGCCTGCCAGATATCATAACTCACCCGATTCCGGTCAAAAGGATGCCAGGTGATCGCCGCATCCAGATCATCAAACACCCCCGCTTCATTCATCTGGATCTTTCCGATGATGATTTCTTCTGCCGGACAGCCATATACCCGGATTGTTCCGGAAAGCTGCGCTTTTTCCATCCGCTCTTTCAAGGCACAGGCTGCCCCTGCGCAGGCTGTGCCAAGCAGATTGTGTCCGCATCCGTGCCCCGGCGTTTTCAGCGGCTGATACGTGCAGACCGGCTCCTGGCCAAGACCCGGAAGAGCGTCATACTCTGCCAGAAATCCAAGTATCGGTTTTCCTGTTCCCCACTCTGCAACAAATGCGGTCTGAAGCCCTGCGATTCCTTTTGTGATACGAAATCCTTTTTCTTCCAGATAGTCAGAAAGACAGGCTGAAGATACGACTTCTTCTTTGGAAAGTTCCGGATGCCGAAAAATGTAATCTGCTGTGTTAACCAGTTCTTCTGTGTGTTCCTGTATCCATGTGTGAATATGATCTGCTGTATTTGCGTCTTTTTCCTCGCCTGTCCATACCCCAAGTCCGCTCCCAAGCTTCTCCCCGGATAGCAGATATTTTCTGGCTGCTCTCTGCAGGCTGGTATCCTCTGCATAGTTTCGGGGATCCGTCTCCAATTCTCCGAAAATCCTCTCTTCTGCCTCTCTCCCCTCAAAATCAACCGCAACAATATGAAACAATGTCTGGAACTGCAAAATATTAAATTCCGGCTTCATAATTTCTTTGAGCCCCGGATATAAAAGCCAGGAATGACAAAGATATACCTGCTTCTCCTTCCAGAATTGTTCTGCCTGACGAAATGAATCCAGACAGGCATCAAGCTCCAGCTTCTCTCCCTGCGGGATATGCACGCTGGTCACGGGATCTCCTTTGTGAACCGATATCCCGTCTGTCTGTATCTCCCATAAAGACGGGATCCTCTCAAATTCCAGACGCCCAAGCCGAAACAGACTCATATCCAGATGTCTGCAAAACCAGTCGTACTGCGCAATCCCATATTCTCCATACGCTTTATAACAATTTTCACACCACAATGTCAGATCATAAAACGTATCCCGGTAAACCCGTCTGGAAATCCCCTGTTCACAATACCGATCATAAACCTCACAGGCCATTTTTGAAAAACAATATAAAAATACCAGCCGGAAATCTTCTCTTTTTTTCACTGCTTCATAAAACAAATTCACATCTCTAAGAAATAACTCCCGCAGCTTCTCATATTCCCCTTCTGTGATCTCCAGCTTTTCAAGCTGCCGCACAGCGTCCGGCATCAGGGATATTTCCTCCCAAAATTCCAATAATTTCATTGTGCACCTCCGTTTTTTGTTTTCCTCTGTTGATTCTATCTGTCAGCATACTTCATTCTTGTGGTATTTGCAATTCGTTTTACGTCTTCCCTTTCTCAATCAGATATATATACAACATTTTGCACATAATCATAGAAAAATCTACTAAAAAATTGTATAATATATAAAAGTTTATGAAAGAGAGGATTCACTATGAAGCAAAATAATATATTAGCAATGATCCTGGCGGGCGGACGAGGCACCCGCCTGCATGACCTGACAAATAAAGTGGCAAAACCCGCGGTTTCATACGGCGGAAAATACCGTATCATCGATTTTCCACTCTCCAACTGCGCCAACAGTGGAATTGATATTGTCGGTGTGCTCACGCAGTATGAATCGATCTTGCTGAACAGCTACGTTGCGGCAGGCAGACGCTGGGGGCTGGATGCCAAAGACAGTGGAGTCTATGTACTGCCTCCACGTGAGAAAGCAGATTCCAATCTGGATGTATATCGGGGGACTGCCGATGCGATTTCCCAGAACATCGATTTTATTGACACCTACGCTCCGGAATATATTCTGATCCTGTCCGGTGATCATATTTATAAGATGAATTATGATACCATGCTAAATTATCACAAAACCTGCGGTGCAGATGCCACGATTGCTGTGATCGAAGTACCGATCAAAGAAGCAAGCCGGTTCGGGATTATGAATACCGATTCTACAGGACGTATCGTAGAGTTCGAAGAAAAACCGGAACACCCAAAAAGTAATCTGGCATCCATGGGGATTTACATTTTTAACTGGAAGCTGCTTCGCAAAATGCTGCTGACAGATATGAAAAATCCGGATTCCAACCACGATTTTGGAAAAGATATCATTCCTACGCTGTTAAATGATGGGAAAGATCTTTATGCCTATAAATTTGAGGGCTACTGGAAAGATGTTGGAACAATCGACTCTCTCTGGGAAGCAAATATGGATCTTCTGGACAAAAATAATGCTTTGGATCTCAACGATCCCGCATGGAAGATCTATACGGAAGATCCGACAACACCTCCTCATTATATCGGACCAAACGCCGATATTAAACGCTCTTTCATTACCCAGGGCTGCATGATCGACGGTGAAGTCAAAAACTCCGTGTTATTTACCAGTGCCAAGATCGATACCGGCGCCAGAGTCATTGACAGTGTACTCATGCCGGGAGTGATTGTCGAAGCAGGAGCTGTCGTACAGCGCGCCCTGGTCGCTGACGGAGTGCGGATCGGGAAAAATGCCGTAGTAGGCAGTCCGGACAGCGAACATATCGAACTTGTTGCAAAACGTGTGAAAGGAGCAGAATAATATGAGCAAGGCATTAGGAATCATCAACTTTTCCGGAAACCACATCTGGGTAAAAGGACTGCAGTCTTACCGTCCGATCGGTGCCATGTCCTTCCTCGGAAGATACCGTGTCATCGATTTTTCGCTTTCCAATATGAGCAACAGCGGCATTGACCAGATTCAGGTGTATATTAATCAAAAGCCCCGTTCTCTTACCGAACATATCGGAACCGGAAGACATTACAATATCAACTCCAAACGTGGAAAAGTCCGAATCCTCTTTTCTGAAAACGGGATTGAAAACAGCATTTATGACAACGAAATTGCAGCTTACATAGAAAACATAGAGTGTATTGAAAATACACCTTGCCCGTACGTGATCATTGCCCCGAGTTACATGGTATACTCCATGAACTTTGATTCACTGTTACAGAGCCATATCGACTCCGAAGCGGATATTACGCTGCTGTATCATTCTGTTGACAATGCAAAGGATCACTTCTTAAACTGTGATCTTCTGAATCTGAACCGCCAGAAAGGTGTTCTCTCGATTGAAAAAAACAGAGGAAATGCAAAAAACAGAAATATCTTCATGGATACTTATGTAATGAAAAAAGAACTGTTTATCGACCTGATCAAAAAAGGGCATGATATGTCCTCTATGTACACACTGCCCCAAGTCATCAATATAGAATGCAGCGAACTGGATATCCGCGGAGTTTCCCACCGTGGCTTCTTTGCCGCCATTACAGATTTGAAAAGCTATTACGAAGCGAATCTTTCCCTGCTCGATTTTAAATCCGCCTTCAGTCTGTTTGATGATAACTGGCCGATCTATACAAAAACGACAGATTCCTGTCCGACTCAATATTTTGAGACTGCAAATGTAAAAACCTCTTTCGTATCCAACGGATGCCTGATCGAAGGCACTGTGGAAAACTCTGTGATCGGACGTGGATGCATGATTAAAAAAGGTGCTGTTGTAAGGAATACCGTTCTCCTTCCGGGCGCTTATGTAGGAGAAGACGTTCATGTGGAAAATCAGGTGGTAGACAAGCGTGCAAAGCTCTTACACGCCAAAGAAATTATTGCAAATGTAGACAATCCGGGATATATCAAGAGGAATGATACCGTATAAAGTAAAGCAGGATGCTTAAGGATTTATTCCTTGTCATCCTGCCTTATTTTTTCTTTTATCAAAAAATAATCTGAATTCCATTCGGTTGTAAAATTAAATCTGCAAGTTTTTCGCTGTCCAGAGAAATATGCAGAAAATTTCTGCCGGGAACTTTTATGTGATTATCTCACTCCAAACTGATATATTGTCGTGGTGTCGTATTTTTCTCCTTTTTTCAGTACCGGTGACGGGAAGCTTTCCTCATTCGCCGCATTCGGATAATACTGTGTCTCCAGACAGAAGCCGGAGTTATCGTGGTAGATCATGTTGCGTTTTCCTCTGACTCCCTCCAGGAAGTTTCCGGTATAGAACTGCACACCCGGAAGATCCGTATATACTTTCATGGTAATTCCGGACTGCTCTCCTTCCACCTCTGCAATCTTGCGCAGTGTCTGATCCCATCCATCGATGACAAAGTTGTGATCATATCCCTTGACCAGACGCATCTGATGATAGTCGGATGCCAGCTCTTCTCCGATCACTTTTCCTTTTGTGAAATCCATCGGTGTACCTTCCACCGGCCAAATCTCTCCTGTCGGAATCGAACCGGTCTCTTTTACCGGTGTAAACGAAGATGCCTGCAGTCTTATCCAGTGACGTCTTACGCTGCCGCAGTTATGTCCATTCAGGTTAAAGTAAGTGTGGTTCGTCATATTCACGATCGTTGTCTGATCAGATTCTCCTTCATAGTGGATCTTCAACTCATTTTGATCTGTCAGGGTATAGGTCACGGTAATCGAGAAGTTCCCCGGATATCCCTGGTCTCCATCCGGGCTGTCCAGATGAAAAGAAACACTGTCTTCCTCCTCTTTCACACAATCCCAGAGGCGGAACGCATAACTGTCCGGTCCACTGTGCAGGTTATTCTCTCCCTCATTTTTCGGAAGGTGATACTCTGTCCCATCCAGCACAAATCCGGCGCCTTCTGTCCGGTTTGCCCCCCGTCCGACTGCTGCCCCGAAGAAAGTTCCGTTCTCTTCATAATCCGATACTTTGTCATATCCAAGCACAATATCCTTGCGCTCTCCCGCAAAATCTTTCATCTCCACGGATACGATTGCCGCTCCGAGACTGCTGATCTTCACACGCATTCCCCGAATGTTGCGCAGCGTATAGGCAGTTACTTCTCTTCCATCTTTTGTGGTTCCAAATATTGTTTTTTCGATACTCATAAGCTCTCCTGTCCGGCATCTTTTCTCTTCCCCAATGCCTGTCCTGTTTACTTCATATTGTAGCTCTGTTTTGCCTGCTCCGCAAACACTTTTTCAGGAAAGTGGAATCAGGATCCGCAGTTCAAACCAGTTCTTTTTCAAATCTGTTGTCACAGAACCACCGTATTTCGCCGCCGTACTTTTGATACTCTTCATGCCAAACCCATGAAAGCGGCGATCTTTCTTTGTTGTGACAGGCATTCCGTTTTCAAACTTTAACTGCTCTTCACAATAATTCTCACACCGGATTCTGAGAAACTGTTTCTGCTTTGCAACGGACAGATGGATCAGCCGTTTTTCCTGTTCATTCAGCTTTTGCACACTTTCAATAGCATTATCCAGAATATTCCCAAACAATGCACTGATGTCCATATCTTCCATAAAATTCAACGCACTTCCGTCTGCCACACACGTCAGTCCGATCCCATTATTCTGACAATACAGACTTTTACTTGTCAGAACAGCATCCAACACTTTGTTCCCCGTCTTATTCTGGGCTTCATAAATCTTGATTTCTTTTTCCATCTTCTCCAGATACTCTACCGATTTTCGGCTGCCCGCTTCCGATTTCAAAAGTGCGATCTGATGCTTCAAATCATGATACTTCTGATTGACAATCTCGATGCTCTCCTGAGAAAGCTGATAATTTTTGTACTGCATCTGTAAAATATTCTGCAGCGTGTCCACCTCAAATTTCATCTGCAGCTCCCGCACCTGAATGTGGTACGCATAGAGAACCGCCATTCCACTCATATCTACCAGGGTCCGGATAATAAACATTTCCGCTGCAAACTGACTGCTGAACGGACTGTCCTTATCAATATAACTAAGGTTACTGACTGCAAACACCGCAGCTGTAATAATCAGAACCGTAAACAGCTCCCGACGATTGATATGCATTTCTTTGCCGCCTTTTTGCAAATACTTTTCCAGCAGATATAAAATTCCAAATATGACCGCATACACGACCACAAGGAGCACCCACTGTACACTTTTTGCATGATTGACCTGAAACGTTTTCACCGTATAATAATAGATCTGCCAGCCGAAAGATGCAGCAAATTCTCCGCTGATAAACGCCCTCGCACAGTAATATCCGGCTTCAGCAAGTGAAAACTGACAGCACCGGTAAATATAAATCAAAAACAGGGAAACTGAAACCAGCATACACGGAAGGAACAAACTGGTCCTCACCCCGTCCGTAACTTCCATAAATCCCACGATCGCCGCCAGAAATACCAGATGTGTCACATACCGTTTTACACCCCAGATCCGTTTCTCATTCGTGCATGTCACAATAAATGCTGCCAGCCAGTATGCCAGCGAATAATAATATCCCGGAGTATTGATCATTTCCTGTACACTCATCTATTTTCCTACCTCGTTCATAAAATCATTGAGCGCATTTAAAAATGCCTTCTTTCTTGCGCGGCTTACCTGAATACAGTCTCCATTCACGGTGATGTCACTCCCCTGAAAATTTTCCACAAAATCCAGATTCACCAGATAACACCGGTTACACCGGAAAAACCGCTCCTCTTTCATACCATCCGCCAGACTTTCCTCTGCATCCCGCATCGTGCCTTTTGTTCTGTAATCCTGCCCGACTGTGTGATAGATCAGATCATGATCCTGCACTTCCACATAGCAAATCTCCGAAAGATCCAACTTCATCATACCGCCCTTCACTGCAATCGTCAGATATTTCTTCTCCCGCTTTTTCAGTCTCGTCAGTGCACGGTCGATCCGCTGCGTAAACGCAAAATAAGAAACTGGTTTTAATACATAGTCCAGGGCATCCACCCGGTATCCCTGTATCGCATACTGCGGCATATTTGTAATAAAAATAATCACAACTTCGGTATCCATCTTCCGGATTTCTTCTGCAGCCGACATGCCGTCCATAAATTTCATTTCCACATCCATAAGGATAATATCGTAGTCTGCCCGATACTCTGTTACAATATCTTCCCCATCCGAAAATGTCTGTACGCTGATCCTCTCTTTACTCTCCTTCTCGTATTCTTTCAAGTAAGAAAGCAGCTGCTCTGCATACGCCGGATCATCTTCTACCAGTGCAATTCGAATCATTGTTTCGTCTCCTCTCAACTGTTTTTATCGGTTGTTTTTTCTTAGTATACCAAGCCTGTTTTCAAACGTCAAAATAAGGGTGCCTGTAATAAGACACCCTTCACTCTTCTCTATTTTTCCTCTCTTACTGTTCTGAAAAATGAAGAGATAATCGTCATGATAACTGCTGCCAGAGTACATCCCATTCCGATGATCGCACTGGACAAATCCGCCATAGTCTGCGCATTTCTTTCAAATGATAAAATAGTCGCAATGCTGTTCACTCTCAGGCGGACAAAAAATACAAATCCTGCCATCAAAAGCACTCCCGCCAGAATCGGAAGAATATCCAGTACCGGCATTTCCGGCGACTTTTCCTGTCCGGCCACAAAAAGAATTTCCAGAACCACTCCTGCCACAAGACATCCTACAACTCCCCAGCTGATTCCAAGATTGGAAAAATATGCCGTGTTGCAGTTGATCACATAAAATACGATTCCTGCTGTTCCGAGAATTAGTGCAAGCAGCATCAGATAAAAGCCTGCAGCCTGTTTTTTGATAAAATTCATAACATACCCTCCCTTAACTGTTTTTACGTCTCTTGGCATCTCTTATATACATCGCAGCTGCTACCAGTGTAAGCAGAGCCAACACTGCCGATGTTGCTGTCAATGCATTATCATACCATGTACGCACATCCTTAATCTGTGAAGTCTCATTCAATCCATCCATTGCGTTGGAATTTGCAAGCGCATAATTCTGCCACATCATAACATTTTTCAGATCCTGCATCATAGACGCATCTTTGCTGACCGCCTCTGTGGTCCAGTAATTCCATTTTGCTGTTACAGCTTCCATATTACTGTCACCAGTATTGCAAGTCATCGTTACACCACAGTGTACCGCTTCTTTTAACACACTGTAGTTTGCATCCTGGATAAAGTCTTCTGACATCAGCCCCTGGAATCCCCATTCTTTGCGGAGAATATTCATCAGCAGACCATAATGTGCATTCCCTGCAGTACATCCGATTCTGTTAAATGTTGTCATCATACCAAGTGTCTGTGCATCTTCCACACTTGCCTGTGTTCCACGCAGTTCATTCTCACGTGCTTTCTGCTCTGTCATAAATGTTGCAATACCGGAACGGTTGATCTCTGTATCATTGAATGCAAAATGTTTCGGCGCTATGATACATCCGTATTCTTTTCCTGCTGCAATGTAAGCTGCTGCCTGATATGCTGTCAAAATCGCATCTTCAGAATAATACTCATGGTTTCTTGCATTGTAAGGTGTACGGTGAAGGTTCGTTCCTGCACCCCAGAGGATTGGAAGATTTGACCAGATGGAATAATTTCCGGTCACAGCTCCGTACTCTGCAGCCATCTCTTTACTAAATGTCTGCGCAATCACTGTTTCATTACTCATTGTTCCGAATTTGTAATTCAGATTCTTGTCATCCGGATCGATGACATACGGATCTGCGGAATCTGTATCTGTATTTGCGTACTGTCCCAATGTATAAGAATTAAATCCGTTCGGTCCGTCATTCTGTACTGCCTCCGGAGACACGATCGATACAATTGATTTTGTACTGGTTCCACCAAATCCAGTACGGATCATCGCTTCTTCCAGTGTGATCTGATCAATCAAATCTGTCCATTTTTCATTTGTCAAGTCCGTCTCACCTTTCAGGCTTGCAAGTGTCAGCCCATTGTCCTCGCCAAATGTAACTTCATCCGGATTTCCCTGTTCCTTGATATCTACCAGATCATTTTTCATCACTTCGATCATTTCATCTGTCGCTGTCAGATCCTTGTATGTTTTTGGCCATGTTGCCTTCCAGTCACTTCTTGATAAGTATGTTACTGTATCTGGCATATAGTAGTTCAAATCCATGTCCTGAAGCTGATTTTCTACCGCTGTTCCGTTTTTCGAATACGCAAATGTCTCAGAGTCGAATGTATCCAGTGTCCATTTCTTCACATTTGCTGCATTTCCTGCATCCGTCATTCCGTTCGCCTTTGTCATACCCTGTGCTGCCAGCACATTGTTGACCGCCTCATGAGAACCATTTCCGACTGTAAAATAATAGTCTCCTGCATCCAGGATCCAGTTTCCTTTTGTTCCTGCCGCATTGTCACATGTGCTGTCCCAGCTTGCCATATCCTGCGCATCTGCTGTAATCTCGACAGTAACAGATTCTCCCGGCTGCAGCACACCTGTTTTTTCATAATCCAGAAGCTGTACCGCTGCTTTTTCTACCGCATGTTCTTTATCATATTCCGTATACGGAAGAGACGTATACAACTGTACCACATCTTTTCCTGCCACATCTCCAATATTTTTTACAGTTACTTTGGCTGTCACTGTCTTATCTTCCAGATTCACATCCAGACTGTCCAGAGTCTGAGAAAATGTTGTATAAGACAGTCCGTATCCAAATGGATACGAAACTTCATCTTCATAGTTCCATGCTTTTCCATTGGAACTTCCGGTCTTGTCAGAAGCATTTCCCTGTCCCAATACTGTATCCGCATATCTTGTCTCGTAATATTTATATCCTGTATAGATCCCTTCTGCTTCTACAATCTCGGAATTGATGGAATATGCAGAATCCGCATTTGTCCACTCATAGTTCCCATAATTCTGCGCTGCAGGAGAGCTTGAGTTATCCACTGCATAAGTATCCGCAAGATGTCCGGACGGATTCACCTCTCCACTGAGTACATCTGCTACACCATAGAAGCCATAACCTCCCGGAAGTCCGACTTCCAAAATCGCATCTACACCTGTATTGTTTTTGATCTCTTCAATTTCCATGGCACTCGCATTATTCAGCATCACGATCAATTTTCCATTGTTTTCCTTTTTTGCATTGACTGCTTCATCGATGATTGCACGCTCTGTGTCAGAGAGTCCCAGCGGATCCGCCTGATTCAGATCCTGTTCTGGATTCACCCCATCTTCTCCCGGTGTATAGTTGGCATTTTCTCCTGCTGCACGGGCAAGTGTCACAATCATGACATTGTAATCCGTCATACTCTTTTTCCAATTTGGTTCTGCCTCATCCAGCGTTGCTGTCTCAGGTTCCAAACTGGTAAATACTCCAGTTGTAGCCGGTGCTGTTGCACGATAATAGGTTGTCACACCCCATGGAAGAACCGCCTCTGACTTAAATTCTTCTTTCAGTCCCTGATACATCTTTTTTAATGTCGGATTCATCGCAAATCCCTTGGATTCAAACGCCTCCAGCATATCCACGGTATCCGCATCTGTTCCCTCGTTCTCTGTCAGAGTACTTCCAAAATCTCCGCCTTGCACCGGATAATAACTGCTGAATCCAAGTAAAGAGATTTTCTGCGTTTCCTCCTTGGAAAGCGGCAACGCTGCATTCTCATTTTTCAACAAAACAGAGCCCTCTTCATTCATGCGTTCTCCCAGATCTTCAATGGAATCCAGAAGCTCTGTTGTTGAGCTGTAATCCGACTGAAATGTGTAATCCTCTGCACTTACATCTTCAGTCACCATTTTTGTACTCTGAGTGCCCAGAAACTTGTCAATGTCCGTACGAAACCCGTCTATCACCAGAGTCGCTGACATAGACAGCGTCAGTAAAGATGCTGTTGCCGTAGTTACACCGCGCCAGATGCGGCGTTTTGATTTTGTTTGTTTTTCCCGTTTCTCGCTCATAACGTTCCTCCTCTTTGACTCTTTATAAGAACTGGCTTTTTTGTTTTTTTCGAGCCTTCGCTTCTGCTTTTGCTCTCTTCTCTGCCAGTTTCTTCTGATAGCTTGCTTCCTGCATTTCAAAATCCAGGCCTTTTTTCTTACAATATGCTTTGAGTTCTTCGATTCTCGCCTCTTCTGCCATGCGCTCCGCCTCTTCCTGTTCCATGCGAAGTCTCTCTGCTGGTTCGATCCACACTCCTCCGGCTTCTAACACCGCTTTTTTCTGATGCTGCAGAATCGTCTTCTGATCTTCCTCAATATGCTTTTCTACTTTTAAGAAGCACATCAGGATTACGATCACCGCATAACAGATGATCTCTGCCCCCAGATAACACAACGCCAGCATGGACTGTACGCCTCCGTTCTGAACTGACGCAGAGGCATCATATCCGGTGGCTGTAAGCAATGCATTGATCAGACCATTCCCCAGTCCTGTCATTCCCACCATGATCGCTCCGTACACAGACATCGTAAATCCATCACTTCGAAATCCATTTTTTGCCTCCAGATGGTCCAGTACATCAGACAAAAGAGCCAGTGTCACATACATTGCAGGAATCGAACCGATTCCTTTTAAGATCACACCAATACATACAATGGTAAAATTGTGAATATCCAGAAAGCTGACCAGACCTCCCACAACCGAAATTGCCAGACCAATAGTCACTGCTTTTTGTTTTCCCAGTTTATTTGCGATCGGCCACGCCAGAACCATTCCGATTGCTGTCGGAAGTCCTCCGATCAGCCCCAATGTTCCCATTGCCGTTCCCGCAGCCGCTTCACTTGTGATTCCGTCAAACATCCAGCGGGAGTAATAACTCATGGAACCGTTCTTTACCAGACCTCCAAACTGGAACAGCAGAAAATATAAGATAATGATCCACCAGTAACCGTTTGACACACAGGCTTTGAGCTGTTTCATCATCGGAAGCTTTTCTTCTTTGATCGCCAGCTTCATATTTTCTTCTGTCACTCGCTCCCGTGTGAAATAATATTCCAGCAAGATCGCCAGAAATGTCACAACACATAATACGATCATCACGAGCCGCCAGTTCTGATAACTCTGTGCGGTATCAATAGCGCCGTCTTTTTCCACAAAGAGAAAACTCTGCAGCAGCATCGGCACTAAAATACTTGCCCCGATTCCTACAGCAGCCACACCGGATGCATTGGAAAATGTTGCCAACATTCCCCGGTGATCGGAGTTTCTCGTAGACAGGGCCACCATAGAGCTGTGCGCTGTGTAGAAAAACGGATACGCTACTGCATAGTAAAAGTTATAGGACAGCGCGATCCAGATCATCTGAGTCGATGGACTCCCATTTTGAGGTGTTAAAAACAACAGCGCGATCGCAATTGTCACAAGGGGCGCCGACAGCAGCATATACGGTCTCGCCTTCCCCTGAGATGTTCTGGTATTATCAATCAGACGCCCTACCAGAAGATTTCCAAGAATCACAAAAATGACAGAAACCATCGGAAGAACCGCTGAAAAAATCCCAAATTTTGCCGTATCCGTCCATCCAAGCACATCCGAATAGTAGCGGTTTAAATACGCCCCGAAGATTGCATTTGAAATAAATGCGCAAAACGGACCGAGAAAATACCCCAGTATCATTTCTTTCGGCTTTACATTTGCCGAAGTGATTTTTGTCCGCATCAGCGGGTTGTCAAAAAACTGATTCTTTTCCATTTCGGTCATTCCTTTCCCTGATTGCTTCTTTTAACGTATAAGTACCACTTCCCAATACCTTCTGTGTATTTCCCGGCATCACCAGTGTACATGTTGTTCCGACCGGAACCTGCACCTGGATCGTAAACATTCCATCTTCAATCTTCCACTCACTGGAAACTGTTCCATAGGCTGTGTTGACACTTCCCTTTGCCCATTTCAGATTTCCTCCCGTCAGCGGCTGGATCCGGAAAGAGCGGTATCCGCCCTCTGTGGCCTCGATTCCGGCAATCCTGCGGTACAAAAAGTCTCCCACTGCACCACTTGCATAGTGATTGAAGGAAACCATACCTCCGGTCCCGTCATCTTTTCCCGTGTTGCAGGTGCCGTCCTCCCGAAGTGCATCCCATCGTTCCCAGATGGTCGTTCCTCCGACTTTCATCTCATAGAGCCAGGATGGACAGGTATCCGTAAGGAGCATTTTAAATGCCTCTTCCTCATACCCATTGTCTGCCAGCGCAAACAGAACGTACGGCGTTCCCGGAAATCCGGTCGTAATGTGATACCCGTCCTTTTTCACCAGACGCGCCAGATTTGCCGCAGTCTTCTTTTTATCCTCTCCGGAGAGCATCTGATAATACAGAGGCAGCACATATGCTGTCTGAAACTCTTTCTTTACCGTGCAGTCTGCTTTCATCAAAATTTCCCGGTATGCCTCCCCGGTCTCCTGACTGAGTTTCCGGTAATACTTTGCATCCTCTTCCTGCCCCAGAATATCCGCGATCTTTGCCAGAATCCGGCTGGAATTTGCCATACATGCGGTGGCGGTCCATTTTCCTCTTCCCATCCACTCCCACATGCCGACACCCGGTGCACACCAGTCTCCATAATGATGCAGAAGCTTCCAGATCCTGCGGTGTTTTCCCGCAGAAAACAGCTCTGCCCAGAATTTGCATGCCTTCAGATATTTTTTCATCACCGGATACATCCGCTCTAAAAGCCCTCTGTCTCCGCGAACCAGATATTCCGCCCACGGCGCCAGGATACAGACATCGCCCCAGTGATCCACCGCCATCGGGATCATGATCTCCCACTGCAGCGGTACCCGGACAAGCGGCACCGTAACCGGAATCCCGCCGCCTTTATTCTGCTCTGCCTTCACGTCCAACAGCCATTTCTCCAGAAAACGGCTGATATTAAAATTGTAAGCTGCCGTAGGCGCAAACAGTGCAATATCTCCCGTCCATCCCATTCTCTCATCTCTCTGCGGACAGTCTGTCGGGATATCCACAAAATTGGACTTTGCTCCCCAGCGAATACTGTTCTGCAGCTGGTTGATCAGTTCATTGGAGCAGGAAAAGTTTCCGTTGTCTTCCACATCCGAATAGAGTGCCAACGCGGTCAGTTCCAGTTGATCCTCTTCAATTCCACGCACACCCACATAGCGGAAGCCCATATATGTCATTTTCGGAGAATAGGTCTGCTCTCCATCTTTACAAATATAAACCGCTTCTTGCTTTGCAGTTCTTAATGGTTCTGTATACAACTCTCCGTCCATCAGAATCTCCGCGTGACGAAACTCCACTTTTTGTCCCTGTCTGCCACGAATTGCCGCGTGTATCACCCCTGCAAAATTCTGTCCGAAATCATAAATCAGCATACCGCTCTTTGCTCTTGTAATCTGTACCGGACGAAACTCTTCGTGTGCACGTACCGGCGCTCCATACTGTGCCATGATCTTTGGATGAATCTTTACCTGTTCGAAGCTTGCTTTTTTCCAGGAAATTTTCTCCAGATCCACGGTGGCATCATACACTTCCCCGTTGTAAAACTCTGTCTCTTTATAATTTCCTTCTTCCGTTACTTCCCACTCTTCATTTGTCCCGATTGTCTCTCCCGTTCCATCGGTATACAAAATCCGCAGCTCTCCAAGCAGCGCCTGTCGCTTTGCATACACTCTGTTCCGTCTTTTATAGGTGAAAGAGCCAACTGCCCAGCCACCGCCGACCACAGCAAGCAGCTCGTTTCGATCATTCAGCATATCTGTCACATCATAAGTCTGATACTGCAGCTGATTCCGGTAGGACGTAAATCCCGGTGCAAAATAATCCTGTCCGACTTTCTCTCCATTTAACAACAGCTCATAAATTCCCAGCGCCGTTACGTACAGTCTCGCACTGGCAATTTCTTTTTCACAGGAAAACCTGGTTCGAAATGTCATCGTCTTCGGAGAAATCTTCGCCTCCTTAAACCGATACTCTCCGTCCGTAATCCACCGTCCGGACCAGATTGTATCCATACGTCCCGTCTCAAATTCCGTGCTGGCCCAGGCACGCTCTCCCGCGTCATCCTCTGCTTCCACCCGCACCGCATATTTTGTAAACGGCTGTAATCTGCTACCCTCATACGGCACTGCGATCTGGCAGTCTGTTTCTTTCTTCCAGTCTCCTATCGAAATCACTGCTTTTTTCAATGTTACATTTTGTCTGTCACTTTCCAGACAATAGGAAACTCTCGGCTGCGGATTATCCGTCACACATCCTGTTTCCATATTTTCTACTGTCAGTCTGCTTATTTTCAGCATTCTTCCACCTCTTCTTTATTTCTTACCGGAATCTGTAACGTACAGGCATACTTCCCGTCTGACACCTTCAGATCAACCGTGCCAGTCTTTCCGGCCCGAACCACTGCCAGAGCCTCTCCAAAATACGTATCTGTTTTCGAAGTACGATATCCGCGCTCATTGTACGGGCATCCGTTTCCAAGCCCCAGAAGCTCTCCGTTTTCTACATGCACTTCCAGCGTTCCCCGCTTCAACGGTTTGACTGTCCCGGTTTTATCTGTATACTGCAGTCTCACAAAACACAGCTTTCCGGCTTCCGTCTCTTTTTCTTCCGGGATTCCGGTTAAAATCGTTTCCTTCCCCGCTGTATAGAGCACATTTCTCGCAATCTCCCGGTTCTGTGCATCATAAGAAATCGCTTCAATGATTCCTTCCTCATAGATCACATCAAAGGAAGTTCTGCAGTCATTTTTCATCTTCTTACTTCCAACCGACTTTCCATTGATAAACAGCTCGACCCTGTCTGCTCTTGCATACACTTCCACCTGTGCCTTTTTCCCGGAACATCCATCCCAGGACCAGGACTCAATGGCATTGCTCATCTTCCATGCTGATGGCGAGTGCTTCTCCCCGGTGTGATTAACCGGGCAAACCGCGATCACCGGCTTTTCCATCAGTTCAAATGCCGTCTTCGTATAGGCAGCCTCGGCCAGTGGTTTTCCGGTCAGATCGATCCTTCCACTTCCTGCAGTGATCCATCCTGCTCCATGTGAGAAATCCGGCGCATAATCACTGTATTCCCACGCACCGACACCGACTTCTCCCATATAGTCCATTCCTGCCCACACAAAATCTCCGATGATCCTCGGATGTATTTTCGCCATCTCCCAGAAAGCATACGCGTCAGAACAAAATGTCTCGCTTCCCAGGATCAAACGCTTCGGATATTTTTTCAGATCTTTTCCATAGCGGTAGATACCATAGTTGTATCCTGCAATATCCATATTGGCAAAAGCATCTCTTGTTTTTACATCACAGCCGTGAAGCGTTGCTCCGATCTTCATCGTCTTACTTCCAAGAATCCCTGCCAGATTATTGAAAAATTCACTTCCTACTGCCTTTTTCTTCCCGCCCGATCGGCTTGCTTCTTTCTTCGCCTTCTTGTCACTGTAAACGCCGAAGCCAATGGAACTTAAGAAGTTAAAAAAGATATTGATCCCGCAGGTTACCGGTCTTGTTGCATCCAGACTGTGCAGATATTCTGTCATCTGTCCCGTGAGACGGATTCCTCTCTCCTGCGCCGTCTCAGAAACCTCATTTCCTGTAGAATATAAGATCACCGAAGGATGATTGTAATCCTTTTCGACCATATCTTTTAAATCCTGCTTCCACCATTTTGCAAAGTGATTTACATAATCATACTCCGTCTTGTGTATATACCACACATCCACGAATTCATCCATGACCAGCATCCCCCGCCTGTCACAGGCATCCAGAAGTGCTTTGGAACAAGGATTGTGGGCAGAGCGGATGGCATTGTATCCATTTTCCTTTAAAATTCGAATCTTCCGTTCCTCTGCCTCCGGATAACAGCAGGCTCCCAGCACACCGTTGTCATGGTGGATACACGCACCCCTCAGGATCACCCGTTCACCGTTCATCAAAAATCCGTTCTCTGCGCTCCACTCAATCGTACGGATTCCGAATATTTCCTCTGCTTCATCTTCTTCAAACCGCACCCTGCATGTGTATAAAAACGGAAACTCAGTACTCCACAATTTCGCATCCGGAATTTCCAGCTGCATCTGAAAATTTCCATCCGCAGACTTCTTCACGCTTGCGACCGGCTCCTGACCGGATACCAAAGACTCCCCTTCGAAAATTTCCAGTTCCAGTTCTCCCGATGCAGATGTCTCAACCTTTACATCGATCACTGCCGGATGGATACTGACTGTGGAAATCTTTACCCCATTGATGCCGATATGCTTCTTTGGCAGCATATATAACGATACAGGCCGGTATATTCCTGCTCCCGAATACCATCTGCTGTTTGGCTGATCTGCATTGCGGGCAATGACCTGTATCTGATTTTTCATTCCAAAATGAAGAAACTCATTTGCCTCTACGTAAAAATTTGTATATCCATACGGACGAAATCCTGCTCTTTTCCCGTTGAGATACACTTCTGCATTGCGGTAGACTCCCTCAAATTCAAAGACAAGTCTGAAATCCTCATATTCCTGCGGTACAGAAAATTCTTTCTCATACACATAGTCAAATCCTTCAAACCAGCCGATGTTAATGCCTCCCAGGCTCTCCTGCGTCCGCTTTTCATCCAGCATTGCATCATGAGGGATCGTAACCGGTTTTCCCTTTCCCGAATCTCCGGCGTGTCTGCATGTCCAGCCGTCATTAAATGCAATCTTTCTCATTTCTTCTTACGTCCTTTCCTTTTCCATGGCTGAATCATACCATTTTTTCGCGAACAGTAACGATTTCTTACGTGAACGGTCTGTTTTTCATCGTATTTTGCAGCCCTGTTTTTGTCTATTTTTTATAGATTTATCACTTTTTCAAGCTTCTTAACTATTGATTTTTTAGTATATTTCCTTGTTTTTTGTAATTTTTCAACAATTTTAAAGTTGTTTTTCATGGATTTAAGCCCTTATTTTTGTGTATTTTTAATAATTCAAATCAAATAGATATTCTATAGTGGCTCTGTATTGAAGTATGCTTTTTATCTTGCCAGCGTAAAATAAAAATTTTGCGACCGCCAGACACACATAAAAATATCCATGAGCAAATCAAACTAAGATTTCCCCATGGATATTTTCCCTTACTACTCTTCTGCCAAATACGGTTTTAATATTTCAATCAATTCATAAACTTTTGTTCCAGGTGCTGCTTTAGATGGTAATTTTCCCTCATTTGACGCATTCAATCTTTTTGCATTTCCTATTGCATATTCCATATACGGATGTAAGATTTCATACATATCTTTACGATTTTTCTCATACTCACCAGCGCCAATTTGTTTTAAACACTCCGTTAGCTTTGGCCAATATTCTTCTCGATGAATATCTGACTGCATATATGAAAAATGTAATAAAAACCATAATTCTATACACTGATTAGACCAAATGGCATGAAACGTTGTTTCATCATTACTATCTGTATCACAAGATTGCAAAACAGAATCTATATGATCTGCCGGAAAATCATCCGTATCATAAACAATCCAAACATGTTTGTATACATTTGAACTTTCTTCCGCACGAGTTTTCGCTTTCTGAAATAAACTAATCGTATTATCACCTTCACCATATACATCTAACTTTATCTTCTCTGGATATTTCTTATTTATAACATCCTTTATTGAACCAAAATATTCAGGTTCTGTATCTGTTCCTTCTGTTACAATAAGGTGATACTCTGGCTGAATCTTGATAGCTCTATCCAATCTCTTTTTCATCCATTTTTTATCTAAATCACTTTTTTTCGGAGGTTTTAGGCTCAAATCCACTCACCCCCACTCAACATGTTCTGCAAATAAGGATCTGCACCATACCTACCTTCCAAATACTGCTTATCATATGCAGCTGTATTGTTCACTCTTTCATTGTCTTCCCGTCTAATTTCATACAAGGAATAAACTTGGCTGCTATGGTTTTCATCCAAAGCTGCAAACCATATTTCATCTCTTCTGAATACTGTGTTTTTCATTGTAGCAATATCATGAGACGTAAATAAAAGCTGAGCTCCATATTTATTGATTTTTTTATTCTTAAACATAGATATTACGTATCGCAAAAGCTTAGGATGCAGCTTTGCATCTAACTCATCAATAATTACCAGACGTCCTTCCTGTAATGCTACAAGTATAACCGGAAGCGCTGCAATCAACTTTCTTGTTCCATCAGATTCATGATTAAACGGCAATTCATATTTCTTACCCGAAATTGTTCGTACAGTATATAACTGCTCTTCCTTTTCATCATATCTATAATCCTCTACATCAATGCCCATTTCGTTTAACAACATAATAATCTGATTCTTTGTCTGTTCATTATCAGATACCATAATCTGCAATTCTGCAACAGGGTTCGCATAATTACGAATGATACATGACTCAAACCACTCTTGAACCTCTGTTATCACAGGTATATTATAATTAATTGCCAAAAAAGATAAAAATGGCATTTTCTCATTCACTTTGGTATTTACATTCTCTTTACTTAAAATAGTTCCTAAAGTAAGCTCTTCGCCGTCACGATAAAAAATATGTGCAGGCTTTTTGCCTCCTATTGTTTTCCGATCCAATGTTTCTGCTGATATTTCATCTTTTAAAACAGCTAAATAGTAACGGTACTCATATTTTTCTGTACGAAAGAAAATTTCAAACTCAGTAGGCTCATCTTTCGATTCACTATCAAATAAAAAAGGCTCTGCGACAACCTTTTGCTGCATAATGACCCTCTTTCTAGTACTTCCTAAATCATGAATCGGTCTCACCACTGTTGTAATAAGACAAGATAACGCTCGGATCAAATTCGTCTTTCCGCCGCCATTTGGTCCATAAATAACACTCACAGGCAAAAGATCACTACACTTATCTTTCACAATCAAATTATCTTTGAATTCCGGAATTGCAGTTGCCTGCAAATCAAAAACAGTTTCATCTCTATATGACTTAAAATTCTGAAACGAAAACTGACATAGCATTTTTATCGCCTCCTTTTTACAGCCAGTATAACACTATTTTTTCCATGTTTCAATTTTTATATTCAATTTCATAAAAAATATTTTTTATTTTTAATATAAAATTCGTATTTTAAGATTTTATTTTACTTCCTCAAACAAAATACGACAGAAGAGCTTCTTTTTTCGCTCTCCTGTCGTATTTTATCTCTTTGTGCTCAACGCTATTTTCAAAACTCAAACACTGCCACTCCATATGGCTGCAGCGGATATGCGATCGAATACTTCTGACCATCGCATTCCTGCTTCACCGGCTTATATACCTTCGGACGCTCCACACCGTTTCCACCGTATTTTGGATCATCACTGTCCAAAATCAGCTTCAGCTGCTTTCTGCGCGGCACACCCACCCGGTAATCCGGACGTTCCATCGGCGTAAAGTTGCAGACAAACAACAGATTCTTCTTATTATCTCTGGAGTGTCTCACAAAACTGAAAATACTGCGGAAGGTATCGTCCTTATTGATCCATTCAAACCCTGCCGGATCCGTATCCAGTTCATACAGCGCCTTATTGTGTCTGTACAGATGAAGCAGATCACGGTACCAGTTCTGGATCTGCTGATGCGGTTCCTCTGCAAGCAGATACCAGTCAAGCTCCCGCTCTTCGCTCCACTCCCGAAGCTGCGCAAACTCCTGTCCCATAAACAGCAGCTTTTTGCCCGGATGTCCCGTCATAAATGCATACGCCGCTTTCAGATTGGCAAACTTGTCAAAGCCAAGTCCCGGCATCTTATTGAGCATCGAGCACTTCAGATGAACCACTTCATCGTGGGACAGCACCAGGATATAATTCTCACTGTACGCATACTCCATGGAAAAGGTCATCTGATAATGCGCCCCTTTCCGGAACAGCGGATCTAATTTCATATATTCGGTAAAATCATGCATCCAGCCCATGTTCCACTTCAGACTGAATCCAAGACCGTCATCCTCCGGCGCACCTGTCACCTTCGGCCACGCGGTAGATTCCTCTGCGATCATCATAGCACCTTGATTTCTTCCCAGAACCACACTGTTCAAATGCTTGAAAAACGCGATCGCTTCCAGATTCTGATTGCCGCCGTGCTGGTTCGGCACCCACTGCCCGTCCTGCTTTCCATAGTCCAGATACAGCATTGATGCCACCGCATCCACACGAAGCCCGTCCACATGATAATGCTCGATCCAGAATAATGCATTGGCGATCAGGAAATTCTGCACCTCCGGCTTGCTGTAGTCGAAAATCTTCGTCCCCCAGTCCGGGTGCTCGCCCTTTCTCGGATCTGCATATTCAAATGTCGGCGTTCCGTCAAAGTCCGCCAGCCCATGCGCATCCTTTGGAAAATGCGCCGGTACCCAGTCCAGGATCACGCCGATTCCATTCCTGTGCAGATAATTGATCATATAGGCAAAATCCTGCGGTGTCCCGTAACGGGAAGTCGGCGCATAATATCCTGTCACCTGATACCCCCAGGATCCGTCAAACGGGTGCTCCGCAATCCCCATCAGCTCCACATGGGTATACCCCATCTTCTTCACATAATCTGTAATCGAATGAGCAAATTCACGATAGGTATAAAATCCCTCATCCTCTGTGCCCGGATGACGCATCCAGGAGCCCATATGTACCTCATAGATCGCCAGCGGATTCTCCTTTTGATCCCACTTTTTCCGCTTCTGCAGCCACTGCTCGTCCGACCACTTCAAATTCGAAATATCGGTCACTCGGGAAGCCGTACCCGGACGCCGCTCCGCATAATTTGCAAACGGATCCGCCTTAAAAATCCGTTCTCCTGTCTGTGTCTCGATACAGAATTTATACAAATCCCCTTCCTGCGCTCCCGGCACAAAACAAGTGTAGATCCCAAGCGGCTCCTGACGATGCATCTCATTCGCCCCAAAATCCCATGCGTTAAATTCACCTACAACGGACACTCTCGCTGCATGCGGCGCCCATACTGCAAAATAGACACCTTCCTGCTTCTTCTGCACAGCCTTGTGTGCTCCCATCTTGCGGAAGATCTCATAGTGCGTGCCCTGTCCGAAAAGATACTGATCTAATTCTCCGATTTCATATGGCTGTAATTTCTTTTGTACGGTTTTCTGTCTTCCCATAATCCCACCTCACAGCTGCTGTTTTTTCGTATAGCTTCATTATACTTTATCTACTTTTAAAAAGAAAGTGAAAAACGACAGAATGCCGAAGAAATTCGTCTAACACGAAATTTCTTCGGCATATTGTACGAAAGATGTCGGATATTGTCTATCCTTCTACTTTCGCAGCTTCCTCATACTTCTTATAGTATTTTCTATAGTATCCCCCGCTCTTACGCTCCACTTTATTCAGAACAACTCCCAGGATCGGGCATCCTGCTGTTTCCAGCTTTTCTTTTGCCTCAAGAGCCAGCTTTCTCTTTACCGCTCCAGATTCAATCATCATAATTGCAGCATCCGAGCATTTTGCCACAATTGCAGCATCTATAACCATTCCAACGGGAGCGCAGTCAATAAAAATATAATCATAAATGTCACGAAAAGAGTTCAATGTATCTTTAAACAGTTCTCCGGACAACAATTCTGTCGGATTTGGCGGAACCGGACCTGCAAATAAAATATGAAGTCTGGAACTCTCTGTCGCATACACTGCTTCTGACAGACTGCACTGTCCTGACAGATAATGAGAGAGGCCTTTATCTACAGAACCGCTTTCCAACATATTGACCATCACTGATTTTCTCATATCCGCATCAATTAAAAGAACGCGTTTCCCAAGTTCCGCAAGAGATTTTGCCAGCTGATAAGTAATCGTAGACTTTCCTTCTCCGGAGAAACTGCTTGTCATCACTATCACTTTTTTATCTACCCCGGAAAATTGAATATTGGTACGAAGTGTATTCAATTCTTCTGTCATTGCATACGACATTTCTCTTTTCTTTAAAGTTACTCGCTTCATTGATTTCTCCTTTTATCTTGCATTTTTTTACTCTTTTTAATAATCTTGGCTGGGTTTTTAATAAATATCTGTTCTGCCATCTGCTGTCCGTACTTCTTACTCACATACTCTGCACATGGGAGAAGATCCGGCTTCCGGTGCACCTGATCATGAGCATCGGAAGCAATGTAATGTACTTGTTTTTTTTGTATCATCTTGTGGCAAAATTGCTTCTGCCACCATCCGCTTTTTCCCAAAACATTCGCTGACGTAAGCTGTATCTGTGCCCCCATATGCACTAGTTCCTGCACAAGTGCCGGCGTCTTTGTCAGACATGGATATCGCTCCGCATGGGCTATGATCGGTCTGTATCCGGCAGCAAGAAGAGCGTAAACCTGATTCCGAATAATCTGATAATTATGACGTCCGGAAAATTCCACCAAAACATACTCTGTTCCAGCCATTGTGGGACGTAGTCCCTTCTTCAGATCCTCCACCATATGAGCATTCGTATGGTATTCACACCCCAGATATACTCGCATCCCGGAGCGTGATCTTCTGGTCATCTCATCAATTCTTTGAAACTGCCGCTCAACCTCTTTTTGCGGCGTCTCAAACATCCCCGCCCTGTAATGCGGTGTAACGATCACTGACTGTACCTGATTTCTATATTCTAACTGTAATATCTTCGCTGCATCATACAAATCCCGGGCTCCATCATCAACTCCCGGGACGATATGACAATGCATATCAATCAATCCCTGCATCGCTGACTGCCTTTCTTTTGAATGCCAATATTTTCCATAATAAAAAAGAAATCCTCTTCTGACCTGTTATGCAGAAGAGGATTAAACTTCTATGTGTGACTACGCTCTTTTCTTTCTGGATAATCCAACTGCGCCACAAGCTGCTACTACTGCAACTGCTCCAAACAATACAACCATAGAATGTTCTCCTGTCTGAGGAGATGTTGTAGAAGCGGATGTACTCTTATCCACAACAAACGCAACCGGTGATAAAGAATTAAATGTTGCTGTAATAGTTCCCTGTCCTGCTTTGGAATCTACAACTTCCCATGCTTTTTTCTCTGTATCATAGTGAAGTACAGCAACTTTTGTACTCGTTGTCACTCCTGGTACGTTAAATCTGATCGTCACCGGAAATACTGTTCCGTCCGCAACTGTAACATCTTTTACATCTACAACAGACATTGTATCTGTATATGCACTTCCCAAGAGTGCTTTCAGTGTCTCCGGTTTTCTGACATCTGCTACTGCACTCTGATACTCTGCCGGAACTTCTGCCAGGCTTGCTGTAATCGTATTTCCATTTCCATCCACACCATTATCTTTTGTATCAACTGTAACAACTCCTGATATATTTGTCGATGGTGCTGCAAATGCTGTCAAACTTACTGATAACGCCAATACCGCTGCTGCCGCAACGCTCACTAATCTTTTCAATCTCATGATGCTTTCCCCCTTGTCCTGTGGAATCTTTTTATACTTTTTTAGAATATCACTGAAATCTGGATTTGTAAACCCTTTTCCACAATTTCTTTGCAATCTGATATATTCCATATCCCGCCATCATTCCTGCCGCATTTGTAATCAGGTCATCCAGCTGAAACAGCCCTCTTCCCGTCAGCATCTGCAGCGTCTCGATCAGCAGACTCCCTGCGAATCCAAGCAGGAAGCTGCGCTTCCAGTTCCGCATCTGCTTCCACATCCAGGGACATAAAATCCCTGCCGGCAAAAACAATAATACATTTTCGATCAACTGGATCGCATAATCCGAAGATTCCTCCAGAAGACTGAAAAAAGTCAGATCCACCCGGTCTACAATTCCGGATTCCCTCGAAAACAATGTCAGATGTCCGACTACGACTACATAAATAATCAGAAGACTGCTTTTTATAATAAAAGAGACTCTGCCATACTTCTTTCTGTTGTACAAGATCATGATAAGCAGAAACACTACTGCAGCTGCCAGCCCATAAGGAATATAAGCAAACGCATCTGCGACATCTCTTTCTACACTCCCTAAAATCGCTTTCATTCATATCCCCTATGATTCTACTTCTTTGTAAAAAATATTGACGATCATCTCCTGCAGACTGGCATCATCCACATGAAATTCGTCGTGTTCTTCTCCTGCCTGCACTTCTCCCGGAACTTTTAAAATCTCAGGATTCATATCATACGACGCTATCTTTTCCAGCATATCCAGACTTAAATCTGTCGTAATATACGGCTGTCCCACCTGCCAGAACTGACGCAGCATGGAGTTGCCGCCATCTTCCGTAGATTTCACTTTCTCCAGAAGCGCCTGTACAAACTGAGTCTGCCGCTCCATACGCTGTTCATTACTTCCAAGAACAGATGTATCACGGCTTCGAATATATTTCTCTGTAAGCTCCCCATTCAGTGTTATCGTACTTCCCTGGACAAATACAGGATCGATCGCGGTGTAATCTTCTGGAACAGTCATCGTTACTCCGCCGATCTGATCCACGATCGGAACAATTCCTGACATATTCAGCGACAGATAATCATGAATCGGAATATCATAGAGCAGATTGGATACTGCCTCCCTGGTCAGCTGACAGCTTCTTTTTTCCCCGTCCCCATACGCATACTGGGTTGCGATCTGAGCCGTCTCAGTCGCCATATAGTCCCCATCAATACCGTAAATCTTCACATCCGCCATAGAATCTCTTGATATCTCCAAAAGCGTAGTTGTCTTTTTGTCTGTATCTAACACCAACAGGACCAGACAATCTGACTGGCCACTCCGCCCGGTATTCTCCTTAACTGTCACTACTTCATTTTTATCCACTCCCATAAACAGCATGGTGCGCAGATCTGAATTATACTTATACTTTTTCCCGTTGTATGTGATATAAGAAGAACCGTCCGTACTTTCAGGTTCTGCTGATACCTCTTCTTTTTCCTTATCCGCCTTTTTATTCTGCATCCCGGCATAAACCGCTCCTGCTGCCGCTATAACAGCGATCACTGCCAGAATGATGATCACAATTTTCGCTTTATCTTTAGTCTTCTTCACTGATCAACACTGCCTCCACTAAAAATCGTTTGTCATCCTGTCCCGTCATACAAGTACTAAGTGTCAGAATCCTGCTGTCTGTATTCACAGAAACATCATCCCGGATGACATTGCCCAGATTTCTGGAATTGTAAATAGAATCCAGAAATGCCTGTCTCTGATCTGCAAACGCATAGTCAAAACTATGAAGAATGTGTCTGTCATCATATACAACTGCCGCAAAAATCTGATATGTCAACTTCTTCTCCGGTGTATAGATCACCACATTCGGATGCTGCTGCATATACGACGCATCCGCATAGTTGTGCAGATTTTGAAACATACTTCCATCTTTCATGTCATGCCCGTAGATCACGGTATTAAAGTCCGTAAATTCCTTTGTGTTCCAATTCTCTGTATAAATAGACCCCGGATATCCCTCCTGCCCTTCAATCGTATGGTTCAGATAATACTCATTGTCCGTAGCACTCTGCGCAACGGGATAATTAATATTCGTCCCGTCAATCTGGATCCATGCATAAATATCCGGATTCTGAGCCTGAAGCTGTGCAAAATCAATCGGAATCTCCACATGTGACTCTTCTGTCTGTGGTTCCTCCTCTTTGCTCTCCTGTTTCACAACCTCTTTCTGAAGTTTCTTGTAAACCTTCTCATTTTTATTCTGCGTAACATAATAGTATCCGATATAAGACACACTTCCAATAATCACACAAATTAAAATACCAATCAGAATCTTTCTGGATTTTTTCATAGACTTTGCCCTTTCTTTAATATATGGAAAAAGAAGCAGTGCAGGGATGTCCTTTCCGGAACGCCCTCCTGCAATGCCTCTTATGTTCGTTCTTATGCTTCTGCCGATGCACGTCTTCTCTTCTTTTCCTTTGGAATTGATGCCAGTGTATTCAGCTTCAGATATCTTCTGACGTCCTCTTCCGACTTGATCGTATCATCCAGTAAGAATAATAGCGTAAATACTCCCACTGCAAGAACTGCTCCGATCAGTCCACCCATGATCATATTCTTCTTTACATTCGGACTGACTGGATAATTTGGCTTTTCTGCCTCTTCCACACTACTTGGCTTATCAATCACCATAACCTCTGAAATACGCTCTGCAACAGCATCTGCCGCCGCATTTGCAATATCTGCCGCAAGCTGTGCATCTGAATTCGTGGCAGTCATCCTCATCAAACTTGTTCCGGACGGATTCTCTACCGTGATCATCCCCTGCAGCTGCTCCACAGAGTAATTCAGATCTTCATACTTATAATCTGCTTTCAGCTTCTCCTCAATCTTGTTCATTACCGGACGGCTCTTCGCCAGTACAGAAAAGTCCGCAGTAAGCTGCTTGCTCAGTGTCAGATCCACACCGGACATACTCACCGAATTACCAAGAACATAAATCGTAGATGTCGCCTGATACTGTGGTGTGACAAACAACTTCGTATACCCTCCGACTGCCACAGCACCAATGACCAGACACAGAAGTATCACCCACGCTTTTTTCAATAATACATGAAATAATTCTATCAGATCGATCTCCATCTCATCATTTCTCATCTGTTCTTCCATCACTTATTCTCCCATAACCACATACTTTGACCTTAATCCGCTTTAGTATAACATATATTTTTTTATTCTGAAACCGTATTATTGAACAAATTTCCAGAAAAAATTTCCATTATCATACATAAAAGCGTAATTTCCGAATATATTATAATCATATCCCAACGCAGAAAGGTCTTATATGGAACGACTTATCACAGGCGGCATTGCCTTACTTCTTATTATCGCAATTGAAATTATACTATACTGCAGACTCGTGCGCGCCTCAAAAAAAGAATATCATGACGATTCCCTTTAACACTCTCTCACAATCCGACACATTTCATCAAACTGATCTTCCATCTCCTGCACCAGTCTGAACTGTGTACGGGCACGGACCAGATTGTGCTCCGGATATGCGGTCTTGAAATACGTATCTCCCTGCAGAAAATCCATGAGGAACCGGATTCCGCATTCGAATGTCATCAGTCTTGCACCCCACGGAAGACTCTCTAACTCCTCCGGTGTCAGGACATCTCTTGCCATCTCCAGATACCCTTTCACATACAGTTCATACAGATTGATATCAAAATGGACCTTGTCCAGATCACGTTCATCTTCTTCCGCCGTAGATGCGCCAAAACGGATCGAATCTCCAAAATCATTGGCTGCCAGTCCCGGCATGATCGTATCCAGATCAATAATACACAATCCTTTTCCGGTCTCTGCGTCAAATAAAATATTGTTCAGCTTGGTATCATTGTGTGTCACTCGCAGAGGGAGGATTCCCTCCTCCATCTGACTCATCAGCACACCACAGTCTTTTTCCCTTGCCAGCGCAAACTCAATCTCCGGACGGCACAGACGGGCGCGGTTCTTCACGTCTCTCTGTACAGACTGTGCGAATGCTTCAAATCGTTTCACCGTGTGATGGAAATTCGGAATGGTCTCATACAGACTTTCTGCCGGATATTCCCCAAGCTGCTTCAAAAAGTGACCAAAACTTCTGGCTGACTGGTAAAACTGCTCCGGACGCTCCACCATCTGATAGCACACAGAATTGGCGATAAAATTCGCACAGCGCCATGGCTGTCCTTCATCATCCTCAAAGTACGTATCCCCGCTCTTTGTCTTGATGTACGCCAACGTCTCACGATCCGGATCTCCGCCTTCCCGACGAATCACATCCCGTAAAAACTCTGTCACTCCGAAAATATTCTCCATTACCTTACCAGGCTCTTTGAACACATTGATATTGATTCTCTGCAGTACGTATAATGGCTTCTCTGTGCCGTCTTCCATCGGCATATATACTGCGTAAGTCTCATTGATGTGCCCTTCCCCAAACGGTTTTACATAACTGCACTGGGGACCGAATCCAAATGCATACAGTGCATCCTCAAGCGCTCTGCTGTCCACACCTTCGATCTTTCTCCTGGTAGAAAAAATGACTTCTCCTGCCTCTACCTTCTTCTCCTGCTCGATCGTACAGTTTGCTTTTACCACACTTCCAAGCCCCACATGCGCTCCGGCGCATACCACCGAATCATGATCCACAACTGCTCCGCTGTTGACAAGCGCCGCCCGATCCACATGGGTATGCGTATTCACTACCGCGCGCTGCATAATAAAACATCCAGGCCCCAAAACCGCACTTGGACTCACAATTGCAGACGGATGCACGATCGATGGCACATCATATCCTGCCTCCAGCAATTTGTCTGTCCAGAATAGTCTCGTATGATTATTCCCAAATGCCGCCACTGCCATCTTGTATTCTCCATACTTAGCCATATAATCGCAGCACTTTCCAACTACGTCCTTTCCAAACGCCGCATCGTCAAGAAATACGATCTCCTCATACCCCAGCTGGATCGCTGTTTCCTTCACCATCTGCCCGAAGCCTCCTGCTCCGAGAATCAATAAACTTTTCATATGTTCCTCTCCTCGCTCTTTTATGATATTACGTTCAAATTCATCCTTTCAGTATTTCCACACTGTCTAACTCTCATTATAACAGATACCATATATTTATGCTAATCATCAAACTACAAAATATAGAATTCCTCTGCTCTTCTTTGAATATCTGCCCGAAACGGCATTGACTTGTTCCTTTTTACCATCAGCCCCGGCCAGAACAGCCACGGCTGATGATATTAGATCGGATATTCTCCGATGTAGATTCTTATTTTATCTTCTTTGCAAACTCTTCCACGGATTTCGACTTGAACGCAAGCCTGAGCCACTCCTTCAGTACATCCAAATCACCTTGTTCTTCAATTTGATCCGAAAGTACTTTAGGAACCGTTCCAAGATTCTGCAAAAATCATAAAGCGTTCCTCCATCTCCCGGCTTCCCTTAACGTTGCGGATAAACTTCTGTAACTGCTCCACATATGGGTCGTGAGCAAGTCAATTTATATTCTCCTGCAAGTTCTTCATTTAATACAGCAATCTCGACACCCCATATTTTCCGGATCTGAATCAATCTTGCTTTTAATTCTGCCAATGGTCCTGCCAGCCATGTAATATCTTCTGCATTTTTAACAACAAGGATAAATTTTAATTGTATCTCTCTCATTTTATTCACTGTTTTCAGATTAGATCCCACTTCCTCAGTATTCTGAAACTTATCCAAAATTGTAGCCAGATAAATCTGCAAGGATGCAATAAACTTCTCGGTTATAGACAAGTAATATTCTTCAAATTTCTGCTCTTTTTCTTCTGATTCATAACGATTTACAGCGTTTGGGCAGCTTTTTTTCGCTTCCAGAAACACAATACTATTTTCATCATATTTCAGAATGAACTCAACTGTTTTTATTCCCGAACCAAGATCTTTGTAAATTTTAGAATCTTCAATATGAAATAAATTTGTTTCATCAAATTTTCCAAAATTCATTTCAGACTCTGTTATAACTTTCACTTTAGTACCACCCCAATTTCTTCTCTGTAAAGCTGTCGAAAAGTATCCATAATTGCATTATGATCCAACAATTCAAATTCCGGTGCTGTCTCACACTGCACCTTTTCTTCTTCATCTTTATATAGAGAAATGTACTGGATATCACTTTCTTTGCTTCGCTTTACCTCAATATATTTAGATAGGAAATAGTCGTGGGTAGAAACAAAAATCTGTACTCCTTCACTTTCCAACATAATCAATAATTCAGCCAATACCGGAATATATTTAGGATTAATATTTGCCTCTGGTTCATCCCAGAATAACACAGCCCCCTTTTCAAGCGTTCCATTCTTAATCAACTGCCATAGTAATGCTATTTTCCTCAACCCCTCTGCTACCAGATTGAATTCCAGTTTTGCCTGCGTGCCTGGTTTCAGATAGAATCTATCATCATGCAAGGTTACTTTCCCTGAACTAATTTTCTGCAAAATATCCAGATACTTTTTTCTTGCAGCTGAATCCACGCCTCTGGAAATATCAATCTTTGCAGCTGCAATAATATCCAGATAAGTATCATCAAATTCTACATTTCCCAATTTGACCGCAGCATCCAGATTCCAGGCATTAGACAGAATTTCTTTTGCCGGAATAAATACGCTGGAAAGATCCGACATCTGCTTTTCCCACTTTTCCTCTGTCTTAATCTCCGCATCCCATTTTTTTGTCTTAGTAGAAAACAGCATTCCTATTTTCGCTGTATCGGATTCCACTAAGATCTTTGCTGTATTGTTACCATTCTTATTTCTGTTTACCAGTCGCCCAATACTAGACTGATCTGGACGGAAAAGCATAGTTGTCTTCTGAGAAAACGACACATCATGTCTCGATGCCTGACATGCTGCGTAAGCCAGCTTCATGATATGAGTTTTTCCCATGCCATTTTCTCCAACTAATACATTTAACCCCTTGCTGAATGGTATCGTAATATCTTCAAATACTGTAAAATTTTCTGCTTCAATCCTTGTCAATGGCATTTCCATCACCTCGATTATTTTAACTTTTAGCCATGAGCAAAACTCCACATACCCAGTATTTATGCGGGGTTATGAGGTATGGCCAACCTCTTTGTCACTCCAAATTTACAGTAATAATCCTCTTGAATATTCCGTTTATGTTAATTTATGGAGTCAACAACAATTAATTCTATAAGAAAAAGATAAAAACAGTATATCACATGACTACTACAATTGCATCTTTTCCAGCCGCTGAATATATATACTTACCTACAAAATATAGAATTCCTCTGCTCTTCTTTGAATATCTGCCCGAAACGGCATTGACTTGTTCCTTTTTACCATCAGCCCCGGCCAGAACAGCCACGGCTGATGATATTAGATCGGATATTCTCCGATGTAGATTCTTATTTTATCTTCTTTGCAAACTCTTCCACGGATTTCGACTTGAACGCAAGCCTGAGCCACTCCTTCAGTACATCCAAATCACCTTGTTCTTCAATTTGATCCGAAAGTACTTTAGGAACCGTTCCAAGATTCTGCAAAAATAAGAGTAACGTATCCTTACTCTCAGAAATTCGCCCCTCTGCAACTCCTTCAGCACGCCCTTTTGCAAATCCGGCAGCCCGTTCTTCTTTCAGCATCTCTTCAAAAATCATAAAGCGTTCCTCCATCTCCCGGCTTCCCTTAACGTTGCGGATAAACTTCTGTAACTGCTCCACATATGGGTCGTGAAACTCCTTTTCGCTTCCCTCAAGATCCTCTTTCATGTACTGCAGAAATGTGACCAATTCTCCCGGAACCTCACTTTCGTTCTTTCCACGGGTATTTAAAAACACAGTGGTTCGCCCATCTTCCAAATCCACATTTTCAGATTCCTGACACGTTGTCCAAAAGGTATAACGATACTTGTCTTTTCCAAATGGATCAAAATCACAGATAAAAATAACATAGGTATTCGGAAGTTCCGTATAATCTTCTCCGGTCAGTAACATCTCCATGTCCATCTGACTCTGATAATAACGGCTCCTCTTTCCAAGTGCCGGCTTTCTCTCCACCTGCATCTCCACGTTATAACGCGTCTGCTTCTCATCTTTTGCATACACATCCAGGCGGACACCTTTATACTCCGGATGATACACGATGCTTTTTTCTTTACTGACATCCACTCGATCGATCGGTATCTCCAACACTCTTTCTAAAAGACCTTTGCAATTATCTTCGTCCATCATCACTGCGCCGAACATAAAATTATCTTTGATCGTGAGTTCCTTTAATCGTTTTGTTCTTCCCATTTTATTCCTCCATTTGCAGAGGAATTCTATAAGATGATTATAGCAAATTTCTCAAGATATCACCAGATTAATTTTATGAGACCATTATACCAACTGATGTGAGCAGTTTAATGACAGCTCATGAAATCACTAACAAGTAATTTCTATGTATAAAGTTATTTTAATCCAAAACCATCACAAATAATTTACTAAGACTTCCCACACCTTACTACAAAAATAAAATTTGTAACTTGAAATATCCAGGGGCTTCCCCCTGGATGCATTCTTTCATCGCTTTTCACTGAAGTTCCCTTACCCCATAGATGACTGCCTTGCCTCGATATACATATTAATATCGTCAACAATATACTGCCTGCCAGTAGTATGAAGCGCTTCGTAATAGTCCCGAATATAATCAATCACACGATACCGATTAAACAGATCAATGACGTTTTTTCCATTCATCCCCTTTGCATTTTTATATTCTTCTATACAATATACAATAAAATTCGTTTTTTCATCCATACTCAGACCTCCTCTGGGTAAGTAATATGCCCGCTCTCCTTTTCCTCCAGCCACATTTCATATAAGGTAGGAATACTTAAATGCCAGAGCTTCGTTTCCTCTCGCTCTAACTGACGATAAAGGTCAGACGCATATAGCTGTGTTAAGGCTTCTTTCTCTGTAAGTAACTGTTTTTCCATTATCATACGGAGCAGGCGCGGTACGATGAGTTCCAACATTCCTTTGATTCCCTTTTCACTCATTGCAATCCCTCCCTATCGGCAACTGCCCTATATATTTTAACTCTTTTAAAGAACTTGCTGTCGTAAAAGTCATCTGATTATACAGTTTTTTAACCTTCAGTCTGGCAATCGTCTCATCCTTTGTTAAAATACCTTCCTCATAAGCAATAAACGTCCGGTAAATAGTATCATTAGCTACTGGCCCGAAAATAATATCATAACTTATCCCTTCATAACTCCCATTGCGATTTGCAAATACGAAATCCAACCATTCTTCATTTGGTTCTGAAAAAAACAGGAGTTTATATTTGTTTTTCAGTTCTTCTAACTCGGCCGTTTCATACATACTGACACAAGGAATGCCTGTTTCCCTCCGGGCCGTTACTTTTTCTGCAAAATTTACTGCCTGGTCTTTATTGAATGTTGTATAGAAACCATATCCAAAATCTAATGTCCGATTCTGACGGACTAATCTTGGATGGTCTACTACCATATTGCTTCCATGATATACAATCATACGCAAACCTCCATCATTTTCTGTGTTATAGCATATTCTTCAGACAAGGCTTTCAGCATGACCTGAATATGCCTGCGCCGTTCAATCTGTTGCTGCAATTTTTCAACTTTATCTCCTGCTCTCCCGACATACTTCGAAATTGTCTTTTTCCCGCTGCGATACTGTAAATAGTAATATTGATTTCCTTTAATCATTTTGGCAATCAGAGCACCTTTCGGCAAAGTAGTAAGTTCTGTCTCATATTTCTTTATCATATACTCAATTCGCCGCTGCTCTTGCACAACCGCATTTTCCAATAAATTCATATTATCACCTACTTATAGTATAACCAACACTTAGATAAAGGTCAACCTTTTTGTATGGTAACTATCTATATCGCACATTACCCTTCATTTTCTCCTATTATTCTGTTATAATTAGCCAAATTGGTAGTTAAATTTCCAATATATGTAACCCATATAATGGTATCGTAATTTAAGACACTTCAAGAGACATTTCTTAATGAATCTGATATACTGTAAATATTAGAGAAAGAAGGATTGTTATTATGTCTGGAACAAGAAGAAATTTCTCCGCCAAATTTAAATCAGAATTAGTGATTCTATTGGAAAATCAAATGAACTGCATAACGAAGAACTACTTTATCAGATAATTGATATAGAGGGAGAAATGTTTGGAAAAGTATATCAGCAGTTGGAAATGGTCGATTATGAAGCGAGGTAGTGGAAATGGAAAAAGACCCATTTAAGGAATATTTGAGAGAGTCTGAGCCGGATAAAGCTCATAAAGGTTATGCGTGGAGTACCGCAATCGGACTTCAAGCAGTGGACGGACTGAAACCGTCTAAATATCTGATTGATACTGCCATTCAGAATATTGAAGGCAAAATCACGATGAAGGAAGCACAGAGTCTTATCGACAGCTACTATGAGGAAAGATCCGTGCATTTATCTGATGATGAGCGCACAGAAGAAGCAGATAAGGTTTCTTCCCGCATTGCGGAAATCCTTTCTGAAACAGCGTTTTCATTTTCGCCAAATGAGTATATCTCTATCCACCGCAAACTTTTTCAAGGTATTTACAAGCATGCTGGAAAGATTAGAGATTATAATATTACAAAGAAAGAATGGGTGCTAGATGGAGCAACCGTTATGTATGGTAGTGCGTCTGAACTGGAAACCACACTTGAATATGATTTTTCGCAGGAGAGAGCTTTTAGCTATAAAGGGCTTTCAATGGACGAGATAATTCATCATCTTGCAGTATTCATTTCAAGATTATGGCAAATCCATATCTTTGGGGAAGGTAATACAAGAACAACGGCGGTTTTCTTCATTAAATATTTAAGAACACTGGGGTTTTCTGTAACCAACGATATTTTTGCGGAAAATGCGTGGTATTTCAGAAATGCACTTGTTCGTGCAAACTATACGAATCTACAAAAAGACATTCATGAAACAACAGAATATCTAGAAGCATTTCTCAGAAATCTACTCTTGAACGAGAAAAATGAGCTTCACAATCGAAATCTTCACATAAGTGGACGCTTAAATGAAGAAAAAGTGGACATTGAATATACAAAAGTGGATATTGAGAATGGAAAGGTGGACATTCAAGTCCAAAAAGTGGATATTGAAAGTGTACTTTCCGAAAGAGGCAGAAATTTCTCAGTAAAAACGAATGTTCATATCCATAAACTTTTTGAGAAGTTTGGTTTTGATGAAGTTTTTGGAAGAAGTGCAGTTATGGAGCTTCTTGATTTGAAAGGTTCAGGTGCTTCAAAATTGCTTTCCAATCTTGTGCAGGCAGATATTATTGAACCTGTATCCGGTTACGGAAAAGGAAAATATAAGTTCAAGATATAGTTATAGGACTTCTGGTCAATTTGACCAGAAGTTGTACAGTAACCAATTGGAGGCTTGGATTCAAACAGTTTTTCGGGAGGGACATCCCGGACAAACGGGGTATATTCCATGCCAAAATGTTCATAGATACGCGTATGGAAGGCTGTAACGAGTGATGCCTTATAGAACTACGCTCTGTATTGCGCAGTTTTTTGAAAAATCTGGGAACTGTTTCGGAGAATCCTCAAATTTGATACATGAGCAGATGATCCAAATGGGAAAACATGCTGACTTGAGTTTTCTATGGATTGATTATAAAAAAGAGCATCCTAACGGTTACCAGCTTGCTCAGTTTTATAAGCTGTATCGTGATTTTATGGTAGATACTTATGGTACTTCAAAAACATCTATGCCTGTGGAACGGATCCCTGGTGAAAAGACGTATATTGACTGGGTAGGCGACCAGCCGGAACTACTATTGGATACAACAACTGGAGAACTTCGGAAAGTTCACATTTTTACAACTACTGCGTAATCCATCTCCTCAATCCGTCTCTCGATATGATAAAGAGGGATTCCTTTACCAAATTTATCATTTTCCGTAATGAAGATCACATAAGTATCCACTAAATCTTCAAAATCTTCGCCTTTAGAAAGAAGCGTACGGTCAATCATACTGCTGTGGAATCTGGCTCGTTTTACACCAGAGCCACGATCTTTCCATCCAAAGCTTCAGAAAAAAAGTCATCGTCCATCAGGCGCAGTTCTTTCAGCAATTGCAAATCCTTTTCGTTCATTACATGCTTTTCTGTCTCCTGCACATGATCATTTATCCCTCCACTTGCTTATTTCTGCTTAATAAATTGCCTCCCATGCCTCTATCGCTTTCAACATATCCCTCGCCAAAACTGCTTTTTCTTCATTCTCCCCGTCTGAAAAATAAGTATATACGTCTGAAATCTGTCCTCTCAACGCTTCTGTCTGCTCTGTTCCTGTTCCGCATTGACCAGTTTCAAGCTCGTATATTGCCTGACCGTAAGCTGACACAAACCACATAAGCGCCTTGTCGTAACATTCTGCAATCTCGTCTTGTCCCACTATGGGTATGCCTGCTTCTTCTATATAATTCACTCCTATCAGACGCATATTTTCAGATACTTTCTGATAAGAATTTGCCTCTATCCGCTTCTCTTTCGATTTTTGAAGCTGATCCAACTGCACAAAGTAGTAAGGGTCTCTCACTTTTGCATCTAAAAAATATGTATAGTAGATATTTGCCTCCTCGATTCTCTGGACGTATGATTGCAGATACGAGGACTCCACCGGCGCCATCCTTGTTTCTCTTTTGCTATTCTCATATTCTTCCAATAATGCCGCCCGGCACTCTGCCCGCTCCTCTTCGTTTAATTTGTCAACCTCTCCATCATAGTAAAGCGTGAGATCCTGAATGTACTTGTCTTCCGTCCAGGAAAATGCCCTTGCATTTCTGACTACTTTTACTTTCTCTTCTTTTGATACGTCGCTTGTTTCTTCTTTGCCGGAAGATTGCTGATTTTTCAGAATGAAGATTTTCCCTGTAGCGCTTACAGTTATTATACTGCTAAATACCAATCCCAAAATCAGCGTCCATATTGCAATATGTTCAATTAAAAATTTGCATATCGCTTGTATTTTCTTGTATCTGAAAATTTCATTTTCTATATTTTTATATATAGCTTTATAGAGATGCCGTAACAGACAGATGTCTGCATAGTCAACTACTAGCAATACAATAATGTTCTCGATCTGCCAGATCAGTATACCTATTCCGCATGACACTATGCTGACTATACATAACGCACACATCCGATTTCTTTTTTTCTTTCCTTTCTTTGACTGCCCCACATCGCATCCCCTCACCTTCTTGTCTTTCGTTGCTTTCTTCCAAATCTAGACTTTTTTCGTTTTTATTGTATCATTCTCTCATTCATAAAGCAATTATATAAGAATTTTTTGTTACTTTTTTACAAAATTTAAGAATGCAATTCGTTTAAAAATCAAGGAATATTATTTTTTAAGACTTAATATTCTTTTTTAATTCTTATTCAGAATGTAATTATTATATTTAGAATTTCTTTTCGCATTCATTTTCATTTGCTATATTTTATGTTATAATCCAAATATAAAATTTGAAAGGAGTTTTCTATGGATTACGCAAAAAATGACTATCATTACTATCACGCCACTGTCATTCAACGAATTAAGGCTCTCATGGAACGCAAAAAAATAAGACAGACTGATTTGGTTTCCTGTACTGATATCAGTCAGTCCTCATTATCAAAATTGTTAAACGAAAACGGGAATATGAACCTTACATTACACCACATTTTTGAGCTGTGTACCGCACTGGAAATTGAACCTTCTGAATTACTCTCTCTTGATACAAAAATTGAAGATATACCAGACAAAACTTCACCCCCATCTTCTGAGGCAAGCTTCTTCAACAGCAGTTATATAAACGATCAGATTTTAATTCAAAATCCAACGCATCCAGCCTTCAATGGACTGAAAGACAATACTTTTCATATTTATACATTTTCAACTATTTCCTCAGAGTCTTTCTTGCTAAATGGAACACTTAAATTTACCCCTTCAGAAGATTATTCTTTTTGCAAGGCAGAATTGATTTTAGACACTGGAAAAACGGATGGGAATAATAATGCAATAGAAAAGTATTACTCTGGAGAATTGATGATTTCTCTGGCTATGAATGCCTGCTATGTACTTTTAACCAATCGGGATAATGGGGAGATCTGTTTTTTGAACTTCCGGCATATGTTCCTGTTCCGTCAAACCCTCGAATGTCGTGTCGGCACAATATCCTCCACATCAAGCGGCGGAAACCGACTCCCTGTCATTCAAAGAATCTTACTTTCCAATACACCCCTAAAAGTGTCGGCACAAGATACAACAGATATTGATTTTATAAAGGGACAATTAAGATTGAATCATTCAGAAATATTGATTTCAAACGATAGTCTGACTGAGTTAAAGACTACCTATGAAGGTAACGCTGAAATAGTAGACTTCTTTAAAAATTTTGAGAACCTTGCAAGAAAACAAGAGTACTTGATATTAGATGAATCCAGCATGCGAGAAATTCCGGTCGCTTCTGATATTAAGACGGAAGGGCTTGGGATATTGCGTAATGCCTCCTATGCCGCACGATACAACAAAGTCAGCACAAAAACAGATGAATCTATCTTTGATTATATCTGTAAAAAATATAAGACCTGAATTTTTGAATACACTTTTATAGAATATCCTCTGATGCTGCCTCTTTCATGCGCATTGCTTCCTGATTACGGATTACTGTCCGGAATGCTCCAGACACTTCTCGAAAAATCAGGAAGCTGCGCAAAATATACTTCTAAAGAGGAGTTCACACTCTTAAAACTTTCTCCACACCATCTTATTCACAACTCCTGTATAGCTCTGAATGATTTTCACAACTTTTGTGGATACGTTTTCTTCTACATAATCCGGTACCGGAATTCCGTAATCTCCGTTTTCATTCATTGCCACTGCTGTCTCCACAGCCTGTACCAGTGAATTGCTGTCGATTCCGGCAAGTACAAAGCAGCCTTTATCCAGCGCTTCCGGCCTTTCTGTGGAAGTACGGATGCAAACCGCAGGGAACGGATGACCTACGGATGTAAAGAAACTGCTTTCTTCCGGCAGTGTTCCGCTGTCTGATACTACGGCAAATGCATTCATCTGCAGGCAGTTATAATCGTGGAATCCTAACGGTTCATGCTGAATGACACGTTTATCCAGCTGAAAACCGGATGCTTCCAGTCTCTTTCTGCTTCTTGGGTGACAGGAATATAAGATCGGCATATCGTACTTCTCTGCAATCTTGTTGATTGCCTCAAAGAGAGATAAGAAGTTCTTCTCTGTATCAATATTCTCTTCACGATGTGCAGAGAGCAAGATATATTTTCCCTTTTCCAATCCCAAACGGGCATGCACATCGGATGCTTCGATTTTTTCCAGATTATCATGCAGCACTTCTGCCATTGGAGAGCCTGTCACATAAGTACGTTCTTTCGGCAATCCGCAGTCCGCAAGATAACGGCGGGCATGTTCTGAATATGCCATATTTACATCTGAAATAATGTCTACAATACGGCGGTTTGTCTCTTCCGGAAGACACTCATCTTTACAACGGTTTCCTGCTTCCATATGGAAAATCGGAATATGAAGACGCTTTGCCCCGATCACGCTCAGACAACTGTTCGTATCACCCAGAACCAGTACTGCGTCCGGTTTTATCTCTGCCATCAATTTATAAGATTCGGAAATAATATTTCCCATGGTCTCTCCGAGATCTGCACCCACTGCATTCAGATACACATCCGGATCATCCAACTCCAGATCATGGAAAAATACACCGTTTAAGTTGTAGTCATAGTTCTGTCCGGTATGCGCCAGAATGGTATCAAAATAGTTCCGACACTTTTTGATCACTGCTGCCAGGCGGATAATCTCCGGACGAGTCCCTACAATGATCAATAATTTCAGTTTCCCATTATTCTTAAATGTCACTTCTGTTTTCATTCTATTCTCCCTCACAGCGGGTATGCTCGCAATGGAACCACTTCGCCCGCCTCAATTTTTGTTGCTCTTGGAATCCGATTTTCTGCCTTGATCACAGTCCCCGGAGAAATATGTACGCCTTCTTCGATCACACATCCATGGTCTACAATCGAACCACAATTGATAATACAGCCCGATTGGATCCGACAATCTGTGTTTATGATCGCAAGCGGCAATACAACTGTCCCGGCTTCCACTTCTGCAGTTGGACTTACATAAGCTGTGGCATGTATCAATCGCGGAAGTACAATCTGTGCATCGGATAACTTTTTCATCCAATTCAAACGCATTTCATTGTTTCCAAATGCAGGATACATCTCTGTATTCCCATCGGCAAATTTCATATATTCTAAGCATGTTCCCAATATCAAATCTGATGTTTCCTGTCCGTCATCCAGAAAATAAATCTGCTCATATTTTCCAGACTGCCTTGCAATGTCTGCTACGGTTTTTCCGTATCCGCCTGCTCCTAAGATGATCAATCTCATTTTTCTTCCACCTTTTCAAAAAATGTATCCGGATGATTCGGATCAAACTGTTCGTTTGCCCACATCACAGTTACGAGATTCTCTGTTTCTGACAAATTGATGATATTATGTGTGTATCCCGGAAGCATATGGATTGCCTCGATCTTCTCGCCGGAAACCTCAAATTCGATCACTTCATCCGTTCCGATCTTGCGTTCCTGAATCAGACCATGTCCAGACACTACAATAAAAAATTCCCACTTGCTGTTGTGCCAGTGTTCTCCTTTTGTAATTCCTGGCTTCGAAATATTCACAGAAAACTGTCCACAATTCGCTGTTTTCAACAGCTCTGTAAAGCTTCCTCTGTCATCCACATTCATCTTCAGTGGAAAACTGGCCTCCTCTTTTGGCAGATAAGACAAATATGTCGAATATAATTTCTTTGCAAACGAATCCTCTGGGATTTCCGGGATCAGAAGGGTTTTCGGCTGATTTTTGAATGCTTCTAATAAATCTACGATTTCTCCCAACGTTGCCTTATGGGTCGTTGGAACATAACAATATCTTCCTGCTTCATCTGCTACCGGATCCAATTCCTGATATTCACAGTGGTGTTCTTTGCCTTCCAGAGCATCCAGCATCTCCTCTACCAGATCGTCAATGTAAAGAAGCTCTAATTCTGTAGCCCTGTCATTGACCTGTATCGGCAGATTGTTTGCGATGTTATTGCAGAATGTAGCCACCGCACTGTTGTAATTTGGTCTGCACCATTTTCCGAAAAGATTCGGAAAACGGTACACCAGTACTTTTGCTCCACATTCTTTACCATATTCGAAAAATAACTCTTCCCCTGCCAGCTTACTCTTTCCATAATCAGACTGTCCATAACGTCCAATCAAGGTTGCCTGAATGGAGCTGGAAAGCATCACCGGACAGGTATTGTGATACTTTTTCAATGTATCCAGTAATTTCGATGCAAATCCGAAATTTCCATCCATAAACTCAGACTGCTCTTTTGGCCGGTTCACCCCGGCAAGATTGAAAACAAAGTCTGCTTTCTCACAATATGTATCTAATAAAGATTCCTCAGTATCAATATCATATTCAAAGATCTCATCGATTGTAAGATCTCTTGTTCTGTTTTTTCCATCTTTGATACAATATAAGTTGGCTGCAAGGTTTTTGCCGACAAAACCATTGGAGCCGGTTATAAGAATGTTCATATCTTTACCCCCATTTTTGATCTGCTATCATCTTATTCTCCAAACTTTTTAAATCTTTGCTTCTCTTTTTCACTTTTTTACAAGGTACTCCTGCACATATTGTCCACTTTGGAATTGAAGTCTTCACAAGACTCATCGCACCAATTGCACTTCCCTTTCCTATCGTAACATTGGGCAAGACTACACTTCCACTTCCTATAATTGAATATTTCTTCAATATCACTTCACCACCATAAGGACAACGATATGGTGCAGAAATCATAGGATTTGTCAAACTGTGCCCTGAATAGTCATCACTTACTGCATATATTGCACATCTGGAGGATACTGTGGTGAAGTCTTTTAGTGTAATTCCATAATCACCTGCCGTTAAGCATGTATACGGAGATATATGAATATAAGAACCCATACTAATCTTGCCACTCAATATACAAAAATCATCAATCCGAACATTATCTCCAATTTTTATTTTTTCTGGACTGTAGATTCTTGCATACCGGCTGATTTTAACATTCGTACCATAACTGCAAAACCCTATTTCTTCCAACTCCTTCTGGCTCAAAAAACTGGTCTGATTGCTGACTTGAACATGTTCTATTGCAATACCTTTTTTTAATGGTTTTCTCCTTTTCGATTTACATTTCCTGTATAACCATTCAAAATATTCTCCATAATTAGGATTTTCCAGTCTGCGTTCTTTTATCATATCTTGTAATCCTTCATACAATCGTATTACAGCCTGACCAGAAGCACTTTCAAAAACCCATATTGGTAAATATTTTTTCTCTACCATCATCCCCCAAAAGTGAAAAAATGAAATCACATTACTTGCATCTTTATCATTCTTGTCTATTTTTATTCCATCATCAAATTTTCGATATAAATTTTTCCTGGCTTCTGTATATTCTTTTGCATCTCCCTGCTGAAAATATTCCTTTACTGCTCCAAGATTAGAAATCCGAATACTGGCTATCCCTACTAATATACCTGAAATTCCAGACAGAATAGCTACTATATCGACAGTTTCCTTAAGATGCCATCTCTTAAAAACAGTAACAAGTGAAGAAAAACTTCCACCACTTTTTTCCAATATGTAAATAACAATAGAAAGAATTATACAAAGCAAAGATATTGTAACAAATATAATCGATTTATTCTTTTTGTTAATCAAAAGTATCCCTCTTCATCCTACGGTATAACTAAAAATCACCTAATTATCGATTCTCCCACTCTGCTAATTCATCTCTGATATACTGCAGTGTCAACAACTTTTCTTTTACTTGCTCTACATCCAGTAATTCTGTATTGCTGGAATTAAATTCTGTCAATGTGTTTCTTTCCACATCCCCTTCTTTGAAGTACTTATCATAATTCAAGTCTCTCTTATCACATGGCACACGGTAGAACTCACCCATATCAATTGCATTTGCACATTCTTCATTTGTAAGCAGTGTCTCATACATCTTTTCTCCGTGACGGATACCGATCACTTTAATTTCATGTCCCGGTGCAAACAATTCTGTTACTGCCTTTGCTAACACCTCAATCGTACATGCCGGAGCTTTCTGTACTAAAATATCTCCGCTTGTCCCATTTTCAAAAGCAAATAACACTAAATCTACTGCTTCTTCTAAACTCATAATAAATCTGGTCATAGAAGGTTCTGTAATGGTGATCGGATTGCCTGCTTTGATCTGTTCGATCCAAAGAGGAATTACAGATCCACGGGAACACATAACATTTCCGTAACGAGTACAGCAGATTTTTGTTTTTTCCGGATCTACGGTTCTTGATTTGGCTACAATGACTTTTTCCATCATTGCCTTGCTTGTCCCCATTGCGTTCACAGGATAAGCTGCCTTGTCTGTAGAAAGACAAATGACAGATTTTACACCTTCTTCAATTGCGGCTGTCAACACGTTTTCTGTACCGAGTACGTTCGTCTTTACAGCTTCGATCGGGAAGAACTCACAAGATGGAACCTGTTTTAAAGCTGCTGCATGGAAGATATAATCTACCCCATGCATCGCATTCTTTACAGATGCCAGGTCACGAACATCCCCTATAAAGAACTTAATCTTATTTGATGCTTCCGGCATTTTTGCTTGGAACTCATGTCTCATATCATCCTGTTTTTTCTCATCACGTGAGAAAATACGGATTTCTTTGATATCGGTTTCTAAAAATCCATTGAGAACAGCGTTTCCAAAAGAACCTGTTCCACCTGTAATCATTAATGTTTTATTTTTAAATATGCTCATAATATCTCCCTCTAAATTTGCAACATAACTAGTAATGAGAGTACATCTCACTCCCAAATTCTCGTATTTCAACAAGTCTTATTAGTTAAACGACACATCTATCCTTTTGATTATTGCTGTATATCTGTAACTTAATAACACTATCTATCGAATTTTTATTTTACTCATTACTATTTCAAATAAATATGTTCTCTCATTTTTATTTAAAATCAATACCATATTAACAATTATCCCCATTATCCCAAGTATAATTACCGCCAAGAAAAATTGTATCCATGATTCAGCTAAAAGATACGGCTTAATTAAATATCCAAGTACCACTAATAGTATTGATGAAAATACTGTCATTCCTACTTGTGGGAAAAACTGATACCATTTAAATCCTAAATATTTTGCAGTTGCTGGAACTGTAAATGTCATATTACGAATCAGATTTACAAATGTACTAACACCTGCTACTGCATATATTCCCTTATCTGTAAAATTAATCAAAAATAATGTGATAACTGTAGATATAATCCCACTTAATAGCATCGCTACCGAATTTGTTTTAACTTTATTTACTGTTGTAAATACATTATATAAAATTTGGGTTCCACTGGTAAACATGTATCCTAAAATTGATAATATTGATAATATCTGAAGAAGTTTTGCGTCCTGCGTTGGTACCCATAATGCAAAAAATTTATCTCCCATAATAATTATAACCATAATTGGAACTGTTACTATGATTGATGTTATCTTCATTGCCCTACTAATATCTGACAATACCGCCTCTTTATTTCCTGTTGCATAATTTATTGTTAGTTCTGGTGCAAATGCACCTTGTATAGCTCCTGACAATTGTTGCATATAATTTGGTAACAATTTTGATAACGATAATATTCCCATCTGAGTTGCACCTAACATAACATTACAAATTATCAAGTCTAAACCACTTAACAAAATATTTCCTACACTAGAGATAGAATTCCATATTCCAGCTCCGACAAGTTCTTTTATAACTTTCCAAGAACATTCCCTTTCCTGTCTTATCTTTACTTTTAATTCAGGTGTTAATTTATGTGTGTTATACCCATTAACTGCTAACATAATAACTGTCACAATACTTGCGGATAATCCAACATACCACACATGTGGTACACATATTGCAAAAATTAAAAATAGGAATATACATCTAAATATAGCGACAATCATATTCGGTATATATTGTCGATCCAAACGATTCGAAATATATGTTCCACATTCCCAATTTGGTGCTCCTGTCGTAATAAAGAAATTGAAAAAAATAAAACTAAACAGTATTTTCACATCCCAAATAAGATTGGAAGACACATCTATCATATTCTCTAAATGAACAATAAAATATGTCGCCGGTAATAATAAAACAGCAACTACAATCAAATTTCCCCAAAAAACAGAGTTATAATACAAATTTGCTTTCTTATAATTTTTCTTAACATATTCTACTGTTATAAATCGTGCTGCCATACTATTAAGTGCAGTAACAATCAGATTCGCATATGTTACAAAATTATTTGCTAATGTAACAAATCCATTTGCTTCCACCCCTATATGCTTTACAATGTAGGGTGATAAAAAAAAGCTAATAATCACATTGGTGATTAAGACAGAAATACTGCATATCAAGTTAATTATAGTTTTTCTATTACTTCTCATCTATTGTCTCCATAAATTAACAAAACTTCTAAGATAACTCTTAATTTTCCTTTCTACTTTTTTCCATAAAGGTATCCTTCCTAGATTATTCATATCCACATTATAAAACCACCTGATTGATTTAGGTAAATCCTTTTCTTCACAATTCTGCCGCATAGATTTCTGTATTGGTTCATAACGTAATGCTCCAAACATTGGATCACCACTATATTTCATTTTTTTTGCAAGTTGATTCAACTGCTTATCTGTATAATCAAATCCATATTCTCTCGAATTTTCACCTTCCGCATACAATGCTAAAATTGTTCTCCAACATTTTTCACAATTGCAACAATTACTTCCCCCTGTAGACTCCCAACAAACTCTCACTGGAATTTTTATTCCTTTCTTTTTTGAATATTCTACAATGTTATGAATTTTCATCTGTCTAGTACATTCATATCCATCATGAACAATCTGCGTTCCACAAAACTGGACTTGATTGTCTATTGTTGGGTCCGACGCACAAGTTACTTTGCCTTTATCTGCCACAGTAAACGAAGATGCGAAATATATTTTACTAATTCCCTTTATGTAAGCAATTGGTGCCGCATGACAAATAATTCCTATTCCATGTTGGAAACCATGCCACCAACTATCTCCACTATTTGCAACCTTTTGTGAAAGACAATCTTGTCTTAAAAAAATTCTAAATTCAGATTTAATTGTTACATAGGAAGTATTAAAAACTTGTGCTGTTTCTTGTAAATGTGTTAAAACATTCATCCATCCTTCAGTATCATCCAAATTCACGTCTGCTCCCCACAAAGTGAGTAAAATTGGATGCGACTTTGCATGAGATACCAATGTATTAAAAGCATCTACACCACCTGAAAAAAATGCTGCTTCTCGATTATTTTCATTATGTAAATTTTTTTGTAATTTTCTTACATTCATAGCTCCTTCTAAATTCAGCATAGGATACATTTCTATATACCCTTTTTTAAAATCAGGAATACTATGATAAAAATCTTCATCACAAACTGGTACTTCAATTTCCGCATCATATATCCACGACATAGGCAATATATTTGCCAATAATGGAACCACTGCTATTCCTTCTGGAATTTTAGAAATATCTTCATTATATTCTATCTGAAAAGAGTCTGTATCTTCAAAAGCTTCCTTCCACTCCCCCTCTACTTTATATTTATATATAATTCGATTTTGTTCAATTTGGGGACTATTAATTGTTATTTTATTTCTCATGTAACATTTTCTCCATTCCTTCACTTAAATTTATATACTCTTTTTCTGATGAATTCCTCATATATTTTATTTCTGCCGTTTATTCCACTCCTCTAATTGCTCTTCTAATCTTTTATATTCTAATTGTAACAACTTTCTATCTGGCAAATAATTTTCCATCAAGTTATCTACCAATCCATCAATTTCTTCTATTTTATCTGTATAAATCACCCATTCTATCTCTTTTATCCATTCATAAACTCCTTTAATTTTATAATTATAATTAGATAAAACAATACATGGTGTTTTACTCAGATATGCTAATATCATACCATGCAATCTATCTGTAATAATAAGTTTTGCCTGTGAAAATTCAATTAATTTTTCTTGAATAATTTGCTTCCTTTTTCTATCATCAGGTGCATACACATCCTCTATAAAGGTATCTGTAAAAAACACATTATTACATTTTTCTTTGCAAACTTCCTTGATTTTAGCTACCTGATTTCCATTCAGTAAACCTTCTGTATCATGTCGCAAGCATAGTAAAATTTTATCTTCTCGTATTAGATTCTCGGTAATATATGGATAACTAAATACTATATCTGGCAATAAATAGACTTTACAATTTGGATAAAGCTTTTTTAAAATTTCATATGAATACTTTTCCCGTGCATACAAAAATAATTTTTTATGTGTATTGTAGATTTTTAAGCTTTTTTGATAAATTTCATTATTCTTTGATGTGTTTTGATAAAATATCGTTGATGGAAAAACAATAATTTCATTTTGTCGATATTTTCTAATAACAACTTGTCTAATTTCTTCTGCTTCTATATAGACATCTCCTATATTTCCACCACCAACAATTATTATCAAATCATCTTCTATTATATTTTTTTCAATCCATTTAAAATAGTTCCAAAAATCAGAATATAATATTCTTATAATTTCTATATCCTGCCCCACATTTTTCCTTATAAATTCATACTGTGAAAGTGATATTGCTAAATCTCCTACATTCCCATTATCACTTTCTCCTATGATATATATTCTAGGTTTATTACTAGTACTATCTATACATTTTTGTTCTTGATTTTTAGTTTTTTTATAGATTTCTATACTTATTTTTAAATCTAAAGGAAGGTATCTATAAATTTCCCCTTTTATACTCATATGTTATCCTTTCATTTTATTTTTTATTTTAGTCATAAAATATTTTACAGTTTCTTGTATTACTTTTCTCTTTCTCCAAATATAGTTTTCTAATAAGTATTTATAAAACGCATACATTGAAATATCTACATGAGCTGCATAGCCTCGATACAAGCCTGACACAAAATCATCAAACAACTTTATATCATATATCTCTTGATTTATTATCTTCCTACGAATTTCCACCAAAAGTTTTATAATACATTCAATATTTATAAGTCTATCATATCCATTGACGAAAACGGTATAGTCTAAAATGTCATTATCAGAAATTACTATTTTCTTTTCTGCTAATAACTCTTTATATATAATGGATCGATTTTTTAACATTTCCATTACATTTTTATTCTCATTTGACATAATTCCATTTGTATTCAAACGATATTTTAATAACATCTCTGGCAAAATTTGAACTTTATATTTGTTTGAAATCTTTATCCATAATCCATAATCTTCAACAGCTTTATGATGTTCGTCATATCTCCAATCATTCATTTCTAATATATGGCGTCTAATCATTACAGAAGAATGTACAAATATATTGCTAAATAAAAGTGCTGTTCTGATAGATTTATCATCTGTATAGGGTGTCAATTTTCCAACATGATTTTCCTGTTCATCAATCAATTCTGCCCATGTTCCTAAAAGTGCTATTTGAGAATCCTGTTCCATTACATTAATCTGTTGCTGAAGTCTCTCTGGAGCACAGATGTCATCAGCATCCATTCTCGCAATATACTTTGTATATGACAAAGCGATCCCCTTATTTAATGTTTTAACAATTCCTAAGTTCTCTTCATTGGATATGTATTGAATTCTCTCATCCTTATATTCCAAAATAATTTTTTCTGTTTGATCTGTTGAGCCATCGTTAATAATCATAAAAATAAATTTTTTATATGATTGAGCCAGCACACTTTCAATCGCTTCTCTCAAATACTTCTCGGCATTATACACTGGCATTATTATAGTAACTAACTTATCTTCCATTTTATCCCTCTAATAACTCATAAATTTTTCTAACTTCTTGTCTGGTATCGCTCTCTATACTCTTTAAATTTTCTTTCACTTTTTTTCTAAAATCAGGATATTCAATAAATTGTTTAACTGCATCATATATAGCACTACTTTCTTTTTCTACTATTAATCCTGTTTTTCCATTTTCTAACTGTTCTTCTGCACCTGACACATCTGTCATTACAATCGGACACCCCAAAATTCTTGCTTCATTCGTAGTAGTACAGTATCCCTCAAATCTAGATGGTTGTACATAGATATCACATTGTTTCATATAAACATATGGGTTTTCTTTTATTCCTAAAAATATAAAATCTGCTCTGTTTAATGGATTGACTTTTTTAATCACATTCTCTTTCTCTATGTCACTTCCATTTCCCATAATATACCATCTTATATTATAACCTGCATTTTTTAAAAGATTGTATGCCTGTGCTGCGATATCTATCCCCTTCTCATGACATATTCTTCCAACAGTTAAGATTCTAATACCAGAAAACTGATCTTCAAATCCTCCTGAAAAGTCTGCTTTTTTTCTAATTAACTGCGGATTTATAATATTATAAAAAACTTTAACGGTTTGTATCGTTGGGAATATTGACTCAAAGTCTTTTTTAACCATCTGCGAACATGCAAATATTACATCCATCTTTTTATACCATTCTTCAAACGCTTGCGGTTGAAATCTAGAAAATATACTATGTAACCATGTCACTTTTTTCTTTGCTTTTACTTTTTCCGCCAAATAAAAAGTCGTAAATGTTGCATACCCAAAATAATCTATTGCTAAATCATATTCTTCTTCTAATAGTGGTATAGACGCTGAAATTTGGTGGAAATACTTTGCATTTGATGCTCTATCTTCCGATAATTTTTTATTATAATTATACAAAATAAATTTTGGAATTTTCCATATTTTCCCGCTTTTTAAATATGAAAGTAACATTTTTTTCTTTCCCATAAAAATACCTTGTTCCTTTTCTGGAATATTTATGGTTTTAATCTGAATATGAGATGGAACTTTTTCTATAAATGTCCCTCTTTCTTCTAATAACAATAATGTTATTTCTACTCTTTTGGCATCTAACACACCCAATAATGATAATAATGTACTTTCAACACCGCCACATTCTAAGTATGGCATAATTATCAGAACTTTACTTTTCACATCTATTTCCTCATAACTATTTTCTTTATCTGTTTTGCTAGCATATTTCTAACTTGATCAATAATAGTACTTATAGCAAAGACAACAATTGTACTTACAGCAAACCAAATAAAAACTCCATAACTATTTGCATCTAAAATATTTTTAAGTTGTCCCCAGTATACTTTTGCTAAATTTCCATTCATATGGATTAAATATACCCCTAAGGTCAATGGACTAATTTGTAATATCCATTTTTCAAATTTTGTGTCTCTATTTTTTAAATCTTTAAAAAGCATAAATAAAGCCACAGCAGATCCTATAACGAATATGGATGAATGACCATAAAAAATATTAGAATATGTTTCTATTCCTGGTATAATCTGGGCACATGCAGAAATCACAACTTTACTAGCTAACATTCCAACTGTACAAACAATATATAGTATTTTCCATATTCGTTTTGTCCCCCCCTCAATATATAAACGAATATATGCGCCTATACTATATACCACAATCAACCAATATAAACTATATCCTTTTTGTACTCCTATTTGCGCTCCCGGAGCAACATCCCAAATTGAAAATACAATAATTAAAATAAAAAGTAACTTTTTAAACTGCTTTTTATCTAAATTTTTCAAACCAACATTGATATACGGGGATAAAATATAAAGAATAATATAATCTGTCATAAACCAATATTGCCGTGTAGAAATAGGCAAAAATGCATTTAATATTTGTGTTTTCGAGTACACATCTTGTTTAGTCACTATTAAACACACTAATATGACAACTGAATAAAACCATACTTCTCCTATTAATCCTAGCACTTTTTTCCATGAAAATTTGGACTGTATTAAAAAATATCCTGAAATTAACACGTAACAATCCACACCTACATATCCTATTGCTTCTAGCAACCATAATATATAGTAGTTTGTTGAAAAAGGTTTTACATTATCTAACACTCCTGTAAATAACAAAAAATGATTTGCTACGATTAGTAGCATTGATACAATTCTTAAATATTCAAATCCAATTTTTCTTTTTTTCATACTGTTTATACCTGCTCAAAAATTTCTTCCAATAAATAAACTTGATTTTTATCTGTTCCTAATTGTGCTTCTAAATTTTTTGAAAATTTACACTGAAACTCATTGAAATTATCTATCAGTAATTTTAGGCCTTCATACATCGATTCTATCGTACATTCTGTAATAATTCCCGTCTCATTGTTAATCAATTGTTCTCGAGCACCTGCAAAATCTGTGCTTACAATAGGTTTACAAAACACTCTTGCTTCTGCCACTGCAATTCCATATCCCTCGTGTCTCGATGGTTGAAAATAAATATCACACATTTTCAAATAGGGATAAGGGTTTATCTGTTGTCCAAGAAGCACTATACTTTCTTTTGCATAAATACTTTCCGATATTTTTTGTTCTAATTCTGTTCTTTGATTCCCCTCACCAATAATATACCATTTTATGGCATATCCTTCCTTGCATAATTTTTCAATTACTTCTATTCCTAAATCAAATCCTTTCTGATGAGCCAAACGACCTATTGACACAATGGAAAATACATTTTTCTCTTTTTTTATCTCCATTAAATCTGATTTTTCCTTTAATTCTTCTCCATTTACAATATTATAGAAAACCCGATATCTACCTGATAATTCTGGTATAAGTTCTAGCATATTTCTTTCTGTTTCCTTTGATACACACATAATATACTGAAATTTTTGTAATACTTCTTTAAAGTCACTAAAATCTGGCATACATTTTTTAGGTTCGAAATGTACCCAACTAATTTTTACTTTTCCTTGTATCTTCTCTGCTGCATAATAAGAATTAAACAAACCATAGCCCATATAATCTATCACAATATCAAACTTTTCTGGATACTTCTGTATTTTATTTTTAATACTTTTATAATACCATACTCTTCTTCCCACATCAGATTTTGTATTTATCAACATCCTTAATCCGTCTATAATTTTTTTGAATACTTGTATGATTTTTCCTTTCTTAAATGTCTGTATTAGAGCTTTTTTTCTACCATATGACAGTTCATCTTCTATTTCTTTTGGTAACGGTATTTCCTGTACCTTGATATCCGCTGGAAGTTCTGCAATTAAATCTCCCTTCTTTTTCAGCAATAAAAGAGTAATATCATATTTATTTCTATCTAAAAGTGGTAATAATGATAATAAAGATTTTTCAGTCCCTCCACAAAGCATATATTCTGCAACAAAACATATTTTTTTCATATCTCTTCCTCATCTAAATATCTAATCAATTTTGCAGGACATCCAGCATATATTCCATTATCTTCTATATCTTTAGTTACAACTGATGCCGCTCCTACTACACATCCTTTACCGATTCTATTATTCACTAATAAAACAGCTTTTGTTCCAATCCATGTTCCATCACCAATATCTACAGTTCCATTATATCCAACTCCCGCTCTTCTATCTTTAGAACCAATTTTGTGACTTCCTGTAACACACGTCACATTAGGACCTAAATCGCACTGATTGCCTATTATAACTGTTCCATTTCCTTCTAATGAAAAATTTTTTCCAACCCAGGTATTATCCCCTATTTCTAAATTGCTATATATAGGCATGTAAATCGGAGCTACAACTTTGGCATTTTTTCCTATTGAAATCCCCTCGCACTGATTTAATAAAAACCGCTTTATTTCAAAAAGATGAGTCCCCTTTAATAAGGTATTTATCACAACTAGTAAAATACTTTTCTTAACTTTTTTTAGTACATTCATAATATGGCTCCATAAACTGTTTTTCTAAATTTAATGCATCATATTTTTGAGTTCGTTCCTGTAATCCATGAAATATAATATTTTCATCTAAAATATTCAATACTGCCTGCACTCCATTGGAAATGACTTCTTTTGAATTGAAAGATCCTATATTCACACCATATTTACCATTTTCAATTAATTCAACTGGTCCTCCACAATCCGTAACAATAGCTGGTATATTACAATATTGAGCTTCTACAACCCCATTTCCAAACGATTCTATTTCGGATGTCTGCAGATATATATCACATTTACTAATATATCTAATTGGGTTGGATACAAATCCTTCAAAATGAACAATATCCGAAATTTGCAGTTCTTCCACCAAATCTAGTAAGTGTTCTTTTTCTGTCCCATTTCCTAATATCAAAAGACTTACATTTCTTTTTTTAGACACTTCTGCAACAATTTTGATTGGAATATCTATATGTTTATCTTTGGCCAAACGTCCAGATGTTACTAACACTGGACACTTCTGCTCATCTAACCATACACATTTTATACCATCACTATGTTCTTCTGAGTTGTACACTGGATTATCAAATATATGATACCTATTACGATCAATTCCAAATTGTTCCGCATCATATTTTGCAACAGTCTCACTAACTGCAATTAAAACATCTGCTTTTTTTATAAAATATTTCATAGTTTTTCGAATGAATTTCTGAGATTCGTTTTCAAATCCATGTTCCGCACTATAAATAATTACTTTTGATCTTGCAATCATTTTAGCAATCACAGCAACACTTGTATATGTATGAAATGGAACATATAAAATATCAACTTTATTGTTTTTTAAATATTTAATGAGTGGTATTAAAAATGTTCTTAATCGTGCCTTAAATTCTACAACTGCTATTTGCGGATTTAATTGTTTTTCGTATTCCCCTTCTTTAAATCCACAAATTATAGTAATTTTATGCCCCATTGTACAAAATGCATTTGCATAATTTATAACAACCTTTTCATACCCACCTATTTTTAATTGTGGCGTTACAAAAGCTATATTCATTTTTATATCCATTCCTTTCGCGCTGCTCAAGGCACAAAACGTCATGAAAA
>OAUE01000064.1_pt1 | contig 64943 bp, 59 predicted proteins | sample 1476131 | NCBI WGS metagenome assembly OAUE01 (sample SAMEA2580003, study PRJEB22360) | human gut metagenome | reverse complement strand
AGCGCCGATGGTAGTGTGGGGTCTCCCCATGCGAGAGTAGGGAACTGCCAGGCATTAATTTAGTGAAGAAGCCCATCCTGACGGATGGGCTTTTTTGCGTCTGTGTGGAATGAAAACCGCCGGATGCGGCGTGCCGCCTTATCCGGCCTACAGGGGCCGGGCTGAACGTATTTTGTAGGCCTGATAAGCGCAGCGCATCAGGCAATACGTCTGCATACTGCCGGATGCGGCGTGCCGCCTTATCCGGCCTGCAGGGGCTGGGCTGAATGTATTTTGTAGGCCTGATAAGCGCAGCGCATCAGGCAACACGTCTGCATACTGCCGGATGCGGCGTATCGCCTTATCCGGCCTACAAAAGCTAGTCCTGCTACCCGCGTACGAGGTTGAGTAACGGGTACGGTCGTCCGAGATCGTCCACCTCTGTACGTCCCGTAACGCTAAATCCCATCTTCTTATAGAATCCAACCGCCTGCTCATTCTGCTCGTTAACGTTGGTTGTTAGCGTTGAACTCATTGATAAAGCATGTTCAATCAGCAGTTTACCAACACCACTACCACGCACATCCGGATCGACAAACAAAGCATCAATATGCTTGTCGGTCAGAAGCATAAAAGCGACGGGCTCATCCTGTTCTGTCACTGCAACCCACAGAGGGGCTTCTGGTAAAAATGAACGTACCAGCTCCTCCAGCTCAATCCGATAATCCGCAGAGAGGAAATGGTGCGTGGCATCTACTGAGCGACACCAAATAGAAACTAACTTATCTCCTTCGTCCGGACGCGAACGACGAATGGTAAGGTTCATAGCATTCTCCTTTTTTCTTTACTGCACTATTCTACAGCAAGGAGCCGTGAAACTTTCTCAACTTGAGGATGCAAGCTCGACATTCGCATGATTCCTGGGTATCTTCAGCTATCTGGATGTCTAAACGTTTAAACGTATGTTGTGAGGTTATCAGGTTATGCCAATTCGCGTGCAGGACGAGCTACCCGCCGTCAATTTTTTGCGTGAGGAAAACGTCTTCGTGATGACGACATCCCGCGCTTCCGGTCAGGAAATTCGTCCACTGAAGGTGCTCATCCTTAACCTGATGCCCAAGAAGATTGAAACGGAAAACCAGTTCCTGCGCTTACTGTCTAACTCACCGCTGCAGGTAGATGTTCAGCTATTGCGCATCGATGCCCGCGAGTCACGCAACACCCCAACGGAGCATCTGAATAACTTCTACTGTAATTTCGAGGATATCTGCGATCAGAACTTTGACGGATTGATCGTGACCGGCGCACCGTTGGGCCTGGTTGAATTTAATGATGTGGCTTACTGGCCGCAGATTAAGCAAGTGCTTGAATGGGCCAAAGATCACGTTACCTCGACGTTATTTGTCTGTTGGGCGGTGCAGGCCGCGTTGAATATCCTGTACGGAATTCCCAAGCAAACCCGCACGGACAAACTCTCAGGCGTCTATGAGCACCATATTCTGCACCCTCATGCGCTACTGACGCGTGGATTCGATGATGCGTTCCTGGCCCCGCATTCGCGCTATGCTGATTTCCCTGCAGCGCTTATCCGCGACTACACCGATCTCGAGATCTTTGCTGAAACCGAAGAGGGAGATGCCTACCTGTTTGCCAGCAAAGACAAACGTATCGCCTTCGTGACGGGTCATCCTGAGTATGACGACCATACACTCGGCAACGAATATTTTCGTGACGTCGAAGCGGGCTTATCGCCGGAAGTACCCTATAACTATTTCCCGAAAGATGACCCGCAAAACAAACCGCGGGCAACCTGGCGTAGCCACGGTAATTTGTTGTTTACCAACTGGCTCAACTATTACGTCTACCAGATCACGCCATATGATCTGCGTCACATGAATCCAACGCTGGATTAATCTTCTGTAGCAGACGATCCTTAAGCGTTTCAGCATATTGAATCAGGCACCTTCGGGTGCCTTTTTTATTTCCGAAACGCACCTCATCGTGTAATTAAATTTTATTTATATTGTTATCAATAGGTTAATTGATAATTAAATTAAAAATGGAAATTGTTTTTGATTTTGAAATTTAAATGAGTAGTCTTAGTTGTGCTGAACGAAAAGCGCACAACGATCCTTCGTTCGCATTGGGGATGTGTTTGGATCAATGACGAGGAACTACGCAATGAATCAACAGGCAACGACAACCGATGAACTGGTCTTCACCAGGCCGCGTGGCGAACAGGAACAGCAAATTCTGACCGCTGAAGCAGTGGAGTTTCTGACTGAACTGGTGACAAGATTTACGCCAAAGCGGAATAAACTTCTGGCTGCACGTATCCAGCAGCAGCAGGATATTGATGACGGTAAGTTGCCTGATTTTATTTCGGAAACAGCTTCCATTCGTGAAGGTAACTGGAAAATTCGCGGAATTCCTGATGATTTACTGGATCGCCGCGTAGAGATCACCGGACCCGTTGAGCGCAAGATGGTCATCAACGCGCTGAACGCGAACGTCAAAGTCTTTATGGCTGACTTCGAAGATTCACTGGCTCCTGAGTGGAGCAAAGTTATCGACGGGCAGATCAACCTGCGCGATGCGGTCAATGGCACCATTAGCTACACCAACGAAGCGGGTAAAATTTATCAGCTCAAGCCTAATTCGGCTCTGTTGGTATGTCGCGTTCGTGGTCTGCATCTGCCGGAAAAACACGTCACCTGGCGTGGCGAATCTATCCCGGGCAGCCTGTTCGACTTTGCCCTCTATTTCTTCCACAACTACAAAACGTTGCTGGCGAAAGGCAGCGGCCCTTATTTCTATCTGCCAAAAACGCAGGCCTGGCAAGAAGCGGCATGGTGGAGCGAAGTGTTCAGCTATGCAGAGGACCGCTTTAACCTGCCGCGCGGCACCATTAAAGCGACCCTGCTGATTGAAACGCTGCCTGCCGTCTTCCAGATGGACGAAATTCTGCACGCCCTGCGTGACCACATTGTGGGTCTGAACTGCGGTCGTTGGGACTACATTTTTAGCTATATCAAAACGCTGAAGAACCATCCGGATCGCGTGCTGCCGGACCGTCAGGTGGTGACGATGGATAAACCATTCCTCAGCGCCTATTCGCGTCTGCTGATTAAAACCTGTCATAAACGTGGCGCATTCGCGATGGGCGGCATGGCAGCGTTCATTCCCAGCAAAGATGCGGAACGTAACAACCAGGTTTTGACCAAGGTAAAAGCGGACAAAGCACTGGAAGCAAATAACGGTCATGACGGCACATGGATTGCCCATCCGGGACTGGCAGATACCGCCATGGCGGTGTTCAACGACGTACTCGGTGAAAACAAAAATCAGCTGTTCGTGACCCGTGAAGAAGATGCCCCGATTACCGCAGAGCAACTGCTGGCACCTTGTGAAGGTGAGCGTACTGAAGAAGGCATGCGCGCCAATATCCGTGTCGCGGTGCAGTACATCGAAGCGTGGATCTCCGGTAACGGCTGCGTACCGATTTATGGTCTGATGGAAGACGCGGCTACCGCTGAAATATCCCGAACCTCCATCTGGCAGTGGATCCACCACGAGAAGACGCTCAGCAACGGCAAGCCGGTTACCAAACCGCTGTTCCGTCAGATGCTGGCCGAAGAGATGCTGGTGATTCAGAACGAGCTGGGCGAACACCGCTACAGCAGCGGGCGTTTTGACGATGCCGCGCGCCTGATGGAGCAAATCACTACCTCTGATGAACTGATCGATTTCTTGACCCTGCCAGGCTACCGCCTGCTGGCGTAATTCACCACATAACAATATGGAGCATCTGCACATGAAAACCCGTACTCAACAAATCGAAGAATTACAGAAAGAATGGACTCAACCGCGCTGGGAAGGCATCACCCGTCCATATAGCGCGGAGGAAGTGGTGAAATTACGTGGCTCGGTCAACCCGGAATGCACGCTGGCGCAGCTTGGCGCGGCGAAAATGTGGCGTCTGCTGCACGGCGAATCGAAGAAAGGTTATATCAACAGCCTCGGCGCGCTGACCGGCGGTCAGGCGCTGCAGCAGGCGAAAGCCGGTATTGAAGCGGTCTACCTTTCAGGCTGGCAGGTGGCGGCAGATGCCAACCTGGCATCCAGCATGTACCCGGACCAATCGCTGTATCCGGCGAACTCCGTCCCGGCGGTGGTTGATCGAATCAACAACACATTCCGTCGCGCCGATCAGATCCAATGGTCAACCGGTATTGAGCCGAACGATCCTCGCTATGTCGATTACTTCCTGCCGATCGTTGCCGATGCGGAAGCAGGGTTTGGCGGCGTACTGAACGCGTTTGAACTGATGAAATCGATGATTGAGGCTGGTGCAGCGGCCGTTCACTTCGAAGATCAGCTCGCATCAGTGAAAAAATGTGGTCACATGGGCGGCAAAGTGCTGGTTCCGACGCAGGAAGCTATCCAGAAACTGGTGGCCGCCCGTCTGGCAGCCGACGTCATGGGTGTGCCGACGCTGGTGATTGCACGTACCGATGCTGACGCAGCCGATCTGATTACGTCTGATTGCGACCCATACGACAGCGAGTTCATCACTGGCGAACGTACCAGCGAAGGGTTCTACCGTACGCATGCGGGTATTGAGCAGGCGATCAGCCGTGGTCTGGCCTACGCACCGTATGCGGATCTGGTGTGGTGCGAAACCTCCACGCCGGACCTTGAGCTGGCGAAGCGCTTTGCCGATGCGATCCACGCGAAATACCCTGGCAAACTGCTGGCTTACAACTGTTCGCCGTCGTTTAACTGGCAGAAAAACCTGGATGACAAAACTATCGCCAGCTTCCAGCAGCAGCTGTCGGATATGGGTTACAAATACCAGTTCATTACCCTGGCGGGTATCCACAGCATGTGGTTTAACATGTTCGACCTCGCGCACTCCTATGCGCAGGGTGAAGGCATGCGCCACTATGTTGAGAAGGTTCAGCAGCCAGAATTTGCGGCAGCTAAAGACGGTTACACCTTCGTCTCCCATCAGCAGGAAGTGGGCACAGGTTACTTCGACAAAGTCACCACCATCATTCAGGGCGGAGCTTCCTCTGTGACCGCGCTGACCGGCTCGACCGAAGAATCGCAGTTTTGATTAATGCCCGGTGGCGCTGCGCTTACCGGGCCTACGAAGGGATGTAGGCCGGATAAGCGAACGCGCCATCCGGCATGACGTTGTGCCGGATGGGAGACATTGATGACGCGTGGCCTGGAATTACTGATTGCTCAGACTATCTTGCAAGGTTTCGACGCCCAGTACGGGCGTTTTCTGGAAGTCACCTCCGGCGCGCAGCAGCGTTTTGAACATGCCGACTGGCATGCGGTTCAGCAGGCGATGAAAAGCCGTATTCACCTTTACGATCATCACGTGGGTCTGGTGGTGGAGCAGTTGCGCTGCATTACTGACGGCAAAAGTACCGACGCGGATTTTTTACTTCGCGTGAAAGAGCATTACACCCGGCTACTGCCGGATTACCCGCGCTTCGAGATTGCGGAGAGTTTCTTTAACTCCGTTTACTGTCGGTTATTTGACCACCGCTCGCTGACTCCCGAGCGGCTGTTTATTTTCAGTTCTCAGCCAGAGCGCCGTTTTCGCACGATCCCACGTCCGCTGGCGAAAGACTTTTTTCCTGATACCGGCTGGGAGTGGCTGCTGACACGCGTCCTTAGCGATCTGCCCCTGCGTCTGCCGTGGCAGAACAAACATCGTGATATCCACTACATCATCGAACACCTGACCGAAACCCTGGGAGCGGATGTGTTGTCGGGTTGCCATTTACAGGTGGCGAACGAACTGTTTTATCGCAACAAGGCCGCCTGGCTGGTCGGTAAGTTGATTACTCCTTCGGGGACGCTACCGTTTTTACTGCCAATTCACCGGACTGATGAAGGCGAATTGTTTGTCGATACCTGTCTGACCACGACGGCGGAGGCGAGCATTGTGTTTGGCTTCGCCCGCTCCTATTTTATGGTTTACGCCCCTTTGCCCGCGGCGCTGGTGGAGTGGCTGCGCGAGATCCTGCCCGGTAAAACCACCGCCGAACTGTACATGGCGATTGGCTGTCAGAAACACGCGAAGACCGAAAGTTACCGCGAATATCTGCTCTATCTTGCCCATTGCGATGAGCAGTTTATTGAAGCGCCGGGGATCCGCGGCATGGTGATGTTGGTGTTTACGTTGCCGGGTTTTGACCGGGTGTTTAAAATCATCAAAGACAAATTTGCCCCGCAAAAAGAGATGTCTGCCGCCCACGTCCGCGCCTGCTATCAACTGGTTAAAGAACACGATCGTGTTGGGCGGATGGCTGACACCCAGGAATTCGAGAATTTTGTGCTGGAGAAACGGCAAATCGATCCGGCGCTGATGGCGCTGTTATTGCAGGAAGCCCCGGAAAAAATTACCGATCTCGGCGATCAGATTGTCATTCGCCATCTGTATATTGAACGACGGATGGTACCGCTGAATATCTGGCTGGAGCAGGTCGAAGGTCAGCAACTGCGCGATGCCATTGAAGAGTACGGCAACGCCATTCGTCAGCTGGCCGCCGCCAACATTTTCCCCGGCGATATGCTATTTAAGAACTTCGGCGTGACCCGTCACGGGCGTGTGGTGTTCTACGATTACGATGAAATCTGCTACATGACGGAGGTGAATTTCCGCCATATCCCGCCGCCACGCTACCCGGAAGATGAGATGAGCGCTGAGCCGTGGTACAGCGTATCGCCGGGAGATGTCTTCCCGGAAGAATTTCGTCACTGGCTATGTGCCGACCCGCGTATAGGGCCGCTATTTGAAGAGATGCACGCTGATCTGTTCAGCGCTGACTACTGGCGCGGCCTACAGACGCGCATCAAAAACGGTCACGTGGAAGATGTTTACGCCTACCGGCGTCGGCAGCGGTTCAGCGTGCGTTATGAAACCGACCGTAGGCCGGATAAGGCACTTGCGCCGCCATCCGGCAATGTGCGCCGTGCCTGATGCGCTACGCTTATCAGGCCTACAAATCTGCCCTAACCTTAGATAGCAGGCCGGGTAAGGCGTAGCTGCCACCCGGCAACCCCATCTTAGCGAAATCCGCCGTACGCCAGCGTTACTTCTTTCGCCGCTTTGATCGCCATGGCGCCAAACTCGGTCACGCGATCGTCGGTAATACGCGAAATGGGTCCGGAAATGGAAATCGCAGCGAACGGCTCGCGGTGCTCGTCATAAATGCACGACGCCACGCAGCGCAGACCCAGCGCATGTTCCTCATCATCAAAGGAATAGCCGCGCTTGCGCGTCTGGGCCAAATCCTCTTTCAGATGCACTGGCGACACCAGCGTGGCGTGTGTATAAGCATGCAGGCCTTTACGGTGCAGCAGGCCAGTCACTTGTTCTTCGCTCAGTTGGGATAAAAACGCCTTACCCGCACCGGAAGCGTGCATCGGCAGCTTACCGCCGATAGGCGCGGACATGCGCATCAGTTGGGTGCACTGCACCTGGTCGATAATAATGGCCTGATGATCGCTTTGATCCAGCACGGCCAGGTTTACCGTCTCACCGGAATCTTCCATCAGCTTGCGCAGGATCGGATGGACAATCGCCAGCAGATTACGGCTTTGCAAAAAGCTGCTGCCGACGATGAACGCATGCGCACCTACGGCCCAGTGGCCTAATTCACCCACCTGACGGACAAAACCCTGCTGCTGCATGGTGGTCAGCAAACGGTGAGTCGTGGAATTTGGCAGGCCAGCCTGCTGCGCCAGCTCGGTCAACGCCACGCTGCCGTTGGATTCCGCAATCCACTCCAGCAGCTTCAGACCGCGGGTCAGAGACTGAACCTGCCCGGTTGCAGGCGCAGTAGCGGCGGCGGGTTTTCTACCGCGTTTCGCGGGGACAGTGGCTACCATGGCAGACTCCTTTTCTGTATCGTGGAAATCATTTTCGTTTTATTCAATTATAATGCAAGAATTCCTGTACTGATCGGATGAGTGAAGCTGAACATGTCTCATGTTGGCTGTTGTTCTCTTTTCCGCCTCTCAGGTTTGTGCCAGTATGACCTGTTGAGTTTTTTTCGGTCTGGTTGAGCGTTGTCGGGAGCGAGTGTGAGCAGCAAAGTAGAACAATTACGTCAGCAGTTAAATGAACGTATTCTGGTGCTGGACGGCGGTATGGGCACCATGATCCAGGGATATCGTCTGAGCGAAGAGGATTTCCGCGGCGAACGCTTTGCCGACTGGCCGTGCGATCTGAAAGGTAACAACGACTTGTTGGTGCTCAGCAAACCGGAGGTCATCGCCGCCATCCATAATGCCTACTTTGAGGCGGGCGCGGATATCATCGAAACCAACACCTTTAACTCGACGACTATCGCCATGGCGGATTACCAGATGGAATCCCTGTCGGCGGAAATCAACTTTGCGGCAGCCAAACTGGCGCGTGCGGCGGCTGACGAATGGACGGCGCGCACGCCGGAAAAACCGCGCTACGTCGCAGGCGTGCTCGGCCCAACGAACCGTACGGCGTCTATCTCGCCTGATGTTAACGACCCGGCTTACCGCAACATTACCTTTGATCAGCTGGTGGCCGCCTACCGTGAATCCACCAAAGCGCTGGTGGAAGGCGGCAGTGACCTGATCCTGATTGAAACCGTCTTCGATACTCTGAACGCCAAAGCCGCTATTTTCGCGGTTAAAACCGAATTTGAAGCGCTGGGCGTTGAGCTGCCGATTATGCTCTCCGGCACCATCACCGATGCTTCCGGGCGTACGCTCTCCGGCCAGACTACCGAAGCATTCTACAACTCCCTGCGCCACGCCGATGCGCTGACCTTCGGTCTGAACTGCGCGTTAGGCCCGGACGAGCTGCGCCAGTACGTGCAGGAACTGTCGCGCATTGCTGAATGCTACGTCACCGCGCACCCGAACGCCGGTCTGCCGAACGCCTTTGGTGAATACGATCTCGACGCCGACACCATGGCGGCGCAGATTCGCGAGTGGGCTGAGGCCGGTTTTCTGAATATCGTCGGCGGCTGCTGCGGCACCACGCCGGAACATATCGCCGCCATGAGCCGCGCAGTGAATGGCTTACCGCCGCGCCGCTTGCCGGAAATCCCGGTTGCCTGCCGCCTTTCCGGCCTTGAGCCGCTGAACATCGGCGACGACAGCCTGTTTGTGAACGTCGGCGAGCGTACCAACGTCACCGGTTCTGCCAAGTTTAAACGCCTGATCAAAGAAGAGAAATACAGCGAAGCGCTGGACGTCGCCCGTCAGCAGGTGGAAAGCGGCGCGCAGATCATCGATATCAACATGGATGAGGGGATGCTCGACGCCGAAGCGGCAATGGTGCGTTTTCTCAACCTGATCGCCGGTGAGCCGGATATCGCCCGCGTGCCGATTATGATCGACTCCTCGAAATGGGACGTTATCGAGAAAGGGCTGAAGTGCATTCAGGGTAAAGGCATCGTTAACTCCATCTCGATGAAAGAGGGGGTTGAGACCTTTATCCATCACGCGAAGCTGCTGCGTCGCTACGGTGCCGCGGTGGTGGTGATGGCCTTTGACGAGCAAGGGCAGGCCGACACCCGCGCACGTAAAATCGAGATCTGCCGCCGGGCGTACAAAATTCTTACCGAAGAGGTGGGCTTCCCGCCGGAAGACATCATCTTCGACCCGAACATCTTTGCTGTCGCGACCGGTATTGATGAGCACAACAATTACGCGCAGGACTTTATCGGCGCGTGTGAAGACATCAAACGCGAGCTGCCGCACGCACTGATCTCCGGCGGCGTTTCTAACGTTTCATTCTCGTTCCGTGGCAACGACCCGGTACGTGAAGCCATTCACGCGGTATTCCTCTACTACGCCATTCGCAACGGCATGGACATGGGGATCGTCAACGCCGGACAGCTGGCAATTTACGACGACCTGCCCGTCGAGCTGCGCGATGCTGTTGAAGATGTGATCCTCAACCGTCGTGACGATGGCACCGAACGACTGCTGGAGCTGGCAGAGAAATATCGCGGCAGTAAAACCGACGACACGGCGAATGCCCAGATGGCGGAATGGCGCACCTGGGACGTGAAAAAGCGCCTCGAATACTCGCTGGTGAAAGGCATTACCGAGTTTATTGAGCTGGATACCGAGGAAGCGCGCCAGCAGGCTGCGCGTCCGATCGAAGTTATTGAAGGACCGCTGATGGACGGCATGAACGTCGTTGGCGATCTGTTCGGCGAGGGCAAAATGTTCCTGCCGCAGGTGGTGAAATCCGCCCGCGTGATGAAGCAGGCGGTGGCGTACCTCGAACCGTACATTGAGGCCAGCAAAGAGAAAGGCTCCAGCAACGGCAAAATGGTCATCGCGACCGTGAAGGGCGATGTGCACGATATCGGCAAAAACATTGTCGGCGTGGTGCTGCAATGTAACAACTACGAAATCGTCGATCTTGGCGTGATGGTGCCCGCGGAGAAAATCCTCAGAACGGCGCGTGAAGTGAATGCCGACTTGATAGGCCTTTCCGGGCTGATTACCCCATCGCTGGATGAAATGGTCAACGTGGCGAAAGAGATGGAGCGTCAGGGATTCACTATTCCGCTGCTGATTGGCGGCGCGACCACCTCAAAAGCGCACACGGCGGTGAAAATCGAGCAGAACTACAGTGGCCCGACGGTGTACGTGCAGAATGCCTCGCGTACCGTTGGCGTGGTGGCTGCGCTACTCTCTGACACCCAGCGCGATGACTTTGTCGCCCGTACGCGTAAAGAGTACGATACCGTGCGTATCCAGCATGCGCGTAAGAAACCGCGTACCCCGCCAGTAACGTTACAGGCTGCCCGCGACAACGATCTGGCCTTCGACTGGGAAAACTACACCCCGCCGGTGGCGCACCGTCTGGGCGTGCAGGAAGTGGAAGCCAGCATCGAAACTCTGCGCAATTACATCGACTGGACGCCGTTCTTTATGACCTGGTCGCTGGCCGGGAAATACCCGCGCATTCTCGAAGATGAGGTAGTAGGAGAAGAGGCGAAGCGCCTGTTCAAAGACGCTAACGACATGCTGGATAAACTCAGCACCGAGAAGACCCTGAATCCGCGCGGCGTAGTGGGGTTATTCCCGGCAAACCGCGTGGGTGACGATATCGAGATCTACCGTGACGAGACGCGTACGCACGTTATCAACGTGAGTCATCATCTGCGCCAGCAGACGGAAAAAGTCGGTTTCGCCAACTACTGCCTGTCTGACTTTGTTGCGCCGAAACTGAGCGGCAAAGCGGATTACATCGGTGCTTTCGCGGTGACCGGCGGTCTTGAGGAAGATGCGCTGGCGGACGCCTTCGAAGCCCAGCACGACGACTACAACAAGATCATGGTGAAAGCGATCGCTGACCGTCTGGCGGAAGCGTTCGCAGAATATCTGCATGAGCGCGTGCGTAAAGTCTACTGGGGCTATGCGGCGAATGAGAACCTCAGTAACGAGGAACTGATCCGCGAAAACTACCAGGGGATTCGCCCGGCACCAGGCTATCCGGCGTGCCCGGAACACACCGAAAAAGCCACCATCTGGGAACTGCTGGATGTGGAAGCGCACACCGGGATGAAGCTCACCGAATCCTTCGCCATGTGGCCAGGCGCGTCGGTTTCCGGCTGGTATTTCAGTCATCCGGACAGCAAGTACTACGCCGTGGCGCAAATCCAGCGCGATCAGGTTGAAGATTATGCCTTCCGTAAAGGGATGAGCGTGGCGGAAGTGGAGCGCTGGTTAGCGCCGAACCTCGGCTACGACGCCGACTGATTCACAAAACTGTCATCTTTCTTTACAACAAACAGGGCGCTCAATGAGTGCCCTGTCTCTTTATTACGTTTAAACCCTTATACTGAAAGGGGGCCGTTGCCGGATGGCGGCGTAAACGCCTTATCCGGCCTACATAGGGATGATTTGTAGGCCTGATAAGCGCAGCGCCATCAGGCAAATGAGTCTCAAAAAACCATAAAAATAAGGAGAACCTGATTCCGTGTTAACTCTGTTACACCTGCTTTCTGCTGTATCTATGCTGGTTTGGGGTACGCATATTGTGCGTACCGGCGTGATGCGCGTCTTTGGCGCCCGCTTGCGTACCGTGCTCAGCCGTAGTGTTGAAAAGAAGCCGCTCGCCTTTTGTGCAGGTATCGGCGTAACGGCGCTGGTGCAAAGCAGCAACGCCACCACCATGCTGGTGACCTCGTTTGTTGCACAAGATCTCGTGGCGCTCACCCCTGCGCTGGTCATAGTGCTCGGCGCCGACGTGGGGACCGCGCTGATGGCGCGTATCCTGACCTTCGATCTCTCCTGGCTGTCACCACTGCTGATTTTTATCGGCGTGATCTTCTTTCTCGGCCGTAAGCAGTCCCGCGTGGGGCAACTGGGGCGGGTCGGTATTGGGCTGGGGTTGATTTTGCTGGCGCTGGAGCTGATTGTGCAGGCGGTAACGCCGATCACCCAGGCTAATGGTGTACAGGTTATTTTTGCCTCGCTCACTGGCGATATTATGCTCGATGCGCTGATTGGCGCCATGTTTGCGATTATCAGTTACTCCAGCCTGGCGGCGGTGCTGCTGACGGCCACGCTGACCGCGGCAGGTATTATCTCGTTCCCGGTGGCGTTGTGTCTGGTGATTGGTGCTAACCTCGGGTCCGGTCTGCTGGCGATGTTGAATAACAGCGCCGCTAACGCCGCAGCACGTCGTGTGGCGCTCGGTAGCCTGCTGTTTAAGCTGGTGGGCAGCCTGATTATCCTGCCGTTTGTTCATCCGCTGGCCAATCTGATGGATGAACTGCCGCTGCCGAAATCTGAACTGGTTATCTACTTCCACGTCTTCTACAACCTGGTGCGCTGCGTGGCGATGGTGCCGTTCGCCGAACCGATGGCGCGTTTTTGTAAGCGCATCATCCGCGATGAGCCGGAGCTGGATGCACATCTGAAACCCAAGCATCTGGACGTCAGCGCGCTGGATACGCCGACGCTCGCGCTGGCCAATGCCGCCCGTGAAGCCCTGCGTATCGGTGACGCGATGGAGCAGATGATGGACGGGCTGAAGAAATTAATGCACGGCGAACCGCGTGAAGAGAAAGAGCTGCGCAGGATGGCGGATGATATTAACGTGCTGTACACGGCAATTAAGCTCTATCTGGCGCGGATGCCAAAGGATGAGCTGGCGGAAGAGGAATCGCGCCGTTGGGCGGAGATTATCGAAATGTCGCTCAACCTTGAGCAGGCTTCCGATATTGTCGAACGTATGGGCAGCGAGATAGCCGATAAGTCGCTGGCCGCTCGCCGGGCATTCTCTGTCGAAGGGCTGAAAGAACTGGATGCGCTCTACGATCAGTTGCTCAGCAATCTGCAGCTGGCGATGTCGGTGTTCTTCTCAGGAGATGTGACCAGTGCGCGTCGTCTGCGCCGCAGCAAGCACCGCTTCCGTATTCTCAATCGTCGTTATTCGCATGCGCACGTTGACCGTCTGCATCAGCAGAATGTGCAGAGCATCGAAACCAGCTCCTTGCACCTGGCGCTGTTGGGCGATATGCAGCGTCTGAACTCGCTGTTTTGCTCCGTGGCTTACAGCGTGCTGGAACAGCCGGATGAAGACGATGGGCGGGATGATTACTAATGAGGACAGGTGAAATATTGCCCGATGGCGCAGTCCGGTAGGCCGGATAAGGCGAAGCCGCATCCGGCAATGTGCGCTGAACTGCCTGATGGCGCTGCGCTTATCAGGCCTACAGTTGTAGCCCGGATAAGGTGAAGGCGCCATCCGGCATCAGGCAACAAATCAACTAAAAGCAGTGGCCCGCTTCAACGGCAACCGCTTCTTCACCCGCTTTAAAGATATACGTGGTGTTCGGGCCGCCGAGCACGGATTGACCGTTACTTACCTTAATCCAGTTCCCTTCCGGCAGGCCAATCACCGTCAGCTCCGGTGCCACAACCAGCAGCTCGCGGATACGCTGTTCACGCGTTTCGCCTTTGTGGCCTTCCGGCAGCGCGTTGGTGAAGTGTGGGTTAATCTGCAGCGGGAACAGACCCAGCGCATCAAAACCTTTTGGATCGACAATCGGCATGTCGTTGGTAGTGCGGATGGTCTGGCAGGCAAGGTTGGAACCTGCGCTCCAGCCGATGTACAGCGCACCGCGTTTGACGACATCCACAATCGGCGCCAGCAGTCCGCGTTCGCGGCTTTCTTTCAGTAACTGGAAGGTATTACCCCCGCCGACAATCACCAGCTCTGCGTTTTCAATAGCGGCAATCGGATCGGCAACGGTATGAATACCCGTAACGTTGACGCCCATTGGCGCAAAGATGGCTGCCGTTTTCGCCGTGTACTCATCCCAGGTTTGCGTCACGCCAGCGAACGGAATAAACACCGCCGTACGGCGACCATTCAGTTGTTCAGCAATCAGCGGCAGCGCATGTTCCATCCAGCCTTTGCCCGGCAGCGTCGAGTTACTCAATAAAAGCAGTTCCATCATTTCTCCATGTAATCAGAAAATTACAAACCGCGCTAATGCTACCACTATCAGGCTAACGCCTTACTGATATGGCTCACGATGTTGGAAGGGGGAGATAGAAGCTGAGGCTATTTTTTAAGTGTCAATTCAATGCCGAGTACCTTCATCACTGCAAGGGTGGTTTTCAGCGTCGGGTTACCTTTCTCACTAAAAGAGCGATAAAGCTGCTCGCGGGATAATCCCGTTTCTGCCGCAATGTTCGCCATTCCCTTAGCGCGAGCTACCACGCCCAGTGCTTTTGCAATGTATGCTGCATCGCCTGTTTCGAGGGCATCGGCCATAAACACGGCAATTTCTTCATCATCAACCAGCGCAGTCGCGGGATCGTAGTGAGTAATTTTATTCATGGCAGAAGATCTCCTGTGAATCCAGTGTACGGGCGAGCATTTTTGCAAGAGTAATATCGTTGGCTTGTGAGCTTTTATCGCCCCCACATAACAAAATGATGATGCGGTAACCTTGCTGTTTAAAGTAAATCCTGTAGCCAGGACTGTAAGAAATGCGCATTTCGCTGACGCCTTCCCCAACAGGTTTAACATCACCAGCTAAACCATTAGCCAGACGAAAAAGGCGTGTGGCAATGAGCGTTTTAGCTCTCCTGTCCCGTAGGTTTTGCTCCCAACGCCGGAAAACCATTGTCTGAAGAATTTCCATGATGACGTTCCATGTATTTTATAAACTACATTATGAATTGACAAGTTGAGACTAGAGAGTAAAAAAATGGGGAGTAAGGGGAAATGCTTGCTGGAGGAAACAGGAAAGTGTCTCGCAATAATACGTAGTTTTTCAGGATGCTGCGGTTGATACGAGAATCGATGATAGGGGATTGGGAGGGCTTTGTGCCAGGAGCGGAAGCTATATGTCCACTAGAATATGACAGATTCATGCATGGTGATTCACCACTACACGTAGTTGCCGTCTTAGCAGGGTTTTATCCTGGAAAGAATAAAATCCACTCGCTCTTCTACAGAAACACATGGTAATTCAATCAACTGATAGTCATACATACGGTATGTTTTTACCATTGCGTGATATGTCGCGATGGCAACATCGAAAGATTGTTTGCGCTCTGTGTCCTGTACATATATTTCACGCCAGGGTGGTGCAATAAATACGATTCGGTTATAGCGAAATTTCTCGATGGCGTTTTCCAGATGCCTCGGTATGGTAAGTTCAGAAAGACGTAAATAACCTACAACATCAGGAACACCACGATCAAAGAAGCAGGGTTGTGTATGCCCTTCCGCTTCATGCCACGAACGCATTTCCCAGGATAGCATCAGCTCTGCAAATGCAGTCTGGTTGGCCCACGGTAATGCATCGCCGCCGATGTTAACCTGGTCTTGGATCACACCTCTTCCAGCTTCTTTAGAACACCAAAACCCTCGTTTTATAATCGTATCAATTATCGTGCTTTTGCCTGACCCTGGGCCACCAGTCAGAATGAATCGATGCTGAAACGCTGAAGACATTGAACTCTCCCAAACCTTCTTGGACGCGATGATTTAGCAATTGATGGCGTACTTTTTGCGTATCGTCATATTACCTGCTGATGGCATGACTAACTACGTTTTATCCCCATTTTAATGTCCGCTATTCTCTCATTTCACAGGCCGATCTACTTTATTTCTCACTCGCCGAGGCGTTCCGCCATCTTGATTGTAGCCATCTCACTACTGAAGAAAATCTGGCGCTATCGTTTGGCTGTGAAGAGGCGCTGGCAGGGTTGTACCAGACGCTGAATTTTATGGGCGAAAGCCTGCTGACCATGGGGGGTGAAGGTCAGGAACATTTTGCGTATGAGAGCATATGCCAGTTAGGACACAGTCTGGTCAACATCAGCCAATTGATTCCCGCGCTGGCGCAGTTGGAAGCGAAAGCTGACCAGCAACTGTTCGCTGTTGCATAGTACCTAAAATAGACAGAGCGCCCACCCCTGGCGCTCTGTTCCTGCTCTCTTACCCCGCCCGCGCAAATTCTGCCGCTTCGGCGATTAGCGCGTCATCCGGGCGTACGCCGGTGTACATGGCGAACTGCTCCACGGCCTGTAAGGCAATCACCTCTGCACCGCTGATGGTCTTTTTACCTAATTGCTGTGCCAGTTTGATTACCGGTGTTTCCGGCGGCAGGGCGACGACGTCAAACACCACGCTGGCGGCAGCGACCATTGCTTCGCTGTAGGCCAGTTCATCGCTCTCTTTACCGCCAACCATGCCGACGGGCGTCACGTTGACCAGAATATCGCAGGTAATCCCTTCCGGCTGCGGTTGCCACTGGAAACCGTACTGTTTTGCCAGCGCCGGACCGCTCTCCCGGTTACGGGCGGCGACGATCACATCGCGAAAACCGGCATCGCGAAATGCAGCAATGACCGCTTTACCCATTCCACCGCTGCCGCGGATCATGACGCGTGCGTGGTTATCAAGCTGGTGGCTGGTAATCAGGCTTTTTACCGCAATGTAGTCGGTGTTAAATCCTGTCAGCGTACCGTTGTCATTGACGATGGTGTTAACGGAGTCAATGACTTTTGCGGAAGGATCGATGGCATCCAGAAACGGCATGCAGCTCTCTTTAAACGGCATAGAGACCGCACAGCCGCGAATCCCGAGTGCGCGAACGCCTTTGACTGCGGCCTCAATATCCTGCGTAGTAAAGGCTTTGTAGATAAAATTTAACCCTAATTTTTCATACAGATAGTTATGAAAGCGTGTGCCAAAGTTGCCGGGACGACCGGCAAGCGACATGCACAACTGGGTGTCGCGGTTAATCATGTTAAATTTCCTCGGCGTGAGACAATATGTACTGTTCGGCTTCCTGCGACCAGATCCCCTGATGACGCTCCAGGATAGCGCGCAAGGCCGGATCGTCAATCTGGGTGAGCGCAGTTAACGGCAATGCTTTTCCGGTGTAAACCAGTTTTTTACCTCCACCGACCTGCGGCAGTTCCAGCGTTGTTTCACCTGCCGCATTCAATCCCAGAATGTGCGTCACCACTTTTGCCGCCTGAACTTTCTTCTCTTCGATCAGTTTTACCGCCGTGCGCATGTCGTCGGTATTGCCGCCAGATGTCCCAACATAATGGGTGAAGGCATAGTGCACGTCGTAGAAGTTAATCGGCGCGCTAAACTGCTTATCCTGCGGACCGGCAAAGAAGTTCATGCAACCATCGGCAGCCAGCAGTGAAGAGGCCAGCGTAACCAACTGTTCGTTGGGCACAAACACAAAGATGTCATCAAACCCGTGCCCGCCGCTCAGCGCCATCAAGGTGTCATAACCTGCATCCTGGGCGTGGAGATAATGGATCAACGTTTGTGGTTCTGATGGATAGTGCTTGCGGGCGTAGCTCAGTTTGTCGTTATTGGTGTCGGTCACCACCAGCAGCGCCGGGTTAACCGGACCATGCAGCGCGTAGTCGATCGCCAGTAGTCCCATCGGCCCGGTGCCGCCGAGTATCAGTGTACGCCCCTGCGGACGAATGCCCATCTTGTGGTTATACGTGCCTTCCTGTAGGTGATAGTTGGCGTTGAATGCGCCAATCACACAGGACAGCGGCTCAACCAACGAGCCTTCAAAATAGGTTTCACCTTCGTAGGCTAACAGGCAGTCCTGCTCCATGACTTCATCAGGGATGATAACGTGAGTGGCTTCACCGCCTACCCACGGGAAGGAGTAGCCGGGGCAGTCCGGGCGATCCGGCAGTTGCAGGTTAGCCTGAATGACATAGCGCTGGCCGGGCTGAAACTTATGCTGCCATTTTTTGCCTACGGCAATGATATCGCCGCAAAACTCGTGACCGATGATGATCGGGTTGGTAGCCACATCGTCCGGCACCTTTTTGTGGTTCTCGCCCTGGTTAGCCTCTTTCCAGGAAGAAAGGCACAGGCTGTCGGTTACGACTGAGGCCAGAATTTCATCGTCCTGCATTTCAGGAAGATCGAAGGTTTCCAGGCGCAGATCGCGTTTACCATAAAGGCGTAAAGCTGTTGTTGTTTGCATTGTTACCACCTCTTCCTCTTTCGAGGACTATTTGTTGAAGTAGCCCCGGCATCGCCGGGGCGAAAAAATCAGGACAGGAAGCCCAGCGCGTTACCGATAATTCCCAGCGCAAACAGGGCGAAGATCAGCCATACCGGGTTAATTTTCTTGTTGAGCAGACGCACCATCAGCAGCGTCAGACCCAGCGCCAGCAGGCCGGGGCAGAGTTGGTCGAGAATGTTCTGCACGGTCATGGTGATGGTGGTGCCGTCTGCGCCAGGCGTTTGCGATACCACCAGCGGCACGTTGATGCTGGTCCATTTGGTGACCAGTACCCCCATGACAAACAGACCGAGAATCGATGCGCCTTCGGTCAGTTTCTGCAGCAGGTTGCCGCCCATGTCGCTGACGATATTGACCCCTTTACGAAAGCCAAGCTGTAAGCCGTACCACTTCATGGCAAGACGTACTGCATTGAAAATAAAGAAGAACAATAGTGGGCCGAGAATGTTTCCGGACAGCGCCAGCGATGCGCCGAGCGCGGCGGTAATCGGGCGCAATGTTCCCCAGACCAACGGGTCGCCAACACCGGCCAGCGGGCCCATCAGCCCAACTTTGATGCCGTTGATGGCGCCGTCGTCAATTTCCGCACCATTGGCGCGAGCTTCTTCCATCGCGGCGGTCACGCCAATCACCGGGCCGCACACGGCAGGCGTGGTGTTGAAAAACACCAGGTGGCGTTTGAGTGCTGCAACCTGGTCCTCTTTCAGCGGATACAGGCGCTTGATGGCAGGGATCATGTCGTAGCAAAAGCCCAGCCCATGAATGCGTTCAAAGTTGAATGACGCCTGTTGCAGGTTGGAGCGAACAAACATGCTAAAAAGGTCGGATTTGGTCAGTTTTTTCTGTTCCATGGCTGGCTCCATTAGTCATCAAGCTGATCGAGAGCTTGAGAAGAGGCGGGTTGCGCCTGCGGTTCGGCTTTACGCCACTGTGGGTTCAACTGGATGTAGACCAGCGCGATAATCACGCCAACCCCACCGAAAGCCAGCAGGCTCAAATCGAGATAACCCCCAGCGATAAACCCGAGGAAGAAGAAGGGCATCAGGTACTTCACGCCCATCATGCGCAGCACCATGGCGTAGCCGACCACCACGATAAAGCCACCGGCAATCTGCAATCCGCGGGTGACGAATTCCGGAATGGCGTTGAGCATATTGCTGACCATATCGGCGCTGACAAACAGCGAGACGATTAATGCAGGGATGGCAACGCGCAGCGCCTGTACGCCGAGAGCGGAAACGTGCAGCATGTCGATGGTGCGAAAGCGGGCGTCTTCGGCTGCTTTATCCGCCGCGTGCTGGAACACCACGGTGATGGTACGGGCGAATACCGTCAGCACCTGACCTGCCGCCGCCACCGGCAGGGCGATGGCGATACCGGTAGCAATGCTTTGCTGACCGACGATAACCAGAATGGCGGAGATAATACTGGCGAGCGCCGAATCGGGAGACTGCGCTGCGCCGACGTTCATCCAGCCAAGAGCGATTAACTCCAGCGTGCCGCCGAGCATAATCCCGGTTTTTAAATCACCGAGGATCAGGCCGATAACGGTACAAGCAATTAGCGGACGGTGGGTCTGGAACTCATCCAGCACGCTGCCTATTCCGGCAATACAGGAAAATAGGAATATGGCGATAATTTGTAGGGTACTTATTTCCATAATATGTCACCTTGTGAATGTGATCATCCCTGCCTGTTAAAGCATAAGTACACAGGCATTTTTATTTATTCAGCGAACGATTGTTCTTCTATTTTTTCGAGAATATTAATAGATGGATCGGATGCGACAACGCGTAAATCCAGTGTAACACCCAGTTTATCTAACTCACGAAACGCATGAATATCGTCGTTATCTAAAGAAACGGCTTTGGTTAATTGTTTTTTACCAGGCCGCCAGGCCATGCCACCAATATTTAACGTGGCAATTTTTACCCCTTGTTTTACCATTGCTAATGCATCCTGTGGGCGGGTAAATAGATAAAAAACGGTTTCGTTCTGGTATTGCGGATTATGGTAAACCGCGACCGCCTTTTCGATATTAACGACGTTCACTTTCATTCCCGGTGGGGCAGCCTGACGTAATAATGTGCGACGTACTTCATCGTTATAAACGTCGTCATTACAGATAATAATCCGTTGGGCATTCGCCACCTTCGACCAGACGGTGGTGACCTGACCGTGGATCAGGCGGTCATCAATACGAGCAAGGGTAATGTTCATCAGAAATCCTCTTCGGCCGTTTCCAGATGCTTCCAGACGACACAGGTTTGTTGAGCAATGGTCGTCAGGTGTTCGCACAGTTCATCCACATTCATATTGCTTTGGTTGTCTACCAGCTCCAGCGCCAACGGCAGTGATAACCCGCTAATGACCCGTATCGCCGGATTGTGCATCGCCAGCGTCGCGGCAGCATTCCAGGGACTGCCACACTGCAAATCGACGGCAATCAGCCATTCATCGTCAGTGTGAATACTTACTAACTTTTTTAGCTTTTCCACAATGTCGCTGGCGTTCTCTCCGGGGACAAATGCCACGGCTTCAACGTTGGCATCACCGTAGACCATCTGTACCGATTCCAGCATGGCGCAGGCCAGTTTGCCGTGAGCACAGAAGATTGCATTGACCATAAAACCTCCTTAGCCGCGCGTTTTTCCGCCCGCAATGTTAGTGGTTACTCCGGTTATGTAACTGGCGCGCTCAGATAAAAGATAACAAACAAAATCAGCGACTTCACTTAAGCGCCCTGAACGACCAATCGGGATCGCGTTCTTGGTGTAGCCCTCGCGCAGCTGTTCGACGGTGATGTTGCGGGTCCAGGCCAGCGCTTCTTCATACTCGGGGGTCCGCAGTCCGGTTTTTTCCAGAATGCCAGGTGCAATACCAACCACGCGGATGCCGTGTTTGCCCAACTCTTTCGACCAGGAACGGGTAAAACTATTCAATGCGGCTTTGGTCGCGGCGTAACAGCTTTGACCTTCAGAACCTTCCAGTCCGCTTTCGGAAGAGACATTCACAATCACGCCGTTACGCTGTTTTACCATTTGGCGTGCCGCTGCCTGCGACATTAAGAACACACCTTTCTGGTTGATATTAACCATTTTTTCGAAAGCAGCTTCGTTGAGTTCGTATTGCCCGGCGGGTGCTTTTTCATCGACCAGCAGACGCGGAAAATTAACGCCAGCATTATTTACCAGCCCATCAATACGTCCGTAGCGTTGGATAATTTCAGCGACAGTATGATTAACCTCTTTGGCACTGGAAATATCCGTTGGCCAGAAATGATACCCGTCATGGCTATCGTATTTACCTTCTCCACCATGAATATCTGCCATTTGTACATTAGCGCCTTGCGCTAATAACTCTTCGACAATCGCCAGACCAATTCCGGATGCACCACCGGTAACAATAATGACTTTGCCCTGCAAGTTTAACCACGTTTGCATAATAAACTCCCGATTCAGATAAGGGGATCCCACATAAAATTAATTATGGCAGGACCAATTAGAATTTATTTACTTCAACAATAATTCAGCGGTATGACTGTTGGTGACTAAACAGTTAATATAATTCCCACGTAATGCGCCTAATATCCCACTGTATTTTTCTTCACCCATTGCAATGCCAATGGAGTAACGCGCCTGTTTTAATTTATTGGTTTCGATGGAGAGCGTCTTTTCACTCATATTGGTCTCTACGGATACACCGTTGATATCGTAAAAGCGCGAGCAAATGTCTCCGGCAACCTGGCGGGCATGCAGGTCATCACTCTCTTCACTGCCGTAAAAAGCGTGCCAGTTGGCGCCATCACGTATCGCCGGAGATCCAATCCCGACCAGCGCGATGTCCAGATTATCCCAGTACGCAGAAATCGATTTAAAATGTCGTGACTGCATGATCCCGTTACGGATCAGCGGGTTTTCCAGCAGTGCCGGGAAATCTGCCAGGTGTGATTCCCCTTTGAGCTTTGCCGCAGCGCCGTAGGTCAGCGTATTGACATGGTAGCGGCTTTCAAGCTTGCCGGATGGTCCGCCGATAATCGGCACACAGATCAGCTGGCGCGACTGGCTGGCAGGAGATAATCCTTCCACCAGTCCCCGTACCGCGCGGCCCCATGAGAACCCGATAATGTCCCCAGGTTCCAGTAAGCGTTCCAGCAACTGTGCGCCATGTACGCCCATCATATTAAGTTGTTCATCTTCCTGCTCGCTATCGCAGGAAACTACGACCGCCTCTTTCAGGCCAAATTTCTGTTTTAGCTGCTGTTCCAGCCACAGATTTTCGTTGTAGTCGTAATTAATGGCGATGGTGACGATACCCTGCTCGCGTCCACGTTTTAGTAACCGGCTGATCGTGGTGCGATAAATACCCAGCTCGCGGGCGATTTGCGCTTGTGTCATATCCTGTTCGTAATACAACTGCGCTATTTTTACGATCAGGCGGATATCATCGCTGTTTTCCGTCGCCATTTTTGGACTCCTGCACATTTGTGCAAATCACGAAATTGCCTTCTTGATCTGATATAACCCCATCTGTTCTCCATCTCAAAGCTATTTTCACTTATTTCAGCGCCCTGAAATGACCGATTGTGTTGCACATTTGATGTGGTGATGGCGCGTTGTCGGCACAGATGTGCATACCTCTCTAATGTATTGATTCTGCTTGTTTTCACTCAACAAAATTGCAGGGATGGATCGCTGACACTTTTGTGTCAAAAGGTGTGACGGATCACAAATAGCGCGTGGGTAGTCGAACACGATTATTTTTTATCGTCCGCAAGGTAGGGTATATTTCGCTTTTAATACACAAAGTCATTCAAGTTGTATCAAGGCGGCAAGGGAGCGAATCCCCGGGAGCATAGATTGCTATGTGACCTGGGTGAGTGAGGGCAGCCAACGCAGAGACAGCTTGAAGGATGAAGTGTATACAGGAGAAACTATGCTGCCCGACTCATCTATCCGATTAAATAAATACATCAGTGAAAGCGGAATCTGCTCGCGCCGCGAGGCGGATCGCTTTATCGAACAAGGGAATGTCTTCCTGAATGGTAAACGCGCCACCATCGGCGATCAGGTGATGCCTGGCGACGTCGTAAAAGTAAATGGTCGGTTGATTGAGCCGCGTGAAGCGGAAGATCTGGTTTTTATCGCGCTGAATAAGCCGGTAGGGATTGTCAGCACCACCGAAGACAGCGAACGCGACAACATTGTTGATTTCGTGAATCACAGCAAGCGCGTGTTTCCAATTGGTCGTCTGGACAAAGATTCTCAGGGACTTATCTTTCTGACCAACCACGGCGACCTGGTGAATAAAATCCTGCGTGCCGGTAACGATCACGAAAAAGAATATCTGGTGACGGTCGATAAGCCGGTCACTGATGACTTTATCCGTGGTATGGGGGCCGGTGTGCCAATCCTCGGCACCGTCACCAAAAAATGTAAGGTGAAGAAAGAAGCGCCGTTTGTGTTTCGCATTACGCTGATTCAGGGGCTTAACCGTCAGATCCGTCGTATGTGCGAACACTTTGGCTATGAAGTTACCAAGCTTGAGCGTACACGTATCATGAACGTTGGTTTGTCTGGTCTGCCGCTTGGTGAATGGCGCGACCTGACAGATGACGAACTGATCGATCTGTTCAAGCTGATCGAGAACTCGTCCTCAGAAGCCAAACCGAAGGCGAAAGCGAAGCCAAAAACCGCAGGTATTAAGCGTCCGGTGGTGAAAATCGAAAAATCAGCGGAGAAAGAGAAATCGCGCCCGGCGGCAAACGGTAAGCGTTTTACTTCGCCGGGACGTAAGAAGAAGGGACGTTAACGTCTGCCGCGCGTCGGCGTATTTGCTGACCAGGAAAACGATGCTTCCGCATCCGGTTTATAGGCCTGCTTTTTCTTCAACTGGCGGGCTTTTTTAGCTTCTGCTTCGCGCAAGGCCATCAGTTTATCGATGTACTCTTTCTTGATGCTGTTGGTCTCTGCGTTGGTCAGCAGACGACCATGTGCAATGCGCGCGCGGTCGAGCAGCGTTTTCAGTTCACGCTGTTCGCGCTCGGTCATCTCTTTTTGGGTAATGCGGGGGAGTGCCATAAGGGTGCCCTCTGTTAGCCGATATCCTCAGTGTACGGTAATCCAGAACCTGCTGATAGCGTCATGTATTGTATTATTCAGCAATACGTAATTTTCCGGCGAAGTCCTGCTGTGTATAGCCCGTTGTTCTGAATCGTTTGTCTGTGATGATGTTATCGATCTCTTTTAATGTGGCGATACACATCACTCCGTCCTGGCCAAATTTTGTATGGTCGGCAAGAATTACCGACTTTTTACTCATAGCAATCATTGATTTGGCAACATAGGCTTCATCGAAGCTTTTCACCAGCACACCATGTTGAGGTGAAATACCACCCGCGCCGATGAAGCAGATATCTGCGTGAATAGTGTTTATTTGCTGACAAACGGAGACGCCGAGATTGGCACGGAAATGGTAGTCATATTCACCACCTAATACATAAACGCGCGCTTTAAGATTATGTTCTTTTATTTTATCGGCAATTAAGGCTGAGTTAGTAATAACGGAGTAGGCCAGAGGAGGTAATTGTTCGGCCAGAATAAGATTTGTTGTACAGGAGTCAATGAATAGAGTGTCGTGCTCGCTGACCATCCCGGCGGCAAGTTTACCAATTGCCATTTTTTCTTCGCGGTGTATATCAATCCGCGCGCCAAATTCATCTTCCTGAACAACCTGCTTTTTGACGGCTCCGCCGTGAATCTTGGTAATTTGCCCTTCAGACTCCAGGATGGAGAGATCGCGGCGAATGGTCTCTGATGTGACTTTTAGCGTTTCCGATAATTTGATAACCGTCACTTCACCGAATTTATTTAATTCATCGAGGATATGTTTTCTTCTTTTAATCGGGTTCATTATTTTCCGCCAACGTCGTGCTTTGGCGCATGGTAACTGGATGTGCAGAGCAACGCAACCACTCCAGCGCACAGACAATACCCTCATCATCATTAGAGGCCGTCACATAGCTGGCTTTTCGTTTTACTACCTCAGGCGCATTCCCCATTGCAATACCAATGCCGGCGGCGGAAAACATACTGATATCGTTTTGCTGGTCGCCAATCGCCGCAACTTTATCGGCTGTTATATTTAGCTGGTGCATTAACATGCTAATAGCATAACCTTTATTTATTTCGCTACGTTGGATATCAATGTAATTCTCCCCAGTGATAGTCGCTGTATAACCATAAGGCAATTTATTATTCACGTCTGCACACAACACATTTATTTTTAACTGCTCAGTAACGAGTGTGATTTTATAAATATCTTGTCGGTTTAAAATATTACCGGGTGCTGCAGGAATAAGTGGTAATTCAAATAAACGGGCTTCATAAGTTGTCCATGGCGCTACCTGTAGGTCGCAACGATGATAAATAGCATCGGCGCTAAAAAAGTGATGAGGGCAGAGGGAAAGTGCAATATGTCGGTCAATATCCCGAAGATTCATACAAGAGAGCGCTGCAGTATGAATATTGCGCTGCTGCGCCATCTCGAGGATCTGACCTCCGTTAAAGCCTGCGCACCAGCCAAACAGCGCATTAACCTGCTGCTGCTGTAGCAGGCGCATCATAGAGGAGACCGGTCTGGCGGAACAGGCGGCCAACAGGCCACCGCGCTGGTGGAATTCTACGAGTGCCTGACGCGTGCGTGGACTGATTGTCTTTTGCGAAGTCAGTAGTGTTCCATCCAGATCGGTGACCAGTAACATGCTTCTTTTCCCTTAATATCAATGCGCAATAAACGGTGTGACAGCCTCTTTGGCGGCGTTGCAGACCATATTGTCGATTGCCGTACCGACGACCAGAATATTGACCCCGGTATCCTTAAACGCTTTGGCATTGGCGAGGTTAATTCCGCCTTCCGCCAGCGTCGGCACGCTTACCGCGCCGACCAGTGCCCACAGGCGATCTTTAATGGCTTGCGGAATATCACCTGCGGCTACGCCTTCGTAGCTCATACCGGTCATTAAACCAATCATGTCGACGCCAATTTCCTGCATCCGTTTTGCTACGCTGGCGACCTCTTCCGGAGTGCGTGCAGGAATACCGAAGGTATGCAGGTCATCCGGGTGACCAATATAAGCATCAACGGTCAGGCCATACTGATGGGCGAGATTAACGATGTCCTGTAGATCGTCCCAGTCGGATTTATGAGTGTGTAAGCCATCGGCACCAGCACGAGCAATCTCCAGTATCTCTGTTTCCGTGAGCGGGACCGGTAACGTTTCGGTAAAGCCACCTGCGATACCGACGGTAATGAAGATATCGTCAGGAACCACATTACGTACGCCATGTACTGCTTCGGCCATCTGGCTGTTGGTGATTTCGTGGCGGATTTGTTCTGCCGCGTGCATATTGCTTACCCCCTTATGCCCACGCGCCAGCGCCAGTGCGGGATGGTTCGGTTCGAGTAGCTTAACGCCCGCCTCACATACTGCTTTTGCCAGACGCGCATCGTCGCCGGTTATCCCTGTGCTGAGGATGGTCTGCCCGCCGTGCAGCGTGATGGCATCTTTCACTTTCTGTAACGCTTTAGCGCGTTTTTTATTCATATCGCCTTTAAACATGGTGTACCTCTGGTGTTGGTGCATTAATTAATGGGCTGACGCGGTAGATTCTTTCTGTGCGACAGCCTTAAAACGGTTGGCAATAATGGTGGAAATACAGGTCAGGCCCATGACGGTAACCATCACAATCGCCATTTGCAGCGCATTGCTGGATAAGAACGGAGAGGCAAATGCGGGGACATAAGCCACGCCTTTGACGTTAAAGAAACCCAGCATCATGCCGCCCAGACCGGCCCAAACGATCGCTGAACCAAAGACAATTTTGTTGGCAAACATGAACGGATAGGCCGATTCAACGAAGGTCCCAAAGCCGAGGTTGATAAGCAGGCCGGGCGTCGCGACGGCTGCTTCGCTTTTTTCTCGTGGTGCGATGACGTTAGCCAGGTTGATTCCTGCAGCAACCATCACCAGGCCTACCATATCGACAGCGCCGAGGAAGCTGACTCCGGATTTTTCCATTTCCAGGAGCACCAGCGGCAGAATGACTGCGTGATAGACTCCCCCCAGAATAGCTGGCCAGATAACCAACCCAGCCAGCAGGCCAGCAAGAATAGGGCTGAAGGCCAGCGTGCTTTCGATAGCCAGTTTGATGTAATTACCTGCTGACAGCGCCAGCGGACTCAGCAGATAGTGCATGATTAACCCAGCGGCCAGGCCCGAGATTCCACCCGCTACAATGTTGACGGTGGTCATCGGAAAGCGCCAATTCAGGCATAATTCGAACAGCCAACGAACGAAAATCCCGGCCATCAAACCACCGATGATCCCTCCAATCAGACCGCCTTCGACGGAAAGTACTCCGGCGACCACCCCGGCAACAATTGAGACTTCATCCAGTTCCGAAATCTGTTTTGCTGCGAGAACCGCAACTAAAACCGGTAGGCCCTTCAGTAGAATTTCAAAGATATCGTTGAGTTTTTCCAGGCCTGGAATGTGACTGAGTGCGAGCACGATTGCCATAGCAATAAAGCCCGGCAGCGCAGGGATCATTATGCTGCGAATATTGAAGCGCTTAAGCAGACTTTTTCCAGAACCGCCCTGTGAAGGAGAGGCACTGCCCAACTGTGGTTTGTATTTAACGCCCCAGTGCTTACACAGTGATGCGATGAAGGAGACTGCGCGGGTTCGGCTGGTGGTACCCGTCGTGCCCGAGGTTGCGACGACATTTGCCCCTTTTGCCGCCACTAGCGCCATTGAGGTTCCGCCGGTGCCAACAATCGGTGTTTTCATTTCAACAGCTGCGGCAAAGACCGCCTGGTTGGCCTTCACCGGATCGGCGCTCATCACGATGATCCCGTCGATCTCACCGTTACGGATCATTTCAGCAATCCTGCAATCGCTCTCAACTACCGAGTCGTTCACATCTGAAAGTTTGCCCTGAAATATCCTTTGTGGTTTTTGTTGGTTTTCTGTGGTTAGTGCAAATACCGACGCTGGCGTGTGAGCTTTGGCAACGTCCATTGAGGCTTCTGCCGCAATGAACTGCACAGCGGCAACTTCCAATCCTGCGGCTTCGCACTGCTGGTAAATTTCCTGGAGTAGCTTTTCTGGTTCAGCACCACCCAGGTTGTAGAGGTTGCCTCCACTGCTTCCAATAATCGCAATTTTTTTCATAGCGGCCTCGAAGATAGGGTAAGGGTTTATCTGTGTTGTAGTGAAATCATATTCCCAATTAAAACAAACTAAATCAACATTAGAAAAATGATTAAATTTGAATTAAAAACAGGTTTGTTTGTGTATTTTATTGAAAAATAACAATTAAATTATTATTTTGTTTTATGTTGATGTTTGTTGTTTTGTGATGGGGTTCAAATGCGGGTAGGGAGAAATGGAGGATGCCTCCTCCATTTATGAAGATTAGTGTTGTTTTACTGAGAGTGGTTTCTCTTCAATCGACTTACCGGACCAGTAGCCTGCCAACAGCGAACCGGAAAGGTTGTGCCAGACGGAGAATAACGCGCCAGGCAGGGCGGCAAGCGGGCCAAAGTAGATCTTGCCCAGCGCAGCGGCAAGTCCTGAATTCTGCATGCCCACTTCAATTGCCAACGTACGGCAGGTTGACTCGTCGAAACCAAACAATTTTCCGCCCCAGTAGCCGCTGAGCAGGCCAATGGTGTTATGTAGGATTACGGCGATAATCACCACAAAGCCGACGGATGCAATGTGCGAGGCAGAACCCGCCACGACGGCGCTGATGATTGCCAGAATGCACACCATTGAAAATGCGGGCAGATACGGTTCCACGACTTTTACGACGCGTGGGAACAGGTGGTGAATGACCAACCCCAACGCAATTGGAATGACCACGATCTGCAGGATACTCAGCAGCATACCCATCACATCCACCTGGATATGCGCGTCGACATACAGCCGTGTCAGCAGCGGTGTGGCGACAACGCCGACCAACGTTGAAACCGATGAAATAGTCACAGAGAGCGCCACATCGCCTTTTGCCAGATAGATCATTACGTTTGATGCTGTTCCGCTGGCGACGCTACCGACCAGCACCATCCCTGCGGACAATTCCGGCGGCATATTAAATGCCAGCGCTAAAATCCATGCGGCGAGCGGCATTACCAGATAGTGCAGGAAAATACCCGCCGCGACTGGTGCAGGACGTGAGAGTACGCGTTTAAAGTCGTCTACCTTCAGGTGAACGCCCATACCGAACATGATCAGCATCAGTAACGACGGCACGAATGGCCCGACAGGCGTAAAGGTGGTGGGCGTGTAATACGCAACAACAGAGAGCAGCAGTGCCCATAACGGGAACAGCCGCGTGAGAGTAGCGAGCATGTTATATTCCTTGCGATTGAAATGTGTTGTTATAAAAAAGCCGGGTTCGAGCCCGGCTATCGTTATTGTTTATTGCGTGATGAAATTTTATTCAAACAAATTATGGTGCAGCTTCTGTACCACCTGTTCGGCTTCAGTACCGGGCACCAGGAAGCACAGGTTATGACTGGACGCGCCGTAGCAAATCATGCGGATGTTGAATGGCTCCAGTACGCCGAACACCTCTTTACCCACTCCACAGGCTTTGGACAGGTCGTTACCAATCAGCGCCACCAGCGCCAGGCCTTCTTCCACTTCAACCCGACACAGGGCAGACAGTTCCATCAGCAGAGACTGTGTTAACAGTGTATCGCCGGTGGAGGTCGAACCGGTGGTATCCAGCGTCAGCGCCACGCTGACTTCGGATGTGGTAATTAAATCGACCGAAATGTTATGGCGTGCGAGGATGCCGAACACTTCCGCCAAAAAGCCGCGAGAGTGCAGCATATTCAGGCTATGCAGCGTCAGCAGCGTTTGCTTACGACGCAGTGCCAGCGCCCGGAACAGCGGTGGATTCGCGGTTTTATTGCATACCAGCGTACCGCCTGCTTTTGGATCCTTACTGGAGCCAACAAACACCGGGATATCGCTACGTACGGCAGGTAACAACGTTGCCGGGTGTAGCACTTTCGCGCCAAAGGTCGCCATTTCTGCGGCCTCTTCAAAGGCGATTTCATCAATACGCTGCGCCGCCGGAACAACGCGCGGATCGGTCGTGTAAATGCCAGGAACATCGGTCCAGATATCGACGCGCGTGGCGTGCAGCGCTTCGGCCAGCAGGGCTGCCGTATAATCGCTCCCGCCGCGCCCCAACGTAGTGGTGCGGCCTTTACCTTCACTGCCGATAAAGCCCTGAGTAATCACCAGACCTTCGCTCAGACGCGGGGCCAACTGGAGCGTTGCCAGTTCGGCCAGCGCCGCGACGTCAGGTTCTGCGCGGCCAAAACGATCGTTGGTGCGCATCACTTTACGTACGTCAAACCACTGCGCCTGCACGTTGCGCTCACGCAGGATCTCGACGAACAGCAGGGTAGACATCAGTTCGCCGTGGCTGACCAGTTCGTCGGTCAGCGCAGTTGAGGTCGCCAGTGACGCCGCTTCAGCCAGCGTGGTGATGTTTTCCAGCAGACGGTCGATCTCTTCACGGATCACGTTTGGATAACGCAGGCGTTCCAGAATATTGAACTGAATTTGACGAATGGCATCGAGTTTTTCGAAGCGCGCGGTTGGCTCCAGCCCTTCAGCCAGTGCGACCAGCAGGTTGGTGATTCCCGCAGAAGCGGAAAGTACCACTACACGGACGTTAGCATCAGAAAGTACTACATCAGCGCTGCGATTCATGGCATCAAAATCCGCCACGCTGGTACCGCCAAATTTGGAGACAACTACATCAGTCATAACTACCTCGTGTCAGGGAATGAATAGAGCGACCATGGCACATAAGGCAGAACAGAAACCGGTGCAGGCGCAAATGCAAATACCGTATTTATAAATAAAATGTGTAGCTTGCACTGTCAACGCTGGGATTATGCGGATTTTTCATGCTGCAACTGCGTTGAGTAACGGTACTAATAACAACGCTGATAACCGCTATACTTTTTAGCCACGTTTGGCGGATGCCCTGGCAATGGCATTAAAACAATCACACTTTTCTGTGACTGGCGTTACAATCGATCTCAGTCACAATTCTCAAAATCAGAAGAGTATTGCTAATGAAAAACATCAATCCAACGCAGACCTCAGCCTGGCAGGCACTACAAAAACACTTTGAAGAAATGAAAGACGTTACTATCGCGGATCTTTTCGCGAAAGATAGCGATCGTTTCACTAAGTTTTCCGCGACGTTTGACGATTTGATGCTGGTGGATTTCTCCAAAAACCGCATCACTGAAGAGACGCTGGCTAAACTGCAGGATCTGGCGAAAGAAACCGATTTGGCGGGTGCCATCAAGTCCATGTTCTCCGGTGAGAAAATCAACCGCACTGAAGACCGTGCCGTGCTGCACGTGGCGCTGCGCAACCGTAGCAATACGCCTATCATCGTTGACGGCAAAGATGTCATGCCGGAAGTGAATGCTGTGCTGGAGAAGATGAAATCCTTCTCTGAAGCGATCATCTCCGGAAGCTGGAAAGGCTATACCGGTAAAGCCATCACTGATGTAGTAAACATCGGTATCGGCGGTTCTGACCTCGGTCCGTTCATGGTGACCGAAGCGCTGCGTCCGTACAAAAATCACCTGAACATGCACTTTGTGTCTAACGTCGATGGTACGCACATTGCTGAAGTGCTGAAGAAAGTGAACCCGGAAACCACGCTGTTCCTGGTCGCTTCCAAAACCTTCACCACCCAGGAAACCATGACCAACGCCCACAGCGCGCGCGACTGGTTCCTGGCGACCGCAGGCGACAACAAGCACGTTGCCAAACACTTCGCAGCGCTCTCCACTAACGGTAAAGCGGTTGGCGAGTTTGGTATTGATACTGCCAATATGTTCGAGTTCTGGGACTGGGTTGGCGGTCGTTACTCCCTGTGGTCTGCAATCGGTCTGTCCATCATCCTGTCCGTAGGCTTCGACAACTTTGTTGAGCTGCTCTCCGGCGCGCATGCGATGGACAAACACTTCTCCACCACTCCGGCTGAGAAAAACCTGCCGGTGCTGCTGGCGCTGATCGGTATCTGGTACAACAACTTCTTCGGTGCCGAAACCGAAGCGATTCTGCCGTATGACCAGTATATGCACCGTTTCGCGGCCTACTTCCAACAGGGCAACATGGAATCCAACGGTAAATACGTTGACCGTAACGGCAATGCGGTGGATTACCAGACTGGCCCAATCATCTGGGGTGAGCCGGGTACTAACGGCCAGCATGCGTTCTACCAGCTGATCCACCAGGGCACCAAAATGGTTCCATGCGATTTCATCGCGCCGGCCATCACCCACAACCCGCTGTCGGATCACCATCCGAAACTGCTGTCTAACTTCTTCGCGCAAACCGAAGCGCTGGCATTCGGTAAATCTCGTGAAGTGGTTGAGCAGGAATACCGCGACCAGGGTAAAGATCCGGCAACGCTAGACCACGTTGTGCCGTTCAAAGTGTTCGAAGGTAACCGCCCAACGAACTCCATCCTGCTGCGCGAAATCACGCCGTTCAGCCTGGGTGCGCTGATTGCACTGTACGAACACAAAATCTTCACTCAGGGCGCTATCCTGAACATCTTCACCTTTGACCAGTGGGGCGTTGAGCTGGGCAAACAGCTGGCGAACCGCATTCTGCCAGAGCTGAAAGATGGTTCCGAAGTGAGCAGCCACGACAGTTCTACCAACGGTTTGATTAACCGTTATAAGTCCTGGCGTGCCTGATAGCACACACTTGTAGGCCGGATAAGGCGTTTAGCCGCATCCGGCATTAATGAAATAAAAAGCCGATATTAATATCGGCTTTTTTATAAGAATGCTCCAGGATATCTACGTTCTAACTTCATACCTTAATTGAGCTTAATCCTAAAATAATTTTATTAATGTTATTCAATTTCTGATGTTTTCGGATTTACCGGATATTGCATTTTAATTTTTATATTTTAATTTATTGATTTATTTGTCTTTGTTGTATTTTTTAATCATTTTTCCTTTCGTTATCTAATTATCCTAAATTCCCGCGTGGCGTAATTTGCACACTTTGGCTTGTGTATACTCGATCTCGCCCGAAATTCTTTTGGGTAAATCTCCATTCATACAATGAAGGGAATTTGTGATGAAAAAAGTTCTGTATGGCCTGTGGGCTATATCTGCGCTTGCGGCGACTTCTGTCTATGCCGCCCCCGTTCAGGTGGGTGAGGCGGCAGGGTCGGCTGCCGCGTCGGTTTCGGCAGGAAGTTCCTCCGCAACCAGCGTGAGCACCGTAAGTTCTGCAGTGGGGGTCGCCCTGGCGGCGACCGGTGGCGGCGATGGTTCTAATACCGGAACTACAACCACCACAACCACCAGTACCCAGTAATAAAGGTACGTTTAATTCTAACCACACTTCGGTGTGGTTATTTTGAATTGCCAAAAGTATGTGGGATTTGTAGGCCGGATAAGCGTCGCGCCACCCGGCAATAATGCGGAGAAACGTCGTGAAGCGACCAGCGCTCATAATGGTTTGCCTGTTACTGCAGGCGTGCTCAGCCACCACCGAAGGGCTGGGGCATTCGCTGTGGGATAGCGTGTTTGGTACTCCCGGCGTACAGATGACGGACGATGAAATCCAAAATATGCCCTACGCCAGCCAGTATATGCAGCTAAACGGCGGTCCCCAACTGTTTGTGGTACTCGCGTTTGCGGAAAACGGACAGCAGAAATGGGTGACTCAGGATCGGGCTATTCTCGTCACGCAGCATGGGCGCATTGTGAAAACGCATCTCGGCGGGGACAACCTAATTGAGGTGAATAATCTGGCGGCAGACCCACTCATCAAACCCAATCAGATAGTCGATGGCGCAACGTGGACCCGCACAATGGGCTGGACTGAACATCAGCAGGTACGCTATGCCACCGCGCGATCGGTTTTCAAATGGGATGGCGCAGACACCATCAAGGTCGGCAGCGATGACACGCCGGTACGGATCCTCGATGAAGAGATAACGACCGATCAAACTCGCTGGCATAACCGCTACTGGATAGACAGTGAAGGGCAGATTCGCCAGTCGGAACAGTATCTTGGCGCGCATTACTTCCCGGTGAAAACCACGCTGATTAAGGCGGCAAAATCATGATCAAACGAACCGTTATGGCGCTGCTGATGGGCCTGAGCGCAGCGTCTGTTTTTGCTGCGGGCAGCGTTAAGGTCTTTACCTCCGCCAGCGAAGAGCCAAAAACGCTGACCGGGGCCGAACATCTGCTCGACCTGGTTGGACAGCCGCGGTTGAGCAATAGCTGGTGGCCAGGCGCGGTTATCAGCGAAGAGCGGGCAACGACGGAGGCGGGACGCCAGCAGCAGGCATTACTGGCTCGCCTGGCGACGCTGGGCGCAGAAGAAAGCGGTGACGATGCCGAGGCTATCAACACATTACGCCAGCGGATTCAGGCGCTGAAGGTGACCGGCAGGCAGATGATTAATCTTGACCCGGATGTTGTGCGCGTCAGCGAGCGAGGCAACCCGCCGCTGCAGGGCAATTACACGCTGTGGGTCGGAGCGCAGCCAACGCATATCACGCTGTTTGGCATGCTAAGCCATCCGGGTAAACAACCGTTTATGCCCGGGCGTGATGTTGCCAGTTATCTCGATGGGCAAAGTCGGCTCAGCGGCGCGGATCGTAGCTTCGCCTGGGTTATCTATCCTGACGGGCGCACGCAAAAAGTACCGGTCGCTTACTGGAACAAACGTCACGTTGAGCCGATGCCCGGCAGCATCATTTATGTCGGACTCTCTGATGCTGTCTGGAGCAGCACCCCGGATGAAATTAATGCCGACATTCTTCGCACCCTGACCCAGCGGATACCCGAATAATGAGAAAAACTTACCTGCTCAGCTTACTGGCGCTGGGCGTAAGCGTTGCCTGCCACGGTGAAACCTGGCCCGCGCCCATTGGACCTTCGCAGTCCGATTTTGGCGGCGTGGGACTGCTGCAAACCCCAACCGCACGCATGGCACGTGAGGGCGAAATGAGCCTCAATTACCGCGATAACGATCAGTACCGCTACTACTCTGCGTCGGTGCAGCTCTTCCCGTGGCTGGAAACCACGCTGCGTTATACCGATGTGCGTACCAAAAAATACAGTAGCGTGGAGTCGTTTTCTGGCGATCAGACTTACAAGGATAAAGCTTTTGATCTCAAACTGCGGCTGTGGGAAGAGAGCTACTGGATGCCGCAGGTGGCGGTTGGCGCGCGAGATATTGGCGGAACTGGCCTGTTCGATGCGGAGTATATTGTGGCGAATAAAGCCTGGGGGCCGTTTGATTTCTCGCTTGGCCTGGGCTGGGGTTATCTCGGGACCAGTGGCAACGTCAGCAATCCGTTTTGCTCATACAGCGATAAATTCTGCTATCGCGATAACAGTTATAAGCAGGCCGGTTCTATTGACGGCAGCCAGATGTTCCACGGCCCGGCATCGCTGTTTGGCGGCGTCGAGTATCAGACGCCCTGGCAGCCGTTGCGTCTGAAACTGGAGTATGAGGGAAACAATTACCAGCAGGATTTTGCGGGCAAGCTGGATCAGAAGAGCAAGTTTAACGTCGGCGCTATTTATCGCGTCACCGATTGGGCCGACGTTAACCTCAGCTATGAGCGCGGGAACACCTTTATGTTTGGGGTCACGCTGCGGACAAACTTCAACGATCTGCGGCCAAACTATAACGACAACGACCGCCCGAAATATCAGCCACAGCCGCAGGATGCCATCCTGCAACACTCGGTGGTGGCGAATCAGCTAACGCTGCTGAAATATAACGCCGGACTCGCCGATCCTAAAATTCAGGTGCAGGGCGATACGCTGTATGTGACCGGTGAACAGGTGAAATACCGTGATTCGCGCGAAGGGATCGAACGTGCCAACCGGATCGTGATAAACGATCTTCCCGATGGGATCCGCACGATCCGTATTACGGAAAATCGTCTTAACTTGCCGCAGGTGACGACCGAAACGGAGGTTTCCAGCCTCAAGCGTCATCTGGAAGGCGAACCGTTGGGCCATGAAACCCAGCTGGCGCAAAAACGCGTTGAGCCCGTGGTGCCGAAAACGACCGAGCAGGGCTGGTATATCGATAAGTCACGCTTCGATTTCCACATCGATCCGGTGCTTAACCAGTCGGTGGGCGGCCCGGAAAACTTCTATATGTATCAGTTGGGCGTGATGGGAACGGCGGATTGGTGGGTTACCGATCACCTGCTGACCACCGGGAGTTTGTTCGCCAACCTCGCCAATAACTATGACAAATTTAACTACACCAACCCGCCGCAGGATTCGCATTTGCCACGAGTGCGTACCCATGTGCGCGAGTATGTGCAAAACGATGTCTACGTGAATAACCTACAGGCCAACTACTTCCAGTCACTCGGAAACGGGTTCTACGGACAGGTTTACGGTGGCTATCTGGAAACCATGTACGGCGGAGCGGGGGCAGAAGTGCTGTATCGTCCGCTGGACAGCAACTGGGCGTTTGGTGTTGATGCCAACTACGTGAAACAGCGTGACTGGCGTAGCGCGCAGGACATGATGAAATTCACCGACTACAGCGTGAAGACCGGGCATTTGACGGCGTACTGGAATCCGTCATTCGCTCAGGATGTACTGGTGAAAGCCAGCGTGGGCCAGTATCTGGCGGGAGATAAGGGCGGAACGCTGGAAGTGGCGAAGCGCTTTGACAGCGGCGTTGTGGTAGGCGGCTATGCGACCATCACCGACGCCTCGCCGGATGAGTACGGAGAGGGTGATTTTACCAAAGGGGTGTACGTATCCGTGCCGCTGGATCTGTTCTCGTCAGGTCCGACCCGCAGCCGTGCGGCGATTGGCTGGACGCCGCTAACGCGAGATGGCGGCCAGCAACTTGGACGTAAGTTTGGTTTGTACGACATGACCAGCGACAGAAGTGAAAACTTCCGTTAATCGAGCCGTTTGCCAGCCGGATGGCGCTACGCTTATCCGGCCTACAAACTGCCTGTACTGCAGGCCGGATAAGGCATTTACGCCGTCAGCAGGCAAGTTACAGGCGACGCAATAATTTTGCCGGGTTTCCTGCATACACACCTTTCTCGGTGATTGATTTGGTCACTACGCTCCCCGCACCGATGACAGCGCCATCGCAGATGGTGACCGCCAGAATGGTTGCTCCACTGCCGATTGAGACATCGTTGCCAATCGAAATTCTTCCCCAACTGTTGCGGTCGGCGTTGGGTTTTCCTTCGCGGAACATATCGTTGGCGAACATCACGCCATGACCGATAAAACAGCGGGCGCCGAGGGTGACATATTCGCAGATGAAGGTATGCGACTGAATTTTGCTGTCTGCGCCAATTTGCGTATTACCCTGGATTTCAACAAATGGCCCGACAAAAACGTTGTCACCCAATGTGCAATTGTAGAGATTTGCGGGTTCATAAATTACCACGTTCTCACCGCAGGTAACGTTGCGGACAGCGGATTGTCTTAGCTGCATACTTCATCCTGTGAAATGTGTCGTGACATTCATCATTCCCCGCTGACCTTTCTTGCACAAAACATAAACAAAAAATGTAGATCTCTGTCACATTTTTGCGTTATACAGGAACCTCGCCACTGAGTAAGAGGTGCTGTTATGACGTCGCTATCTCGTCCGCGCGTGGAGTTTATCTCCACCATCTTACAGACCGTGTTGAATCTGGGACTGCTGAGTCTGGGCCTGATCCTGGTTGTATTCCTCGGGAAAGAAACGCTGCATCTGGCGGATGTGCTGTTCGCGCCGGAACAAACCAGCAAGTATGAGCTGGTGGAAGGGCTGGTGGTTTACTTCCTCTATTTTGAATTTATCGCGCTGATTGTGAAGTACTTTCAGTCGGGGTTTCACTTTCCGTTGCGCTATTTTGTCTATATCGGGATCACCGCGATTGTGCGGTTGATCATTGTCGATCATAAAGCACCGATGGATGTGCTGATCTATTCCGCGGCGATCCTGCTGCTGGTGATCACCTTGTGGCTGTGTAATTCAAAACGGCTGAAGCGAGAGTAAAAGACAACGCGCCGCAATCGGGCTGCGGCGTGTTGCAGGTCAGGGTTACTGCGCAGAGGCTGGCTGGGTTTTCTCTGCGGCGGGTTCCCACAGTTCTTCAAGTTCTTCCAGCGTTTTGCCTTTGGTTTCCGGTACAAACTTCCACATAAACAGCGCCGCCAGAATACCCATACAACCGTAAATCCAGTAGGAGAAACCGTTGTGGAAATGGGAAACCAGCCACGAATTTTTGTCCATCATCGGGAAGGTCCAGGAGACGAAATAGTTTGCCAGCCATTGTGCGGCCACCGCAATGGCGAGCGCTTTGCCGCGAATCGCATTGGGGAAGATTTCTGCCAGCAGCACCCAGCAAACCGGTCCCCAGGACATGGCGAATGCGGCGACGTAAAACAGCATCGACAGCAGAGCAACCAGCCCGGAAGCCTGGGTATAAAACGCGGTACCGAGGCTGAACATACCAATGGCCATGCCCAGAGCGCCAATAATCTGCAGCGGTTTGCGACCAAATTTATCCACCGTCATGATCGCCAGCACGGTAAAGCTCAGGTTGATCACGCCAACAATGATGGTCTGTAACAGCGCCACATCGGTGCTGGCTCCCAGCGTTTTAAACACCTCTGGGGCGTAGTAGAGCACGACGTTAATACCGACGAATTGCTGGAAGATAGACAGCATTACGCCGATGACGATAACGCCTGCGCCAAACATCAGCAGGCGACCACCGGTTTTACGACCATGTTCCAGAGACTGATTGATCTCCTGCATGGCCTGGGTAGCGAGGGTGCTGCCCATAATTTTGCGCAGAATACCTTCCGCCTGCTCGTGTCTGCCACGCGCCATCAGCCAGCGCGGGCTTTCTGGTACGGTGTACAGCAGCAGTAAAAACAGTAGTGCGGGAATACTTTCGGACGCAAACATATAGCGCCAGCCATCGGTATTCAACCAGTTAGCGTCGCCAGAACGGGCGATAAAATAGTTAACGCAATACACCAATAGTTGACCAAAAATAATGGCGAATTGGTTAAATGACACCAGTTTTCCACGAATATGTGCGGGTGCCAGTTCAGCAATATACATTGGTGAGAGCATTGAGGCTAAACCTACGCCAATACCACCAATGATACGATAAATAACAAATTCGGGAACGTATCCGGCCAAATAAACAGGTACGGAATTATCAGGATTAATCGTCGTAAAGCCTAATTCCGGCCAGGCAGAACCAATACCGGAAATAAAGAACAGCAGAGCCGCGATTTTCAGCGAGTCCCGGCGGCCAAACCGGTTACTGCAATAGCCGCCCAGTGCACCGCCGATGATGCAGCCTATCAACGCACTGGCGACGCAAAAGCCCAACAGCGAGTTGGCGGCGGATTCACTTAAATGTTGTGGCGCGACAAACACGGTATTCAGGGATTCTACTGTTCCGGATATGACCGCAGTGTCGTAGCCGAATAATAGCCCTCCTAACGTTGCCACTAATGTAATCGAAAAAATATAACTGGAATTATATTGAGAGTTCATTCAGACCTGCCTTAGAGGATACAGCTCTTTTGATCAGTGCCGTGATGTTGAATTTAACAGGCAGGGAAGACAATTATCATTTTTTACATTGCAATTACGTTTTGTCTTTTCTGTGATCTTAATTCTGTTTAATTTATCTATATTCAGACGGAAAATAGAATTGCAGTGATGGAGAGCACGAAAGGAAATAATCGTAACAGTGATGCAAAATAACATAAAAAAGGGCGCTCCGTAGAGCGCCGAATAACAGTCACAGGTTGGGATAACATAAGTTGAGGGTTGCAGTGGCATTGCCCGTTGCCGGGCAGGTACTTCGGTAAAACTTAACCTTTCACACCACCCGCGGTCAGACCGTTGACTAGCCAGCGCTGCGCCAGCAAGAACACCAGAGTGATCGGAATGGCTGAAAGTACAGCCGCGGCGGCAAAGTCGCCCCACAAATAGTTCTGTGGGTTGAGGTACTGCTGCATACCTACCGCAAGGGTATAGCTGTTCACATCACGCAGCAGCAGTGACGCGACCGGTACTTCGGTAATAGCGGCAATGAAAGACAGAATAAACACGACCGCCAGAATCGGAACGGAAAGCGGCAACAGCACCAGGCGGAATGCCTGCCACGGCGTAGCGCCATCCAGCGCGGCCGCTTCTTCCAGTGAGCCGTCGATAGTTTCGAAATAGCCCTTAATCGTCCATACATGCAGCGCAATACCGCCGAGGTAGGCGAAGATCACGCCGCCGTGCGTGTTCAGGCCGATAAACGGAATGTACTGGCCCAGGCGATCAAACAAAGCATACAACGCGACCAGAGACAGCACCGCCGGGAACATCTGGAAAATCAGCATCCCTTTCAGCAGGGTTGCTTTGCCCGGGAAACGCATACGGGCAAAGGCGTAAGCACAGGTAGTGGAAAGCGTCACGATACCGATCGCGGTAATGCTGGCCACTTTCACCGAGTTCCACAGCCATAACAGTACCGGGAACGGCGGTGGCGTCACACGGCCATCCGCGTGTTCAACGCTAAAGCCCAGCGCCAGTTTCCAGTGTTCCCAGGAGATGTTTTCCGGGATCAGGCTGCCGGTGGCAAAGTTACCTTCGCGCAGCGAGATAGCGATAACCATCAGCAGCGGGAACATGATCGCCGCGATAAAAATCAGCAGCCCTAAGTGCGTTGCGAATAAACGTAACTTTTGTGATTTCGGTTGGACCATAGCCATTGTCGTTATCTCCCTTAATCAAACTTCATACGTGTGGCTTTCAGGTTCACAATCGCCAGCGCACCAACCAGCAGGAAGATCAGCGTGGCAATCGCCGCCGCCAGACCGAAGTCCTGACCACCGCCGCCTTCAAAGGCGATACGGTAGGTGTAGCTTACGAGCAGGTCGGTATAACCGGCTGGTGTGGTGGTACCAAGACGGTCCGGGCCACCGTTGGTCAACAACTGAATCAGCACGAAGTTGTTAAAGTTAAAGGCGAAGCTGGCGATCATCAGCGGCGTCAGCGGCTTAATCAACAGCGGTAGCGTTATCTTAAAGAAGTTCTGGAACGGACCTGCGCCATCCATCGCCGAGGCTTCATACAGGTCGTCAGGAATCGCTTTCAGCAGACCCATGCACAGGATCATCATGTATGGATAACCGAGCCAGGTGTTGACGATAATAATCATCGAACGCGCGGTGGTTGGGTCGCTGAACCAGGCCGGTTTGATGCCAAACAGCGCGCTCAGCATCATGTTGATTTCACCAAAGCTCTGGTTGAATAAGCCCTTGAAAATCAGAATCGAGATAAACGACGGTACGGCATACGGAAGAATCAGCAGGACGCGGTAAATCGCTTTGCCTTTGAGAGACTCCCACTGTACGAGACAGGCCAGCACCATGCCCACGGCAACGGTCAAAATAACGGTCAGTACCGAGAAGACCACCGTCCAGACGAAGATGGCGAAGAACGGTTTCTGGATGCCTTCGTCGGTAAACACGCGGGTGAAGTTATCCCAGCCGATGGCAACGGTGTAGCCAGGGCTGAGTTTTTCGCTACCCCAGCTACCGTCAGCGTTAATCGACTGATAATAACCAATATCGTTGTTGGCGCGGTATTTTACGCCGCTCTGGCTGTTGGTGAGCGTACCGTCTTCAGCGAGCGTATAGAGTGGCTGCGTGCCGGAAAACTGGCGCAGCGAACTCATGGTAACTTTGCTTTCATCTGGCAGGATGGCGGTCAATTGGGTAAGCGCCTGGCGATTCTGCGTGATGATACGCAGCGTTGCACGTTCGCCTGCCGGCAGCGCCTCGGCTTCTTTCAGTTGCAGTTTCTGCTCGCCGCCAAATTTAAAGGCGTCAGAAAGGTAATTCTTGCCGGTTTCACCGTCGGTGAGGGCCAGTTGCCACTCATCACCCGCCGGATACAGGCCAAAGTTGTAGGTTTTCCCAGCCTGGTACGAACGATCCATCAGGACTTCCTGAGCACGTTCAAATGTCAGCTGGTTGGTACTGCTGTAGTTGGTAAAAGCAATGGCGATCGTACAAACCAGCGGAAACAGGACAAACAGCCCCATACCGGCAACGCCCGGGTAAACATAGCGCCAGGCATAGGCTTTACGGTTAGCGAAAATATACAGGCCAGCAGAGCTTAAAATCAGCGTCATGATGGCAAACAGGTACTCCCCCTGAGCGTACATCAAAACAACAAGGTAACCGACCAGCAGCCCAAGCAGACCCATCACTGACCATTTCAGCGTGTCGCTTTGCCACCAGTGTTTCTTTTTAATGACATCCATGGGGTTCAATCCTCAACAACAATGAAAACCTGTTGGTCAGCGTGCCTGATGGCGCTGCGCTTATCAGGCCTACAGGGTATGTAGGCCGGATAAGGCATTTATGCCGCCATCCGGCACGTTCACAACTGCATTACTTGGTGATACGACCCTGCGCGTCTTTCAGTGCGGCATCGACGGTCTGACGGCCGCTGGCTGCGTTGATCACTGCGGTACGAACGGCATACCAGAATGCGGACATCTGTGGGATGTTCGGCATGATTTCGCCTTTCTGGGCGTTATCCATGGTGGCGGCGATACGTGGGTCTTTCGCTAACTGATCCTGGAAGGATTTCAGCGCAACGGCGCCCAGCGGTTTGTCCTTGTTCACTTCATCCAGACCCTGATCGGTCAGCAGGTAGTTTTCGAGGAACTCTTTCGCCAGTTCTTTGTTCGGGCTGGCGGCGTTGATACCGGCGCTCAGAACGCCAACAAACGGTTTAGACGCTTTGCCTTTGAAGGTTGGCAGCAGCGTGACGCCGTAGTTGATTTTGCTCTTATCGATGTTGGACCACGCCCACGGACCGTTGATGGTCATCGCGGTATCGCCTTTGTTAAAGGCCGCTTCGGCGATGGAGTAATCAGTATCCGCGTTCATGTGTTTGTTCTTGATCAGATCAACCAGGAAGGTCAGACCCGCTTTCGCGCCAGCGTTATCCACGCCCACGTCTTTCACATCGTACTTACCGTTCTCAAACTTGAACGCGTAACCACCGTCGGCGGCAATCAGCGGCCAGGTGAAGTACGGTTCTTGCAGGTTAAACATCAGCGCGGATTTACCTTTCGCCTTCAGCTCTTTATCCAGTGCAGGAATTTCTTCCCAGGTTTTCGGTGGATTTGGAACGAGGTCTTTGTTGTAAATCAGCGACAGCGCTTCAACCGCGATCGGGTAGGCAATCAGTTTGCCGTTATAGCGTACGGCATCCCAGGTGAACGGATAGAGCTTGTCCTGGAACGCTTTGTCAGGCGTGATTTCAGCCAGCAGGCCAGACTGAGCGTAGCCGCCAAAACGGTCATGTGCCCAGAAGATGATGTCCGGGCCGTCGCCGGTCGCGGCAACCTGCGGGAATTTCTCTTCCAGTTTGTCAGGGTGCTCAATAGTGACTTTGATCCCGGTGTCTTTCTCGAATTTTTTGCCCACTTCAGCGAGGCCGTTATAGCCTTTGTCGCCGTTAATCCAGATAACCAGCTTACCTTCTTCAATCTTGGCGAGAGCCGAGGCGGAAAACATCATCGTCGTTAATGCAGACAATGCGAGGATGCGTGCGCCAGTTTTGATTTTCATAGTTCCCATCCTGTTTGGTGATTTTGCAGAGGTGGCTTAACGGTTACTAGTTTCTTTATACGACAACCTCTTTCCATCCTCCTTACCCCTACGCCCCACCCGCTCTTTATGTGATCTGTGTTACATAAATGTGAGTATTGCGTACTGGCGCACATAAAAACCCACCGATTTTTGCAGGCTGCATCACGAAATTCCTCTGAGGCTGGTGGCCCGGGTCTCAGACGCTGCTCTCTCATCCTCCCGCCTCCTCCCCCATAAAAAAGCCGGGGGGTGGAGGATTCACGCAGTCAAGGGATCGCGCATAGTCAGCCCATCATGAATGTTGCTGTCGATGACAGGTTGTAACGAAGGGAGAAGGGCATGGCGAGCGTACAGCTACGAAATGTAACGAAAGCCTGGGGTGACGTGGTGGTATCGAAAGATATCAATCTCGACATTCACGAAGGGGAATTCGTGGTGTTTGTCGGACCGTCAGGCTGCGGTAAGTCGACCTTGCTGCGTATGATCGCCGGACTTGAAACCATCACCAGTGGTGACCTGTTTATCGGGGAGACCCGGATGAACGACATTCCGCCCGCCGAACGCGGTGTGGGCATGGTCTTTCAGTCCTACGCGTTGTATCCCCATTTGTCTGTCGCGGAGAACATGTCGTTCGGCCTCAAACTGGCCGGGGCGAAAAAAGAGGTGATGAACCAGCGTGTGAATCAGGTTGCGGAAGTTCTGCAACTGGCGCACCTGCTGGAGCGTAAACCGAAAGCGCTTTCCGGCGGACAACGTCAGCGTGTGGCGATTGGCCGTACGCTGGTCGCCGAACCGCGCGTATTCCTGCTGGACGAACCACTGTCGAACCTCGACGCTGCTCTGCGCGTGCAGATGCGTATTGAAATCTCCCGCCTGCATAAACGTCTCGGCCGCACGATGATTTACGTCACCCACGATCAGGTCGAAGCGATGACGCTGGCCGACAAAATTGTGGTGCTGGATGCCGGTCGCGTCGCGCAGGTTGGTAAGCCTCTGGAACTGTATCACTACCCGGCTGACCGCTTTGTCGCGGGCTTTATCGGTTCGCCAAAAATGAACTTCCTGCCGGTGAAAGTCACGGCAACGGCTATCGATCAGGTGCAGGTTGAACTGCCCAACCGCCAGCAAATATGGCTCCCGGTAGACAGCCATGCGGTACAGGTTGGCGCCAACATGTCTTTAGGTATCCGCCCGGAACATCTGCTGCCCAGCGATATCGCCGATGTCACCCTTGAAGGTGAAGTGCAGGTGGTCGAGCAGCTTGGTCACGAAACACAAATTCATATCCAGATCCCCGCCATCCGTCAAAACCTGGTTTACCGCCAGAACGACGTGGTGTTGGTAGAAGAGGGTGCCACATTCGCTATCGGCCTGCCGCCAGAGCGTTGCCATCTGTTCCGTGAGGATGGCACTGCATGTCGTCGGTTGCACCAAGAGCCGGGCGTTTAAGGCCCCCATAAAAAAACGAAACGCAAAACCATTCGCAGTTTTAGAAGGTGGCAGCGTTTAAAGAAAAGCAATGATCTCAGGAGATAGAACGATGATTACTCTGCGCAAACTCCCTCTGGCGGTTGCTGTAGCAGCAGGCATTATGTCTGTTCAGGCAATGGCTGTGGATTTCCATGGTTATGCTCGTTCCGGCATTGGCTGGACAGGTAGCGGCGGTGAACAACAATGTTTCCAGGCAACAGGTGCACAAAGTAAATACCGTCTTGGTAACGAATGTGAAACCTATGCGGAAATTAAATTAGGTCAGGAAGTGTGGAAAGAGGGCGATAAGAGCTTCTACTTCGACACTAACGTTGCCTACTCCGTTGCACAGCAAAATGACTGGGAAGGGACTGACCCGGCCTTCCGTGAAGCCAATGTGCAGGGTAAAAACCTGATTGAATGGCTGCCAGGCTCCACTATCTGGGCCGGTAAGCGCTTCTATCAGCGTCATGACGTCCACATGATCGACTTCTACTACTGGGATATTTCAGGTCCTGGTGCTGGTATTGAAAACATCGATCTGGGCTTCGGTAAACTATCTCTGGCAGCAACCCGTTCTCAGGAAGCGGGCGGTTCATACGCGTTCAGCAGCCAGAATATCTATGACCGTACCAAAGACACCGCGAACGATGTATTTGACGTTCGTTTAGCGCAGATGGCTACTAACCCGGATGGTATGTTGGAGCTGGGCGTCGACTACGGTCGTGCTAACACCACCGACGACTACAGCCTGGCAGACGGCGCATCTAAAGACGGTTGGATGTTCACCGCTGAACATACCCAGAGCATGCTGAAGGGCTACAACAAGTTTGTGGTTCAGTACGCGACAGATTCCATGACCACTCAGGGCAAAGGCCTGTCTCAAGGTTCCTACGGCTCATCTAGCATTACTATTGATGGCGTGAACTATGCCAACAATGTTGTGAATAACAACGGTAGCCTGTTCCGCGTGCTTGACCACGGTGCAATTTCCCTTGGCGACAAATGGGACCTGATGTACGTCGGTATGTACCAGAACCTCGATATGGATAACGACCTGGGGACCGAATGGTACACCGTCGGTATTCGCCCGATGTATAAATGGACGCCAATCATGAGCACCCTGCTGGAAGTCGGCTACGACAACGTCAAATCTCAGCAGACCAGTGATCGCAACAGCCAGTACAAAATCACCCTGGCTCAACAATGGCAGGCTGGCGACAGCATCTGGTCTCGTCCGGCAATCCGTGTCTTCGCAACCTATGCAAAATGGGATGAAGAGTGGGGTTACATCAAAAATGGTAACAACGTATCTAAATACGCAGCTGCAACGAACTCTGGTATCAGCACAACCAGCCGTGGCGACAGCGATGAGTGGTCCTTCGGTGCTCAGATGGAAATCTGGTGGTAATTCAGCACTAACCTGACGTAAAGACCGAAAGAGGGGCGCAAGCCCCTCTTGATTACGGTTTAGCGCGCTATTGCCTGGCCACCGCTGAACCCATGCTATCTGAGGTGATAACAATGAAAATGAAGAAAAGTCTCGTTGCCCTTTGTTTATCTGCAGGGTTATTTGCCAGCGCGCCTGGCATCAGCCTGGCCGATGTAAATATTGTTCCGCAGAACACCACCGCGGCCCCAACAATCCCCACTGCTGCGCTGCAACAGTTAACCTGGACGCCGGTTGATCAATCTAAAACTCAGTCCACACAGCTTGCCAATGCAGGTCAGCGTTTAGATGTTGCTGGTATTACTGGCCCGGTCGCGGCCTATAGCGTACCGGCGAACATTGGCGAACTGACCCTGACGCTGTCCAGTGAAGTCAACAAACAAACCAGCGTATTTGCGCCAAACGTCTTAATTCTTGACCAAAACATGACGCCATCTGCGTTCTTCCCCAGCAGCTATTTCACCTACCAGGAGCCCGGCGTGATGAGTGCCGATCGTCTGGAAGGCGTAATGCGCCTGACGCCAGCACTGGGCCAGCAAAAACTGTATGTTCTGGTCTTTACCACAGATAAAGATCTCCAGCAGACCACGACCCTGCTTGACCCGGCAAAAGCCTATGCCAAGGGGGTAGGTAACGCTGTTCCGGATATTCCGGACCCGATCGCCCGCCACACCACCGATGGTCTGCTGAAACTGAAAGTCAAAACCAGCTCCTCCTCCAGCGTGCTGGTCGGGCCGCTGTTTGGTTCTTCCGGTCCTGGCCCTGTTACGGTTGGTAATACCGCAGCGCCTGCAGTGGCCGTTGCTGCTCCGGCACCACAACCCGTGAAGAAAAGCGAGCCAATGCTGAACGACACGGAAAGCTATTTTAATCAGGCGATTAAGGATGCAGTTGCAAAAGGCGATGTTGATAAAGCGCTGAAGCTGCTTGATGAAGCGGAACGTCTGGGATCCAAATCTGCCCGATCCACCTTTATCAGCAGTGTAAAAGGCAAGGGGTAAACATCTCCCCACATTGTTGATTTTGCAACAACTGGTGCGTCTCCTGGCGCACCTTTTTTTATCCTTCGGTGCTAATTGTTACACTTATGTTGCCCTGCCGATCACTTAATCGTGTTTGCTCACCCCGTAATGCCTTTTCTGCGATACAATGCCTTCAGGTTATAAATCGGAGAGTAAGGCATGCCACACCCTGCGTTAACGCAACTGCGTGCGCTGCGTTATTTTGATGCGATCCCGGCGCTGGACGCCCAACTGCTCGACTGGTTGTTATTGGAAGATTCCATGACCAAACGTTTTGAGCAGCAGGGGAAAAAGGTCACCGTAACGTTGATTCGCGAAGAATTCGTTGGGCAAAATGAGGTGGCTGAAGAACTGACGCTGCTGCCTAAAGAGTCTCGTTATTGGTTACGTGAAATCCTGTTATGCGCGGATGGTGAACCCTGGCTTGCCGGACGGACTGTGGTGCCTGAATCAACCTTGTGCGGCCCTGAACTGGCCTTACAGAACCTGGGGAAAACCCCGCTCGGACGCTACCTGTTTACGTCATCGACATTGACCCGAGATTTTATTGAGATTGGCCGCGATGCAGCGCTGTGGGGGCGTCGTTCCCGCCTGCGGCTGAGCGGTAAGCCACTGATGCTTACCGAGCTTTTTCTGCCTGCGTCGCCGTTGTACTGAGAGGAAGATAAAGATGGAGTGGAGTCTGACGCAGAATAAGCTGCTGGCGTTTCACCGCTTGATGCGTACGGATAAGCCAATCGGCGCCTTACTGCTGCTCTGGCCTACGCTGTGGGCTCTGTGGGTGGCGACCCCAGGCATGCCGCAACTGTGGATCCTGGCGGTTTTTGTCGCTGGCGTTTGGTTAATGCGCGCCGCCGGATGCGTGGTGAATGATTATGCCGACAGGAAATTTGACGGGCACGTCAAACGCACCGCGAATCGACCGCTGCCGAGCGGGGCTGTCACCGAGAAAGAAGCCCGAACGCTGTTTGTGGTACTGGTGCTGCTGGCCTTCCTGCTGGTTTTGACCCTCAACACGATGACCATTTTGTTGTCCGTTGCGGCATTAGCATTAGCGTGGGTTTACCCGTTTATGAAGCGCTATACGCATCTGCCGCAGGTGGTGCTGGGGGCGGCGTTTGGCTGGTCGATCCCGATGGCGTTCGCCGCCGTGAGTGAATCCGTACCACTGAGCTGCTGGCTGATGTTCCTTGCGAATATTCTCTGGGCGGTGGCTTATGATACGCAGTATGCCATGGTTGACCGGGATGATGACCTGAAGATTGGCATTAAATCGACAGCGATCCTGTTCGGTCAGAACGACAAGCTGATTATTGGTATTTTGCAGGTAGGCGTGCTGGTGCTGATGGCGCTGGTGGGCTGGTTAAACGGGTTGGGACTGGGCTATTACTGGTCTCTGCTGGTGGCGGGCGCGCTGTTTGTCTATCAGCAGAAACTGATCGTTAACCGTGAACGTGATGCCTGCTTTAAAGCGTTTATGAACAATAACTACGTCGGCCTGGTGCTGTTCTTAGGCCTGGCAATGAGCTACTGGCATTTTTGATTTTGGCTTAGCCTGCAAAATAAAAAACCGGTCATTCCGACCGGTCTTTTTATGCTTACTCGCCCTGAGTGGCGCTCTCGATGGTCAGACGCACATCTGACGTGACCAGTTCGGCCAGCATCTGATAGATCTTCATCGTCTCTTCCGGTTCGGCATCTCCGGTATCGCTGATGAATCCCTCGTCACGCAGCGTCAGCACCAGAGAGCTGAACACGGCTTTATCGAAGAATTCCGGCGCGTTAATGCCGTGCAGCACTGAGAGGCGTTGCGCCACGGTGCGGCTTTCTTTCTCCAGCGTGCCACGGTTGATGGACGGGTTCGCGCTCAGCAGCCAGAAGGTAATGGCGTAGCGCTGCAACGTCTCGCGAGCACCTGCCGCCAGCAGCTGTAGCGTGCGGGAGCGGGCTGGATTGATATGCAGTTCGTCATCGGTCAGGGTGATGAGTCCCTGGCGCTGCATTTCGCTGGCCAGTTCGTCAATCACTCCGGCAAGCTCATCACGCTCCCAGCGTAAGAACAGCTCCGCTTTTAACATCGGGTACAGCGCATCAATATGCTGCTGCAACGCGGCGCGTGAAATACGACGATGCTGAGTCACAATGGCTGCCATCAACGAAGGCAGAACCAGCATATGCGCAATGTTATTGCGGTAGTAAGTCATCAAGACCGCCTGCTCGCGCGGCAGAATAATGATGTCACCGATGGTGTCTTTCTCGACCTCAAACTTGTTCATCTGCAAGGCGTGGTCGATCAGTTCACTGGCGCTCTGTGCCGGCACAGTCGAATCCGCAGCATACGGCACATTGCGCAGCAGGCTCAGGTAGCAGTCGAGTTGTTCGGTCAGTTGTTCACGGGTCAGAGAGCGCTGGCGGGAGGCCAGTAAAGCAGTACAGCACAGGTTCATGGCGTTGGCCGCGCCTGCGTTGTTAATGCGCACCATCAAATCGGCGGCAATGTTATTCACCGTCGGCGTCAGCCAGGCCGGGCGGATAGACTCGATAGGGTCAATAGATTCACGCCACTCCGGCACATGCTGGTTGAGGTAAGTCATCAATGGCATTGGTTCACCAAAGTTGACGTAGCCCTGACCCAGGTTACGCAGCTTGCTTAAGCCACGCAGCATTTGCGGCAGGCTTTCTTTCTCTTTCGTCGCGCCACGCAGCTCTTTCGCGTAGGTGCCCACTTCCATTACGTGCTCATAGCCGATGTAGATCGGAACGAGAGTAATAGGGCGCGTACCGCCGCGCAGCATCGCCTGAATAGTCATCGACAGCGTGCCGGTTTTCGGGTCGAGCAGACGACCGGTACGTGAACGGCCCCCTTCGACAAAGTACTCAACCGAGTAACCGCGGCTGAACAGCTCGCCCAGGTATTCACGGAATACGGTGGAATAGAGCTTGTTGCCCTTGAAGGTACGACGAATAAAGAACGCGCCCAGACGGCGAAAAATCGGACCCGCGGGCCAGAAGTTCAGGTTGATACCGGCTGCGATGTGCGGCGGCACCAGACCCTGATGGTACAGAACGTACGACAGCAGCATATAGTCCATATGGCTGCGGTGGCACGGAACGTACACGATTTCATGCCCATCATGCGCCAACTGGCGTACACGTTCAGCATTGTGAACGTTAATCCCCTGATACAGACGGTTCCAGGTAAAGCCCAGAATACGGTCCGTCAGACGAATCATTTCGTAGGAGAAGTTGGCGGCAATCTCTTCCATCAGCGCAATGGCATTTTGCTGCGCTTTTTCGTGGGAGATTTTTTTACTGCGCGCTTCATCTTCTACCGCACGAGCGATCGCTTTTGAAGCTAACAGCTTATTAAACAGATCCTGGCGGGCAGGGAGGCGCGGGCCGACAGCGGCCAGGCGCTGGCGAGCAAAGTGCATACGCGCCACGCGTGCCAGCTTCTGAGCGATGATCTTATCCGTACCGTGTTCATCCGCCATACGGCGCAGAGAGACCGACGGGGAGAAGCGGACAAAACTGTCGCGACCCAGCCAGGACACCGCAAAGAATTTCTGTACGCCGTTTAGCATACGTAACGGCGGATTGACCTCGCCTTTCTCACGCCCTGGCGCACGGCCAAACATCACCGAAACCGGCACCATCTGCACATCCAGATCCGGATTGCTGCGATGCAAGTCGAGATAGTTGTGGAACAGCTTGATGGACTCTTCTTTCGGCGTGTAATAGGTGAATACACGCGGACCGCCGTGAATAAACACGTAGCGCGGTAACAGCGTTCCGTCTATCTCTAGTGGTTCCAGGGGATCGGGGAGGTCGTGCACCAGACATTGGGCACGCAGCGTCAGCAAGTCTGCTTTCGAATTGTACGGTAGGACGTACATAATGGGACGCGAAGTATCGAGTCCCAATTCCGGAGCAGGTTCTGCTGGAATAGACTTGCTTTTTACCAGGACGCTTAATGGTAAATTCAGTAATTTGTAGTAAATTCGTGGCCAGCCGGACATAAACGATGTAAAGCCTCTGGTTAATAATGCAAATGCGCTGCAAGGATATCAGAAAGTTTAGTGAATTTCTGTGGTATCCGGTCATACTTCGCGCTGCTTTGCCACACCCTGAACAAACGGGGTAACGTTACAATGACATTGACGCTAATAATGTAAAAAGGTTCTTTTTGATGGCCAATAATACCACTGGATTCACCCGAATTATCAAAGCTGCAGGTTATTCCTGGAAAGGTTTTCGCGCCGCATGGATTAATGAGGCGGCATTCCGTCAGGAAAGTGTTGCCGTCCTGCTGGGCGTCGCCATCGCCTGCTGGCTGGATGTTGATGCAATTACCCGCGTGTTGTTGATCGGTTCTGTGATGCTGGTGATGATCGTTGAAATCCTCAACAGTGCGATTGAAGCGGTAGTTGATCGTATTGGTTCTGAGTACCACGAACTTTCCGGTCGGGCGAAAGATATGGGGTCGGCTGCGGTATTGCTGTCTATTTTTGTCGCTCTAATCACCTGGGGCATCCTGTTGTGGTCGCATTTGCGATAAGGCTTCCACAACTGCATAAATCTCCTGTTTTTTGTGCAGTTTGCGGTTCCAAAATCGCCTTTAGCTGTATATACTCACAGCATAACTGTATATACACCCAGGGGGCGGAATGAAAGCGTTAACGGCCAGGCAACAAGAGGTGTTTGATCTCATTAGAGATCACATCAGCCAGACAGGTATGCCACCGACGCGTGCGGAGATCGCGCAGCGTTTGGGGTTCCGTTCCCCAAACGCAGCTGAAGAACACCTGAAAGCGCTGGCGCGTAAAGGTGTGCTGGAAATTGTATCCGGCGCATCGCGCGGTATTCGACTGTTGCAGGAAGAAGAAGAAGGGTTGCCGCTTGTGGGGCGCGTGGCAGCCGGTGAGCCACTTCTGGCGCAGCAGCACATCGAAGGCCACTATCAGGTCGATCCTTCACTGTTCAAACCGAACGCCGATTTTCTGCTGCGCGTTAGCGGTATGTCGATGAAAGATATCGGGATTATGGACGGTGACTTACTCGCTGTGCATAAAACCCAGGACGTGCGTAACGGCCAGGTTGTTGTTGCCCGTATTGATGACGAAGTTACGGTTAAGCGCCTGAAAAAGCAGGGAAACAAGGTTGAACTCCTGCCAGAAAACAGCGAATTCAAACCTATCGTTGTCGACCTGCGCGAACAAAACTTCACTATTGAAGGGCTGGCAGTAGGCGTCATCCGTAACGGTGAATGGCTGTAATTTTCTGTTGAATCCCTGTAGGCCGGATAAGACGATGACGTCGCCATCCGGCAACGTGCCCGGTAGCGCTGCGCTTGCCGGGCCTGCATCACATTATCCAGTACGTCTAACTTCTTCTCAGGCCCTCCTGTATGCCTTTCTTTACCTCTTCTGATAAAGCACTCTGGCACCTCGCCTTACCCATGATCTTTTCCAATATCACCGTTCCCCTGCTGGGACTGGTGGATACCGCGGTGATTGGTCATCTGGATAGTCCGGTCTATCTTGGCGGTGTTGCGGTTGGTGCTACGGCAACCAGTTTTCTTTTTATGCTGCTGCTTTTTTTGCGCATGAGCACCACCGGTCTTACCGCCCAGGCATTTGGTGCGAAAAATCCGCAGGCGCTGGCGCGCGCACTGGTGCAGCCGCTCATGCTGGCGCTGGGGGCGGGGTTGCTTATCGCACTTTTTCGTACGCCGATTATCGATCTGGCTCTGCACATTGTTGGCGGAAGTGAAGCGGTACTGGAGCAGGCCCGACGTTTCCTCGAAATTCGCTGGTTAAGCGCACCCGCCTCGCTGGCGAATCTGGTGCTACTCGGCTGGCTGCTTGGTGTTCAGTATGCGCGTGCGCCAGTTATCCTATTGATTGTCGGCAATATTCTCAACATTGTGCTTGATATATGGCTGGTGATGGGCCTGCATATGAACGTGCAGGGTGCGGCACTGGCAACGGTGATTGCTGAATATGCCACCTTGCTGATCGGCCTGATGATGGTGCGCAAAGTCCTGCATATGCGCGGAATTTCGCTGGCAATGCTGAAGCAGGCGTGGCGTGGCAACTTCCGCCGTTTGCTGGCGCTTAACCGTGACATCATGTTGCGCTCGCTGCTGCTGCAGCTCTGTTTTGGCGCTATCACGGTGCTGGGTGCGCGTCTGGGAGGCGATATCATTGCGGTTAATGCCGTTCTGATGACCCTGCTAACCTTTACCGCCTACGCGCTGGATGGATTTGCCTATGCCGTGGAAGCGCATTCGGGCCAGGCCTATGGGGCGCGAGATGGTAGCCAGTTGCTGGACGTCTGGCGGGCGGCCTGCCGACAGTCCGGTATTGTGGCTATTTTGTTTTCGCTGGCTTATGCCCTGTTTGGCGAGCAGATTGTTGCGCTGCTGACCTCGCTGCCGCAGATCCAACAGCTGGCCGATCGCTATCTTTTCTGGCAGGTGGTGTTACCGCTGGTGGGTGTCTGGTGTTATCTGCTCGACGGAATGTTTATTGGCGCGACGCGCGCGGCAGAAATGCGCAACAGTATGGCCGTTGCCGCCACAGGATTCGCATTAACGCTGCTGACTTTGCCGTGGCTGGGAAATCATGGCTTGTGGTTGGCGTTAACCGTTTTCCTGGCGTTGCGCGGGCTTTCACTGGCCTTTATCTGGCGACGTCACTGGCGTAATGGAACCTGGTTTGCCTGAGCGGGATGGTTAAAAATTCCGAATAGTAAATAAAACCCAGAATCACTGACTACACTTATTCTCACGTCCAGCAAAAACAGCATGTGTCTGGACATGGCACTCTCGCTATTCACAACCTAACGATGAGGACTTGATGATGAATAAAGACGAAGTCGGCGGCAACTGGAAGCAGTTTAAAGGTAAAGTGAAAGAGCAATGGGGCAAACTGACCGATGATGATATGACGGTCATTGAAGGTAAACGTGACCAACTGGTCGGTAAAGTCCAGGAGCGTTACGGTTACGCGAAAGATCAGGCGGAGAAAGAAGTTAACGATTGGGAAAAACGTAATGATTACCGCTGGTAATTAACCCTTCCCTCCTGAGAGTACAAGGATGTACGCTCTTCCCGCTTACCTAGCGCCCAACTTTCTTCTTTACCTGAATCGTATGGTCATGCTGGCACTCGCCAGGATGGCGGCAAGATTCAACTTCCACACAGGCCGGACACAGCCCGTGGGCTTCAATAACGTTATGCCGCAGTGCAAAGCCCATTTTTGCTGCTAGTGTATGCATGATGTCTTCCACGCCTTCCGCACACTCTTCTTTTACCACGCCACAGCGGTCGCAAATGAACATTGCTGAACTGTGGGTTGGCTGATCGAACAGATGACAAAGCACATAGCTGTTGGTGGATTCCACCTTGTGCACGAAACCTTGTTCCAGCAGAAAATCGAGCGCACGATATACGGTAGGTGGCTTAGCCTGCGGCTCAGTTTCCCGCAACAGGTCGAGCAGGTCATAGGCGCTGATCGCACCTTCCTGCAGGCTCATCAGGCGCAGTACTTCGAGGCGTTGTGGCGTAAGCCGCACGTTGCGTTGCGCGCAGAGTTTTTCAGCTTGAGCCAATAACTCTTGCGTAGTGGTTTTGTCCATTTGGCGCCTCGATTTGCGTGGAAGGTTAATCCCTTACTTTAACATGTTCTGCTTAAAACACCGAGATCCACCGTGGTGTGCTATACCTGACGCATCGCAATACTGGAAAAAAACCATGAAAAGACCCGATTGTATTCGCCACTGGCGTGAGGTTGAGGGGGCTGATGACTCCACTTATCCTGACAGCGATGAGCTATTTGCTATTGGCGCGCCGCTTGCCCGCAAGTTGGGGTTAGGACGACTCGGCATTCATCATGAACGCCTGCCGCCGGGTCGGCGTACCTCGTACCCGCACGCCGAAAGCGATGAGGAAGAATTTATCTACGTGCTGGAAGGTTATCCTGAGGCCTGGATTAACGGGTATTTATGGAAGCTGGAACCGGGTGACAGCGTCGGTTTCCCGGCAGGTACAGGCGTGTGCCATACCTTTATCAATAACACCAGTGAAGAGGTGCGCCTGTTAGTCGTGGGTGAGGCGAACAAAAAATACAACCGCATTTATTATCCGCTTAACCCGGTCTATGCCGCTACACGTGAGGATCGCTGGGTCGACCATCCGCCGCAGTTTTTTGGATCTCACGACGGAAAACCGGGGCGTAAATAGCTTTTGTTTAGGGTCAGGGGGAGTGAGCCGCGAGGATGTGGCTCACTATCGTAACGGTCTATGCTATAGTAGCGCCCCTTTTTTAACCGGATGCTTGAATATTCGCCATGCTGCCTGAATCTCAGTCTACCGCTTTTCCCGCTCATCGTTTTTCTATCGCGCCGATGCTCGACTGGACGGACAGACACTGCCGCTACTTTTTGCGCTTACTGTCCAGCCAGACGCTGCTCTATACGGAGATGGTAACCACTGGGGCAATCATTCATGGTAAAGGCGATTATCTGGCGTATAGCGAAGAAGAACATCCGGTCGCATTACAACTGGGTGGGAGCGATCCTGCGGCGCTGGCGCAGTGCGCAAAGCTCGCTGAACAGCGGGGCTATGACGAAATCAATCTCAACGTGGGTTGTCCTTCCGACCGCGTACAGAATGGCATGTTTGGTGCCTGCCTGATGGGGAATGCGCAACTGGTCGCCGATTGCATCAAAGCGATGCGCGACGTGGTGTCGATTCCGGTAACGGTGAAAACTCGTATCGGCATTGATGACCAGGACAGCTACGAATTCCTCTGCGATTTCATCAACACGGTATCTGGCAAAGGCGAATGTGAGATGTTTATCATTCACGCCCGCAAGGCCTGGCTGTCCGGGTTAAGCCCGAAAGAAAACCGCGAAATTCCACCGCTGGATTATGACCGTGTTTATCAGTTAAAGCGTGATTTTCCGCATCTGACGATGTCGATCAACGGCGGCATTAAATCGTTGGAAGAAGCGAAAATTCATCTGCAACATATGGATGGCGTGATGGTGGGGCGTGAGGCGTATCAAAACCCAGGCATTCTGGCGTCCGTTGACCGCGAGATTTTTGCAGCTACCACCGAAGATACCGATCCAGTCGCCGTGGTGCGTGCCATGTACCCGTATATTGAGCGTGAACTGAGTAAGGGAACCTATTTGGGACATGTGACACGCCATATGTTGGGGCTGTTTCAGGGCATCCCTGGTGCCCGTCAGTGGCGTCGCTATCTGAGCGAGAATGCACATAAAGCCGGGGCAGATATTAACGTTCTGGAGCACGCGCTGAAGCTGGTGGCAGACAAGCGTTAAGTTTTCACCAAAAGTTAGTTAATTTCACCACGCCCTGCGCTTTGTCGCGGGGCGTTTTCTTTATAAATCAACGCATTATTTTTGGCATGTTTCTTGTAAAGCAATGGAGAGAATTTCATTTCGGGAGAGAGCCATGCTGGAACTACTTTTTGTGTTTGGATTTTTTATCATGCTGATGGTCACCGGCGTATCTTTGCTGGGCGTTCTGGCCGCATTGGTCGTAGCCACCGCCGTGATGTTTCTGGGCGGACTATTTGCCTTGATGATTAAACTGTTGCCCTGGCTGCTACTGGCTGTTGCCGTGGTGTGGGTGATCAAGACGATAAAAGCGCCAAAAGTCCCACAGTATCAGCGCAATAACCGCCGGTTTTACTAAGGTATTGAGCGGTACGTCACAACCTGCAACATTGCCTTTAGAACCAAATAGGAATTGATTATCAAATCTGTCACTATTGCCAGGTTAACGAATTCATCGAGCTGTACCCTACATACAGCCGAACTAAAAAAAGAAAGGGCTTCCTGCGGGAAGCCCTAATTCTTTCCCCGTCATAATTCAAACTCCAGGTGTGTTGGCTGCTTTCATTCACCCCAGTCACTTACTCCAGTAAGCTCCTGGGGATTCATTCCATTGCCGCCTTCCTAGAGCTTGAATTATTTAGGGGAAAATGATGGCGTTACGGAATCAGCAAACTCGATCCCTGCGTGGCCCGGCTTTCCAGTACTTCATGAGCACGCTGTGCATCGTGCAGTGCGAACGTCTGACCAGGTGCGACATCCACTTTGATCACTCCGCTGGCAATCAGCGAGAAAAGCTCATTGCTGGCTTCGGTTAATTCGCGGTGATTGGTGATGTAACCCTGTAGAGAAGGACGGGTCACGTATAGCGAACCTTTCTGGTTCAGAATGCCTAAGTTCACGCCAGTAACCGGCCCGGAAGCATTACCAAAGCTGACCATTAGTCCCCGGCGCTGCAAACAATCCAGCGAGGCTTCCCAGGTATCTTTCCCCACCGAGTCATACACCACCCGCACTTTTTTACCGCCAGTTACCTCTTTCACTCGCTCAACAATGCTCTCTTCACGATAGTTAATGACCTGCCATGCGCCAGCCTGCAGCGCAATTTGCGCTTTTTGCGCACTGCCGACGGTACCAATCAGCTTCGCACCCAATGCTTTTGCCCACTGGCAGGCAATCATGCCGACGCCGCCCGCAGCCGCATGGAACAAAAACGGCTCATCAGGTTGAATTTCATAGGTTTTACGTAACAGATAAAAAACGGTTAGCCCTTTAAGAAACGAGGCGGCAGCTTGTTCAAACGAGATAGCGTTAGGCAGGATGGCGGCTTTATCGGCCGGAACGTTATGCACTGAGCTGTAGGCTCCAAGAGCAGACTGGGCGTACACCACGCGATCGCCAGCTTTAATGTGTGTCACTTTGCTGCCAACTTTGCTGACTACGCCGGCAGCTTCGGTACCTAGACCGCTGGGCAGGGAAGGCGGTGGATAAAGACCACTGCGGATGTAGGTGTCGATATAGTTGATCCCAATCGCTTTGTTCTCGACCTGGATTTCGTTTTCCGCCGGGTCTACGGGCGTAAACTCCACCGCCTTGAGTACATCAGGGCCACCATGCTTGTGAAATTCAATACGTGTTGCCATGCTTCCTCCAAAAGAAATGTGGTAATCTTTCGACCCAATCATTATCTCGGTAACTCCATTCACTATGGCAGGAAATAAACCCTTCAACAAACAACAGACTGATGCTCGTGAGCGCGATCCCCAGGTCGCCGGGCTGAAAGTACCGCCGCACTCGATTGAAGCGGAACAGTCGGTGTTGGGCGGTTTAATGCTGGATAACGAACGCTGGGACGATGTCGCCGAGCGTGTGGTGGCGGAAGATTTTTATACCCGTCCGCACCGGCATATCTTCACGGAAATGCATCGCCTGCAGGAGATGGGAAAACCCATCGATCTGATCACGCTGGCAGAGTCGCTGGAAGTTCAGGGACAACTGGACAGCGTCGGCGGTTTTGCTTACCTGGCTGAGTTGTCTAAAAACACGCCAAGTGCGGCGAACATTAGCGCTTATGCGGATATCGTCCGCGAACGTGCCGTTGTTCGTGACATGATTTCAGTTGCGAACGAAATCGCGGAAGCCGGTTTTGATCCGCAAGGGCGCTCCAGTGAAGATCTGTTGGACCTTGCAGAATCCCGTGTCTTTAAAATCGCGGAAAGCCGCGCTAATAAAGACGAAGGCCCGAAAAATATTACTGACGTGCTCGACGCCACCGTCGCGCGTATCGAGCAGCTGTTCCAGCAACCGCACGACGGCGTCACCGGGGTGAACACCGGTTATGACGACCTCAATAAAAAGACGGCTGGTTTGCAGCCGTCAGACTTAATTATCGTCGCCGCGCGTCCGTCGATGGGTAAAACGACATTTGCAATGAACCTCGTCGAAAATGCGGCGATGTTGCAGGATAAGCCGGTTCTTATCTTTAGTCTTGAAATGCCCTCAGAACAGATCATGATGCGTTCCCTGGCCTCGCTCTCACGCGTAGACCAAACCAAAATTCGTACCGGTCAACTGGATGATGAAGACTGGGCGCGAATTTCCGGAACAATGGGTATTTTGCTGGAGAAACGAAACATCTATATTGATGACTCCTCCGGCCTGACGCCTACGGAAGTGCGCTCGCGTGCCCGTCGTATCGCCCGTGAACATGGCGGTATCGGACTTATCATGATCGACTACCTGCAACTGATGCGCGTACCGTCGCTCTCCGACAACCGTACGCTGGAAATTGCAGAAATCTCCCGCTCGCTGAAAGCGTTAGCGAAAGAACTGCATGTGCCGGTGGTGGCGCTGTCGCAGCTTAACCGCTCTCTGGAACAACGTGCCGACAAGCGTCCGGTCAACTCGGATCTGCGTGAGTCTGGCTCCATCGAGCAGGATGCCGACTTAATCATGTTTATCTATCGTGATGAGGTTTATCACGAAAACAGCGACCTGAAAGGGATCGCAGAAATCATTATTGGTAAGCAACGTAACGGCCCGATCGGAACGGTTCGCCTGACGTTTAACGGACAGTGGTCGCGATTCGACAACTATGCCGGTCCTCAATATGACGATGAGTAATTTCTAAGGAATACAAATGCAAGCGGCAACTGTAGTTATTAACCGCCGCGCTCTGCGACACAACCTGCAACGTCTGCGTGAACTGGCTCCAGCCAGCAAACTGGTTGCGGTTGTGAAAGCGAACGCCTACGGCCATGGTCTGTTAGAGACCGCGCGAACGCTCCCCGATGCGGACGCTTTTGGTGTCGCTCGTCTTGAAGAAGCCCTGCGCTTGCGAGCGGGAGGGATCACGCAGCCCATCCTGCTGCTGGAAGGATTTTTTGATGCCTCCGATCTGCCGACTATTTCCGCGCAGCGCCTGCATACTGCCGTCCACAACCAGGAGCAGCTCGAAGCCCTGGAAGCCGCTAAACTGGCTGAACCCGTTACCGTCTGGATGAAGCTCGACACGGGTATGCATCGACTGGGCGTACGCCCTGAGCAGGCCGAGGCGTTTTATCAGCGCTTAACACAGTGTGAAAACGTGCGCCAGCCGGTCAATATCGTCAGCCACTTTGCTCGCGCGGACGAGCCTGAGTGTGGCGCGACCGAAAAACAGCTCGATATCTTCAACAGTTTTTGTGAAGGCAAACCGGGGCAGCGTTCGATTGCCGCGTCGGGTGGTATTTTGCTGTGGCCGCAGTCTCACTTCGACTGGGCGCGTCCGGGGCTGATTCTGTACGGTGTATCACCGCTGGAAAACCACTCTATCGGCGCTGATTTTGGCTGCCAGCCGGTAATGTCGCTAACCTCCAGCCTGATTGCGGTGCGTGAGCACAAAGCGGGCGAACCGGTCGGCTATGGCGGTACCTGGCAGAGCGAGCGCGACACGCGTTTAGGCGTGGTGGCGATGGGGTATGGTGATGGTTACCCGCGTGCGGCGCCGTCTGGAACACCGGTGCTGGTCAATGGCCGTGAAGTGCCGATCGTCGGTCGCGTTGCGATGGATATGATCTGCGTCGATTTAGGCCCCGAAGCGCAGGATAAAGCCGGCGATTCGGTGATTCTGTGGGGCGAGGGCTTGCCCGTTGAACGCATTGCTGAAATGACGAAAGTAAGTGCTTACGAACTTATTACGCGCCTGACCTCAAGGGTAGCTATGAAGTATATCGATTAGCAGCATGATGTGCCGGACAGGTGGTTACGCCGCCTTCCGGCAATATTCCTCTCAACATCCTCTCGATCTTCTCCCACTTCCGGTTTATTGTGTTCTTAACCCCTGCCTGTAAACCCGGAGAACCACACGTGTTTCAAAAAGTTGACGCCTACGCCGGCGACCCGATTTTATCGCTCATGGAGCGCTTCAAAGAAGATTCACGTAGCGACAAAGTGAATCTCAGCATCGGCCTGTATTACAACGAAGACGGCATTATTCCTCAGCTTAAAGCTGTGGCGGAAGCGGAAGCCCGCCTCAATGCCAAACCGCATGGCGCTTCGCTGTATCTGCCGATGGAAGGTCTGAACACGTATCGCCATACTATTGCGCCGCTGCTGTTTGGCGCAGAACATCCGGTTCTCCAGCAGCAGCGCGTCGCAACCATTCAGACGCTGGGCGGCTCCGGTGCGTTAAAGGTTGGCGCAGACTTCCTGAAACGTTATTTCCCTGATTCTGGCGTGTGGGTCAGCGATCCGACCTGGGAAAACCATATCGCGATTTTTGAAGGTGCCGGATTCGAAGTAAGCACTTACCCATGGTATGACGACACGACCAACGGCGTGCGTTTCAACGACCTGCTGGCAACGCTGAATACCCTACCGGCGCGCAGCATCGTGCTGCTACATCCGTGCTGCCATAACCCGACAGGGGCGGATTTAACGCCTGCGCAGTGGGATAGCGTTATTGAGATCCTGAAAGCACGCGATCTGATTCCGTTCCTGGACATTGCTTACCAGGGTTTCGGCGGCGGAATGGAAGACGATGCCTATGCGATTCGCGCCATTGCCAGCGCCGGATTGCCTGCTCTGGTCAGTAACTCATTCTCGAAGATTTTCTCCTTATACGGCGAGCGTGTCGGTGGACTGTCAGTGGTATGTGAAGATGCTGAAGCCGCCAGTCGCGTTCTGGGGCAGCTAAAAGCGACGGTGCGTCGGAACTACTCCAGCCCGCCAAACTTTGGTGCGCAGGTAGTTGCCGCGGTACTGGGTGATGACGCGCTGAAAGCCAGTTGGCTGGCGGAAGTTGAAGAGATGCGTACCCGCATTCTGGCGATGCGCCAGGAGTTGGTTAACGTATTGAATACGGAGATCTCAGGCCGTAACTTTGACTACCTGCTGCAACAGCGCGGGATGTTCAGCTATACCGGGCTTAGCGCAGCCCAGGTTGATCGTCTGCGCGATGAGTTCGGTGTATACCTGATCGCCAGTGGTCGCATGTGCGTGGCCGGGTTGAATCACGGTAACGTGCAGCGCGTGGCGAAGGCATTTGCCGCCGTCATGTAACCGACTTTGCAGGCCTGATAAGCGTCGCGCCATCAGGCCTGTTTTCCAATGTGATCGTGCTCCTTTTCCAGGACAAAACCAGAGAAAATCCTTCCTTTCCCTCCCCCTAAGGGGTAAGGTCAGATAGTTTTTTGACCAGTTGTTAATAAAAAAATGATAACTAACTGACTACTTAGGGAAAAATATGCGCAAGTTTACGTTGGCACTGAGTGCCGTTTGTTTATTGTTCACGCTAAATCAGCCAGCCAAGGCACTCGTTTCTTCTCCCTCTCAGCTTAATCCAGGCACTAACGTTGCAAAGCTCGCTGAGCAGGCCCCCATTCACTGGGTCTCCGTGGCACAAATTGAAAACAGCCTGACCGGACGTCCGCCGATGGCCGTCGGGTTTGATATCGATGACACTGTCCTCTTTTCCAGCCCAGGCTTCTGGCGCGGTAAAAAAACGTATTCTCCGGACAGTGAGGATTACCTGAAGAATCCGGCCTTCTGGGAAAAAATGAACAATGGCTGGGACGAGTTCAGTATTCCAAAAGAAGTCGCGCGCCAACTGATTGATATGCACGTGCGTCGCGGTGACAGCATCTTTTTCGTGACCGGGCGTAGCCAGACGAAGACTGAAACGGTGTCGAAAACGTTGTCTGATAACTTTCACATCCCAGCTGGAAATATGAATCCGGTCATTTTTGCCGGCGACAAGCCGGGTCAGAACACCAAAACGCAGTGGCTGCAGGATAAAAATATCCGCATGTTCTACGGTGACTCCGATAATGACATCACTTCCGCTCGCGACGTGGGTATTCGCGGTATTCGCATTTTGCGCGCCTCTAACTCCACTTATAAGCCGCTGCCACAGGCCGGTGCGTTTGGTGAAGAGGTGATCGTCAACTCGGAATATTGAGGACGCTGGCTGCGGATTGCTGTTTTTTTAAACAAATTTACATTGCTGGCTTTTACCTTTTGCGGACTTGCTGCACACTGAATAAAAGATGTTCTCATGAGGCAATATGCTGGTAAGGGGAATAAAGATGACGAATTCGGAGTTGCTGCAATACTGCATGGCAAAAACGGGCGCGGAGCAGAGCGTTCACAGTGACTGGAAGGCCACGCAAATCAAAGTCGAAGATGTGCTTTTTGCCATGGTAAAAGAGGTGGAAGAACGCCCGGCGGTGTCTCTGAAAACCAGCCCTGAACTGGCAGAACTGTTACGCCAGCAGCATAGCGATGTTCGGCCAAGCAGGCATCTCAATAAGGCGCACTGGAGTACGGTGTATCTGGACGGCTCGCTGCCGGATTCACAGATTTATTATCTGGTCGACGCCTCTTATCAGCAGGCTGTGAACACGTTGCCGGAAGATAAACGCCGGATACTGACGCAGCCCTGATCCGTTTCGCCGGATGCGGCGCAAGCGCCTTATCCGGCCTACAGGCTTTATACCTGATCTGTAGTTTCGTAGGCCTGATAAGCGCAGCGCCATCAGGCACAACGGTTGCCGGATGCGGCGCAAGTGCCTTATCCGCCCTACAGGCTTTATGCCTGGTCTGTAGTTTCGTAGGCGCTGATAAGCGCAGCGCCATCAGGCACAACGGTAGCCGGATGCGGCGCAAGCGCCTTATCCGGCCTACAGGCTTTATACCTGATCTGTAGTTTCGTAGGCCTGATAAGCGCAGCGCCATCAGGCACAACGGTTGCCGGATGCGGCGCAAGTGCCTTATCCGCCCTACAGGCTTTATGCCTGGTCTGTAGTTTCGTAGGCGCTGATA